>Ga0114931_10000172_pt1 | contig 74052 bp, 69 predicted proteins | sample 2SBtaG_FD_89579 | JGI IMG/M metagenome (GOLD analysis project Ga0114931, IMG submission 89579) | Deep subsurface microbial communities from Kolumbo volcano to uncover new lineages of life (NeLLi) - 2SBTROV14_V59a metaG | ecosystem: Environmental > Aquatic > Marine > Volcanic | place: Kolumbo...
ATCGCGCAGATTGACCCGCTCGCCGGCGGCGTCGGTCAGGTACCCCAGCGGGCGCAGGAGCGTGGGCGGCTTCATGTTGTCGGGTGTGTTGACGACCTGCCCGATCACACCCCCGGCGCAGACGAAGTGGATCTCGTCGAGCGAATCGGGCACGATCGCCTCGAACTGCCGGGTCGCGTAACGAGGCGAGAACGCCATCCCGATCAGGTCGCCCTCGAACAGGCGCGTCTTGGTCAGATCGACACGGTCGAGCCGGGCGTGGCGACCGATCTCGACGACCTGTGAGATGAGCACGTCGTTGTGCCTGGGTGGGTGCGGATCAAACCGCACGCGATCGCGAGCCGTCTCCCAGTCACCGGGCAGATCGGTGATCTGCGAGAGTGCGTACCCCCACTTGATCCGGGCCCTGTCGTTGATTGAGCACGCTTGAGAAATCATTGATCACTCCTGTTTCATGATCGGTGTCCCGACGGTCGCCGGCTTCGAGTGTGTGGATCCGCCGCTGCAAATCCTGCGGTCTGGCTTGATACGAAGCGATATGCAACCGTTGTGCCAGATCACCTGGCGCGCAATGAACGGATCACCGGACGGCAAACTGACAACGATTTCGCGTAGATGCGGGAACATTCTGGCGGCGACCGGCGAGGCAGATCACCAGCGACGAGAGGCCGATGAGGACGACTAGTTGCTGCGGAGCTTGATCGGCGGACCCCCGAGATTACGCGCTCGCAGCCTCGGCCTGCGCCCTGCGCCGCCTGCGCAGCTCCGCGTCGATGAACGGCTGGACGTCGCCGTCGAGGACCGTCTGCGGGTTGCCCACCTCGTAGTTGGTCCGGTGGTCCTTGACGCGGTTGTCGTAGATCACGTACGAGCGGATCTGTGTGCCCCAGCCCCGATCGACGGCGCCGCCGGTGACATCGGAGATTTCTTTCTGGCGCTTCTCTTCCTCGATCTGTTCGAGCTTGGCGCTGAGCAGCGTCATCGCCTGCCTGCGGTTTTGCATCTGCTCGCGGTGCGTGCTCGAGACCACCATGATGCCCGTCGGTTTGTGGACGAGCCGCACGGCGCTGGCGACCTTGTTGACATTCTGCCCACCCGGGCCGCTCGAACGCGCAAAGGTGGTCAGCTCGATGTCGTTCTCGTCGATCTCGAGCGCGACCTCGTCGAACTCGGGCGTGACGTCAACCGTCGAGAAGCTGGTCTGCCGCTTGCCCTTGGCGTTGAAGGGGCTGACCCGCGCCAGGCGGTGCGTGCCGCGCTCGCAGTTGAGATACCCGAAGGCGAACGGTCCCGAGACGTGCAGCGTGACGGTGGAGATGCCGACCTCGGTGCCGTGCTGCATGGCGACTTCTTCGATCTTCCACTCGGGGTGGTGCTGCTCGAAGAAGCGGAGGTAAATGCGGAAGAGCATCTCGCACCAGTCGTCGGCCTCGGTGCCGCCGTCGCCCGAGGAGATGGTGAAGAAGCAGTCGCGGTGATCGTGCTTGCCGCTGAGCAGGGACTGGAGCTCGAGCTTGTCGATGGTGGGCTGGAGCGCGAAGAGAGCCTCGTCGGCCTCGGAGATGAGGTCCTTGTCGTTCTCTTCCTTGCCCATCTCGTAGGCGACCTTGGCGTCCTCGAGGGCGTCGAGGGCCTTCTCCACCGGCTCGATCTGCGCCTTGATGGTCTTGAGCTCGGCGACGACCTTCTGGGCGGCGTCCTGGTTGTCCCAGAACGTCGGCGAGCCCATCGCCTCGGTCAGCTCCTTCTGGCGGTCCTTCTTGATTGGGTAGTTAAAGAGAGTCGCGGACGTTGATGATCCGCGCCTCGAGGTCGTCAATGACGGGTTTGTGCGTTTCAAAGTGCATGGCGGGGGAGTATAGGGATTCGCCAGCCCCGGGAGCGCGATGGGCGAGCGGGGGGGACGTGGGGGCGATGCGTGTGTTGGGCGGATCATGGATTCTCCTCGGGGAACCGGCCGATGACGGGTGCGTCTACGCTCTCCGAGGAGACCACCCATGATGATCGATCGGTTCCTGATCCCCGCGCTGGCCGGGCTGTCCATGCTGAGCCCGGCTGTGGCGCCGTCCGACTCCGTCCTGTACGTCCTCCAGCACGACAACGTGACCCCGGCGCAGCTCAGGGACGCCGCGTTCACCTGGCTGATCGTCGAGCCGACGATCGACACCGGGACCGGGCAGGAGCTGACCCCGGCGGAGGTCGCCGACATCGAGACGGGTGGGCCCTGCGCCAAGACCACCCTCGCCTATCTCAGCATTGGCGAGGCCGAGGACTATCGCAGCTATTGGGATGCGTCGTGGGTTGACGGCGCCGGCAACCCGATCCCGGGCGTCGCGCCGGCGTGGCTCGGCCCGCAGAACCCCGACTTCCCCGGCAACTACAAAGTCCGCTTCTGGGATCCTGACTGGCAGGCGCTGATCCTCGGGACGCCTGCCGGCACGGGCGAGACGCCGCTGGATCGGATCATCGATCAGGGCATGGACGGCGTGTACCTCGACATCATCGACGGGTACTACTTCTGGTCGACGAGCGCCGACGGGGGCATCCCCGAGCTGAGCCGGATGCAGGCGCGGACGCTCATGATCGACTTCATCGAGACCATCGCCAACTACGCGCACACCACCCGGAACACGCCCGGCTTCCTCGTGTTTCCGCAGAACGCCTCGGACATCATCCGCAACGACGCCTTCGAGTTCGACGCGGACACCGACCGGTACTTCGCCGCGATCGACGGGATCGGGCAGGAGGACCTCTTCTACAACGAGCTGACCGCCCAGCCACCCGCCGAGACGCAGTTCGTGCTCGACCACCTGCGCGAGTTCCCGCTGCGCGGCAAGACGGTCCTGGTGACGGACTACGTCATCAAGGAGACCAACCAGTCGGCTCCCAAAAACGATGCGCGCGTCGCGGATTTCTACGCACGATGCGCCGCCGAGGGGTTCATCCCCTACGCCGCCATCAGCAACCGAGCGCTCGACGTCATCGTCACGTTCGCCGGCCCGGGCTGGTCACAACAGCAGCCGGCGCCCGGGTGCGGCGCCCCGCCCGCCGACATCAACGGCGATGGGATCGTGGACACGGCGGATCTGGGGATCCTGCTCGGCGCCTTCGGGACGAACGACCCGGCCCCGGATCTCAATGGCGATGGGGTCGTGGACACGGCCGACCTCGGCGAACTCATCAGCGCCTTCGGGATCAGCCGGGGTGATTTCAGGAACGAGAAGCGGTACAAGAGAGCGCTCAACCGCCTCTACAAGGCGGCGCTGCGCGACGGGCTCGAACGCACCAGGCGCCAGCGGAAGCTGGACCGCAAGCGGCTCAAATCGCTGTCGAAGGGTCAGAGCGGCGCCGACACGGGCGGCTCGCAAGGTCCACCGAGCGGCGGTGGGAACGGTGACGGCGATCGACGCCGGCCGCCACGCCGGTGAAAAAAAACCTGGTTCGGCGCGAAACCGACGCCCGGGCGTCGTTGGAATAGTGAGCGGGTGATGGATTCCCGCGATCCCACTTCCGCCACGAACCAGGAGTCACCATCGATGCGACGGATCACCAGAATGATCGCCACCGTTACGCTCGCCGCCACCGCGTCTGCGGCGCTGGCGCAGGACAAGGGATGGTTAACCGACTCGACCGTCGGTGAAGACCTGTACGACATCAGCTTTCCGGGCGGGACCGCGGCGGAGTATTTTAACGAGCTCGGCGCCGAGTCCGAGGGCGACATGAACGTCATCGTTCAAAGCGGCGTCGATCTGGTCGAACTCCCGCCGATCAACGTCAAGCGCGTCAGCGGGAACACGCTGATCGCCCTGCCCGCGAAGCTGGCGCCGTACCTCATCGTGGATGACTCTGACGGCCTCGGCGGGGCGTCGGAAGACGGAGACGAACCCCGGGGCGCCGCGACGATCGTGGTCACGGTCAACAGCACATACATGCAATCAGCCCTGGCGGCGGACAACAACGACTGGGGCAAACGCCGGTTCGATCTCCGCTTCGACGGCGGCACGGCGATCGATTATGTCAACGCGATCCGCGAGGCGTATCCGACCGCGAATATCCTCGCGATGACCGGGGTCGAGGGCTTCAGCGTCCCGGCGGTGAACCTCGAGGGCGTGACGGTGAAGGCGGCGTTGGAAGCGATCGCGGACCAGCGGGCGACGATCGACGGCGGCGTCGCGGAGATGCAGCTCGAGCGCGCCGAAATCAAGGGCACGAATGAGAGCGTGTTTACGCTGAGCCTGAAACGGCACGATTCCGAGGCTGACTCGATGGTCTGGAGCGTCGGTGAGCAGTTCGAGCTGGGTGTCGATGAGGCGGACCTGCTCTCGGCCGTCCGCGCGGTGCTGGAGCTGAACGATCAGCAAGCGGTCGTCCGGTTCCACCCGGAAACCAAACTCCTGATGGTGCGGGGCAGCCAGCAGACGCTCGAGATGGTCAACCAGACGCTCGAGCAGATCCAGCAAAGCGCCTGGGTTGATCGGAAACGCGACAACGCCTCCAACGAATCGGAAGCAATCTCCCGGCTCCGCGCGCGGATCACCGAACTCGAACGCCAACTGGGCGAGCGGGGCAAAGACTAAACTCCGTGCGTGCCGCCGATGCAACCCACGACCCTCGACGCGAGTCGAATCACACGAGCCATCGCCTCGGGCGACGCCGGCGCGCTCGCTTTGTTGTACGACAAACGGTTCGATCGGCTGTACGCCATCGCCCGGCGTTCGACGGGGCTGTGCGAGGCGGACTGCCTGGACATTGTCCAGGACGCGTTCCTGAAGATCATCCGGTCGATCAAACCCATCGACTCCGAGGCGGCGCTCGATGCGTGGATGGCGCGGGTTGTCCGGTCGTGCGCGTTCGACCACCTCAAGCGCGAACGCCGATTGCGAGCGCGGCAGGCCGTGGCGGCGCGGGCGGGATCGGCGGGGGGGCCGATCGACGAGATCGACGAGCGGCTGGCCATGATCCGGGCGGAGCTCACCGGCATGGAACGACACACACGGGAACTCATCGAACTCCGACACCGCGCCGGGATGACGCTGGCGATGATCGGCCGGCTCGTCGAGCTCAAGCCTGGCGCCGTCGACGGGCGGCTCAGGCGGGCCGAGTCTGCGATCCGCGCTTCACTCAAGGAGAACGCCGATGACGCCTGAGCGACAGCCGATCCCGCTGACTCCTGAGGGTGATCGACGGCGTGATGAAATCCTGCGCGGTGTCACCGCGCAGCTGCCCGGGATCGTCGCGCGTCGGCGTCGCAGGCGCCGAGCGGCCCGCGGGGCCGTGGCGATGATCCTGCTGTTCGCGGCGGGGGGCGTGCTGATGCGGGTGATGCGCACGCCGATTCCAGCGCCGACGGTCCCGCCTCCGCTGATTGTCGAGGCGCCCGCGGAGGCGCCGCCCGGGCTGATCGACTTCGCCATCGTGCGCACGAGCGAAACGATCGACCCGTCCATCTACATCCGGACCGACACCGAGGCGATCAACGCGATGGTGATCTCCGATGACGAGCTGCTGCGGGCGTTGGCCTCGATGGGCCGACCCGCGGGGCTGATCCGCATGAACGGCGAGATTCGATTGACGCGGAATGTGGTCGACGCGCCGGCAAAGACAGATCCGAATCCGCTCTGATCTTCTCCATCTTCAGTGGCGCGGGCGTCCCGCCCGTGTACTCCCCCGCCTGCGCCTTCCTTTTCTTTTCTTCTTTATCTTTGACAACAAGAGGGAGAAGAAAGGGGAGAGAAAAGAGCGCACGGGCGGGACGCCCATGCCACCGAGGACAGGGAGGGACTCAGCGCAGGCCGTCAAGAAACACGCCCAGCCGGTCCATGCCCGCGGTGATCTGTTCGTTCGAGCAGGCGAAGCTGAAGCGTGCGCAGCTCGGACCGACGCCGAGGAAGTCCTCACCCGGGACACACGCGACGAGCTGCTCGTTGAGCAGCGCCGTCGCAAAGGCCTGCGCCGAGTCGATGGCGGCGCCGCCGGCGGTTGTCTTGCCAAAGTGCGCCGAGATATCCGGGAAGACGTAGAACGCGCCGGTTGGCTTGGGGCAGACGACCCCGGGCATCGCCGAGACCCGCCCGTAGATCAGCTCGGCCCTCTGGGCGAACTGGAGGCGCATCCGCTCGACATCGTCGGCGCATTGTGTCAGCGCGACGCGGATCGCCGGGAGCAGGAACGTCGGGATGCAGGTGGTCAACTGCCCCTGGAGCTTGGTGATCGCCTTGGCGATGCGCAGCCCGAACGCCCCGGACCCGGCGCAGTAACCGATCCGCCACCCGGTCATCGCGTACGCCTTGGACAGCCCGTTGACGGTCACCGTCCGGTGGGCGACCTCCGGGAAGGCGCCGATGGACTGATGCTCGATCCCGCCGTAGATGATCTTCTCGTAAATCTCGTCGGTGATGATCACCAGCTCCGGGCAGGTGGAGGCGGCGGCCTCGGCGACGACCTGCGCCAGAGCGCCGAGCTCGTCGGGGGTGTACATCGTCCCGCAGGGGTTCGACGGGCTGTTGAGGCACAGGACGCGCGAGCGGGGGGTGATCGCCCCGGCGAGCTGGCCCGGGGTGATCTTGAAATCGTTGGCTGCCGTCGCCGGGACCTCGACGATCGTCCCGCCGGCGAGCTGGGCCTGCGGCTTGTAGCTGACCCACGCGGGGGTTGGCAGGATGACCTCCCCGGGCTCGGCGCCGGCGCAGGGCGGATCGAGCAGCGCCTGGAAGAGCAGGTACAGCGAGTTCTTGCCGCCACTGGAAATCACCACGTGGTCGGCGGTGACATCGGGGATCCGGTTCTCCGTGGAGAGCTTGTGAGCGATGACCCGGCGGGTCTCCGGGTCGCCCGGGGTCGGGCCGTAGCGGGTCTGTCCCGCGTTGAGGGCCTCGATCGCGGCCCGAGTGATCGGCTCGGGAGTGTCAAAATCGGGCTCCCCGGCGGCGAATGAGAGGACATCCTTGCCCTGGGCCCGGAGCTGTTTGGCCAGCGCAGTGACGGCCAGCGTGCTCGAAGGGCGGAGGGACTCGACGCGGTCGCTCAGACGCATCTCGATGGTTTCAGTCATATCGGAAGATTACCCGGTTGTGGCGCCACACGCCGTGCTCTTGCTTGTTCGGCAAGGCGAGGGTCCGGCTTGATGCCCCGGGCGGTCCGACCTACGCTTGGAGGTTCCTGACGGCGGTCCCGGTGGGCCGTCGGGGGGTCGGTGCGGGCCGACCAATCCCCATCCTGATCGAATCCATTCCTTCAAACCCGGACAGCACAAGCATGCCATTGGCGATCGAAGAAAAGCAGCAGGTCATCACCGAGTACAAGACCAACGACAAGGACACGGGCTCGCCCGAGGTTCAGGTCGCCATGCTGACGGCGCGCATCAAGCAGGTCGCCGGGCATCTTGAGAACAACAAGCACGACCACCACAGCCGCCGGGGGTTGCTGGCGATGGTCTCGCGTCGCAACCGGCTGCTCCGTTATCTCCAGCGGCGGGATCGCGACAGCTACCTCAAGCTCATCAAGAGCCTCGGATTGCGCAAGTAACTTTTCTGAACGTTCAAGCCCCGCCCTCGCGGGGCTTTTTCACATCCCGCCGGCCGCAGGCATCACGGAGCGGCAGTGGATCCAGCGCGGTTGCCCGGTCAACCGTGTTCGATCTTCTGCCTCTGTTGTGACGACACGGGGTCGGCGTTCATCAGGACGCGATCGCGAGATGTTGGCGATCACCGTCCGCAGGCAGAAAGCAACAGATGTCCAACACAAACTTCGTGAAGGTCGAGCGTGAAATCGCCGGCCGCACCATGACCATGGAGACCGGCCGCATCGCCAAGCTCGCTTCGAGCTGTGTGATGGCGACCTACGGCGGCTCGTGCGTGATGGCGACCGTCGTCCGCGCGGATCCGCGTCCGGGTCTCGACTTCTTCCCCATGCAGGTCGACTACCGCGAGCGCACCAGCGCCGCGGGCAAGTTCCCGGGCGGCTTCCGCAAGCGTGAGGGACCGCCCAACGAGAAGGAAATCCTCACGATGCGGATGATCGACCGCCCGATCCGTCCGCTCTTCCCCGACGGCTTCATCGACGAGATCCAGATCCAGTGCTGGGTCATGAGCCACGACACCGAGAACGACACCGATGTCCTCGCCGGCTGCGCCGCCTCGGCCGCGCTGGCGCTCTCGGACGCCCCCTTCGACGGCCCCATCGCCACCGTCCGCGTCGGCCGGATCATCACCGAAGAGGGCTCACAGTTCGTCATCAACCCCACCGTCAGCCAGCTCGAATACTCCGATCTGGACATGATCCTCTCGGGGCACGACGACGGCGTGAACATGATCGAGGTCGGCGCCGCCGAGATGCCCGAAGAGGACATGCTCGGCGCCATCGAGGCCGGCGCCGAGGGCATCAAGGACATCCTCGGGCTGATCGATGAGCTCGTCAGCAAGGCCGGTCAGGAGAAGCGCATCGGCGACAACCTGAACGTCCCCGACGCCGACATCGTTGAGATCGTCAAGAAGGCCGCCGAGAAGGGCATGATCAAGGCCCGCCAGGTCCCCGGCAAGGACGACCGCGACGCCGCGGTGAAAGAGCTCCGGGATAAAATGCTCGAAGAGCACTTCCAGGAGAACGAGGACGGGACGTACGGCCAGTACAAGCTCAGCGCCAAGCGCCGCTCGATGGCCAAGGACGCCTTCCGCCGTCTCGAGAAGAAAGTCACCCGCAGCCTGATCGTCGAGAAATCCCTCCGCGCCGACGGCCGGGCCTTCGACGAGATCCGCCCGATCGAGGGTGAGGTCAACGTCTTCGATCAGACGCACGGCTCGGCGCTCTTCCAGCGCGGCGAGACGCAGTCGCTGGTCACCTGCACGCTCGGCACCGGCAAGGACGAGCAGATCGTCGACGGCCTGACCCCCGAGTACGCCAAGAAGTTCATGCTCCACTACAACTTCCCGCCCTTCTGCGTCGGCGAAGCACGCCGAATCATGGGCCCCGGGCGGCGCGAGATCGGGCACGGCGCCCTCGCCGAGCGCTCGCTCATGGGCGTGCTCCCCAGCCCCGACGACTTCCCCTACACCATCCGCCTCGTCTCGGACATCACCGAGTCCAACGGCTCGTCGTCGATGGCCTCCGTCTGCGGCGGCTGCCTGGCGCTGATGGACGCCGGCGTGCCCATCACCAACACCTGCGCCGGCATCTCCGTCGGTCGATTCTCGAACGACAAGGGCAAGGAAGTCTTTGTCACCGACATCATCGGCGAGGAAGACTTCTTCGGCGACATGGACTTCAAGGTCTCGGGCACCACCGAGGGCATCACCGGTGTGCAGGTCGATCTCAAGGCCCGCGGCCTCAGCCACGAGCAGCTCAAGGTCATCTTCGAGCAGGCCCGCGTCGCACGCCTGAAGATCATCAAGACCATGGAGTCGATCATCGCCGAGCCCCGCGCCGACCTCAGCCCCAACGCGCCCAGGCTCATCACCATCCAGGTCGCGCCGGACAAGATCGGCAAGATCATCGGCCCGTCGGGCAAGACCATCCGCGGCCTCCAGGAGAAGTACGGCGTCAAGATCAACATCGAGGACGACGGCACGGTTTTCGTCGCCGCCAAGGACCTCGATTCCATCGAGGGCGCCCGGTCCGAGATCGAGGCGATGGGCGCCGAGATCAAGGTCGGAACCGTGTACACGGGCAAGGTCGTCTCGGTCAAGGACTTCGGCGCGTTCATCGAGTTGGCGCCGGGAACCGACGGCATGTGCCACATCTCCGAGCTCGACGACGGGTACGTCGGCGCGGTGACGGACGTGGTGAATGTCGGCGACACGATCAAGGTCAAGGTCATCAAGGTGGATGACCAGGGCCGGATCAAGCTGAGCCGGAAGGCCCTGCTCAAGGAAGAATCCGCCGAGCCGGCGGGCTCCAAGGGCTAAGCCCGGGGGCGGCGTATTTCGAGAACCCCTGCCGGGCGATGGGCTTCCATCGCCCGGTTTTTTCATGCGCCAAAGTCTTTGTTGACCTTGCCATGATGGTCCGGTAACTTGACGGCAAGCCACCGCCTGAGCGTGGCGTCATGCAACCGCCAGTTGTCGGGGGGTGAGGCACACCATGAGCGATGCGACAGGCGACCAGTTGGTTGACACCGAGGGCGTTGTGAAGTGGTTCGACCCGAAGAAGGGGTTCGGATTCATCGTCGGGCCCGAGGGGCAGGACATCTTCGCGCACTATTCCAAGATCGAGGGCGACGGCTTCCGTGTCCTCCGAGACGGGTCGACCGTCGTGTACGACGCGACCCGGGGCGAGAAGGGCTGGAACGCCACCAAAATCGTCCGCAAGGACGACGTCGAGGTCACCGTCAAAAAGCGCTCCGGCTACTCCCGCTCGCCACGCCGCTGATCGGCCCACCCGTCAACCCACGCCCCGTTGCGCTCGCTCGCATATCGTGAGCCCACGTGCGCGACGTATTCTGGATCATCCCGGGGATCGTCATCGGCATCGCCATCGCGGCCCCGGCAGTGGTGCTGGTGCGCCGGCGGTCGGCGCGTCGGGCGCGGGCGGCGATCCGCAAGGCCCACACGCACCAGCGCCTCAGCGAGATCGGCTCGCTCAGCCAGGGCCTCGCCCACGAGATCAAGAACCCACTCTCGACCATCGGGCTCAACGCGCAGCTCCTGCTCGAGAGCGTCGAGACGCTGCCCATCGATGACCAGACGCGCGGCCCCCTGACCCGGCGCCTGGGCGCCCTCGGGCGGGAGGTCGAGCGTCTCCGCGACATCCTCGAAGACTTCCTCCACTACGCCGGCGAGGTCCACATCGAGCCCAGACCCGTGGACATGAACGAGCTGGTCGCCGAACTCGCGGATTTCTACAGCCCGCAGGCCCAGAGCAAGGGCGTCCGGCTCGTCACGGCCCTCGACCCGGGGCTGCCCGCGTGCCTGGCCGATCCGTCGTCGCTCAAGCAGGCGATCCTGAACCTGATGATCAACGCGACCGACGCGATGGGCCGCAACGAACAAGGCGCCGAGCGCACCTTGACCATCCGCACACTCCAGTCGCGCAGCGAAGAGGGCGAGCCGGTGTGCTGCGTGCGCGTCGAGGACACAGGGCCGGGCGTCAGCCCCGACAGCGCCGAGCGCATCTTCAAGCCCTACTTCACCACGCGCAAGAGCGGCGCCGGGCTGGGACTGGCGATCACCAAGCGGCTCATCGAAGAGCAATCGGGCACGATCGAGCTGACCGGGCACGAAGGCCCCGGCGCCGCCTTCACGATCGCGCTGCCAGTGGCGCGGGGCGCGGGATAGACTTGTTTCTCGTGAAGACCGACCCGGACATCATCGTGATCGGCGGCGGGCACGCCGGCGCTGAGGCCGCCTGGGCGGCGGCCAATCTCGGCGCGCGGGTGTCGCTGGTGACGCTAGACCCATCGACCATCGGCGTGATGTCGTGCAACCCGGCGATCGGCGGGCTGGCCAAGGGGCAGATCGTCCGCGAGATCGACGCGATGGGCGGGCTGATGGGCATGGCCGCCGATGCGACGGGGATCATGTTCAAGACGCTCAACACCTCGCGCGGGCCGGCCGTGTGGGGTCCCCGGTGCCAGTGCGACAAGCACGCCTACGCCCGGTTCATCCGCGGGGCGCTCGCCTCGCGCGAGTTGATCGAGATCGTCCCCGGCGCCTGTGAGCGGTTTCTGATCGAAGAGGGCCGCGTCATCGGGATCGTCGTCGAGCGGGACGGCGAGCGGTTCGAACTCCGCGCCGGCGCGGTGGTGCTGACGACCGGGACGTTCATGCGCGGGTTGCTGCACACCGGCGAAACCGTCACACCCGGCGGGCGGATCGGCGAGCGCCCGGCCGGCGCAATCTCGGGTGAGCTGCGCCGTCTCGGGTTTTCGATGCGCCGTCTCAAGACCGGCACACCCCCGAGGCTCGATCGCAACACCATCGACTGGGATGCACTCGAACCGCAGCTCGGCGACGAGCGGCCGACGCCGTTTTCCGACATGACGGGCCGCGATTCGTTCCCGCAGATCGAGCAGGTCGGGTGCCGGATCACGCACACGACCGAGGCGATCCACGAGCTGATCCGCGAGAACCTGCACCGGGCGCCGATCTACAACGGCGCGATCGGATCGGTCGGGCCCCGGTACTGCCCCTCGATCGAGGACAAGGTCGTTCGCTTCGCCGGGCGTTCGAGCCACCACGTCTTCCTCGAGCCCGAGTCGCTGGGCGATGCATCGGTCTACTGCAACGGGATCTCGACGAGCCTGCCGGCGGACGTGCAGGAGCGGATCGTCCGGGCGATGCCCGGCTGCCGGGACGCGGGCATTTTGCAGATGGGCTACGCGGTCGAGTACGACGCCGTCGAGTCGCATCAGATCGACGCGACGTGCCAGACGCAAACGGTCGGCGGGCTTTTTTTCGCCGGGCAGATCAACGGAACGACCGGGTACGAGGAGGCCGCCGGGCAGGGGCTGATCGCCGGGTCTGGCGCGGTGCGGTTCATCCGGGGGCTGCCGCGGCGCCCGCTCGGGCGCGACGAAGCGTACCTGGGCGTGATGATGGACGACCTGGTCACCAAGACGATCACCGAGCCCTACCGGATGTTCACGAGCCGGGCCGAGCACCGGCTGATCCTCCGCGCCGACAATAGCGCCGACCGGCTGACGCCGATCGCAGAGGAGCTCGGGCTGCTCTGCGATGACCGCCGCCGCGTCTTCGCCCGCCGGCGGGCGCAGCTCGAACAGCTCGACGGGCTGATCGACGCCCCGGCGCACGGTCGGATCGTCCAGTCTGGGTTCGGCTACGATGACATGCGCAAGATGTTTAATGGGTTCGATCCCGGCGTGTTGCTCACGGCGATGGCCGACCGGCAGTACGCCGGGTACATCCAGCGGCAGCGGGCTCAGATCAAGCGGCAGGCCGGGCACGAGCGGCGGTCGATCCCCGCGGGGTTCGACTTTGCGCGTGTGACGGGGCTCCGCGCCGAGGCGATGGAGCGGCTGACGAGGTTCCGCCCGACCTCGCTCGGGCAGGCGGGGCGGCTCGAAGGCGTGAACCCGACGGATATCACGCTCCTGACAATCGCCATGAGCAAGCGCCTGAACCAGGCAGCACGCCGATGACGGCGCCGGGCACTACCGGACGGCATACACTCCGCGCGGCGGGCGATGACGCCCTCCTCCCTCACCAGCGTCTCTTGAACACGAAGCAAAGGATTGATCGATGGCGCAGCATCACATGTCGTATTTGGTTGGAGCCCTGACCCTGCTGAGCATCACCGCCGGACCGGGTCTGCTGACCGGGTGCTCGACCGTCCCGAGGGCGGGGGACCGTGCCTCGTTCGTGGCCGAGGCGGACGCGGCGACCGGCTGGTTCGAGGACAATGTCTACGGGCTGAAGAACCAGGTCGAGCGGTCGGCGGGGTACCTCGTCTTCCCCGGCGTCGGGCAGGTCGGGGTGATCTTCGCCGGCGGGCAGTTCGGACGGGCCGCGCTGTACGCCCCGGACGGCGAACAGATCGGGTGGGGCTCGATCCACACCGGGTCGCTCGGGCTCCAGGCCGGGGTGCAGGGGTTCAAGATGATGGTTGTCTTCGAGGACGAGCAGACGCTTGAGCGGTTCAAGGACGACGAACTCTCGGGCAACGCCTCGGCGGTCGCGGTGCTCGGTGACGCGGGCGCCAGCGGGGCGGCTCCCTTCGAGAACGGCGTCGCGATTTACCAGGGCGCCAACAAGGGGCTGATGGCCGGGGTCAACGTCGGGCTCGATTACCTGCGGTACCGCCCGATGGAGGACTGACCGGCCTGGGGGGTGATCTCCCGCATTGCGTGCTGCTACTTCGACAGCGCGATCGAGTCCTTGACACCCAAGCTCTTGTAGATCTCCCGCGTCGCGGACGACTTGTTGAGCGTGTAGAAGTGGATGCCGTCGACCTCGCTGTCGAGCAGGTCTCGGCACTGCTCGGTCGCCCAGTGGATCCCGACGTTGCGGACGCCCTCGGGGTCGCCGTCGCAGCGCTTGAGCGCCCGCAGGAGCTTGGCCGGGAAGCGTGAGCCCTCGGCCAGGTCGGCCATGCGGATGAGCCCCTTCTCGCTGATGATCGGCATGATCCCGGCGATGATCGGGACGGTGATCCCCGCCAGCGTGCACCGCTCGCGGAAGTCGTCGAAGTCGCGGTTGTCGAAGAAGAGCTGCGTGATGATGAAGTCCGCCCCCGCGTCGACCTTCGCCTTGAGGTGGTCCATCTCCGCGATGCGGTTGGGCGTGCCGGCGTGGCCCTCGGGGAACCCCGCGACGCCGATCCCGAAGCCCCGCTTGTCGGCGATCATCCTGCCCGCCTGCCGGTCGGCGAAGTCGCGGATGAACTTCACCAGGTCGACCGCGTGCTCGAAGGCGTCGAGCGAGCGGTCGTACGCCGCATCGCCCTTGGGTGGATCACCCCCGAGCGCGAGGATATTGAGCACGCTCTCGGTGGCGTATCGCTCGAGGACGTCGTAGATCTCGGCCTCGGTGTGCCCGACGCACGTCAGGTGCGCGATGGGCTCGGTCTTCGTCTCGCGCTTGATGCGGATGACCAGGTTGCCCGTCCGGTCGCGCGTCGTCCCGCCGGCGCCGTAGGTCACCGAGACAAAGCTCGGCTTGAGCGGCTCCATCTCCTTGATGGTGGCGAACAGCTCGTCGGCGGCCTCGTCGGAGGCGGGGGGGAAGAACTCGAACGAGAACGTCGTCTTGCGCTGCTTGAAGATGTCGAGGATGTGGGTCATCCGTCGGAGTCCCCCGGCTTTTTGTGAACGAGCCGACTCAACGCACGATCGAGGCACAGCAGATCCTTCGGACCCGCCAGCGCCGCGACGATGATCAGCAGCAGCGCCGCCGGCAGCACATGCTCACCCATGCCGTAGGTCGCATCCTTGAGCTGGTGCCCGAACGTGACCATGACGAGCAGGCCCATGAGCGTCCACGACCACACGCGCACACCCAGCCCGATGATCAGGCACAGCCCGCCGAGGAACTCCGCCCACGGGTCGAAGTAGCCGGCCATCCGGAGCGACCAGCCGGGCAGGAACGACTCCTTGTACTGCCCGACAAAGAACTGCTCGGCGACCGTGTGCGCGCCGCCATCGAGCTCGAAGAGCTTCCACCGCCCGAGCATGAAAAACCACCAGCCGGCAAGCTGCCTGCTGAAGAAGGCGACCTGGATGTGGGCGTGCCTTGAGAGCATGGTTCTTCGACGGGCGGCGTGGCCCTGACGGGCGGCGTGGCTCTGCAAAGCCATAGCCACGCCACCCCTTGTTGATCAGTACCGGTAATGCTCCGGCTTGTAGGGGCCTTCAACCGGGACGTCGATGTAGGCGGCCTGCTCCTTCGAGAGCGTCGTGAGCTTGGCGCCCAGTTGGTCGAGGTGGAGCCGGGCGACCTCCTCATCGAGCTTCTTGTCGATGGTGTAGACCTTGTTCTCGTACTTGTCCGGGTTCCGCCACAGCTCGATCTGCGCGATCGACTGGTTGGTGAACGAGTTGCTCATCACGAACGACGGGTGCCCCGTCGCGCAGCCGAGGTTCAGCAGCCGCCCCTCGGCCAGCACGATGATGCTGTGCGCCTTGATCCCCTTCGCCTTGTTCTCCTTGAACCTGAACTGGTGCACCTGCGGCTTGATCTCGATCTTCTCGACCTCGCCGGCGGCGACCATCGCCTCAACGCCTGCCATGTCGATCTCGTTGTCGAAGTGGCCGATGTTGCCGACGATCGCGTTGTGCTTCATCTTCGACATGTGCTCGGCGGTGATGATGTTGAAGTTGCCCGTCGTCGTCACGAAGACGTCCGCCGTTTCGAGCATGTCCTCCATCGTGATGACGGTGTGGCCGTCCATGCACGCCTGGAGGGCGCAGATCGGGTCAACCTCGGTGACAAAGATCCGTGCTTTCTGACCGGCGAGCGATTGCGAGCAACCCTTGCCGACATCGCCGTACCCGGCGACGACGCACTTCTTGCCGGAGAGCAGGACATCGGTGGCGCGGTAGATGCCGTCGATGAGCGAGTGACGGCAGCCGTAGACGTTGTCGAACTTGCTCTTGGTGACCGAGTCGTTGACGTTGATCGCCGGGAAGAGCAGCTCGCCCTTCTCCTGCATCTGGTAGAGGCGGTGGACGCCGGTGGTGGTCTCTTCGGAGACGCCCTTGATGTGCGGGACCATCTTCGTCCAGAAGGTCGGGTCCTCGGCGAGCTTGGCCTTGACGGTCTCAAGGACGATCCGGAACTCCGCGTTGTCCGTCGATGATGGATCGGGAAGCGTGCCGTCCTTGGCGAACGCCTGCTCGGCCTTGTAGCCCTCGTGGATCAGCATGGTCGCGTCGCCGCCGTCATCAACGATGATGGACGGGCCCTGCGAGCCGTTCTCGTCCTCGGGGAAGCTCAGCGCCTGGAGCGTGCACCACCAGTATTCCTCGAGCGTCTCGCCCTTCCAGGCGAAGACGGGGACACCGCTCTTGGCGATCGTCGCCGCCGCGTGGTCCTGCGTCGAGAAGATGTTGCAAGACGCCCAGCGGACGTCGGCGCCCAGCTCGGTGAGCGTCTCGATGAGCGCGGCGGTCTGGATGGTCATGTGCAGCGAGCCCATGATCCGCGAGCCGGCGAGCGCCTTCTCGGGGCCGTACTTGGCGCGGGTCGCCATGAGCCCGGGCATCTCGTGCTCGGCGATGGTGAGTTCGAGCCGGCCGTAGTCGGCGAGGCCGATGTCGGCGACTTTGTAGGGGAGCGTGCATGCGGTGGTGGTTGTCACGGTGTGTTCCTTCGTTCGTTGGCGTTCAATCTTCTTCTCGCTCTTCTCGGTGGCACGGGCGTCCCGCCCGTGTTCTCTTTCTTCTAGTGCTTCTACTTCCGGCTTCCCCGGTGACGCTTCTGAAATCATCTCCATCATGTCTGACAGATCTGAAGATGGCTGGGAGAACAAGGAGAACACGGGCGGGACGCCCGTGCCACCGAGAGGGGGGGGGAAAGAAGAAGCGGGTTGGATACCCGCCCTGCCGTGGGGCGGTTGTCTGGTTATCGGATAAATCGGGGGCGCACTGAGCCCCGGTCACAGGTCATTTCTTTCGCGCCGTCGCCACGAACAGACTCGGGCCACGCGCGTTGGGGTGGGCGGGCAGCGCCGAGACCCGGGCCTCGGTGAAGCCCGATTCCTCCAGCATCCCGGTCATCTCATCGGCGCTGATCCCCAGACGCCGATGCCCCATCTGGTCGCGAAACTCCTCGCGCTGGTGGGCGGCCATGTCGACGATCAGCGCCACACCCCCCGGCTTGAGCGCCCGGTGCATCTCACGCAGCGCCGCGACCGGCTCCTCCAGATGGTGCAGCACCAGCACGCACACCGCCGCGTCGATCGATGCATCATCGATCGGCAGCGCCTCGGCCGATCCGAGCCGGAACTCAACGTTGTCGAACCGCGCCAGCCGCTTGGCGGCGGCCTCGAGCATCGGCTCGGACTGATCGACCGCGATCACCCGCCTGACGTGCGACGCCAGGTGCTCGGGCGCGTTGCCCGTCCCGCAGCCGATGTCCGCGACGACCCACGACGGATCGAGCAGCCCCAGCAGCGCAGGAGGGGTGAACCCCGAGCCGAACAGCTCGCCGCGGATCTTGTCCCACTCCCCGACGACACGACCAAAAAAGGCCTGGCTGTCGTTTTTGCGAGCGGCCAAGACGGTTTCGAGCCGGAGCAGGTCATCGTGCATCTGGTGATCGTCGTCGAGGCCCTCACGAACCGTCGCCCACAGACGCCGGGCGGACTCGGGCAGGTCATCGTGCACGAGGGCGTAGAAGGCGGACGTCCCGACGGACCGACGCCGGAGCCAGCCCGTCTCGGTGAGGATCTTCAGCCGCCGGCTGACGGTCGATTGCGGCTGCTGCATGACCTGCGCGACCTCGCCCACGCTGAGCTCCTCACATTCGAGGACACGCAACATCCGCAGCCTATCGCTCTCGGCAAGGGCCCCCAACCGCTTGGCGATCGGGACGGCCTCGGCTGTCTCAAGATGGGATTCGCGTCGTTTCATCCGTATATCCGGATGAAGTGTAGAAAGTATGGCTGGATGGGGCAAGCGAGCGAAAAACACCGTTTCGCACCATCTCGGAGCTCGGATTCGTCCATACTCAATAAACTGTACCCATGTCCCACCCTGCCAGGATCGTGCTGCCGTTTGTGCTCCTGGCGCTGCTCGGTCTCGCGTTCACCGGCTCCGGAGCGGTCGATGATCGGGGCGTCGTTGTCGAGGCGCCGCAATACGAGCTGCTCATCGGCGGCAATCTCATCGGCTCGGGGTTTCATTTCGAGTCTCGGGGTGAGCGGTACATCGGGTGCAGCCTGCATCAAAGCGATGGCGAGATTCCCGAATCCATGATCTCGCTGGATGTCGATGGCGGGATCACGGTCACGGGGCGTGTATCCGCGGGGCATGACATCCAGATCCTGCGGTACAACTGCCCGCAACTCGACGAGATCCCCGCGCTCGTCTACAGCCCGAACGCCGAAGTGCTGATCGGTGATCCGGTCTACCTCTACGGGGCTCAGGGTGTGTCCGTCGGCAGGATTGACCGCAAGGGTCAAAAGCGACGGCGACTCGTGCGGATGGAGCAGCCGTTCCGAGCGGCGGGCATGAGCGGTTCACCGGTGGTCAGCGCCGTCACCGGGACCGTGATCGGCGTCCTGCTCGACGCCAATGACCCCGAGGCCGCGACGGTGGTTGGGTTTGAGCTCCTGAAGATGGAGTAAGCGTCCGGCCCGCCGAGGTGTTCAAACATGACTCGACCTGCACCGGCTGTTTCGCGGCGGAAATCGATCGGCTCATCAAATCCGGCGATCCTTTTCCGCGTGGCCGGCGTACAACTGATCCGAACGACACGCGAATCCGATGCCACCCCGGACGCGCCCGAAGCTCCGGGCGCGCCTTCGACCCTCCCGCCTCGCGTCCGGTATTCTGTCGCCCTCGCTCATGCCAACGCCTCCAGACAAGGACATGATCACCGCCGACCGCCTCACCCGTATGTACGGCGGGTTTTACGCCGTGCGCGAGGTCTCGTTCTCGATCCCCGCCGGTCAGGTGGCGGCCTTTGTCGGGCCCAACGGCGCCGGCAAATCGACGACGATGATGATGCTCACCGGGCTGCTGGCGCCGACCTCGGGCGCAGCGCGGATCGCCGGGATCGATGTCCGCATCGACCGGATCGCCGCGGCTGAACGCCTCGGGTTCCTCCCCGAAAACGGCCCGCTCTACGACGACATGAACCCGCGGGCGCTGCTGCGGTTCTTCGGTTCCGCTCGTGGGCTCACCGGCGTCAGGCTCCGCGAGCGCATCGACGAAGTGATCTCGCAGTGCCGGCTCGAAGAGGTCGTCGGCAAGCCCGCGGGCAAGCTGAGCAAGGGCTATCGCCAGCGGCTCGGGCTCGCCCAGGCGCTGCTGCACGATCCCGACGTGCTGATCCTCGACGAGCCGACGGCCGGGCTCGATCCCAACCAGATCGAGCAGGTCCGCGCGCTGCTGCGCGAACTGGGCAAGACCAAGACGATCCTGCTCTCGACGCACATCCTCAGCGAGGTCCGCGCCGTGGCGCAGCGGGTCGTGTTCATCAACCAGGGCCGGCTGGTCCATGACGGGCCGACCGCGTCGCTGGGGGCCGATCTCGAATCCATGGAGCGGCGTTTCATGGAGCTGACGCGCCCGCAAGCGTCGCCTGCCCGGAGCGCCGAGCGATGAGCGACCGCACGCCCGGGGCAATCCGCTGGAACGTCGTCCGCGCCGTGGCCCGCCGCGATCTGGGCACGCAGTTCGCCAGCCCCACCGGCTATGTCTTCATCACGATCTTCGTTTTCACCTGCGCGTTCGCGGCCTTCTGGCTGCCCGGGTTCTTTGTGCGCAACATCGACAGCCTCGACCAGCTCAACGCGTGGTTCCCGCTGCTGCTGCTGATCCTCGCGCCGGCGATCGCCATGGGCGCCTGGGCCGAGGAGCGACGCTCCGGGACCGAAACACTCCTGCTCTCACTCCCGGTCGGGCCCGCGTCGATTGTCCTGGGCAAGCAGCTCGCCGCCGTCACGATCTTCACCGCCGCCCTGTTCATCGCCGCGGCCGGCGAGCTGGGTGTGCTTTTCTACCTCGGCTCACCCGACCCGGGGCTGCTGGCAGCCAACTTCTTCGGGCAGTGGCTCGCGGGGGTCGCGCTCGTGTCGATCGCGCTGGCCGTCGGGTCGGCGGCGCGCAGCCAGACCATCGCCTTCGTTCTGTCCGCCTTCGTGGGCGCGGGCGTCGTCGGGCTCGGCTGGCTGCTGCGGCTCGTCCCGCTGGCTCCCGCCCAGCCGCTCGCCGAGATCGTCGACTTCCCGGGCCGCCTCGCGTCGTTCGGTCGAGGCGTGATCGCGCCCGCCGATGTCGCCTACTTTGTCGGGCTGACCATCATCGCCGTCGGCCTCAATGTCTTTACGATCGACCGCCGGCGCTTTTCCGGAGCGCCGGGCGCGGTGCGGGCGACGGCCTTGTTCCTGATCCGCTTCGTCGCGTCCGCGGTCACGCTGATCGCGGTCGTGGTGATGCTCGGGCGGCTCCCGCTGAGCGTCGACCTGACCGCCGAGCGGCTGTGGAGCCTGTCAGACGAGACGGTGCTGCTGATCGATGACATCCCGCGCGACGCACCCGTGCAGATCACCGCCTTCGTCTCGAAGAAGGCGCCGGGCCGGTACGCGCAGGTCCGCCAGACGCTCGTCGGGCTGCTCGAATCGATGCGCGGCGCCTCGGGCGGGCGCATCAAGCTCCGCATCGTCGACACCGAGCCCTTCTCCGAGGCCTCCCGCGAGGCGCAGCGCGTCTACAGGATCACCCCGGCGATCGTCACGCCCGATCCGAGTGTCGGCGGCGGCGCCACGCAGGAGGTCTACCTGGGCGTCGCTGTCGCCAGCGGCGCGCAGCGTTCGGTGATCGAGCTGCTGACGCCCGGGCTCCCGGTCGAGTACGAGCTGACGCGCGCCGTCCGCGCGGTCTCGGCGACGGCGCGCAAACGTGTCGGCATCCTCGACACCGAGGCCAACATCTTCGGCGCCTTCGACTTCACCACGCTCACGCCCGGACGCGACTGGCCGCTGGTCGACGAGCTGCGCAAGCAGCACACCGTCGAACGAATCAGCGCCGATCAGCCGATTTCACATGAGATCGACTGCCTGATCGTCGCCCAGCCGAGCACGCTGACGCAGCCGCAACTGGCGAACCTGATCGATTTTATCCGCAACGGCGGCCCGACGCTGCTGCTCGAAGACCCGCTCCCGCAGGTCAATCCGGGCATCGCAACGGCCGCGCCCCGGGCGCCGGCCGGAACCCCTTCGTCGAAACCCCGCAGGCCCAGCTGGACCCGAAGGCGGACCTGCAACCGCTGTGGGACCTGCTCGGGGCGATCATCCCCGCCGACCGGATCATCTGGGACGGGTTCGAGCCGCACCCGCAGTTCGCGGGGCTCCCGCCCGAGATCGTCTTCGTGGGCCCGGGCAGCGGGACTGACGGCGCGATCAATCAGGACGACCCGGTGACGTCGGGGTTGCAGGAGATCGTGCTGCTGGCGCCGGGCGAGCTGCGGTCGAACCCGACGATCACGCTGGGCAAGCCCCCGGTGATCATCCCGCTGCTGCGCACGAGCCCGGTGGGGGGGCACACGCTGTACGAGGAGGCGGTGTCGGAGACGATCTACGGCCCGCGGTGGCCGCTCCCGGACCGGAAGTTCTACCAGACGGTCGAGCCGGAGGTGCTCGCGGCGCGCCTGTTCGGGCGCCCGGCCGACACGGACCCCGGGCACGAGCTCGTCGACAAACTGGTCGACCCCGACGAGGCGAAGGCCAAGAGCGAACAGCAGCGGATGCGCGTGATCATCGTGGCGGACCTCGACATCATCTCACCGGACTTCTTTGCGCTACGCGCCACCCGCACGGGCGAAGTGCAGTTCGATAACGTCACGTTCATCCTCAACAGCGTGGACATCCTCGTCGGTGACGCCTCGCTCGTCGAGCTGCGCAAGCGCCGCCGGGCGCACCGGACGCTGACACGCCTCGACGAGCAGCGTCAGGCGCTGCTGCGCGCCAGCCGGTCGGCGATCGACGCCGCCGACGAGGCCGCCGACGAGGAGCTGTCCGCCGCGCAGGCCCGGATCGAGGCGCGGATCGACGCGATCCGGTCGCGGACGGACCTCGACGAGACCGCCCAGCGCGTCATGATCGAGTCGGTCCAGCGCGACGAGCAGCGCAAGCTCGAGGCCCAGCGATTGCGCATCGAGGACGAGAAGAACACCAGGATCGCCGAGGCGCAGGCCGCGATGGTCACCGCGATCCGGGCGATCGAGTTCCGCATCCGCCTCGCCGCCGTCAGCCTCCCGCCGATCCCCGCCTTCCTCATCGGCGCCGGGGTCTTCTGGCGCCGACGCAGGCTCGAGCGCGAGGGCGTCATGCAGGAGCGGCTCCGATGAACCAGCGCACCCGAACCCTGATCATGGTCGCCGTCGCCGTCATCACGACGCTGCTCGCGTGGGCGACGCGGCCGGCGTCGATCGTGGACTCGCGCTTCGCTGACGTCGGATCGCCGCTGACGCCGGCGCTGACCGATCCCGCGCAGGTCGCCTCGATGGAGGTCATCGCCTACAGCGACGCCGCCGCCAGGCACCGCGCGTTCAAGATCGAGTTCGACGGGCAGCGCTGGATCATCCCCTCGGCGTACAACTACCCCGCCGACGCCGTCTCCAAGATCGCCGAGGCGGCCTCCGTCTTCGTCGGGCCCACCCGCGAGGCGGTCGTCACCGACCGGCGCATCGACCACGCCAGGCTCGGGCTGGTCGATCCGACCGACGAGAGCGGCGACCCCACGGGCCGCGGCGTCCGGGTCACGATCCGAGATGCGAAGGGCCAGACGCTCGCGGATCTGATCATCGGGCATACACCCGAGGGCGAGCCCGCCGGCAGCGGCCAGCGCTTCGTCCGCCTCGCCTCGTCGGACCGCGCGTACCGGACGTCCTTCCACACCCCGCTCGAAACCGCGCTCTCGGTCAACCTCACCGACTGGATCGACACCGACCTGCTCCACGTCGACGCCGACGAGATCACACGCGTCGAGCTCGACGCATCGAGCGTTGACGAGACCAGGCGCCAGCGGGTCGAGGGCGAGCGGTTCATCATCAGCCGCGACGACCAGACCGACCACAAGAGCGGCGCGTGGCGGCTCGAGCCTGCGCTCACGCCCGTCGATCAGCCCGCGGCTGACGCGTTTGTCGCCGCTATCGCCGGGCTCCAGCTCGTCGGTGTCGAGGCGATGCCCAGGAAGATCGCCCGCCTGCTCGACGGCTCCGAGCTCAACGCGGCGCTCGACGCCAACGACCTTATCCGGATGCAGCGCGCCGGGTTCTTCCTCTCGCCCGATGGTCTGCTGATCGCCAACGCCGGGAACCTGCGATTCCGCACCGATGACGGGCTGGATTACACACTCTGGTTCGGCGAGATCGCATCCGGCAGCGCCCCGCACGGCGCGCTGTTCACCGCAGACGACCAGCCGGCGCCCGCCGAAACCAACACCGACACCCGGTACGTCTTCGTCACCGTCGCCGCGGCAAACCCGGACGACGAGGTCGCAAAGGCCAAGGCGATGGAAAGATCCCGCCGGCACGCGGCGTGGTGGCTGCTCATCGACGAATCGAGCTTCGTGAAGCTGCACCCGACGCTGGCTGACCTGGCCCCCGATCACGACAAATCGGAAGCCGACCCCGCGCCCGGGCAACCGGCGCCCTGATCTCCGGTACAGTCCGGCTCATGACGACAAGCCAACGCCGACGCCGCGCCGGGTTCACGCTCATCGAGCTGCTGGTGACCATCTCGATCATCGCCCTGCTCATCGGGATCCTGATCCCGACGCTCGGGTCGGCCCGCGACTCCGCCCGATCGCTGCGGTGCGGAACCAACCTCAACCAGATCGGCGTCGCGATCATGATGTACCTCCCCGAGCACCGCGAGGCGCTCCCGCAGGTCCGCATCGACCCGGCCACCGATGAGATGGTCGAGGCGCCCAAAGGGGTCAACATCGGCTCGCTCTTCGGCGGCAAGAAGGGCCTGCTCCCGGTCTTCGGGATCAACACCGTCGGCGCCGACCGCCGCCCGCTCAACAGCTACCTCGGTGACTTCGGCGCCAACGAAGAGGTCCCGTACTTCAGCGACCCCTCCGACGGCGGGACCACCGACCCGTTCCTGAGCTACTTCCCCGACATCGACCCGAACAGCACGATGTACGACCTCATCGGGACCAGCTACAACCTCAACGACCACGCGCCCGACACCGATCCGACCGGCGAGATCTACCCCACGCTCATCCCGCCCGGCGGCGGGATCATGCCGCCCATCGCCAACACCAGCCGAACCTGGGTCTGCGGCGATCAGCCGATCTACAACTACGACGACGGCGGCGACCGGGGCCAGCGCTGGCACCACGGCAAGGTCCAGGCGAACCTGCTCTTCCTCGACAGCCACGTCGGGCTTGGATTCGATGTCCCGAACGGGCAGGACCACACGACCGAGGACTACACGTTCCTGCCCGACCCCTTCTGGCTCGATCAGTTCACACCGTGAGCCGCGTCAGGGCGTCACGAGCGCGACCGTTCCCGTCACCGGGTCGTAGTTGAACGAATACCCCGTGGGCAGCGTCAGCGGCTCGTCCATCTGAAAAGTCAGATCGTTAAGCGTCGTCGGGTACGAGTTGTTCTTCATCCAGTATAACTCCAGCGCCTTTTCGACCGAGTTTAAACTCGATTGGGCGGCTGCGAGCTGCGCCTTGTCCAGATGGTGGCTGACCAGCGGCATGACGATCGCCGCGAGCACGCCGAGGATGACGATCACGATCATCAGGTCGATCAGGGTGAAACCAGGGCGTCGGCGGGTGTGCATCGGGCGTGCTCCTCGATCGGCGTTTGGCGCCGTCTCCGAGTGCCAATCGTCCGCAACCGGGCCCGACTTGACCCGCGGGGCCCGCCCGTTGGCGCAACGTCCGGATATCCGCGTCAGCCCCCGCGCAGCCCCTCACGGGTGATCATCAGCTCGAGCGTCTGCGTCACCAGGTCCGCGTCGCGTTCGCTGAGCCTCGTGTGGAAAGGCAGCGCGATGGTCCGTTTGCTGACGCTCTCGGCGATCGGGAAATCGCCCGGCTCATGCCCGAGCGCCTCGCGCACGTGCGGCTGGAGGTGGATGCACGGGAAGTAGTCCGCGACGCCGATGTCGTGGCGACGCATCCCGGACATGATCCGGTCCCGCTCCTCGCTGGAAAACTCGTGCGTCAGCCGGACGACGTACACGAACCAGCTCATCCGCTCGGCGTCGTTGTTGATGTTGGGCAGGATCAGCTTGTGCACGCCAAGCAGGCGCCGGGTGTACCGCTCGGCGACCTCCCGGCGGCAGCGCAGGATCTCGTCGATGCGGCGCATCTGCGCCACGCCCAGCGCCGCCGACAGCTCCGACATCCGGTAGTTGTACCCGAGCCGCTCGTGCGAGAGCCACGAAGCGCCCGAGCCCCCGGGCGGCGGATCGTGCGACGAGCGGTTGCTGACAGCGACGGGCCGTCCGTGGTTGCGCAGCGACCGGCAGGTGTCGGCGAGCCGGTCGTCGTCGGTGACGATCATCCCGCCCTCACCCGTGGTGATCTGCTTGTTCGGATAAAACCCGAAGACCCCGACCCGACCGAACGCGCCGATATTCCGCCCCGAGCCGTAGCCACCGAGCCCCTCGCACGAATCCTCGACAAGCGGGATCTCGTGCCTGGCGGCGATCGATCGGTACGCCTCCATGTGCGCCGGATCGCCGAACGCCTCGACCGCGAGGATCGCCCTGGTCCGGGGCGTGATCGCCGCCTCGACGAGCGCCGGGTCCATGTTCAGCGACTTGGGATCGATGTCCACGAAGACCGGCCTGGCCCCGACGTACAGGATGCAGTTCGTCGAGGCGATGAAGCTGAACGGCGTGGTGATCACCTCATCACCCGGGCCGATCCCCAGCGCCAGCATCGAAAGATGCAACCCCGCCGTGCCCGACGAGACGCCCACGGCGTGCGTCGTGCCGACCCGCTCGGCGACGAGCCGCTCGAAGTGTTCGAGCGCCGGCCCGATCTATAGCCGGCCGGTGCGCAGGACGCGGACCACCTCGTTGATCTCGGCGTCGGTGATGTCGGGCTTGCTCAGCGGGATCTCGTCGATCATGGGCGTTGGTTCGTTGGGATCGGGTGTGGGTTCAAACAGGCCGTCGCGCTGGTGGTGGATGACCACCGCTCGCCGGAGCATACCCAATCGGCGGCTCGGGACCGCGGGGTTGAACCCGGACATGCGGTGATCGGCGTCCATTGCAGCGCTGCTCCCTCAGGTCCACCCCTTCAGTTTCAATCCCTCAGGCCCAATCAATCAGGCCCGGTCCATCAGATCCGCTCGGCGGATTCGAGCAGGGCGCGGTGCAGGCGCCGCGTCATCTCGACCACCGTGACGCCCTCGAAGGCGGGGCCGATGTCACACAGGCGCTGCTCCTTGATCTGCCGTTGCAGGCGTTGCCTGGCGGTGATGACCGACGAGTGGTTGGGGCGGTTCATGGCCCTGGCGATCTCCGGGTAGCTCCGGGTGGTCAGCTCCTTGGCCAGGTGGACGGTCAGCGCCCTTGCCAGCACCACCCGCTTGTGTCGCCCCCGCCCGAGCACCTCGGAGAGCTCGACGCCCAGCGCCCTGGCGACCACCTCGGTGATGGTTTCGACGGCGATGGGCTTGATCGGCGGGTGGCTGTTCGAGGGCGCCCCGAGCGCCTGATCGACGAGGCCGAGCGAGAGCCGCTGATCGAGCCGGTCCATCCCGGGCAGCCGCCGGACCGCGTCGAGCGTGGTGATCGCGCCGACCAGGTTCCGCACCGAGCCCTCGGAGCGCTCGGCGATCGCCCTGGCGACGCCCGGGGCCAGCTCCAGCCCGCGCTTGCCCGCCAGCCGCTCGATGATCCGCACGCGCATGTCAGGATCCGGCAGGCCCACCTCGACGACCATCCCCGAGAGCATCCGCGACGAGAGCTCGTTCGAGAGCTTCCTGATCAGCGACGGGTGCTCGTCGGTGACGAGCACGATCCGCGCGCCGCGCAGCCCGAGCGTATCGAACGTGTGCAGGAACTCGGTCTGTGTGGCGGTCTTGTTCGACAGAAAGTGCACATCGTCGATGCAGAGCAGGTCCATCCGGCGGCGCTTGGACCGGAACCGGTCGATGCCCGACGTGCGGATCGCGGTGATGTATTCGTTGGTGAACGCCTCGGCCGTGGTGCAGTGGATCCGCGCCCCGGGCTGCGTCTGGGCGAACCGCGTCGCGATCCCGTTCATCAGGTGGGTCTTGCCAAGCCCGCACGCCCCGTGGATGACCAGCAGGTTGAACGGCGCCGGCATGGCGCCATCGCCCAGCGCCACCGACGATTCGTACGCGAGCGCGTTGCTCGGGCCGACCACGAAGTCCTCGAGCGCGAACCGTGGGCGGACCCGCATCGCGCACGGGCCGGCGTCCGAGCGCCAGGATCGTGTCGAGCCGCCGCGGGGTTTGGCAGGGCCGGATCGCCTCGGGGGGGCGGGGCTCGGCGTGGGAGGAGGATCGCCGATGCTGCCCGCCGCCGCCCGAGGCAGATGTGTTCCGGAGGGCCGCCCGTTGGGAGCGGCCCGCAGAGCCTCCCCGGTTGCGGGTTGGGGGAGAACGCCGCGAGGGGCTCTGCTGGACTGTTCGATCGTCCCGCCGGACGGATCCACTTGAAACTCAACAATCGCCCCGGGCTCGCCGGTCAGCTCGCGCACCGCACAGGTGAGCATCCGCCCGTGGCGCCGATCCAGCAGGTCCGCGACGAACGGGTTGCCGACCACCACGGCGTACCGATCGTGCTCCCGGCGGATCCTCGGCGATTCCGGGAAATACCGCGAGGTCCGTTCGGGCCCGATCAGCTCGGACAACCGCTCGGTGATGCGGCTTGAGACCTCGTCAACCGACGCGCCGCGTCGGGAGGTTCGCGTGATGTGTTCAGCGGGGGCGGACAGACTCGGCACGGTGGACCCTTCCGTGAGCGACCCCCGGAAAAACCCCGGGAGCCGAACCAATGCAGCAAGCGCAACACGATTGTCGAGTCCGTTCGTACCCTCAGCAGGCGATGACCCCGTCAGCAAAACCCCGGGCGCACAACGATCGCAACAACGCCGGCGTTCCATTCGCCGCTCGCCGCCTCGGTCGATCAAACAACACCCGAAATCTCGTTCACCCGACGGGCGTCTCTCTCAGATGACGTCGCGCCCGCGGTGGAGTCACACACCTGCCCCGTCGATCAGTTCCGTGATCAACGCCGGGCGAATGTACGAACACATCGACGCCCCGACAAGCGCCCTTTGTGCGCGCCGGAGGTTGACATCCCCGGTGAGGCTTTGGCGAGCGGGACTTAGCGATTGAAAAAAGAAATTATCCACGGAGATGTTCACGATTTTTCGATGGCGTGGAAAACATTGGGATACCCATTGCAGCATGGGTAATCACACGTATATCTCTAAAAAACAGGTGTTTTCATCCAATTGGACGCACGTACGCGATCCGCCGTTCGAACTCGGTGAACCCCGCTCGCTCGTAGAGTTTCTGCGCCGGGACGTTCCGCGTGTCAACCGCGCACGTGACCGGTTGTGGGTAGCGCGTGAGCGTCTCGTGCAGACCGAGATCCAGCAGCCGAGACCCCACGCCCCGACCACGCGCCCGGGGCGACAGGCCCATGTACACCAGCTCGCTGTGCTGCTGCATCGGGCACGGGTTGAACAGGGCGGCGCCCACGGGCTCGCCCGCGTCACGCACCAGCCACCACAGCATCGGATCCCACACGCCCGTCGCCCGGTGGCTGGCGAGGATGTCCCTGATTGCCCGCAGCCCGCACAGCTCCGGGCAGTCTAGCGTCTGCTCATACGAGCCCTCGAGCGCGATCGCGAGGTCGGAATCGTCGGCCGGGTCGCTGCGCTCGACCGTGATCCCCTCCGGCCAGCCGGATTGAGGCGATGGGGGGTTGGTGATCGGGGTCGTCGGTCGTCGCAGATACCCGAGTGTCCCGGCGCAGATGAACCCGGCGGCTTCGAGCGTCTGGCGAGGCCCGACCTCGTCGAGACCGAGGATCGCCTGTGCGATCGCCGCCCCCGCCGGGGCGCTGCGCAGGGCCGAATCCAGCACCCCGCTCAGCTCCGTGATCCGCTCGGTGTCGCCCTCGTCCGGGCTGGACATGAAAATCACGACCGTCCGCCCCGCCCCCGGGACAAGCAGGCACGCCTCCCGCACCCGGTTCGATCCCGGCTCGATCGATCCCCACAGGTTCGACAGGTCGACCCCGTGCCTGACGGCCGCCTCGAGCATCTGCCTCCCGGCGGCCTCATCGCCCCGCCCAAATGGCTCGGAGACGAGCAGGGCGGCGCCCCTGGCCCGCAGACGAGCTGGGATCCGGGTGATGGTGGCGTGCGTAGAAGACAAGGGGAATCGGGCTCCAGGCTGGATTCATCCAGGCGTCGGCGTTGACGGGGCTTGGTCCACAACTAGACTAGCCTTGCTCGGGCCCCCTCGGTTGGGGAGCGGCCCTTAACTGTTCTCCGTTTTTGATTCATCCTTGATCCACGAGACTCACTGTGACAACGATCAGAGCCCTGGCCTTGGCCTTTCTTGTGGCGATCCTCGCCCTGATGAGCGCCCCGCAAGCATCCCTCGCCGCCCCCGAGCCCTCCCCGGTGGCCTCGCGGTGGCAGCTTGATCTGAGGCCCGGGCCGCTGCGCATCGCCACGGTTATTGACGAGATCGGCCTGCCCCGGACGTACTACTACCTGACATACGACGTGGTGAACAACACGGGCAAGGACATCTTCTTTGCGCCATCGTTCGAGCTGGCCTCGGAAGACGGGGAGATCCGATCCGCGGGCAAAGGTGTCCCCTCGGTCGTCACCAACGAGCTGCTGGCGAGGCTCCGCAACCCGTTCCTGCTCGATCAGATCTCGATGGCCACGGCCGGGGAGCTGCTCCAGGGCGAGGAAAACGGGCGGTCCGGGCTGGTCATCTGGCCCGCCGACGGGCTGAAAGTGGACGAAATCAAGGTCTTCGCCACCGGTTTCAGCGGCGAGACCCGCAAGATCACCAAGCCCGACACCGGTGAGGAGGTCACCCTCCGCAAGACCCTTATGCTCGTCCACGCCACCCCCGGTGAGATCACCGGCAAGGGCGATCTACCACTGGCCCGGATCAGCCAACGCTGGATTCTGCGCTGATCCACGGCTATATTCACCGGCTGATTCGTGGAAGGATCAGCTTGCAGGGCGCCCAAACGCCGATTTACCAGAGGATGCAGAACAATGGCTCATAAGAAGGGACAGGGCTCGACCAAGAACGGTCGGGACTCCAATCCTCAATACCGCGGCGTCAAGCTCTACGGCGGCGAATACGCTCGCGCCGGCGCGATCATCGTTCGCCAGGTGGGCACGCCCATCAAGCCCGGCTACATGGTTCAGCGCGCCAACGACGACACCCTCTTTGCGCTGTGCGAAGGCAAGGTCGTCTACCAGGGCCGGAAGGTGCACGTCAACCCCGCCGACGAATCAACGCCCCGTCCCAAGTTCCTCTGCGCCTGATCGGCGCCTCTTCAGGAATCACCAAGCCCGCGATCTCCGGTCGCGGGTTTTTTCGTGGGCTCCGTGTGAACGCCGACAAGAATCGATGATCTGCTACACTCGCGCGGATTCACCAGCGAAACTGACCGGGGGCGCCCCATGAGCAGCGGAACAACGAGCCTGACCATCGCGATGACCGGCGCCACCGGCTTTGTGGGTCGCGCCGTGGCCGCGGCGCTGGTTGGCCGCGGGCACACCGTCAAGGCGCTGTGCCGCGATCGCAACGCGCCGAGGGCCTTGCCGGACTCAGGTGTCGAGATCGTCCTTGGGGATGTTTTCGACGCCGGGGCGCTGGATCGAACCGCCGCCGGCGCGGATTGCTTCATTAACCTCATCGGCATCCACCGGGAGCGGCCCGGGGGCGTGACCTACACACGGATGCACGTCGAGGCGACCGAGCGGTGTCTCGAAGCGGCGATCGACGCCGGGACGCAGCGGTTTATCCAGATGTCGGCGCTCGGTGCGCGTCCCGAGGCCCGGAGCGACTACCACAAGAGCAAACGGCTGGCCGAGCTTGCCGTCATGGGCAGCGGCCTCGACTGGACGATCGTCCGCCCGTCGATCATCCACGGACCCGACGGCGAGTTCATGCACATGGCCAGGGGCTGGGTCACCGGGACCGGGCTGCCCGGGTTCTTTCTTCCGTACTTCACACCGTTTGACGGCCCCAAGCCGATGCCCCCGGCGAGCGTCCAGCCGGTGTTTGTCGATGATGTCGCCGAGCTGTTCGCCCGGGCGGTGGCCTGCGACGACGCGATCGGGGAGATTTATGCGGTGGGCGGCCCGACGGCGTATCCGTGGCCCGATCTGCTGCGGACAATCCGGGACCTCGTGCCCGGGGCCAAGCCGTCGCTCGAGCCGCAGGGTCTGCCCGAGCCGATGTTCGTGATGCAGGCGAAGACCGCCAAGGTCCTGGGGTTGTCGGCGTTGTTGCCGTTCACCGAGGACGACGTGCTGATGGCGACCGAGCCGAGCACCTGCTCGATCGCCAAGGCGCACGCGCACCTGGGCTTCGAGCCGCGCGCGTTCGACACATCCCTGGCCGCGTACGCGGATCAGCTCTGACCCGAAGGCGCACGCCGTACAGGACGCGAATCCACGATGGGCAAGAAGACGAACCTGCTGACGTTCCTGATTTTCCTGGGGCTGCTGCTGGGTGTGCTCGTCGGGCACTTCGTGCTCTGGAACGCCGAGGCGACCATCGAGGGGCGCGAGCAGGCGGTCGCGGTGTGGAAGACGATGGGCGACCTGGTCTTTGTGCGACCCTTGCGGCTGCTGATCATCCCGCTGATCTTTACGAGCGTCCTGACGGGCATCACCTCGATCGGCGACCCCAAGCGTCTTGGCCTGCTCGGCGGCGCCACAATCGTTTTTTATGTGGTCACGATGATCCTCGCGGTCGTCGTGGGCGTTTCGCTCGGGGCGTTCTTCCAGCCCGGGGCTGGTTTTCCCGAGGATCTGCGCGCCACGATCGGCGCCGGCGCCAATGCAGCGCAGGCGGTCGCGGGCGATGGCGGGGGGTTGAGCGGGGCCTGGCTGTCGATCCTGAAGCAGATGATCCCGGTCAACTTTTTCCAGGCAGCCGTCGACGGGCAGGCGCTGTCGATCATCACGGCGACGATCTTCCTCGGGGTCGGGATCGTCGCGGTCGGGGAGAAGGCTGAGCCGTTCACCCGGGCGGTCGAGGCGCTCCACGAGGTGCTGATGACGCTGGTGCAGTGGGTGATCTGGATCATGCCGCTGGGCGTGTTCCTGCTCGTCGCGTGGGCGGTCGGAAAGGTCGGGCTCGAAACGCTCACGAAATCGTTGGGAACGTATGTCGCGGTGGTCATCGGCGGGTTGAGTCTGCACATGTTCATCACGCTCCCGCTCGTGCTGTGGCTGCTGATCAGGGTCAACCCCTACCAGTACATGTGGCGGATGCGGGCGGCGCTGCTGACCGCGTTCGGCACGTCGTCCTCGATGGCGACGCTCCCGGTCACCATCGAAACAGCAAGCGAGGAGGCCGGCTGCTCCAAGCGCGCCGCCGGGCTCGTGCTCCCGCTGGGCGCGACCGTCAACATGGACGGGACGGCGCTCTACCAGGGCATCGCGGTGATCTTCCTGTTCCAGGCGTTCGGGATCGACCTGTCGTTCACCGAGTACCTCGCGATCGTGCTGACCGCGACGCTCGCCGCCGTCGGCGCCGCGGGGGTGCCCGGGGGCAGCATCGCGACGATCCTGATCATCATCGCCGCGGTGAACTCGACGCTGGCCGTCTCGGGCGAGGGGGCCCCGCAACTCCCGCTGGCGGCGATCGGGCTGATCCTGCCCGTCGACCGCTTCCTGGACATGTGCCGGACGACGGTCAACGTGTGGGGCGACTCGGTCGGCGCGCGGATCATCACGAGGCTGGCGCCGGACGAAGAAGAAGAGCGCGAGGCCGCATACGCTTGATCCCGAGTCCCCGCAAGATCCATTGCCGTGCCGACCGATTCTCCACCAACCAGCTCCGCGGTGCTCTTCACCGACTTCGAGCCCAGCGGCGATGAGCACGCGTCGCAGGTCATCAAGGCGCTGCGCGTGCGGCGGCCCGACATCGCGGTCTTCGCCGCAGGCGGCCCGAAGATGCGTGCTGCTGGCGCCGAGATCATCGTCGACACCACGCACGACGCGGTGATGGGGATCCCCGGGATCGGCAAGATCATCGAGCACCGGCGCATGAACAAGCGGATCGCGGTGGCTCGATGAGCACCGGATCGCCCTGCACATGCCCGTCGATTCACCGGCGGCGAACTTCCCGATCTCGAAGCTCACCAAGGCGCGCGGCGTCCCGGTGTGCCAGCTCGTGGCCCCGCAGCTGTGGGCGTGGGCGCCGTGGCGGATTCGAAAGACCCGGCGGCTGATCGACAAGCTGCTGTGCATCCTGCCGTTCGAGGAGGAATGGTTCGGCCGGCGCGGCGTCGACGCCGAGTATGTCGGCCACCCGATCTTTGGTGAGGAGTTCGATGACGCCGAGATCGACGCCTGTGTGCTGACCATGCCTGTCGGCGAGCGCCGCCTGGCGATCCTGCCCGGCTCGCGCCCCGGCGAGATCGAGAAGAACTACCCGACGATGCTCGGCGCCTTCGTCGAGCTGCGCAAGCGACACCCGGACCTGCTGGGCATTGTCGCGGCCACCAACGATCGGCTGGCGACGCGGATCCATGAGATCAACCGGGCGAGCGGGGGGGAACCGGACGGGATGCTGGTGCGCACCGGGCAGGCCGACGCGGTGATCCGCTGGAGCGGCTTTGCGATGGCGACGTCGGGGACGGTGACGCTGCGCGTAAGCCGGCACGGGCGCCCGCTGGTGGCGATGTTCCGGGTCAACCCGCTTCTTTGGAGATTGGTCGGTCGATGGGTGCTCAACACGCCGTTCATCCTGCTGCCGAACATCATCATGGGCCGAGAGATCATCCCCGAGCTGGCGCCGTACTTCGGCGGGCCCGCGCGTCTGATCGAGGCGGTGGACCGCCTGATGGGCGATGAATCGGCGCAGCGCGAGCAGGTCAGTGCGCAGCGGGAGCTGGCCGAGCGCTTCGGTAATCGCAACGCGGCCGAACGTGCGGCGGAAATGATCGATGAAGCGATCGGTTAGAACTCGGGTTCGTCTCGAGCGTCGCGCTCCGCGAACGCTCGTTCGAGGGCGTCGCGGGCGACTTGCATGTCGAACCCGCGCCGGGCCAGGGCGCCGAAGACCCGTCGCCTTGCGGTCTCGGGCGTGATGTTCCGCGGGAGCGTGCGGACCTTTTTCATGGCAAGCCGGAGGGCATCATCGTCGCTGTCACGCTCGGCGGCGACACGGGTGGCGACCTCGTTGGCCAGGGTCGAATCGAAGCCGCGCTGGCGGAGCTTGCCGACGAGGAACCGCCGGCCGGCGGGCTTGCGCGAGACGATCTCCCGGGCCAGCGTCTCGGCGAGATCGGCGTCGTTGATCAGGCTCATCTCGACCATGCGGTCCGCGGTGGTCTGGGCGAGCTCCGGGGCGAATCCGGCTCGTTTCAGATCGTCGATGAGTTTCTTGCGTGAGCGGGGGCGGAACGAGAGCAGCCGGATCGCCTTGGCGTAGGCGGCCTGCGTGGTCGACGCGATCAGGACGCGCCGGATCAGGGCTTCGTCGACGGTCGCCCCATTGCGCAGACCGAGGTCCGCGATGGCGCCGCGATCGATCACGCCCAGCGAACGCCTGCCGACCCGGACCGAGACGCGCATCGGGTCACGCGCGTTGGGCGTCAGCGCGGTGATTTCGTGCCCGATCAGATCGTCGAAAGACTCCGGTTCTTTGCGTCTGGCGTCCATCGAAGCGTTACTGGGAGAGCTGTTCGAGCAGGCCCGTCAGCTCGGAGATGGTTTTGGGGTGCTTCGATTGGTGCGCGTGGACGAGCCCGGCGTTGAGCGTTGCGATCGCGTCGGGCTTGCGGTCGAGCGCGTTCAGGGCGATCGCTTTGAAGAAGTACGCGTAGCAGTACGCACCGTCGGCGTCCAGGCACTTGTCGTACCACTCGATCGCCTGCGTGTGCTCGCCGGCCTTGCCCAGCTCCTGGGCGATCATGTACGCCACATCGGCGTCGCCCGGGTCGGCGGCGTGGAGCTTGCGGAGTTGGTCGAGACGGTCGGTGTTCATGGTGGTGGTCATGGTCGGGCTCGGGGTGTGCGCTCTGGTGCTGCGTTCAGGGTTTGGCGTTGGAGCAGTAGCGTTTGCAGATCGGATCCTCGGCGCACAGGGCGCCGCGGGCCTTGCAGGCCTGGCGTCCGTGCCAGATGAGCAGGTGGCTCAGATCGGTCCAGCGATCGCGCGGGAACAGGGCCATGAGCCGGCGTTCGACCGCCTGCACGCTGGCGTCTTCGGGGGCGAGCCCGAACCGCTTGGCGATGCGGTTGACATGCGTATCGACGACAACGCCCATGTTGATCCCGAAGGCGTTGCCCAGGACGACGTTGGCGGTTTTTCGAGCGACGCCCCGTAACGCGAGCAGCTCGTCCATGGTTTGCGGTGTCTCGCCGCCGTGGTTCTCGACGATCGCGGCCATCGATTCGTGCACGGCCCGGGCCTTGTTGCGGAAGAACCCCAGCGACTTGACGTAGGGCTCGATGCCCTGCTGGTTCGAAGCGGCGTAGTCCGCCGGCGCCGGGAACGCCTGAAACAGCGCCGGCGTCGCCTTGTTCACCGCGACATCCGTGCACTGGGCGCTGAGGATCGTCGCGATGAGCAGCTCGTGCGGCGTCGTGTAAGTCAGGGCGCACGTCGCGTCGGGGTAGCGCTCGGCCAGCGCCTCGAGGATCTTCTTCGCCCGGCGTTTTTCGGCGGCGTCGACGGCGGGCAGCTCGAACGGGATGTCGCGCAGCCCCTTCGGGTTGGCCGGCGTCACGGCGTCGATCGCGGCGGGGGGCGTCATGCGGAGGCCTTCCGCTTGCGCCCGTCGGTCATCGAGGCGCCCGTGGCGACCATCGAGACCAGGATGAAGACCATCAGGGTCTCGCTGAGCTTGCGCGCGTTCGGGTGGTCGTTATTAAAGAGCACGCGGTATTCGCCCGCCCGCTCCAGCTCGCCCGCCCTGGCCGCCGACCAGAACTCCCCGACGTTGTGGACCATCCGGGGCATCAGCACGAACATGTTGAAGGACAACACCGCGACGATCGCCAGCGTCATCGCCACGCGGAACATCACCGACAGCCGCCGCAGCGGGAGCCGCCCCGTGACGATCGCCGCCACCAGCGATCCGACGACCAGCACGGCGCAGACGACGGCGATCATGTCCGTGATCTGGAAGACCTTGAACATCACCTCGCCCGCCGCGATGGGCCAGTGCTCGCCCGGAAAGGCCGCGTAAGCGCCCAGGGTCGGGTCCAGGGCGCGCATGGTGGGGAAGGCGACGGCGGCGGCGGCGGCGGAGACCCCGATGGCGCCGAGCCAGATGCCCTGCGCGGCGATGTTGACGGTTTCAGCGATGGCTCTGGATCGGTTCAAGGTGGTTGTCCGGTTGGTGTGAAGGGGCCGATGGGATCCTAGGCGAAAATGAATCTGGAGGTACGCCTCGAAAAAGACCGGATTCCGTGGCCGGGGCGACCCGGGCGGGCCGATTCAAGAGGCAATCGGGCAGATATACTCTTCGCCCTTCCGAGCTTCCCCATCCCAACCCAGGCCCGAGCCGCGATGACCACCGCAACACCGACCACCACGACCGACCAGACCGCCACCACGATGCGCTCCCACCACTGCAACGAGCTCCGCCCAGCCCACGTCGGGCAGCAGGTCACGCTGTGCGGGTGGGTCGACTCCTACCGCGGGCACGGCTCCGGATTGGTCTTCATCGACCTCCGCGACCGTCAAGGCGTCACCCAGGTCGTCTTCGATCTCGAGGACGCCTCCGAGCAGGCCATCCTCGACGCCGCCGACAAGCTCCGCAGCGAGGACGTCATCCGGGTCTTCGGGCATGTCCGCACGCGCGACGGGGGCCCCAACCCGAAGCTCGAAACGGGCGAGATCGAACTCGTCGCCGAGAAGCTCGAGGTGCTCAACAAGGCGGTCGATCTGCCGTACCCGCCGACCGACACACAGAACCTGCCCAAGGAGGAGATCCGCCTCCAGCGCCGGTACCTCGATCTGCGCCGGCCCGAGATGCTCCGCATCCTCCGCACGCGCCACGAGGTCGCGCAGTCCATGCGGCGGTGCCTCGACGATCTGGGATTCCTCGAGATCGAGACGCCGATCCTGTGCAAGAGCACGCCCGAGGGGGCCCGCGACTTCCTCGTCCCGTCCCGCCTCCAGCCGGGCGAGTTCTACGCGCTCCCGCAGAGCCCGCAGCTCTTCAAGCAGATCCTGATGGTCGCCGGGACCGATCGGTATTTTCAGATCGCCCGCTGCTTCCGCGACGAGGACCCGCGCGCCGACCGGCAGGCGGAGTTCACGCAGCTCGATATCGAGATGTCCTTCGTTGGCGTTGAGGACGTGATCTCGATGACCTCGGACCTCTTCCGGAGGATCTGGAAGGACGTCCTGAACCACGAGATCGGCGAGATCCCGACGATGCCCTACGCCGAGGCCATGGCACGCTACGGCTCGGACCGTCCCGACACACGATTCGAGATGGAGCTGACGGATGTCTCTGATCTCGCGGCGAAGACCGACTTCAAGGTCTTCACCGGCGCGGTCGAGAGCGGGGGCGTCGTGCAGGCGATCGTCGCCCGCGGCGCCAGCGAAAAGATGACCCGCAAGATCACCGACGGCTACGCGCCCTTCGTTCAGCAGTTCGGGCTCGGTGGGCTGCCCGTCGTCAAGCGGACCGACGGCGCCTTCACCACCGGCGTCGCCAAGTTCCTCGACTCAATCGCCGACGATCTGGCGCAGCGGCTGGCGCTCACCGATGGCGATGTCGTCTTTTTCGGTGTCGGCGAGAAGAAGACCGCCCAGCGCGCCCTGGGCGAGTTGCGACTGAAGGTCGCCAAAGACCTCGACATCATCCCCGAGGGCCTGTGGAAGTTTCTCTGGGTCGTCGACTTCCCGATGATCGAGTGGAACGAGGACGAGCAGCGCTGGGACAGCCTCCACCACCCGTTCACCGCGCCCAACACCGAGGACATCCCCAAGCTTGAAACCGCGCCCGGCGAGGTCCTCAGCCAGGCGTACGACCTCGTCGTCAACGGCTCCGAGATCGGCGGGGGCTCGATCCGTATCCACAGCCCGCAGGTCCAGTCCAAGGTCTTCGAGCTGCTCGGCATCTCCAATGATGAGGCCGAGATCAAGTTCGGATTCCTCCTCGACGCCCTCCGCCACGGCGCCCCGCCCCACGGCGGCATCGCGGCGGGACTCGACCGCGTCGTCATGCACTTATGCGGCACCGAGAACATCCGCGACGTGATCGCGTTCCCCAAGACACAGACCGGCGCCGACCTGATGACCGAGGCGCCCAGCGAGGCGGCGCCGGCGCAGCTCGACGAGCTGAACATCAAGAGCACATACGTCAAGGAAGATTGAGCGAGAACTCGATCCCGGTGGCGCGGGCGCCCCGCCCGTGTGTCCTGGAAACGATGATCCTCACCGCCGGGCCCGTGGCGGAACTGGCAGACGCGGCGGACTTAAAATCCGCTTCCTCGGAAGGGGAGTGTGGGTTCAAATCCCACCGGGCCCATTGGCTGCGATCACCGACGCCGACGGCGACCGAGCATCACGGCGCCGAGCGCCAGTGTTGTCGCGGCGCCCGGGGTCGGGATTTCGCTCATCGCCCAGGTGTCGACGGTGGCGAACGCGGAGCCGGTGTCCCAGAACAGGGAGAGCTGGCCGATCGCGACGCTGAAATCGAAGAGCGACGGGAAGGCGTCCGAATCGATGAGCGTGTTCGGCGCATCGACAAAGATCCCAAGATCGACAGTTGATACCCCGCGTGAATCCGATTGTGACGGGATTCCCGAAAAGTCGGCCCTGAACCGATCGCGTGTCCCCTCACCAACCGGGAAGTTGTCCTCGACTCGGGTGGTGCCCATGACGTCGTTTTCCTGGTTTCGGAAATACGCTTCAGTATCACTCTGTGACTCTATAAAAAAGGTCGCGAGAAAGATTGCGCCAAGGGATCCATCACCACGTCCCGCGTTGAACTGCGAAGTGTCGAATGTCATATCAATCTGGAGCTGATCGCCCAGCGCCATCGGCGACAGATCGCCCGGCGCCGTATCAGAGATTGAATCGACCGTCGCCGAGATGTTCCATTGAATCATCGTTGCCTGAGCGGGGCTGGACGCCGAGACAACAACAACACCCGCCGTGAAGACGGACAGCAAGGCTTGATTTCTCATTTGACTCCTCTGGATCCCTTTCTCGGGCCTGTGCGTGCCCGTGCGAACTACGGTAGCTGGCACGCGACCGAGTGCAAGGAAATAAGACAGCCCCCGGCGTCGAACAGGGGATATCCCGGGGATGAATCGGGTGTCTGGCGCCGTTGTCCGGTCTACCGCGGCATGCGCGACATGCCGACGTGCAAGTCCGTATTGGCATCGTCGAGCATTTCGGCGCCGCGATTCCCGACCAGGGTTTCGATCGCCTCGCGCACACGGTCGGCGGATGTCCAGATCGTGAAGTGGTCCTCGCCCTCGAGCGTGATGACCGTGACATCCGGATTGCCCGCGAACGCCTCGCGCATGTACGCGACGTTCTCATACGGCACGAGCGAATCCTTCGTGCCGTGGATGATGACGATCGGGCAGGTGATCTCGTCGAGATGATCGCCGAGCTTGCGAAGCTCACCCTCGAGCGGGATCAGCTCGCGGTTGGCGTTGCGCAACGGGGTGGGCACGAGCAGATCGAGGAACGGGATGTTCCCGATGCGCTGGATCAGCAGCACCTTTTCGAGATCAGGATCGAGCGCCCCGGCGACGATGACGATCCCGCCGACGCGGTCGGGGTAGTCCGCCGCCACCTGCGCCACGATCGGGCCTCCGAGCGAGTGCCCGACGAGGATCGGCCATCGCCCGTCATGCTCGACGAGGAGCGGCTCGATAGCCTCGGCCTGCTCGACGAGGCTCGGGACCGCGCCGGTGGTGGCCGACTCGCCAAAGCCGGGACGATCGATCGCGACGGCATCGAGCCCGTCGATGGGTTCGGTCAGGAACAGCCCCCAACTCTCGGCGCTGCCCGGGGTGCCGTGGACGTAGATCACACGCTGGCCTGTCGGGTCCCCGGCGACGATCGCGCTGATCGAGCACTCGGGATCGATCTGTTCGACGGTGTAGCTGATCCGTTTGAGCGTCTTGACGCGCGGATCACTTTGCGAATACGTAAAGCACCCGCCGAGCACCGATACGGCGACAGCAGCCAGGGGAACGCCTGAAAATCGTTGAAGCCGTCCGTGCATGGGCCTGATCCTGCCTTTGTGCTGATTCGAACCGTGTTCGGCCCGCAACTATTCCCGGCTGTCACCCGGCTTCTAGGCGCCCGGTCCGGATACGGGCGTCACGACCGACGCAGCGGCCGATCAGCCGGGGGAAGAATAAGTCCCGGGCCGGCGTGGTTCAGGTAGCTGGGCCTGCGAGCGCGTGGGCCGTGCCTTGTCTCCCTGTGCCTCGTCTCCTTTGGAGGGCTACTGCCGATGCGAAACTCAACCACCAGAGCCAACCGGGCGCCGGGCAGGATCTGCCTGGGGCTGGCGCTGCTTGCCGTGTCGTTCGCCGGTCCGCTGGCCAGAGCCGCCGATGGCGACATCGAGTATGCCTCCTCGCTCTGGAGCAAACAGGGCCAACACAAGACTTCCGGGCTTTACACGATCGAGCAGCGCGGCGACGGGTACACCCTGACGCTGTCGTCCGATTTTAAAACGAAACCCGGGCCAGGTCTGGAGCTGGTCCTCAGCCCGCTCGCGCCCAAGGACACGAACTCGAAGAACGCGCTCCGGGATGCGGTTGTCCTCGGGCCACTGCAATCCCCGACCGATGCGCAGGAGTACCCGATCGACCCGTCGGTCGATCTGGCGTCGTTCCATTCGGTCGTCATTTACAGCGCCAAGAAGTCCAGGCTCTGGAGCGCCGCGGCCCTGCTCCCGGGCGAGGTGATCGCACGCGGGGACACATGGAAGAAGAAGACCAGGAAGACCCGCGGCGCCTTCGAGATCGCCCGGACCACCGAGGGCCGGGTGATCCGGTTCGCCAATAACTTCAAAACCGCCAAGGCGCCCGAGCCGCTGCGGGTCATCATCTCCGAGCACACGACCAAAGCCGCGAGCAACAAGAACGCGATGGAGCGGGGTCGGGTCGTCGGCACGATGAGCCGGTACAAGGGCGGGCAGAGCTACCCGCTGCCCGGAGACGTCGAGCTCAGGCCGGGCATGACGCTGCTACTCCACTGCGAGAAATACACCAAGCTCTGGTCCGCCGCGGAGATCAGGCTGGTGAGCGGCTGACCGGCCGGTTCACGATCCCGGTAGGATGCCGGAATGACCCTCACCAAGACACCGACCGCAACCGATTCCGGCCTCTTCCAGACGACCATCGAGACACCGCTCGATGACATGATCGCCGTCGCCACCGGTTCGGCGCTCGTCCTGCTCGAGTTCACGAATCGGAGGGCGCTGCCGACCGAGATGCGCGATGTCCACAAGCAGTTTGGCGCCGAGCCGATCGAAGCAGGCAACGCGATCCTCGATCAGACCGAGCGCGAACTAAGCGAGTACTTCGCCGGCAAACGCACCGAGTTCACCATCCCCCTCGACCTCCGCGGCACACCGTTCCAGCGACAGGTCTGGGATGAGCTCCTCGCAATCCCCAGCGGCAAAACCAGAAGCTACGGCGAGATGGCCGAGCGCCTGAGCAAGCCGGGCGGCTCACGCGCGGTCGGTCGAGCCAACGGCGCCAACCGCATCGCGATCGTGGTGCCTTGCCACCGGGTGATCCGAACGGGCGGGGATCTTGGAGGTTACGGCGGCAAGCTTTGGCGGAAGGAGTGGTTGCTCAAGCATGAAGGGGCGGGTGGGTTGTTGCCGGCTTGATCGGTGGGTATCCCGACTGTTTATACCCCAACACACTCCAGCCCGTGCGCCTTCGCCACAGGCTCATTCATCAGCTTCCCGTCATCCATATTGATCGCCGGCGCGAAGAAATGGTCCTTGGCCGCGATCGACTGCGCGCCCTCGTTGGCGATCCGCACCGCCCACGGGAGCGTCACGTTCGTCAGGGCCTGCGTGCTCGTCCGGCCCACCGCTCCGGGCATGTTCGCCACACAATAGTGAACGATCCCGTCGACGATGTACGTCGGGTTTGCGTGCGTCGTTGGCTTGGTCGTCTCGACGCAGCCGCCCTGATCGACCGCGACATAAACGATCACCGCCCCGGGCTTCATGCGCTTGAGATCCTCGCGCAGCACCAGGTTGGGCGCCTTGGCCGCGGGGATCAGCACGGCGCCGATGACGAGATCGGCGTGCGCGAGGTACTCCCGGATCGCGTGGACATCGGAGTAGATCGTCGTGACATTCGCGGGCATCACTTCTGACAGATACCGCAGGCGGTCGAGGTTGATGTCCATGATGGTGACGTTGGCGCCGAGGCCCGCCGCCATGAGCGCGGCGTTGGAGCCGACGACACCGCCGCCGAGGATCAGCACATCGCCCGGCTCGACCCCGGGGACACCGCCGAGCAGGATGCCGCGGCCCTCCTGCGGTCGTTCGAGGTACTTGGCGCCCTCCTGCACGGAGAGCTTGCCGGCGACCTCGCTCATCGGTGTCAGCAGCGGGAGCGTGGTGCGGCCCCCGGGCGCCGGCGCTTCGAGCGTTTCGTACGCGATGCAGCAGGCGCCGGATTCGAGACACCCGAGCGTGAGCTCCTTGTCGGCGGCGAAGTGGAAGTAGGTGAAGACCTGCTGGCCGCGTCGCATCATCGCGATCTCGGCCGGCTGCGGCTCTTTCACCTTGACGATCAGGTCGGCGCTGGCCCAGATGTCGGCGGCGTTCTCGATCATCCTGGCGCCGGCTTCGATGTATTGGTCGTCGGTGAACCCCGACCCGACACCGCCGTTGGTCTGCACGAGGACCTCGTGGCCATCGCGGATCAGCATCTCGACGCCGACAGGGCGCATCCCGATGCGGTACTCATCCGATTTCACTTCTTTGGGGACGCCAACGATCATGTCCATTTCTCCGGTCTGCGAACACTGTTTCAGGTGCGATGAACCCGCCTTGAAAGCGGCTGATTTCGAGCCGAATAGTGTAGTCGCCGCATTTGCCGGGCGTAGGATGTTCCCATGCTGGTCGATCGAGCAACAATCGTGGTCAAGGCGGGTGATGGGGGGGACGGGCGCCTCTCCTTCCGGCGCGAGAAGTACATCCCCAAGGGCGGGCCCGACGGCGGCAACGGGGGCGACGGGGGTGATATTGTCATTGTCGCCGACGACAACATGCAGACGCTGCTCGACTACCGCCACCGCGTCAGGCACGCCGCCGAGCCGGGCGAGCCGGGCGGAACGAAGGACTGCACGGGCGCCGACGGCGACGATCTGATTATCCGCCTCCCGCCGGGCACGCTGCTCTATGACGATGTCTCCGGCGAGTTGATCCATGATCTCGCCCCGGAAGAGCGGTTGATCCTCGCCCGTGGCGGCGACGGGGGCATGGGCAACGCCCACTTCAAGTCTTCGATCAACCAGACGCCCCGGCAGGTCACCCCGGGGGGCAAGGGCGCCGAGATCCGCCTGCGGATGGAGCTCAAGCTCATCGCCGACGCCGGGCTCGTCGGGCTGCCCAACGCGGGCAAGTCCACGCTCCTGACGGCGCTGACCCGGGCGACGCCCAAGGTCGCCGATTACCCGTTCACCACGCTCAGCCCGCAGCTTGGGATCGCCGAGCTCGACGTTAATCGCCGGCTGGTGATCGCCGACATCCCGGGGCTGATCGAGGGCGCCGCCGATGGCGCGGGGCTCGGGCACCATTTTCTCAGGCATGTCGAGCGCACCCGGCTGCTCGTGCACCTGATCGACATCCAGCCGCCTGACGGCTCCGACCCGGCCCAGAACTACCGCACCATCCGGGCCGAGCTCGAGGCCTACTCGCCTGAACTCGCCGCCAAACCCGAGCTGATCGTCATCAGCAAGCTCGACCTGCTCGGCGACGACCCCGAGGAGCACCAGGCGGCGCTCGATCTGGCTCGCTCATCCATCGGTGTCCCCGAAGAGGCGCCGATCTTCGGGATCAGCGCCCCGATGGGTCTGGGTCTGCGGCCCCTGCTCGAACGGTGCTGGGCGGAGCTCGACCGCGTCCCGGATTCCTGGAAGAGCAAAACCCCCGGGACCTCGGCCCGCCAATGATCCGGACCGCGCCAGGGGCCCGGGGCGGACACCGGCGATTGAAATCGCTAGCATCCAGTGGCGTCCAAAGAGGTTGGAGTCCCTGGAGAACCGGCACAGCCCCTCCCCATCCGCACGTCCCATTCCCGGAGCCGAAAGCCCATGCGCAGGCATCGTGATCGAACCCTGTCGACCGTCACCGCGGCGCTGCTCGCGCTGCTTGCAATGGTGGTCGCCCCGAACGCAGCCGCCCAGGACAACTTCGCCGCCGAGGCGAGCGAGGTCCACCAGCCCGGCGCCGGCGAGAAGAACGCCGCCGAGGCGTTGCTCAAGGCGCTCGCGAGGCTCGACGCGCCGCCCGCCTCGCTGCCGGACACGCCGACGGCGCTGCTGATGCTCCCCGGCGACCCGGGATGGTCCGAGGCGAAGACCTGGGCGACATCCCCGAATCAGCGGGCGATGCTCGAGACGCTCCGCGACGTCACGAACCCGGCGAGCCCGCATGTCTTTTCATTGCCCTACGGGGTCGAAAATACACCGCCGGCGATCGAAGAGACCGGGCTCGCGATTGATCTGGGCGAGCCGCCCCTGCTCGCGTCGGCGAATCTTGTGTACCTCGACGCGCTCGATGAGCTCTTCTCGCTCGTGAGCATCGACGCCGAGAGGCTGGCCGATGAGGGCGACCCGGAGGCGGCGTACAAGCTGGTGCAGTGGGTCCGGTTGTCGCGGATGGTCGCGGATCAGCCGCTCTCTGCGGAAAAGGGCTGGGCGATCCATTCGATGCGGCTCGGGTTGATGCGGCTGCTGGATCTGTTCGCGCTGCACCCGGAGCTGATGACCGAGCGCGAGCTTATCAACCTGGTTCAGGAGCTCAAAGAGAGCGAGCTGCGCATCGAGCGGATCCTCCCGCCCTACGCCGACCGCATCGCGCTCCAGGAGTTGGTCTCGGCGACGTACATCAAACGCCGGGGCCCGGACCCGGCGAAGTTCGGCCCAACCCTGGCGGCCCTGATGAGCGAGGGGCAGCCGCTGGGGCTGTTCGGCGAGGCGTCGTATTTCCAGCGCGTCGCCGAGCAGCAGGCCAACTGGTTCGACATGACCGAGAAGGTCGACGCGGTCTACAACGACTGGGAGCGAAGGTGGTCGGTCCCGAACTACGACCGGATCTGGACGCAGCAGATGGAGCGGCGCCTGATCGACCCGGCCAGGTTCACGCTGATCGACACCTTCTCGCCGGACCTCTACCCGATGATCCAGGAGCGGCTCGAGCTCCGCGCCGATCTCGCCGGCGCCCGGATGGCCCTGAGCGTCATCGGTTACCGGCGGGGCAAGGGCGTCTGGTCCTCGGACCTGGCCGCGATCCGGCCGACCTTCGTCGACACCATCGACCTGGACCCCTTCCACGACGGGGGGGACCGCGCCGTCAAGCAGTTCGAGATCCTCGTGTACTTCGTGCCGATCCGCGATCAGAAGTTCGGTGAGCGCGAGGACCCGCACCCGCACAAGATCCGTGTCTTCCGCGCTGGCGACATCTTCGGAGGGCTCGAATCCGGGCCGGTCGAGATCGACACGGCCCTGATCGATCAGCAGATCGATCTGTTCGTGCAGGAGATCAACAAGGTGTCGAGGAACGCCTCGGTGGGCGTGTTCGAGCAGATCGCCAACACGATGCTGGACCTGGGGCTCACGCGGGCGAACTACCGGCAGAAGATCCGCCAGGATCCGGACAACAAGCTCCTCACCGCGCTGATGCCCCGGGCCTCGTCGGACAAGACACAGGATCTGGCGACGATCGCCGGGCTGCCATCGGATCTGAGCGATGACGATCGCCGGGACCTGGTCACCGAGCAACTCCGGTTTCTCTTCGATGACCCTGATTTCACATCGGCGCTCGGGACCGTCCGGCGCGGCGATCGGCTCCGCGCCGAGGACGCCACGGCGGGGATCAAGGCGGCGCTCCGCGCCGGGTCCCAGGCGATGGTCAACCTGACGCGCAAGCTCGCGCCCTCGTCGTTCGGACCGGATCACTTCGATGTCGAACTCGATGACCACAACTTCGTCATTTACGCCCGGGGCATCGATCGGCGGGCCGACTGGGCGCGCGAGGTCGGCCCGGGCGCCGCGGATTATCTCATCTGGCCACCGATCCTGACGCTGCTGCGGTCCGAGCTCCGCCACGAGCCGCCCATGCGGGCATGGACGGACTGACCGTTTCGCACCGACCATTTCGCCCAGATGGTTTCGCCCCGATCGTTTCGCTTTATTGACTCCCCGCCACCACCGGCGCCGACCCCGCATCCAAGGCGGGCCACCAAAGCCCCGCACGGGCTCTTCCTCAGCATCCCACGGACACGAACCGAGCATGACCGATCCAAGCGCCAAGGCAGAACAAGTTGTCATCATCGGCTCCGGCCCCGCCGGCTGGACCGCCGCCATCTACGCCGCCCGGGCGCAGCTCAAGCCCGTCTGCTATGTCGGCGTGCCCAAGCAGGACCCGGGCCCGATCCTCCCGGGCGGGCAGCTCATGCTCACGACCGATGTCGAGAACTACCCGGGGTTCCCCGGCGGCGTCTCGGGCCCTGAGATGATGGGCTTGATCCAGCAGCAGGCCGAACGGTTCGGCACGCGCATCGTCGGCGAGGACATCGTCTCGTGCGATTTCTCCGCGCGACCGTTCACACTTCAAACGAGCGGCGGCGCCGAGGTGAAGGCCAACGCCGTCATCATCGCCACCGGCGCCACCGCCAACTGGCTCAACCAGGAGAACGAGCAGCGGCTCGCCCGCTCGGGCGGGGGCGTCTCGGCGTGCGCCGTGTGCGACGGCGCGCTGCCCATGTTCCGCGATCAGCCCCTTGGCGTCATCGGCGGCGGCGACACCGCGATGGAAGAGGCGGTGTACCTGACCAAGTTCGCCTCGACCGTCTACGTCATCCACCGCCGCGACGAGCTGCGCGCGAGCAAGATCATGGCCGACCGGTTCCTCAGCCAGCCCAACGCCAGCGTCCTCTGGAACAAGGTCGTGGTCGACGTCCTCGGCGACGAAAAAATCACGGGTGTCGAACTCGAGGACACCGTCACCGGCGAGCGTTCGACCCTCGATCTCGCCGGGCTCTTTGTCGCGATCGGCCACACGCCGACTTCGCGATTCCTCGAGGGCAGCGGCGTCAAACTCGACGGCAACGGGTACATCGATCTCGCCTCGCGTTCGAGCGCGACGAACATCGCAGGCGTCTTCGCCGCCGGGGATGTCGCGGATCACGCGTACCGCCAGGCGGTCACCGCCGCGGGGATGGGCTGCCAGGCGGCGCTCGACGCCGAGCGGTGGCTCGCCGACGAGGGTCTGTCGTGACCGTTCATGAGTAAAGCCCTGATCACGATGTCTGAACGGGTTGGTCCCCGTCGTCGTCACGGCCCCTGAGCTGTTCGAGCACCGCGGTCTGCATCGCCCGCGCCGAGGCGAGCTCGTCGATCACCACAAGATCAGCGCCCAGCCCGCGCACGACGTTGGCCTGCGCCGAGAGCCCCGTCCGGACGGCGACGAACAGGTCGCTCGCGACCGACCGCGCCACGGCGCAAGCGCGCATGGAGGCCGAGTCGTCGGGGATCGTCAGCACCAGCGCGTCGGCCGTCGCCAGCCCGGCGGACTCGAGCACGTCCGGGTTGGCGATATCACCGAAGATGATTCGTTTGCCCAGTCTTGATTGTGTCCGCACGGTGTTCTGGTTCATCTCGATGATCGAATAGGGGATCGAGTGCTGTTCGAGCTCCTCCGCGACGGCGCGCCCGACCGGCCCGAACCCGCCGATCACCACCCGCACCCCATCGCCCGGCGCGCCGCTGAGCCCGTCCCCGCCCGCACGCGCCCACGGCGCGGCCGGCCACCTGCGGCACCTCGGGCCGATCAGGCCGCCGATCGACAGCATCGTCGGCGTCCCGATCAGGGTCAGCACGACAACGGCCGTCGCACTGTTGAGCCAGTTGTCCGACAGCACCCCGGCCGCGTGCGCGGATTGCAGCACAACGATTGAGAACTCACCGCCCTGCGCCAGGCCGATCCCGACCGCGACAGAGATCGACGCCGAGACGCCGAACAGCCAGACGCCGAGCGAAATACCCAGTGACTTGAGCGCGACGCACAGCGCCGTCGCGATCAGCACCTGTGGCCAGACCGGCGCGAGGGCGGCGGGATCCACGGTCATCCCGATCGTGGTGAAAAACAGCGCAATGAAGAGGTCACGCGCCGGGCCGATCTGACCGCTGAGCTGGTGCCGGAACGGCGTCGAGCACAGCAGGAACCCGGCCAGGAACGCGCCCAGCTCTTCCGGGAACCCCAGCCTGTGCATGGCCACCGAGGCGGCGATCGCGATCGCGACCGACAGCACCACGAGGACCTCGGTCGATTTCGCTCTCGCGGCCTCCTTGAGCAGCCTGGGCAGGCTCAGGTAGCCGACGACAATCAGCCCCGTCACGCCGGCCAGGCGGAGCCCGCCGCTGGAGAGCAACTCGAGCACGGTCGCCTGGTTCGTGAGCGTCTCGGGGTTGATCCGTCCCTGCCGCCACATGGCGATCGCCGGGACCGCCGCGAGCATCGCCACGACCGCCAGGTCCTGCATCACCAGCACCGCGACGGCGACGCGCCCCGCCGGCAGGTGCAGCTCGCGCCGATCCGCGAGCACCCGCAGCGCCACCGCCGTCGACGACAGGCTCAGCGCCATGGCGACAACGAGCGACTCGGCGGCGCCGTACCCGAACACGATCCCGGCGCCGGTTCCGAGCGCCATGCAAAGCAGCACGGACACCACGCCGCCACCGATGAGCTTGACGAGGTGGTGCTTGAGCGAGGCGAGGTCCAGGTGCAGCCCGATCCCGAACATGAGCAGGATGATGGCCAGACGTGCGATGGATTCGAGGGTGGCCGGCTCGGAGACCAGCCCCAGGATGCCCGGGCCGACGAGGGCGCCGGCGATCAGGTACGCCGGGATCACCGCGATGCGGAGCCGCTGGGCGAGCAGGGCCACCAGCGCCGCCGTCATCAGAACCACGAGCAGGTCGACCACAAACGTCTCGCCCGAATCGGCGCCCGATGACGCCAGCGATGTGGACAAGTGAACGAGCGTCGGTGCGAACGTTGCGAGCATGGTCGGGTACTGTATCGAACCCGATGCACCAGCCACCCTTCGATCTCGCGCTCTCGACCCTCGGCGTCTCACCGGCGATGAAGCCGCGTCGAGTCTTTGAGCGGGCCGCCGGCGCCGGGTTCCGTGCGATCATGCTCGATTCGGCCCGGGCCGGCGTCCGTCCTCGTGAGCTGGACCGGTCTGCTCGGCGCGGGCTGGCTTCGCTGCTGCGGAGGCTCGAACTCCGTCTGGCCGGGGCCGAGCTCTGGATCCCGCCAGAGCACTACGCCGCGCCCGTGACCAGTGAACGCGCCCTGTCATCAGCGCTGTCATCGATCGACCTGCTCGCGGAACTGGCCGATCTGATCCCGGCGGCTCGGACGCTGACGCTCTCGCTCCCGGCTGACGGGGCGGATGAGGCGGTCGCGACGATCGCCGACGCCGCCAACCGGGCCGAGGTCACCATCGCCAACGCCGCCCGGCCCGGGCGCGAAGGCGCCGCGGGCGCCCCGATCGGAGTCGCCCTCGATCCGTGGGCGATCCGGGCGCTCGGGGGCGACCCGATCGCGATCATGACGGCGCGCCACGAGGCCCCGGACGCGGCCCGATGGCCATTTTCAACGCGCCGACCCGAGGAGACGCTCGATCCGTTCGGGTATGCTTCGGCGCTGTCTGTCGTCGGGTTCCGGGGTGATGTCGCGCTGGACCTGCGCGACGCGATCGATCCGGAAGCCGACGCGGTGTCGGCGCTCGCCAGGTGGCGCCAGGCCGACCCGTTCCCGTTTTAGCCCGAACCAACGATGCCCACGACCAAAGATTACTACACCATTCTCGGTATCGAGCGGACCGCCAGCGCCGACGAGATCAAGAGCGCGCACCGCAAGCTGGTCCGCAAGCTCCACCCCGATGTCAGCGATGCGCCCGACGCCGAGGAGCGCTTCCGCGAGGTGCAGGAGGCCTACGACATCCTCAGCGATGAGACCAAGCGGTCCCTGTACGACCGGGTCGGGCACGATGCGTTCACCCGAGGCGCCACCGACGCCGCCGAGGGGAGACACCCGGGCGAGGGCTGGAGCGGCAGCGGTTTCAACGTTGATCTCGGAGGCGAGGACATCGCCTCGCTCTTCGAGGAGCTCTTCGGGGGCAGCGGGTTCGGTCGAGCCCCGGGCGCCGGTGGCTCCCCGTTCGGCGCCCGTGCGCGCACGCGCTCGGTCCCGAGGCGGGGCCGGGACATCGAACAGGAGATCGGCATCACGTTCATGACCGCGCTCAAGGGCGGGTCCGAAGACGTGCGCCTCTCGCGCGGTGGCGCGACCAAGACCTACACCGTGCGCATCCCCAGGGGCGCCGACACCGGGACCAAGCTCCGCATCCACGGCGCCGGTGAGCCCGGCAGCGCCGGCGGCCAGCCCGGAGACGCCATCTTGAGACTCAAGGTCGGCAATCACCCGCTGTACCGCCGCGACGGGCTGGACATCGTGATCGATCTCCCGCTGACCATCGCCGAGGCGACCTGCGGGGCCACGATCAAAACCCCGACGCCGACCGGCCCCATCGAGCTGCGCATCCCCCCGGCCGCGCCCAGCGGGGCCAGGCTGCGCGTCAAGGGCCGCGGCGTCGAGACGGACAAGGGCGAGACGGGCGATTTCTTCGCGATCACCAGGATCATCCCGCCCGAGCACTGCACCGACGAGGACCTCGCCACGCTCGAGAAGATCACGAGCAAGCAGCCCCCGGTCCGCACCGGCGACCTGTGGCAGTGATCCGGCTCAGCCCGGGAGCGTGTTCGACGGCGCGAACGTGACGATCCCGCCGATGCCGGTGCGCAGCTGCGCCGCCTTCGCGTCGCGTTTGGTGCTGAATCGCCCGACCTGAACAAGGAACAGCCGGGCGCCGCGGTTGTCGGTCCGTTGCAGGACGACCGGCTCGCCCAGGGCGGCGACCGAACGGTTCTGCGCCAGGTGGCGTTTGCTCCGCTCGGCGTTGGTCCGGTTGGCGAAGGCGCCCACCTGCAAGGTGAACCCGTCGCCGAGCCTCGACGCGATCTCCCGCTTGAGCGACGGGGCGTGCGCAGATGATTGCGCCAGGCGGTACTGGAGCCTGGCGGCGTCGAAGCTTTCGAGATTGACATACGCGTCGCCGGCGATCATCGCCGCGTGCGCCGAGTCATCGCCCGTCAGCTTCCCGGCCGCCCGCGAGAGCGACTTGGCCGCGGTCCGGTGCTCGCCGGCGTCGAACGCGATCAGCCCGAGCGTCGCCAGCGCCTTGCCGGCGATCTGGTCGTCGGCGTTGGTCGTCAAGGGGCGCAGCCACTCGGTCGCCTCGTCGTCCCGGCCCAGCGCGTGGGCGCTGAGCCCCGCCGTCAGCCGCGCGACATCCCGATCCGGCGCGCCCGCGTCGCGGACGGCGCGGATCGCCCCGTGGCTCGCCCTGTCATACCGGCCCTGCTGGTAATCATCGACATAGCTCGCGCGGGCGCCGGCGCCAGAACCGGCGCAGCCCCAGAGCCCGGCCGCGATCGTCAGGACCGAAAGACACACAAGACCGGAAGCTCGCCTCGTTGAAACCATCGCATCGCTCCTGCGCCAATCGCCCGGCCCCGGGCGCCGTTCGGTATCCTGTCCTGTTGATGATTCCGAGCGTATCGGCGCAATATCGCCTGCCCCTGCAACACCGACCCCCGGAGCAGTTTCAGCCCTTGAGCGTCCACTGGCCCATCATCCGATCGCTGCTGGCCTCCCCGGCTCGGGTCCGCATCGAGGACGAGCAGCGGCGATGGACCGGCTCGGCGCTGCTGTACGCCGCCTTCCGCCTCGCCGACGAGATCGAACGCCGCAGCGACAGCGACCATATCGCGCTGCTGTTGCCGACCGCCGGGGTCTTCCCGGTCGCGGCGCTGGCGTCGTGGATCCTGGGCCGGACGGTGGTCCCGCTCAACTACCTCCTCGCACGCGACGAGCTCGGGTACGTCATCGATCACTGCGACACCGACTGCATTATCACCGTCGGGCCGATGCTCGATTTCCTGGGCTACGAACCAACGGGCGCCGATCTGCTCCGGCTCGAGGACGTGAACTTCCGCAAGCCGCCCACACCGAGATGGCCCGTTCGGGCGAGCGGCTCGGAGCTGGCCGCGATCCTCTACACCTCGGGCACCAGCGGGAACCCCAAGGGCGTGATGCTCACCCACGGCAACCTCTCGGCGAACATCCGGCAGGTCATCGACCGCATCGAGATCACCCGCAGCGACAAGCTCCTGGGCACGCTCCCGCTCTTCCACAGCTTCGGGTTCACCGTCCTGACGCTCGTGCCGCTGACGATCGGCTGCCCGATCGTGTACGTCCCGCGTTTCGTGCCCCAGCGGATCGTGCGCACCATCCGCGAGCACCGGCCCACCGTCATGCTCGGCATCGCCACCATGTTCGGCGCCCTGCTCAAACTCAAGGACGCCTCCGCCGAGGATTTCGAGTCGTTGCGCCTCGTCGTCGCAGGAGGCGAGGCCCTCCCAGACGCGATCTTCGAGCCCTTCCGCGAACGCTTCGGCGTGTCGATCTGCGAGGGCTACGGCCTCACCGAGACCTCGCCCGTCACGCACTGCTCGCTGCCGGATGATTTCATCCGGGGAACGGTCGGGCGGGGCTTCCCCGGCGTGGTGACCCGGATCATCGACCCGGACACGGAGCGATCCCAGCCCGTCGGCGCGCCCGGGGAGATCCGTCTCAAGGGCCCCAACGTGATGGGGGGGTATTACAAGTCGCCCGCCGAGACCGGCGCCGCCTTCGACGCCCGGGGTTATTTCCGCACCGGCGACATCGGCAAGGTAGACGAGCAGGACCGCCTCGCGATCACCGGTCGTCTCAAGGAGATGCTCATCATCGGCGGCGAGAACGTCTTCCCGCGCGAGATCGAGGCGACGCTGGAAGAGCACCCCGCCGTCGCGCTCGCGGGCGTCATCGGCGTGTCCGACGACAAGCGCGGCGAGGTCCCGGCGGCCTTCGTCGAGCTCGCCGAAGACGCCCGCGCGAGCGAGGATGAGCTCCGCGCGTGGAGCCGGGAGCGGTTGGCACCATTCAAGATACCAAGATCGGTGCGCATCGTCGAGGCGCTGCCGCGGACCGCGACCGGGAAGATCCTCAGGCGAGGGTTGAAGGCTTTGGAGTAAGCCGATACCCGAGCTTTCGTCTCGCTCTGCCCCGGGGTGACAGGACACCAGTTGAAATTTTTATCGCCCAAGTCGGCCTCTGGAGCCTGGAAACAAGGATTTTGGTTTCGCCTTGACCGAGCGTCATCTGGATGATGCTGTGAACCCGGGGACGCTTCGCCAGTGCGGCACTACCTCAGACATAAATCGAAGAAAGGACCTATTGGACAGGGCAACAGGCCCGATCTATACTGGCAAATATATGCCACTATTGACCGCCCATCCCGACTCCCCCGAATCCGCGCTCCGCGTCAAGGCCGCCATCGACACGCGCCTCGACCAGCAGCTCTTCAAGGCCCTGTCCGACCCCACCCGGCTGCTGGTGCTCTCGTGCTTGGTCAAGTGCGGGCGGCCCTGCTCGGTCTCTGAGGTCGCCGAGTGCTGCGAGGTCGAGTTCTCCGTCGTGAACAAGCACATGAAGGTGCTCGCCGCGGCTGGCGTGCTCTCGGCCGAGAAGGAAGGCCGCACCGTCTGGTACACGGCGCGATGCGGTGACCTGTGCGAGCGGTTCGCGCGGCTCATCGACGCGATCGCAGAGTGGTGCCCCAACCTCGCACAGCCCGGCGGCAAGCCCGCCGGCACGCCATGTTGTGCGGCTTCGCGAGGGTGACGCTCCTGATGGAACGCAAGGAATGGATCAAGCTCGCCTCACTGGCCACTTTGTTTTTGGGCGTGTACCTCCTGCCCATCGGGTCCGAGCCCGTCGAGCGGGCGGTTGGGGAGGGGCTCCGTCTTACGCAGTGGTACGCGCGGGAGCATGTCATCCTGTGCCTGTTGCCGGCGTTCCTAATCGCGGGTGCGATCGCGGCGTTCGTCGATAAGGCCGTGATCTTGAAGCACCTCGGCCCGAAGGCCAGCAAGCCCGCGGCCTACGGCGTGGGTGCGACCTCCGGCTGCGTGCTGGCCGTGTGCTCATGCACCGTGCTTCCGCTGTTTGCAGGCATCTACCGCATGGGTGCCGGACTCGGCCCTGCGATGGCCTTCCTCTACGCCGGGCCGGCGATCAACGTCTTGGCGGTCATCCTTACCGCCCGCGTGCTTGGCGTCGAGATCGGGATCGCCCGTGCGCTGGGCGCGGTCGTGTTCAGCGTATTCGTCGGGCTCATTATGGCCGCCATCTTCGAACGCCCCAAGAAGGGCGACGAGCCGACGCCCGCCTTCGTCGCGCCCGATGCTGGTGACGCACGCCCCCTGCACCAACTCGCGTCGCTCTTCGGCCTGATGATCGCTGTGCTGATCTTCGCCAACTGGAGCGGCTCACCCGATGCCACGGGCTTCTGGCATCTGCTGCACACGAACAAGTGGATGCTGACCATCGCGGCCGCCGTGCCGATGGCGCTGGTGCTCTGGCGATGGTTCGGCTTCCCGATACTGGGGCTCTTTGGCACCGCGGCGGCCACCGCGATCCTCGCGGTCGCCTTTCCGCATGAGCCGAGCATTGCGTTCGGCGGCGCGATCGTCGGGGTGTGCGTCTCCATGCCATTCGCCGGCGATCAGGGTCGCGAGTGGTGGGCGCAGACCTGGGGCTACGCCAAGCTCATCACGCCGCTGCTGATCGGCGGTGTTTTCGTCGCCGGCCTCTTGCTGGGCACGCCCGAGAGCCGCGGGCTCGTGCCGCCCGAGTGGGTCGAGCAGGCGGTCGGCGGCAACGGCGTCGGCGCGAACCTGGGCGCATCGGTTGTCGGCGCGTTCATGTACTTCGCCACGCTCACCGAGGTGCCGATTCTTGAAGGGCTGCTCGGCTCGGGCATGGGCAAGGGCCCGGCGCTGGCATTGCTGCTCGCGGGCCCCGCGCTCTCGCTGCCCAACATGATCGTCATCCGCAGCGTCATCGGTACCAAGAAGACCGCTGTTTATGTCACCATCGTCATCGTCGGATCGACCCTCGCGGGCCTGATCTACGGCTCTTTGTTCTGACCATCAACCCATATCAAGGAGCACACCATGCCAACCAGAAAGATCGAGATCCTCGGAACCGGCTGCCCCAAGTGCAAGTCGCTCGAAGCCTCCGCCCGCCAGGCCGTTGAGCATCTCGGCGTTGAGGCCGAGATCACGAAGGTCGACAAAATGGACGACATCGTCGCTCGCGGCGTGATGGTGACGCCCGCCCTCGCGATCGATGGCAAAGTCAAATCCAGCGGCCGCGTGCTGTCGGCAGCGGATGTCGAGAAACTCCTCGCTTGAAGAAAGGTATTCACCATGTCCACACCCGAAACATCAGAAACCGTTCCGGCACGCAGGGGACTCGCCAAACCGCTCATCGGGATCGTACTCGTCGCTGTGGCGATCGGTGCCGTCGCGATCGGGGTCGTCCGAGAGAATTCAAAATCAGTGACCGATGAAGTCGTGAGTGCTCCGGCCGAACAGCCCCAGGTCGTCACCGTCTACTACTTCCACGGCGATACCCGTTGCGAGACCTGCCGCGCCATCGAGGTCGCGACCGAGCGGGTTGTCCGCACTTGGTTCGCCGAAGAGCTCGCATCAGGCACGCTCCGCTACGAGGCGGTGAACTACGACGCCCCGGCGGACCGACACTTCCAAGACGACTACGAACTCGCGTTCGGCTCGGTCGTGGTTCAGGGTGTCGGCGAAGCCCGCCCGTGGGAGAATCTCGCCGATGTCTGGTCGCTCATACACGACGACCGGGCCGAGTTTGAGGCCTACCTCGTCGAGCACATCACGCCTATGCTTGCGGCGAACGGATGATCGCCGAACTCGCCAGTGCCGCGACGCTCGGGCTACTCACCGCGATCAGCCCTTGTCCGCTCGCGACCAATGTCGCTGCCGTTTCGTACCTCGGCAGGCACGCGGGCACGCCGCGCCGATCGCTCTGGTCCGGCGCGGCCTATGTGGCCGGGCGGACCATCTGCTACGCCGTTCTCGCGGCCGTGCTCGTCGGGGGACTGCTCGCCGCCGCCACCGCGTCGAGCGTGCTGAACCGCTACTTCGGTCTGTTCGTGGGCCCGGTGCTCATCGTCTCGGGGTCTATGCTGCTAGGCCTGATCCCAGCGCCGAGTTTCGGGAGCGCAGGCGGCAAGCTCAGCGAGAAGCTCGCCTCACGCGGCGATGCCGCGGGCGCGTTCCTCCTCGGCGTGGTGTTCGCGCTCTCGTTCTGCCCATCCTCGGCCGCGCTATTCTTCGGGAGCCTCGTGCCTCTAGCCGCCAAGTCCGAGTCGGCCATCGCCGTGCCCGTGACCTACGGCGTAGCGACGGGCCTGCCGGTGCTCGCCTTCGCCATCATCATCGCACTGGGCGGGCACGGCATCGGTAAGGCCTTCGATCGCGTCAAGTCGATTGAGAAGTGGCTCCGCCTCGCGACGGGGCTCATACTTGTTGGCGTTGGTCTGTTTCTCTCTCTCAAGACCAACCTCGGCTTGTAACAACAGTCGAAGCGCTGACTCCACCCGCCTCATGATTTCCGCCGCCATCTGACGAGGGCGACACTCAGGCCGAACCAAAGCCACAAGATTAGCGAGCGAGTTTCGGTTCAACTCGGATGTCCCGTTCCAAGGGTGACGGGACATGATTGAACTTCTCCATAAACACCGATGGCCCCGGCACTTGCCGAGGCCATCGAGCATTCAAAGTCGGGGTGACAGGATTTGAAATAGCGCACGACAAACGCCCAAACCTGAGCGGCTTGGGCGTTTCTCTGAACGAATCAATGCCCGGGAGAGGACTCGAACCTCCACCCCGTTTCCAGGACTACCACCTCAAGGTAGCGCGTCTGCCAATTCCGCCACCCGGGCCGGTGACCGCCCGGCGTTGCCCCATCGGGCCCCCGAGCGAGGGGCCAGTATAGAGCCGACGGCGCCGGTGTCGAGCCGACCAAGCGCCGGATCTCACGTCAGCCACCGACCCCCATCAACCCGCAGGATCTGCCCGGTCGTGTACGTCGCCTCCAGCGCCAGCCACGCAACCGCGCCCGCCGCCTCCTCCACCGTCCCGGCCCTGCCCATTGGAACCCGGCTCAGGTACCTCGCCTGCATCGGCTCGTCCGATTCAAACCCAGATTCCGGGAACGCGACCACCCCCGGCGCCACCGCGTTGACCCGCACCTCCGGCGCCAGATCAACCGCCAGCGTGCGCACCATCTCGGTCAGCGCCGACTTGGACATCGCGTAGGCGATGTGCGTCCGCCGGGGCCGCCCGATCGCGTGGATATCCGACATCGCCACGATTGCGCCCCGGGCGGGCGCCGGGGATTGCTTCAGTTTCGCCGCGCACGCGGAGCTGATCAGCAGCGGGCTGATCGCGTTGATGCGCATGAATCGGTCGGCGTCGTCAGCGGTGACCGTGTCGAGCGGTGTCGGCGCGTACACCGAGGCGTTGTGGATGAGCACGTCGAGCCGGGGCAACGTGTCGCACAGCTCGGCGGCCCACCGCCGGGCGGCCTCGGGATCGTCGAGTTCGACCCGGTCGATGACGCAGGCGCCCCCGAGCGACGCGGCTTCCTGCGCCAGGCTCCGGGCCTCTGCCTTGCCGGTGTTGTATGTGCCGACGATGTCGCAGCCGCCGCGCACGAGCGCGAGCGTTGTCGCGCGCCCGACGCGGCGGGCGCAGCCGGTGATGATCGCGATGGGGCGTTGGCCTGACAGTTGGTCCCGGTTGGTCATGGACCGATTATGACAGACCGGGTGGCGGTGTCACGATTGCCAGCGCGGGCTGGGGCCCCGCGGTGGTCGCTGGTCCGGCGGCGGGTCGAGATCGACCGTGCCATCGCCGTCGTCGTCGAGGTCGTCGTTGGTGGGGCTCATCCTCCGGGCCGACTCGGACCAGGCGTCGGTCCGGGTCGTGGTCGGGCCGCCCGGCGCTGTCACCCGGAGGTAGCGCAGCCGCATCCACCGGGCGATCACCCAACCGAGAAAAACGGCGATGATGGCGACCGAGAGCAGGGTCAGGAGTTGCTCAAGCCTGGCGAGCTGGGCCGGGTTCGTGGCGGCGAGGAAGCCCTGGGCAGGAAAAGAAAGCCGTTGCATGGCGGATTGTTCGGGTGCGGATCGGATTTGTTCGGGCAAATCTGGAAATCAATGGAATATCAGACGGGCGCAAACCATCTGGACTCTCGTTCGTACAATATGGTGGCTCCCGGTCGCCCGCATCGAGGTCCGATCAGCGTAAGCCTTGTGCTTTGCAAGGGTTGGACGGTTGGTGCGAGACGATTGGGTCGGCCGATGACCTGACCGGACGCGGTGATCCGCCGATGGATGGGATGCGACGCGGCGGCATCGGTCGGCGTGTCAGGCGACGGTGGGACGATCCTGCCGCCTCAGGGGCGGAGAAGTTGACGCCCGGTTTCACGGATGATGGGACACTACAGCATGATGGCAAACCCGAGCGTTCGATTCCTCAGCCCATTCCGCAAGCTGACCTGCGCCGTGGCGCTCGGGGCTGTTGCGATGGTGATCGCCATGCCCGTCACGAGCCTCGCCGGCCCGTCCGGGACGGCCTCGATCGATGACTGGTCCTCACAGGTCTGGTCCGACGCGCTGGGGGGGCGGGTCCAGGACGACTGGGCCGAGCTGGCGAATCTCCCCGACTCGCAGGGGACGATCGCTGAAAAACAGTTCGCCACCGCCATCGACCAGCTCAATACGCACCTGACCCAGGGTGACGAGAACCGTGCCGAGCGCATCGAGACGGCCCGGACCGAGCTCGCTGAGAGCATCAAGTCCGAGGACCTCTTCGAGGCGCTGCGATCCGCGGTCGAGATCCACACGCTCTCACGCGACAAGCAGGCCGCGTTGAACGACGAGGCGATCCAGTCGCTGATCAAGCAATCGGACCACCTGGCGCGCAAGGCCGAGAGCGAGGGCGACTGGCTCAACGCGCACGGGTATTACTACCGCCTGAACCTGCTCTTTGAGGAAGACGCCCGGTACAAGCCGGACCTCGAGCGCATCACCAGGCGTCTGACGATGCTGCGGATGTATGTCCCGGAGCGTCTGCACGAGATGCGCAGCGAGCAGCGAGTCGCCGAGGGCGAGGATGCGCTCCCGCCGTTCAACGTGCTTGGCGAGGACTGGCACGAGCGGCTCGCCGATGTCGAGCGATCGATGGTCCTTCGCGCGGTCAACCGCGCCGACTCGGGCCACGTTGAAGACGCCGACATGGCGACGCTGCTGATCTCCGGTTTACAGTCGGTGCGCACGCTGGCGACCACGACGGACCTCGTCGACGCCTTCCCGGGCCTTGCCGATCGCGGCTCGGTGAAGCGGTTCACCGATGAGATCGATCAACAGATCGAGCGGCTGAGCAACAAGGCGGGGCGGGCCGGCTACTTCGACCTGACCCAGACACTGACCAAGCTCGAAAACGCCTCCAAGCGCACCGTGGCGCTACCCCAGCAGGTGATCTGGCACGAGTTCGGCAACGGCGCCATGGAGAGCCTGGACCAGTTCAGCGCGATCATCTGGCCCGACGAGCTCCGCCGGTTCCAGCGCTCGACGCGGGGCCGGTTCACGGGCGTCGGGATCCAGATCTCGCTCGACGAATCGCTCCAGCTCAAGGTGGTCACGCCCCTCGAGGGCACGCCTGCGCACCGCGCCGGCGTCCGCCCGGGCGACATCATCCGAACCGTCGACGGCGAATCCACGCTCGGCATCACGCTCTCGCAGGCGGTGGATCGCATCACCGGCAAGCGCGGCAGCGAGGTCGTGCTGGGCATCGAACGCGAGGGCGTTGACGATGTCATCGACTTCACACTCCGGCGCGATGTCATCCCGATCTACTCGATCAAGGGCTGGAAGCGTGACGGCGCCCACGAGAACGACTGGGACTGGTTCATCGACGACGAGAACGGCATCGGGTACATCCGGATGACGCAGTTTTCGGAGGAGACCACCATCGAGTTCGATCGTGCGATCCAGCAGATGAAGGCCCAGGGCCTCAACGGGCTCATCTTCGATCTGCGGTTCAACCCGGGCGGGCTGCTCAGCGAGGCCGTCAGCATCTCCAACCGGTTCATCGACAGCGGGCTGATTGTCGCCCAGCAGGACGGCTCGGGCGTCATCCGTGACAGCCAGCGCGCGATCCGCGGCAAGGCCACGCTCAAGGACATCCCCGTGGTTGTGCTGATCAACGAGGGCACCGCCTCGGCGAGCGAGATCGTCTCGGGCGCGCTCCAGGACCACGGCAAGGCGATCATTCTCGGCGCCCGCAGCTACGGCAAGGGCAGTGTCCAGAACGTCTACGACCTCGGGCGAGGCCTGGCGGCGCTCAAGCTGACCACGCAGTACTACTCGCTGCCCGATGGGCGGCTGATCCACCGGCGCGACGGGTCGAAGGTCTGGGGCATCGAGCCGGATGTCGCCGTCGAGATGCTCCCCTCGCAGATCGGTGATGCGCTGGTGATCCGGCAGGAGGCCGACCTCTACCTGGTCAACGGCGCCAACGACGCCGAGGCCGAGAAGAAGGCGGACCCCATGCGCCTGCTCAACGAGGGCGTGGACACCCAGCTCGAGGCGGCGCTGGTGCTGATCCGGAGCCAGACGCTCCCGCAGGAGATCGCCCGCAGCGACAAGGCGCCGACCGACCCCGCTGGCTCCTGAGTTCCTTGGCCATCGGGGCCCGCGAGCACAGAATCCGCAGTGAATCAAAGCGCCTGTCCGATCTATCAACAGATCGGACAGGCCTTTTTTTACATTGGGAGATTTCGATGCGCGTCAGCGGCGAAACCGTGCTGGTGATCCACGATGGGAGCCCCGAGGCCCTTGTGGCGAGCTTGATCTGCCCGGATCCGGGGCGCGTGGTCGCCTGGGTCCCGCCGTATCTCTCATCGGCAAAGAAAAGCCGGATGGAGACGGTCAAGCGGCAGGTGGACCTGCTCGGGCTCGACAGCCTGATCACGCCTGGCGGGCAGGACGCCACCGGCGAGCGGATGGCCGCCCCGTTCCACGCGACGTGGACGCTGCTCCAGGCGGCTTCCACGGCGGCGTCACGCGGGTGCGGCCGGGTCGTTTGGCCGGTGCGGTGTGGCGAGGATCTCGACGCGGGCGCCGAGGCCGCAGACCGGGCGCTGCTGATCTCCCGGCTGATCGCGATCGATGCGGCCGCCGGTGAAACACCCGTCCGGATCGAGACCCCGCTGCTCGATCTGACGCTGGATCAACTGCTCGATCTGGCCCGGGAACTCGACGCCCCGCTCGAATCCTCGTGGTGGTGTCAGCGCGATGGCTCGACCCCGTGCGGCGGTTGCTCGGCGTGCACCAGGTGGCGGACGGCGATCGCGCGGTCCCGGATGGTTTTCGGGGAGTTGGCCGGCGCCGGGCAGGATTGACCCGGGCGAGATTGACCCGGGCAAGGCTGATCCGGGCGGGGAAGAGGCCGGGTGAACCGAGGCTTGGCGGATTCTGGAGTCGCCGGTGCGGGTCTCATGGCGATCGTGGAAGAGGGGGGCTAGACTTGCCGACCCACGCCGGAGCGTCCGAGCGGGGTTCTTGGAAACTGAGTCAGCAAGGCAGGCGAGATGTACGCAGTCATCGAAGATAGCGGCGGTCAGATGAAGGTCGCCGAGGGCGACGTCCTGGAGATCGATCTCCGCACGGTCGGCGAGAAGGACAAGTCCGTCACGTTCGACCGGGTGCTGCTGATCGGCGGGGACAGCCCCACGATCGGGACGCCTTATGTCTCCGGCGCCAGTGTGACCGCGGAGATCATCGACCTCGACAAGAAGGGCCAGAAGATCGACGTGATCAAGTACAAGCGTCGCAAGGGGTACAAGCTCAAGCAGGGCCACCGCCAGCGGCACATGATCGTGAAAGTCAGCAAGATCAAGGCCTGACGCGATCGAGAACAGTTTGGTATTCGATGCACGGCTCGGGGATTCCCGTGCCGTGTTTTCATGCCGAGGTGTCAGCTTCCCGCGGTTTCACTCCTCGTTGTAGTGGGGCGGGTTTTCAACCCGCCTTCTTCTCACTCATCCCGGCATGCGAGATCACCGCCAACAGTCCGCGCGCTTCGATCGAAATGGCGGGATGGAATCCCGTCCCACTGCCCGGCCATCGCTTCGGCGCCAGCCAGTTGCTGCGGCGTTAGTTCAGCGTCCGGCGGGCGGGGAGCGTGGGCGAGAGGCGCTGGCCCGCGATGCCCAGATCCCGGCGGAGGATGCGGTTCCGGTTTTCACCGGCGACGCCGACGGGTTGGATCTGGATGGTGAAGGACGTGGTGCTTCGGATGTCGTCGTAGTTGGCGCCGACTTCGAGCGTCCACTGCGGGAAGCGCCGCTGGATGGTCGCCCCGATGCGGTCGAGCTCCGAGTCGTTGAGGTCGTAGACGATCTGGCCATCGAGCGCGTAGACGCGCGTAAGCTCGTACACGGCGCCCGCGTGGAGGATCGTCGAGTCGAGGAAGTCGATCGTCCGGATCTCGCCGTACGAAGAGAGCCCGAAGCCGTGGTCGATCAGCACGCCTCCCGAGTTGGTTGAAAAGACGTCGTCGTCGAGGTCGTAGACCGCGTTGCCGGTCAGCGCGACAGCGCCGGTGAGCTGCATGACAAGGTCGGCGGCGATGTACTTGCCCAGGTTGGAGTTCTCGGGCCGCGATTCGTACCACCGGCCGATGGGGGTGGTGAAGCGCTCGCGGTCGTCGGCCTGGACGAAGTCGGTGTTGATCATGAGCCAGTCGACCGAGCGCCGGTTCCCGGGACCGCCCCGCTTGGTCTGCCAGGTGTTGCGGAGCCCGAGCCGGAAGACCTTGCCGGAGTTGATGCCCTCGACGTCGTGCTCATAGAGCGGGAGCTGCTCCCGGTCGATGGAGGTGTCCGAGGCCCACACGGTCAACGAGGGCTCGATGATGTGGCGGAGGCGGTGGATGTCGAGCAGCCGTGACTCGGCGAACTCGTCCACGCGCATCAGGCTCGTCGCCAGCCGGATCCCGACCGAGCCCCAGAGCCGGGTCTTGTCGTTGTTGTCGCTCGTGCGGAAGCCGGTGAAGTTGGTGTCGTACGCGGTGAGGCGCCCGACCATGAACGGCGTGATGTTGAGCGCGCCGAACGAGAGCGGCGCCGAGAACTCCTCGCGGATGTCAAAGCGGTTGACGGTGTCCTCGTCGAAGCCGGCGGCGCGGAGTCGGTCGGCGGGCGAATCGGTCGGCGTGATGCCCAGGGCGGCCAGGGCGTCCCGGGCTTTCTTAAACCCGAGGTTTCGGGCGGAGTCTTCGGTGAAGCGCATCGCCATGCTGGTGAGCGTGATCTCGGAGTCGAGCTTGATGATGCCCCTGAAGAGGTCCTGGTTGATCAGCGAGTGGGTCAGCTCGGGGAGCTTCTGGAGCTGGAAGCCCTGGCTCTGGAGCAGGTCGTGGTTGGGTGTGAAATCGGTCAGCGGCGCCCGAGCCTCGATGGTCAGGAGGCTGTTGTTCTGGGCCTTGCTCAGCGCCAGCGAGTTGGTGAACTCCCGGTGCGTCCTCGCCAGATTGTCATAAAACGCGTCGAGGAAGGTCGGGTCGGAGATCCATGCGATCTCGGCGCTGAGCAGCCAGCCGTCGCCGATGTCCTGCTGATGCTCGCCGAGAACGACGCCGCGCCAATCTTCGGAGCGGCGCTGCCGGTCCCCGCTGGGGAGGATGTCGGTCCCGTCGTCGTAGATGGTGTAGGCATCGAACCGACCTCGGGCGTTGGGCTTGTCCCAGTTGAGGTCGACCCCCAGCGCCGGCCCGCGATCGAGGTAGCCGTCGAGCAGGACCTCGGCGTCGAGCCAGGTGGGCAGGTCGAGCCCCAGCAGCGAGGCGGCGTCCCAGCGGGTTTTAATGATCGGGTCGCCATCGCGGGATTCGAACCGGACCTCGCGGAGTGGCCCGGATTTGATCTCGCCCCGCTGCCTGGGGAGGCTGAACAGCGGGACGTGGCCGGCGAGGACCTGCACATGCTGCGCATCGGCCATGAGCCGGGCCGAGCCGTCTTCCCGCTCATCGCGCCGAATGGTGACATCGGTGACGCCGAGCGAGAACTGCGGCTCGAAGAAGGACGAGTTGGCGACGCGGGCGTTGTGGGCGGTCCACTCGTTGGTGGCGGTCTGGCGGATCGCATCGGCGCGGACGTACAGGGGCAGCCCGCGCTTCTCGTCGTAGGTCCAGAAGACCGCGTCAAGGACAACGGCGCGGTCCGTCGCCAGGTCGTAGTGCAGCCGGGGCCCGCGGAGCGTGTAGCGGCCGTTGGTGGCGACGACGTCTTTCTCGAAGTACACACCGGTCAGGTCCGAGGCGGTGAGGTTGAATGGGTCGGCGCCGGAGGCCTCGGGCTTGAGGAACGCCACGGCGCTTTGGGCGGTGATCTGGAGCGTCTGCCCGCTCTCGATGTCGTTGAACTGGAGGATGACGCCGTCGGTGAGCACGACGGCGTTTTCGTCATCTCCTGTGATGAGCGCCCGCGTGGGCGCCGCGATGCTCAGGACGCCGCGTTCGGGGATGATGACCTCGCCCTGCTCGACGGGGTCGAGGGCGAGCCGTACGGAGGATTCGACGACCGCTCCCGAGAACGGGTCGATCCCCGCGCGGCCGGCGCTGGCGATCTCGGTGAGGTGCTGTGCGAGGCGGTGCTCGGCCTGGGTCAGGAATGAGGAATCGGGCCGCCCGTGATCGAGCGAGTCGGTCGTCAAGGTGCGCGGGCCGGCGACGACGCCGGTGATGAGGATCCGATCGGCGGCGAGCCCGATGTCGGCGTCTTCTGCGGGGTCAAAGACGTGGTCGAAGTAGATCGCGAGCTTGTGCGACTGGGCGCCGTTGATGATGGTCGGCTCCATCCAGACCACCGCCCGTTTGGCGCGGAAGGTGTGGATTCCGACAAATACGACGACATCGCCACGGAGAAACAGGCGCCGGGTCGCGCCGTCATCCCAGGCGTAGGCCTTGTCGGCGCGAAACCTGGCGCCCCCGGGAAGGACGTTTTCGGGGAGTTCGAGCCCGGCGAAGGTGCGTCCGTCGATGCGGTGGACACCAGAACCGGGCGTCGTCGCTCGCGCGTTGGCGCCGGAGGCGCAGAGCAGACACCAGCCAAGACACAGCGCACGGATGAGGCTCCGCAAACGCATCGAGATTGGTCGTGGCATCCCTGCTCCTTCCTCAGAACAGGGGGATACTACCGAAACCCCTGTCCGGGCGACACCCGGGGGCTGATGTTGAATATTCCAGAGCGTCTGGGACGATCGCCGGCCCTGGTGGTTCGCAGGCCCGTTGGTGGCGCCGCCGTCATGCGGAATCGCTCCGTCGTGCTCATGGCCTGAGATCAGGATCATCCGGATGGATCGCTCATCACCGGACAAGGCGTTGCCGTTCACCGCTCGTCGGAGCGAGCGGGAAGATCAGCTGTCGGCGCTGCGCGCCGGGAACGAGCGGTCGCTCAAGGCCGGGGCGGTTCGCAGCAGTTGCCGGATTCATGCCGACGAGTGCCTGGTCGAGTGCCGGATCGAGCACCCGGGCGGTGGGGTGGCGAACTGGGAGATGCTGGTGTCGGATATCAGCGCGAGCGCGGTGTGCAACACGCTCCATGCGACGGGCGCCGGGTATGGATTTGCGGTGCTCTCAGACACCGCCAACAACGCCGTCACCGCGCTGAACGCCTCGTGCTCGGCCAAGGAATCGGCCGCAGATCTGCGGAAGATTCTCCACATGGTCGAGCGGATCGTCCCGCCCGGATAGCGCAGGATCAGGCGCCACAAGCGCGTCTGCAAGCGTGTTCCCTTACCAGACCGAAGCGCTTTTGGACGCCGGCTTGCCGTTTTCCGTGGCGCCGCCCTTGGCGACGGGGAAGTGCTCGCCCTCCCAGCTCGCGGGGTAGGCCAGGTCGTCGAGCTCCATCGCCGCCTTGGTGACAAAGAGCGGGCGGAAGGTGTCGCACATGACGGCCAGCTCATCGGTGTACTTGGCGCCGAGGGATTTCTCGATGGTGCCCGGGTGCGGCCCGTGCGGGATGCCCTGCGGGTGGAGCGAGATGGACCCGACATCGATGCCCTTGCGCGCCTTGTAGTTGCCCTCGACGTAGTAGAGGACCTCGTCGGAGTCGAGGTTGGAGTGGTTGTAGGGGACGGGGATGGCCAGCGGGTGGAAGTCGAGCATGCGCGGGCAGAAGGAGCAGATCACGAAGCCCTCGCCCTCGAATGTCTGGTGGATGGGCGGGGGCATGTGGACCTTGCCGGTGATGGGCGCAAAGTTGTCGATATTGAAGATGTAGGGGTAGTAACAGCCGTCCCACCCGACGATGTCGAGCGGGTGGTAATGGTACTGGTAGCTGTGGACGCAGTCGCGCGCCTTGATGCGAACCTCGAAGTCGCCCTTCTCGTCCCAGGTCATCGGCTCGCTGGGCGTGACGATGTCGCGCTCGCAGTAGGGGGCGTGCTCGAGGAACTGCGAGGTCCACTTCGAGACGTACCGCTTGGGCGGGAGGAAGTGCGAGGCGTTGCGGGTCTCGAAGCAGACGAACTTGCCATACGGCATCTCGTCTTTGGTGAAGCCCTCGGGCCGGTCCTCATCCCCGAGGTCGTCGAAGAGCAGCTTGTACGTCACGCCCTTGGGCATGATCAGGTAGTCCTTGGGGCCGAACTCGAGCGTGCCCAGCGCGCTGTGGCACTTGCCCGAGCCGTAGTGGAAGAAGAGGCACTCGTCGCCCTGCCCGTTTTTGTAGTGGTAGTCCATGGGCTCGGCCGGGAGGCAGATGGACATCTCGATGTCAACGTTGCCCATGATGACGACCCGTCCGGTGACGGGGTCGCCCTTGGCCTTCATCTTGTTGGAGATGAGGTGGCGCATGCGCATCGTGTGCTGCTCGGCGTACTCGACGGTCGTCGGGTAGAGCGTCTTCCAGCCGGCGACCTGTGTCGGCGGGTGGATGTGGTACATCGTGGTCGTGGGCCCGTCGAAGCCGATCGTGCCGAAGACCTCTTCGGAATACAGCGCCCCATCGGGCCGGCGGAACTGGATGTGGCGGGTCTTGGGGACCTCTCCCATTTTCACGTAGTACGGCATTGCGGAACCTCCGGGTGTGAACGGGATGCTCGTGACTGCATTCTAGGCGATTGGGACGAAACCATCCGGATCGAGCGCCGGCCAGGACGCCGCGACAAACGCACCGTGCGGCGTCCGATCAGCAAATCACCGGGCTGAAGATCACCCGGCCTTCGCGGACCGAAGCGAAGTGCGCTTCGACACGGAGCCCGGGCTTGACGCTGCGGATCCGATCGACGGCCTTGCGCAGATCGTCTTCCTGCCGCCAGTGGAGCATCTCGGCCCCGATCCCGAGCTTGATGGTGTAGTAGGCGCAGCCCTCGTGGGCGATGAGGATCACGCGGTCGATCTCGTGGTTGTCGATGAGGAACCATTTCAGGCGTTCGACGGTCTCGACCTCGTCGTCGAGGTCGGCCGTCCAGTCGAGCATGCACGCGGGGCCGCCGGGGGCGACGAGGCGATCGAAGCGGGTGTGCCCGAGCACGCTGGCGATGAACTGTTCGCTCTGGGCGCCGAACCGGGCGTCGGAGCAGAACACCGCCAGATCGGTGATGGGGCCGTCGACGAAGGGTGTTGTGCTGTGGAAGGTCAAGCGGGGCGTGTCCTTGTCATCGACGATGCGGTGGCGATGCGGTGGCGGCTTGACCGATTGTTCCATCGGATGGAGGATGTTGCAATCCACGGAGACCCGACCCTTGAGTGAATCCCAGACCGCATCCAAGAGTGAATCCACGAATCCATCGAAGAACCCCCCGTCGTTCCTCAAACGGCTCGCCCTTGTCGTGGTGGGCACGTTTGTCGTTTTCGCGGGTGGGATCCAGCTTGTCCCGGTGGAGCGGACCAACCCGCCGGTGACGATGGTCGTCGACGCCCCGCCCCCGGTGATGTCGATCCTGCAGCGCGCCTGTTATGACTGTCACTCCAACGAGACGGTCTGGCCCTGGTACAGCCGCGTGGCGCCTATCTCGTGGATCATCGCCGGCCACGTCGAGGACGGGCGTGAGCACATGAACTTCTCGACGTGGGACGAGTACGACGACGAGGACCGCGCCGATCTGGTCGAGGGGGTCTGGGATGAAGTCGAAGACGGGGACATGCCCCTGCCCAACTATGTCAGGCTGCACCCCGAGGCGGTCCTGAGCGATGCCGACCGGGCGACGCTCAAGGCGTGGTCGCAGAGCGGGGACTAATCATTCGCGTTGACTTGGGCGTAGATCCGGGCGTCGAGCCCGTCGCGGACCCGGGGCCATTCGTCTTCGAGGATCGAGTAGAACACCGATGAGCGCCGGTAGCCGTCGTGGACGATCTTGTCCTGCCGGTGGATGCCCTCGTACCGGGCGCCCAGCTTGAGAATGGCGCCCCGGCTGTGGTTGTTGCGGATGTCCGTCCGCAGCTGCACCCGGATCGCGCCGCGGTCCTCGAAGGCGTGCGCGAGCATGAGCCGCTTCATCGACGGGTTGATCTTCGTGCCGCGGACCTCCGGACCGAGCCAGGTCCAGCCGATCTCGACGCTCCGGTTCGACGGCATGACACACAGGTAGGTGGTGATGCCGACGCGCCGGCCCGACGCCTTGTCCACGACGCAGAACGGGACCGTGTTCGCCGGGCCGTGCAGGTGCTCGATGTACCGCACGAACCCCGGCTCGTCCCAGGTGGTCGGGATCTGCGAGAAATACCGGAACGTCTCGATCGACCCTGCCGCTTCGCACAGTTCGGCGGCGTGATCGACGGTGAGCGGTTCGAGACGGGCGTGCGCGTTTTCAAGTGTGGTTGGTGTGATCCAGTCGGAATCGTGCATCGACGCATTCTATCAAAGGTCGAATGATGCGATGCAGGAGTTCACCGTTATCGCCGATGGCGGACACCGCCGACCTCGGGATCCTGATCGGAGTCTTCAGGGCTTCGTTGCCGTAAGACCCGCGGTTACCCTTCGTTGGTAAACAGCGCCGTCGAGAGGTACCGCTCCCCGAACGAGCAGGCGATCGTGACAACGCGCTTGCCGGCGAACTCGGGGCGGCCCGCGACGCGCAGGGCGGCGCAGACGTTGGCCCCGGTGCTGATGCCCACGAGCAGCCCCTCCCGGTGCGCCAGCTCGCGCGCAAAGTTAAACGCGTCGTCGTTGGAGATGCGCTCGACGCCGTCGAGCAGGTCCGTGTCGAGGTTCTTCGGGATGAACCCGCCGCCGATGCCCATGATCATGTGCGGCCCCGGCTCGCCACCGGAGATCACCGGCGAGTCCTCGGGCTCGACGGCGATGATCTGGATGTCCGGGTTCATCTTCTTGCAGTAGCGGCCAGCCCCGGTGATCGTCCCGCCGGTGCCGACACCAGCGACGATCGCGTCCACCTTGCCCCCGGTGTCTTTCCAGATCTCGGGGCCCGTCGTGCGCTCGTGGACGTCCGGGTTGGCGGGGTTGTCGAACTGCTGCGGCATGAAGACCGGCCCCGACTTGGCCGACTCGGCGACGAGCGCCTCGGCCCGCGCGATCGCCCCCGGGACCCCGTCTTCCTTGGGCGTCAGGTGGATCTCGGCGCCGAGCTGCCGCAGCAGCGCCCGGCGTTCGAGGCTCATGGACTCGGGCATGGTCAGCGAGAGGCGGTAGCCCTTGGCGGCGCAGATGAACGCGAGGGCGATGCCGGTGTTGCCGCTGGTGGGCTCGATGATGTGCGTCTCGGGGGTGATCGATCCATCCCGCTCTCCCGCCTCGATCATCGCCCGCGCGATCCGGTCCTTGACGCTCTTGAGCGGGTTCTCCGTCTCCATCTTGAGCAGGATCTGCGAGCCGTTGTCTGCAGCCATGCGCTGAAGTCGCAGCAGGGGGGTGCCCCCGATGGCTTGATCGAGATGGTCAAAGATGCGCCCGCGCGGCGGGAGCCAGTTCGGTGGTGTGGTTGTCATGGAGTGAGAGTTTACCGGATGGGGTAGCGATGCGGAGCGGCGCCACAAGAATGGGTAGTTCGCCGTAATGCCGCTACGCGGGTGGCGTGGCTACGCGGAGCGGAGCCGCGAGTTGGTTCATCGTTGTTCTGCTTCGCATAACCACGGCGCCCGGCTACAGAAAGCTCTTCACGAGCATTATCCTCTTCTAAGCCCAGCTTAGTTAATATTTGACCGGCAACGCCATCGTGTTCGCGAATCATGCCCATCAAGAGGTGTTCTGTTCCGACGTAATTGTGATTAAGCGAACGGGCCTCTTCTGTGGCGTATTCAAGAACGGTCTTGGCTTTTGGCGTGTACGGAAACCTGCCCGTCAGCGCCATTTCGGATTCGCTTTTAGCAAGTTTTTCAATCTCTTGGCGCACAGTCTTCAAACTGATATCTAAAGCGAAGAGTATCTCTGCGCCAATCCCAGAGCCTTCTTTTACCAAACCAAGTAGGAGGTGTTCTGTTCCTACATATTCATGGTTCGTTCTCTGAGCTTCTTGTTTTGCTAGTGCTAATTCCTTGCGGGCCCTATTATCATATCTATCGAACATTTTCAGCTATCCTTTTCTCGCAGATAGAACTGTCAAAGATTCCCCCGCCGATCCTGCTCGATCTCCAGCGCCTCAAACAGCGCCTTGAAGTTCCCCTTCCCGAAGCTCTGGCTGCCGTGGCGGCTGATGATCTCGTAGAAGAGCGTCGGGCGGTCCTGCACCGGCTTGGTGAAGAGTTGCAGCAGGTAGCCCTCGTCGTCGGCGTCGACCAGCACGCCCAGGTTCTTGATGGCCTCGTGGTCTTCCTTGACCGGGTCGTGGCCGTGCTCGGCGAGCTTGTTATTCACGCGATCCCAGACCCGCTCGTAGTAGGTGTCCGGGAGCTGGAGGAAGTCGACCCCTCGCTTGCGGAGTTCGGCGACACTCGCCAGTTCATCGTCGGTGCGGAAGGCCAGGTGCTGGCACCCCGGGGTCATGTTGTGCCATTCGAGGTATTCGAGGATCTGGCTCTTCTTCTTGCCCTCGGCCGGCTCGTTGATCGGCATCTTGATGAGGTGGTTGCCGCTGGCCATGACCTTGGACATCAGCGCCGAATACTCCGTCAAGATGTCCGCGTCGTCGAAGTGCTTGAACATCTTGAAGCCCATGACGTCCTCGTACCACTGCACCCAGTGGTTCATCTTCCCCTCTTCGACATTGCCGACGCAGTGATCGGTGTACTTGAGGCCGCACGGGTGCTTCTTGTTGTACTCGTTGAGTTTGCTGTTCTCGATCATCTGGAACATCGGAGCGAACGGGCCGCCCTTCTTGACGCTCGTCAGCGAAAAATCACCGGTGCGGGAGATGAACGAGTGCACGACCCTGCCGTACGTCCTGACGCCGGCCTTGGTGAGCGAGCCGCGTTCGTCGGCGTACGTGACGGGCTCGTACGCGGATTCGCCGCCGTTGCTGACCGCCTGCTCGTACGCGGCCTCGGCGTCGTGGACGGTCATGGCGATGTCCTTGATGCCGTCGCCGTAGAGCCTGACCTCTTCCGAGGCGGGGTGGTCCTTGTGCATCCCGGTGGTGAGGACGAGACGGATGTTGCCCTGGGTGAGGAGGTAGTTGGCCTCCTCGCGCGAGCCGGTGGTGAGGTCGGCGACCTGTTCGATCTGGAAGCCGAAGGTGTGGGCGTAGAAGTAAGCCGCCTGCTTGGCGTTGCCGACGTAGAAGCGGACGTGATCGACGTCGATGAGATCGAGCGGGTCGGCGGACGTGCGGGATGAGGACTGGGCGTGCGCGGTGGTCATGATGGGTGGCCTCTCTTGGGAAAAGGCTTGAAGCGGAGGACGCGGGGCCGAGCGGAGAAAGTCGGCCGCGGAGTCATACGGACATTGTAGGCGGATTTGACGGGTGGTTAGCGCCGAAAACCGCACTCAGTATGCATTCAAGGGCGCCTTGGCGCCGCGATTGGCGATTCGGCCGGCGACGATGGCGTGGGTCGAACGTCCCTTGAGACGCCGGCCGAGGAAGGGGGTGTTCGCCGATTTCCCGGCGAGCTGGTCGGTGCTCAGCGTCCATTCGATGTCCGGGTCGATGATGGCGACGTCCGCCGGCGCGCCGACGGTCAGGGCGCCGAGGCCAAGGCGGTCGAGGTTGCACAGGCGCGCGGGGTTGATCGTCAGCAGCTCGATGAGCCGCGGCCAGCCGATGAGCCCGGTGTGGACGAGCGCCTGTGCGTAGAGGGGCAGGGCGGATTCAAGCCCGACAAGCCCGAAGGGCGCCTGCTCGAAGGGCCGCAGCTTGGCGTCTGTGGTGTGCGGCGCGTGGTCGGTCGCGAGGATCGTGATGACGCCTTCGGCCACCGCGTCTCGGATGGCGAGCATGTCGGCCTCGGTGCGCAATGGCGGGTTGACTTTGGCGCTGGTGTCGTAGCCGTCGCAGGCGGCTTCGGTGATGTTGAGGTGGTGGGGCGTGGCCTCGGCGGTGATCGATTCAGATTGGGCGCGCGCTTTGGCGAGGATCGGGATCGACTTCGCAGCGCTGACGTGCTGGGCGTGGTAGCGGGCGCCGATCTCGAGGGCGAGGAGCGTGTCGCGCTCGATGACGCCCGACTCGGCGTCATCGGGCCAGCCGGTCAGGCCCAGCCTCGTCGCGATGGCGCCGGCGTTCATCGACGAGCCGATCGTCCGCGTCGGGTCCTGGCAGTGCTGCATGAATGCGACATCGCCCGACCTGCACGCCCTGAGCGCCTCGGCCATCAGTTCGCCCGGCCACAACGCATCGCCGTCATCAGAGATCGCCACGGCGCCCGCCTTGACGAGCGATGCGATGTCGTTGAGGTGTTCGCCGTCCCGGTTGACCGTCGCGGCGGCGACGGGGAAGACCCGGCACGCGGCGGTCGAGCGGATCCGTTCGAGCAGGTCCTCGATCCGGGGAACGGTGTCCGGTGGCGGCGTCGTGTTGGGCATCGAGCAGACGGTGGTGAACCCGCCGGCGAGGGCGGCGTGTGTGCCGGTGGCGATGGTCTCCTGCGCTTCGCCCCCGGGCTCGCGGAGGTGGACGTGGGGATCGATGAGGCCCGGGCAGACAATTCGGTCGGTCGCGTCGATGATCTCGATTTCGCCGATCGATGAGAGGTCCGGCCCGATGGCGTGGATGACCCCGTCACGGATGGCGACATCGCCGGTGGCGTCGAGGCCCGAAGCGGGGTCGATGACCCGCCCGGCCCGGATGAGGATGGATTGGTCGGCCATATCGGCGTCAGCGTACCGCGTTTGCCGGGGGTTGTGCGGTTGAATACACTGGCTGTCCCCGCCGGAGAAATCGGCGAGGAACGCTACGGGGTGTAGCGCAGCTTGGTAGCGCGCTTGACTGGGGGTCAAGAGGTCGCTGGTTCGAATCCAGTCACCCCGACTTTTCCTCGAATCAAGCCCTTCGGC
>Ga0114931_10000173_pt1 | contig 73835 bp, 115 predicted proteins | sample 2SBtaG_FD_89579 | JGI IMG/M metagenome (GOLD analysis project Ga0114931, IMG submission 89579) | Deep subsurface microbial communities from Kolumbo volcano to uncover new lineages of life (NeLLi) - 2SBTROV14_V59a metaG | ecosystem: Environmental > Aquatic > Marine > Volcanic | place: Kolumbo...
GTTGAGAAATCTGGTTGTTCTGTAATAGTCCACCAATCTCTTAAAACGGATGATCCTTTATTTATAGAGACTCCACTATTTTGAAAATAGGTAATTCTTACTACATCACCTTTTTTTAAATCTAAAAGAACTGACCCATTTGCATTAACTCTACTTGCATGAGTAGAATCTGACGTAGCTTCAAATATTCTAACTGATGCTGAGTTTACTTCTACGTTAACATTAAACTGTTCACCAATATTCCAACTGCTGGCAGTACTCTCGAGAGAGCCTGAAACAGAAATAAGATATTGACCAGATTTAGGTATAGTATAATTGCCTGAATTAAAAGCGTTATGAGTATCTAATTCTAATGAGACTGCTCCAGTATATATTTGTGTTGCAGGAGATCCTGTAGGGATAGTTGTTCCAATAATATCACTGACAATAAGCTTTGCTGTACTAAATAAACTCTCAGTGGTAGATAATAAAGCTCCAGATGTCCAATTACTTATAGGAACAACTGCTCGCGCTGAAAAGCTATCGTTATTTGCTACATTCCAAACAAAAGGGTTAGATGCGTTCCATGAACCACCGTTATTTTCAGTATAAATTGCTAATGTTGTAGAACTTGCGTGTACAACTTGTCCTACATGAAATGCTGTGCCAACATCAACTGCCCAAGCACTACCAAATACTTGATTTGCTCCGCCGCCTATGCCTGTTTTGTTTGTATCAATAATTTTAGAATCAGGAATAGTTAATAATATTGATCCAGGAAATGACGTAGTAGATCCAAATTGTACATTGTATTCTATCTCCATAGAATCGCCTACACGTCTATGAGTGACCTTGATAGTTCCATTACCAATGGTTCCATTCCATAAAGCATCAGGATTAGATGAAATCTGCCAATCTTCTATTATTGATCCAGGAACAGGCACATCAGGACCTACACTAATATTGTCTATAATTATGTTACTTGTTGTTGCTGGCACTGAGTTAATGACAAACCTTGGTGCGTAGGTATTGTCTACACTATCTATTTCTGCAACACCTACAAACTTTCTCCTAGATGTGACGCTGCCAGTAGCTTGTATTAATCCGTCATTGTCATCCGAAACCATTACGTCTACACCACTATCTAGATTGCGGAGGATAACTTTAACATCTCCAGAGACATAGTTGGTATCAGTAGCATAATCAAATTTAACAAAGACACGTTTACCAAGATCCTGATTGTCAACATCGTCCATGCCATGCTGAATATACTCACCGCCTAACGCAGTACTTTTGAACTGCATATTTAAAGATTGAGTGCCGCGCAAAGGATTAATAGTCTCTGCACTAGACACAGCATTACCTGACCCATCATTAGTGATGCCAGTAGTTACGTCAATTTCAAAATCAGGATTAGTTATATAGTTAATTCCACCTTGACCGCCAGACCCAATTTCATTTAAATTAACACCATCATCTGCGAAAAGTTTATCAAGATCAGTTGAATAAACTAAAGTGCCTTGTTTTCGAGTTAAAGCATCTAAATTTGCTTTGGTATTATTTGGGATTGTTAATCTGTTTGTGTTTGATGCAGTTCCACCATCAATATCTTTATTTGTTATTACTTGAGCACTTGATATGTCGGCAACTTCAACTTCAGTGCCAACTGGGCCAATTTTAAATTTACTCGCCGCAGCATCGGCATAAATTAATGATCCATTAGTGGTGGTACGTTCAACTGTAACACCAGCACCTTCAGATGCAGCATCATTACCGCCCTTATTAACTGTAATATTTGTATCAGTGACATCTAATGTCGCGGTATTTACTGTTGTGGTTGTGCCATTAATTGTTAAATCCCCGCCAACAGTTAAATTATTTACGCCAGTAATATTATCTAAATCATCAATAATAATATTACTATCTTGAACAGCGCCGCCTAATACACCATTAGTTCTAACTAATGCATTATCTGTTGTTGAAGTGAAATCATCAAGTTTAGCATCAAGTTGGGTTTGAATTGCACTAGTTGTGCCATTTAAATAACCAAATTCTATATTTGTTATAGAACCATCCGCAATTTTTGTTGCATCTATTGCTGCCAGAGCTTTAATATCTGCATTTTCAATGTTAGAAATTGAATTTCCAGTGCCATTAGCATCAAATGTTTTATTTGTAAGTGTATCAGTTGTTGCTCTACCCATGAGAGTATCTGTCGCATCTGGGATAGTTATTACTCTATTTGCGGTTTGTGATGAAGTAACTGTTGTTTTTGTTCCGGTTGTTGCCCCGGAAATGTCGAAATCAACTTGTTTTGTTCCATCAGTAGCATCATCAACTGTAAAAGCGTCACTTTGTGCATTAATTGTATTTGTGTCGCCAAGAGTTTTATTAGTAAGAGTATCAGTTGTGGCTTTACCTACTAAGGTATCGGTGGCATCAGGGATTGAAACTGTTCTATTTGCAGTTTGTGCCGCCGAAATGGTTGTTTTGGTGCCAGTCGTAGCCCCAGAATTAATTTCTAAACTAACTTGTTTTGTTCTATCTGTTTCTTCTTGAACTAAGAGACCTTTTAATACGCCCCAGAACCCGATTGCCATTGTAATTCTCCTTATCTAATCTGTTCTATTTATTGTTGTAATGTTCTCGCTGTAAATTTCATCACACCATTATAATTTGTCGCACCAATATCAGTTGATTTATACTGAATTTGGCCAGCATCAGTTATTGTAAAAGTAACACCGGCATTTCCAGCAATTCCGCTAACTACAAGTGTCCAGCGTGAGCCTGAAGCCGCACTAGTATCATAAATTAAGTGCATAACGCCAGATTCGGCAGTCCCACTTGTTGTAGAGTCTGATTTTCGATAAATGCTATATTCAACAAAAGCCGCTCTGGCCGAAGCTATATTAAATGAAAGGCCTGTTACATTTGTTGCTACAGATATATTATTTGCTACAGTAAAAGTTGTTTGTAGTATATCATCGGAAGTTAATATACTATTTAATACATCGGTAACTTCTTGCGCCCATCCTGTTGCGGCTTCCCCCCATCCGGGTTCATCTCCGGAAGCGGGATATTCATAGGGCGTATTATTAACTGTAAGGGTAACTGACATTATTTCTTTCCCCTTTAAATAGAAGATATCCTCATAAATATTTGTTAAATCCAAGATTTTACTTGACAAGTTATGAATTTTATGTTATTTTAAAGTAAATATGGTATTTTTATTAATAATTTTATTTATTATTGGATTTATTGCGTTTCAGAATCTGAATAAATTTGAACCAATGAAGAGGTATAATCATGATAAAATCCCTAATAGGACTTGTCCACCACATCTTTGGGTTGATAATCCGTCTGGTGGGTTGGTTTGTAAAAGATGCAGGAAACAGCCGGGAGACCCATCCTTCTACACAGATTGAAAATAAACCCCTAATATTATATAAAAATGAATCACCTAGGTTAGCTAAAGAATTTAAATTATTAGAGACCGAAAATAAGAATTTAAGAGATTTAGTGTTCGATTTAGCAAATTATACCTTGACAAACTTTAATAAATCTATTACTCTAACTATGGTGATTAGAACTCAACGTGAGCAAGATGAAATATATGCCGGTAAAGAGCACCATGGGCGAAAATATGATGAAAAGCCCTGGAAATCGCCACATCAGTTTGGTCAAGCTGTTGATATTAGGAGTAGGACGTTTTCGGGGGAAGAAATTAAATTAATTGAAGATTATTTGAATGCGAAATACAATATGACTAATTATTATAAATGGACAGCAAAAAATCATAATGTGGGGCTAGGGGATCATTTCCATATACAATATTATAAGGCGGAAAAATGAAATTTTATGTTGAAAAAATAAATAATGTAGATTGCATAATTTTGGAACCTTTCAGGCATAAATCTCGTTATATTAAATATAAATCATTAGATCATCTTAATGCTTTATCAAAAAGAGCCGGTAATAAAGATACCAATATTGTTGTCCAATCTTTTCAAAATAAAATAGCAAGGTATGATAGTGATATTAGTTTAAATAAAGAATTTAATATCAAAGACCATAATACATATGCATTAAAACTTGGTAATTATCCTTTTCCTTCGACATATTTAGAAAAAATGAACATTAGATCAAATGAAAAAATCTGTGAAATTCCTATTCATAACGAATTAATTCAATATATTGATAAATTTTTAAAAAATAAAAGTTTTTATAAAGATGAGGGTCTTTTTTATAAAACGGGGCTATTATTATATGGTCCCCCAGGAAATAGCAAAACGACATTTTTAAGACATTTAGTTGCAAATTATTTACCAAAAGAGGCCCTAGTTATTTGGTGCCAGTTATTGCCAACTCTACAAATGATTAAAAACCTAAAAGAGTATACTGGACCAAAGGTATTTATTTTTGAAGAATTAACCTCAATTTTAAGTAGATCGAATATAGGTTCTTTTTTAGATTTTATGGATGGGGAAAATTCAATTGATAATGCCATTTTTATTGCAACAACAAACTATCCCGAAGATTTGCCCGGCAATATTGTCGAAAGGCCCGGAAGATTTGATAAAATTATGAAATTTGATAATCCCACAAATGATGTTAAGCAATACCTATTTAAAAATATGTTTAAATTAGATATCACAACAAATGAATTGGCAGCAACTAAAGACTTTTCAATTGCGCAATTAAAAGAGATTTATTTACAAGTTAAAGTGCATAATCGTTCAATTTTGGGGGCAATTCAATATATAAATGATCACAAGAAATTTGTTAAAAATAATTTCGCTGTATCTAGGAAATTAGGTATATGAATCGAGTTGCTAAAACTTATTTTTGGTCAGATTTACACCTTGGTTCTTCAAATTTAATTAGATTTGACAAGCGCCCCTTTAATAGTGTTGATCATATGCATCGAGTATTGATTAATAATTATCAATCTATAGTTGCGCCTAAATCAGTTTGTTATTTTATAGGGGATATTGGGAATAAATATGCGGTAAGAGAAATTATACCACAGATGACAAATGGCACTAAGGTATTAATACGCGGCAATCATGACAAAAGGCTGAGTGATAATTTTTTGTATAGCTATGGATTTGATGTTATACTATATAGAGCCGATATTACAATAGCAAAAGAACCAGTGACATTAACACATTGCCCATTTTTGGGGGTATTTAGGGAGGATGTTACTGGGATGAATGGTGCCAAGGAAGGCGATAATTGGCATGGAGAGAGTTGGCATGGGCTGTATTCCTGTAAGGATGATGGTCAATTTTTATTACATGGACATATTCATTCGGGACCACATCGGGGGGATAAAAAAACGATTCAAGATAGGATGTGGGATGTTGGTGTGGCCGCTAATAATTATAGACCAATTAGTATTAGTAAGATTGAAAGTTGGATTACAAAATATAAAAAGGGTGAGTAAATGAATATTATAGCCGATGTTGCCGGAAGATATGACGAATTAATGTTGCTTCTGAACCAAATGCCAAAGTCAGATTTAACTATTTATGTCGGCGATTTAAATGATCGCGGGCCAAAATCTAAACAAGTTATTGAGTATGTTATGTCTGAGCCCAATTCTATATGTTTAAATAGCAATCATGGTGACATGTTTGTTGATTTTTATGAAGGAATTCATCGTTATTATCGAGATGATTTTCTAAGAAACGGGGGCATTACTACATTAAAATCTTACGGTTGTGGATTACAGGATGGGGATTTACAAAAAATCGTAGATGAAGTTCAGGACAATGTGCCCAAAAAACATATTGATTGGCTTAAAAATTTACCATATTATTATGAAAATGATAATGTATTTATATCTCATGCAGCAAAAAATCCTACATTTCCCCTGGATAGCTTATGTGTAAATGATCCCAAATCCATATATTATAATTTATTGTGGAATAGAGGCGAGCCCGGAAAAATAGAAGGTAAGTTACAAATTATGGGACATAACAGTCACTGGGGAATAAAAAAGTTCGGTAATCCCGATAAACCGTGGGCTATCTGTATTGATGGATCAAGAAAAAATAGATTAACAGGATTACATTTAACAGATTTAAGTCTTTATCATCAAGATTATTTAAAAGATTAATTTTTAATCCAAACAAACTTTAAATTACCTAAATCATATACTTTAGTAAATCCATTAATCATCATATTTTCGGTTTCAGTTAATTTACTTAAAAATATTGGAATCATTTTTGGTAATTTAGATTTCATACATTTATACCTACTATATACTATATCACCCTTTTTATACCAATAATTAGGTTTTGTTTTTCCAACACAAGACATCCCTAATATATTATATACATTTCCGTGGCTATATCGCAAATCACAATATGATATTATTGATTTAGGATTTTGCTCTTTTATAAAATGTTTAAATAACTTAGATGCCCCGCCGATTACAACAGTGTACGGTTTCGATGACATTCGGACTATTTCCCATTCATATTGTTTAGTAAATCTGGGTTTACCGAAAGTCATAATCATAACCAGTTCATCATCATAATAAAGACCATAAGCAATAGAAAAATTAGCATGGCCTTGCATATGGGTTTTATTTAAAAATGTTTTAGCTTCAGTTGTCATGACTCTTTTAATTTTACAACGGCGAGCATATATTCTATTTTTTAAAGAATTCTTGGAATCAATAATATCTTTATTTTCGCCCGGTAAAAGCTCATGATATTTTAAATATATTTCTTTATTTTCAATATTAAATTTGGCACCTTTTTTTATATTATCTTTGGCCCATAGAGGTTTTAAATTTGTGTAATGATTCAATCTCGCGGCTTCATCATAATTAGAGGCTAGTGCCATTGGTATTATGTGCTCTAAATGCCAACCATTTGCGGTATTATTATCCCAAGTCATGCCAGGTAGAAATTGTGATTCTAAGTGCCGTTTTAATTCTTCATATGTACAACCGATGTATTGATCTTTTTCCCCCGTTTTCTCCCAATTCTCTTTTCGCATTATATCATATATTCTGCGTTTTACTCTCTTTTTTATTAACCATAATTTATCATTTTTTTCTCTTGTTTTTTTATATTCTTGGGAAGATTTTATACACTTTTTTCGATTATCGTAGTAATATTTTTGAGATTTGTTTTTTAACTTTTCAGAATAATTATCATTTTTTACATATTTTTGACGTAAATTATAATTTCGACACTCAGCGCATATAGAATTAATCCCATCAAATCTTTGTGGATTTTTATGAAAAGCTGAAATATCTTTGATTTTATCACATTGATTGCATTTTTTCTGATTATTTTTCGCTAAAAGTTTTTGTTCTTGTATTCTTGCTGCTGTGGGAGAGAGAACCGATGGGTCTGTTTTTCTAGATTTTTGATATTCACTTGTTTTATTATAATAAAGTTTACTTTGCTCACTTTGGCATATTTTACAAATAGATTTTTTACCATCTTTTGATCTTTTGTATTTATTAAATTCTTCTAATTTTTTATTTTTATTACATTTCGAACAAATTTTCATATTATATATAATATAACACATATTCAGGGGCATGTCAAGCAAAAAAATAGCCCGATATTAAACCGGGCTATTATACTAGATGAATAAATATTAGGAATTAGTTAGAAATTCCTGAAATCAATGTATTCTTTCCGGGTGCATAACAGAACAATGCTTGATCGGTGTAGGATCTAAGCTCATATCCTGCGCTATTTTCTAGCTCACGGAAAAACTCACTTCCTTGTCCAGGTCTTTTGAAGGTGATATCGGTAGAACCGATTCGGAGCCATTCATCAAGACACATAACATAAGAATATCCTTCTTTTACATAAATGGAAGGAACAATTTCAACCTTACCATTTTGAGCAAAGAAAGTGATCTCTTGCGCACCATTTTCTGTAACAGAGGAACGATAAGAACTATCGTACTGTCGTAGAGCAGATTGCTCGGTCAAAAGATCAGCCCAAGAGCGAGGATTAACGAGAACCATAACATCACTGTCAAGGCCTTTTTCAACTGCGCGAGCTACAGCCTCTTGCATTGCTGCAAAAGATAGAGCGCCAGCAGGAGAAATTACATATGAATTACCTTTGAAAAGATCATATGTTCCAGCATTAATTCCGAAAATTGAACCAGTGTTAGTCAAAATTTTGTGAACACCAGCGAAATCATTTCCGTATTGACCTTTGTGCCAGATAATATCTGTAGCAACTACTCCAGCAGGAATAGAATCAACAGTAATTGTTCTAGCAGTCATGTCAACGGAGCTAATACTAGCAAAACCACGAGAAGTGGCACCAGTAGCATCACGAATTTCAATAGGCATGTTGTTAGCACCAGCCCAAATACCGGGCGCCCACTCAGCAGTGGTAATAGTAATAACCGCACCAGATGTGGATGCAACTTTAGCTAAACCTTCTTGGCCATACAACATAACCATTTCAAGTTTTTTAGCCATTGAACGAAGCATGTTTGATACAAGAAACTTCGTGGAATCTTCAAATGCCTTTTGACCACCACCAGCAGCACGAGCCGCAGCAGCATATCCAAGCACAGAGCGAAGAACCATTTGACTACCGCGAACTTGCGCGTCACGGATCAAACCAGAAACGGGTGCCTGAAGATTAAATGCATCATCAGTAGGACCAGCAAAGGTCACGCCGTGTTCGTGGCCGAGAATGACTGGTTGGTGATACAAATTACCAAGTTGTCGATCACGACTAGAGAAACTTATTTTATTTACGAGCTTAACGCCTTCAGGAATAAGGTTTTCGATATTATCTGCATAAACTTCCTTAAAGTTGGCGTTTAGCGTGTCAGAAAAATTATTAGAACTTGAAGCCATTTTTCCTTACCTCCTAATTACGCTTCCAAATATTCAACTTCGATTCTAAAAGTGGGACTTTCGCTCGCCAAATTCAATCCAGTAGCTGCAACTTCTATTGCAATGTTACCGGCTGAAGTTAATTGGCTTGCTCCACTATTAGGGCCAGTTACGACCTCTGAAGTTGAAACAGATGAAACTTCGGTTAATGTTACGCTATAAATCTTAGTTGCTTTATTATCGCCAAGATCTAATAGCAGCCCAAATACTGAATCGCCCGTGCTATTATCAGCAGCAGCCGTCCAGGTCAATGCTTCTACGGCATCAGCAGCCGCAGTTTTGCCTTCTGTTCTCAAAACCATAAGTCCAGGAACATCCTCAGAATGCACCTTACTAGCGGGAGTAGCATTACCTGTAATAGTAAACTCAGCTACCAACCTTTGTTGTCGCAACAAATGGTCTTGATGGGAAGATAGGCTTTTAAATTCAATAGACATTTCTACCTCCAAAGAGTTAATAATAAATAGTTAAATGTATTAACTTGTCACTGCAAATTTATAATTTACCTTTTTTTATCACTAACTCAAGGGTATCATCTGGGCTTTTTACAGTTACCAGGGAGTCAAGAGTAACGGACAAAACGGGGTTATAAACCGCTTCAATAATATTTGTTAAATTAATAAATAAAATAATACAATATATTAAAAACTTCCTAAATTTTTGAAAAAGTCTTTGGCTGACATTTTTTCTTTAGGTTTATTTTCAGCATTTGCATTAGCTTGTTTTAATTCTGATGTACCAGTTGATTGAACTTTTGGTTGAGTCGGAACTTGTTTTGCTCTACTAACCCTTCTTTTACGAAGTTTGTTTAATACATCTTTTCCGACAACAGCCTCGACTAATTCTTCCGGCATAGCAGAGAACATATCTTTAATTTCACTACGAATGTCGTTTTCAACAACGGGGAGGATATCATTGACTGAAATATCATCATATCCGTTATTCATGGCCAAAAGTAGGGCATCTGCAATTCTTTTAACAACATACGGGCTTTTTGGGAGCGTTTGAGCATTATCTAATGCATCTGAAATATCATTTTCTATTTGAACCGCATATTGATCTTGCATACGTTGAATTTCGGCACTACGAGCTTCTTCTTGCTCTTTTTCTCGCTCATTCTTAAGTTTTTCAATTTCTCTTTGAAGATTTTCTCGTTCCAATTGTTCGGGGGATTTTTGCATTTCTTCAATTCGGCGTTGAATATGCTGTTCGGCAAGTGCATCAACGTCAAACCCCATTTGGTCTAAAGCTGATCCGGGATCTTGTTGCAGGGCATGGAAAAATGATTCCATTTCTTTGCGCATTCTTGAGGCTTCTTGCCACTTTTCATCAGCAGAATATCCCATTTGAGCACGTTTAATAAGCTCATCTTCATCATCAATTTCAATTTCTTTTCCACCAACTTTAAGTTTCCACGCTTTTCTTTCGGGCTCTTCAACTAATTCTTCGGTTTCTTCACCTTCGGCGGGGACTTCTTCACCGGAATCTTCGCCATTTAAACCCAGGCTATTTAGTACTTCATCAGCGGGGTTTACTGGCGTTTCTTGAGCTTGTTCGGTTGATTCAGGGGCGATTTGTGATGTTTCGGCTGCTACATCAGACATTTTATTCTCCTTTTCTATCCCATTTAGGGGTAAGTGATAATATATTGAGTTCTTTAATAAAGATTACTCATAAATATTTGTTAAATGGTAAATTTAAGCAAATAATCCTCTCGCTAGAGGAATTTGTTAATAATAAATATAACTAATAATACATTAGTTAATAAACTAAAATATAATACATATTTAGAATATTTTTTTCTACGAATATGTCTTTTTTTATATTTTTTTGGTGCATCTTTATCTAAAAAGTATATTTTAGCCATTATGTTCTCGTATATAGGTCCATATTAATATAAACTGTTACCGTATTAATTACATTTGTATTAGTATAATTAACTCTCATATATAATCCTGCCGCAGGTAATTCAACAGCGGAAATATCTTGCATTGAGATTGGGCCACTATTTGTTGTTGATTGCATATATGCTTTACTAACTGGTGTTCCTAAAATATAATTTACACCATTTCCTAAAACATTATCAATGTCAATTAATTGAATAGTCACATAATCACCTAAATTTATATCACTAGATAAATATACAATCCCCCTAAATAAATAAGAATTGTTTAGTAAATAGTCGTGCGAAGACGTTGTATTTTTAGGTGCAGTAAATGAAAAAGCTTGTATTCCAATATTTAAATTATCTTCAGCTAAAGTTAGTGCTACTTGCTGTATAACTTGTTTATTATTTGTAATTAAAGATTTGTAATTAGTTTCAAAATCAGTTTGATCAGAATTTGCTGGACTTGTTTTTTGTATAATAGTAAATGCACTAAAATTACCATCATTCATAACTAAACGATAATATGTTAATTTATCAAAATAATTTATAGTGCTTTTTCTTAAGACTAATTGATTTTTAAATTCAGACCAAGTTATATGAATCATTCCCAATCACCACTTGTATAAATTATATTTTGAATTTCAGCCTGGGTATATAGAGAATATCCTAAAATTGAAACTTCTAAAGGAATATCATTATATGCAAATTTTAAAATAACCTTTGTTCCATCTAAACTAGTTCGTAAACTAAATGGATTATCTTGTAAAACTTTATCTAAAATAGACTGAGTTAAATCTGTTTTTATTAAAATAGTATAATATATCATGGAACATCTCCATTGATATAATCAGTTATTTCCATATTAATTAATGTTCCATTTATTGAAGCTTTATTATCTACTTCTGTCGGAAAAGAACTGTTAGTATTTAATTTCCACCAAGATAATAAATTGGCAGATGCACTATGAGAATTTAAATCTGCTGGACTACCGGAATTATATAATTCACTAACTTCGGCGGCACTTAATTCTTTATTCCAAACACTAATTTGGTTCATATTTCCTGAAAAATGAAAACCTGTACCTCTAGCTGCAATTGTTAATGGGTCAGTTACTGTCCAGGCATTTAAAGACTGACTAGATGGGGCCGATTCAACTGCGCCATTTATGTACGCTTTAAGCCCATTCATATTTGACCCGCCAGCATAAGTAAAACAGATATGATACCAAGTTCCGGCAGTCATAACGGTGGGGTAGGTATGTGCTCTTAATGTTCCTGAAGCTCTAACTTGAGCATATAATTTACCGGCAGAAGTATGCTGAAAACTATAACCATAAACATTAGCGTCTTGTGCCGTTTTTGCTATAAAACATCTTTGAGATGCAAAATTGTTTGCTTTAAACCAAAAAGACCAACTAAAGGCTGTGGCCGGGCCAAAAGTATAATTATCCCCAACATTAATATATTCATCTACCCCATCAAATAATAAACTAGCTGGATTTGAAAGAACTGGCGTTGGAAAAAGACTTTCTCTATCATCCCAAATTTGATCATATTGGCCATTATTAGCATATTCCGTAGTGACTGTATTACTCTGGGTTAATTGTCTTTGAATTTGCCAACTAGCATTACTTGTTAGTGCTGCGGTATTAAATGATTTTCCTATATATGTTATTTGTGAATTTTTTACTTCAGAAATTATTTTTGCAATTGATTCGTCATTAATATGCTCAATACCTTCTATAATAGATAATTGAGATTGAACTCTACCATTCACACTCCCATCAGCAGTACCGGCAGTACTAGTTCGAAATCTAATAGATTTTAATCCAATAATAGAACCAATTACATCTTGGGTTGTAGAAACTGAACTTGTAAATATTGAACTTTCAAGTGATCTAAATAAAATAGAAAACCAATTGGTTCCATCAAATGTCCCTTCAAAAGTTATAATACCACCAGTTGGCGGAACAACACGACATCCTATATGACTATAGCCAATAGTATTTATATATGTATAACTTGAATTTAAAGTTTGACTAAGTGTACTTGAAAAATCCTCATACTTTTGTGTATTTGTAATAGTGTCTTGTAAATAAGATAAATCTCTAATATCTAAATTCGGAGTAATAATATTTACATCTAAACCATGATCGGCACCAACAGTTGTTCCGGTAAATAAAGTTGTCCCATCACCAATTGCAATAGTGTCCGCTGTTTGATCTAATATAACTTCAACCTGGCCTATTTGGGCTGATATCTGAGCATCAACTCTTATTCTATTTCCCGCAGGATCATAAATACTACGCAGTACTTGCTGACCATCAATTGTTTTTAAATTATTTGCCATACTTCTTCAACTTATCTTTGAGTTTTTTAAATTTAATTGTTTTTCGTTTATTTGATTTAGGATATTGTTCTTTAAAATTTGGTTTTAATGAAGTAAAGGTATTAGCACTATTTGCCATTTGTATTATTCCCCAAATAATTTCTTTTTAAACCTATTGTATTTTTTTACATAATCTGAGTTTTGATAATCTCGTTGTTCAACTTCTTTTGGTTCCAAATTATGCCCATATTTCCAACTATAAGCAGCCTCTTGTTCATTCGGAAATTCAGTTAAAACTTTATCGGCTAATCTTTGCGCAAACTCGCCTTCAACTTGAGGATTTGCCTCGATTTGTTGCTTCATTTTATCAGCAGGAAGTTGACTAATATCAAATGCTTTATTAGATAATGGATAACCCGAATTAGCTGCGCTATGTTCAATTTCTCTAATAGTATTCGGCATTAAACCATATTGTCCCGCAGCAGTTGTTCCGGATTGTATTCCTTGGGTAATTGGCCTATGGTTAAAATTTGTTCCGCCGGATGATTCAATTTGACTAATGATTTTTAAAAAATTATCAACAGCTTTTTGACTTTCATAATCTTCTTTTTCTCTACGTTGTTGATCCATTCGTTGAGCTAAAGCTAATGCTTTTTTTAAATCATTATTAGGCATACTTTATCCTTCGGTTGGCACTTCAGCCGGATTAGTTGGTAGATTTTGAAATGGTGCTGGCGGTTTAGCCGGTTCTGGTAAATTAGCTGGAGCTACATTCGGTGTAGGGGGCATTGCTGTCGGAGCTTGCGGCGGTCCCGATGGCATTTGACTTTGGTTAGGTTGCATTTGTGGCACATTTCCCGGAGCAACTGGTGAGCCGCCTTGTGGCCCTAATGGTTTTTCTCCCATCATTGCTAATATATCTGGATCAGTTGTGCGCAGCAAATCAATGTGTTGTTGAATATGATTAGCAACTCGTTGGACCAAATCGGGGTCTTTCTTTAAATCTGCATCAGATAAAATATATTTATGTTCTTTAATATGCAATGAATGTTGTTCAGTAAATACTGCGGGAATATCTTCACCTTCAATTAATTTTTCATTTTCAGATTTAATTAAAAGCAATTCAGATTGTGGGTTTTCTGTTAAGAAATCTAATTCCCCGGTGTTAATTACATTGAAATATTGTTCGGGTTCTGTTATTACGCCCATTTGAATCATATCTTTGGCCATTTCAACTCGGCCCGCTGTTGTCCTCGCGAGAGCATTCCCCATATCAACAATAACTCTATTAATTTTATTTAAATCTTCGCCAGTAAATTCTTTCATTAATGTTCTATGTTTTTTACCACTAATCATTGCAATTCTGGGGACAGATGCAAATTTTTGCAGCATTTTTATCAGCCCGGTTCCAACATCTTCAATTAATTCAACATAAGATTGCTGTAAACCTGACATATATTGAATTGACATACTTTGTACTAATGCCAAAGCTGTTCCAGTTTTTAAACTTGACTCCGGATTGCCACGAGAAACAGAACTAATACCAGAGATAGTTTCCATTACTCGTTCTAACATTCCTAAATATTCAAAAACTTCTCTAGGAGTTGCTGTTAAATTTAATGCTTCTGGTTTTCCCATTTGAGCATTATACTCAATTAAATTTAGACCACCGACTAAGGTAGACGGGTTAATATCAGTTCCGCGTGGCATTAAAATATTTTGAACACCGAAGGCATTTTGGTTACTTAAAATTGTGCTATACAATGAATTAACTGCATCTTGAATTGGGAGTAAATCAAGCATAGGAGTATAACCATAAGGTGTGCCTAAAATATTTGATGGGGCAATACGATAAATTGGAAGCTCATCATACGGCATTACTGTGTCCATTAAAATAATATCTTTAGCTAGAAATAAAAGATATCGTCCATCGGGCATAGATTCAGTTGATCTATGAAATAATTCATATACCGGAATATCGTCAGTTTCGACATAACCTAAACTATTAAATCTAAAACGATAGTATTCTTCCTTGGTATCCATTTTGATAATTTCATCTTCAAGTTCAGGATATTTTGCTGCTAGATCAAATTTATTTTTAAATGAACGGGTAACAATCCAATCATGAGTATCAGTATCTTCTTTTGTACTATCAACAACAACATCAAATGGTGAAAGATTTGAGAAAACAACATCGCCTTCAAAAATTGGATATCCTTCTTCTACTACATTACCTTGTGCGTCATGTTCGGGCTCAATTGTATCATACAATGGTCCCGCCATGGCATTCCATTCCATTTTAATATAACCAGCACCCAAAACGACAGCATATTCTACCGCAGTTTGAAGATATTTTTCCAGCTTTTTCTCTCGCATATAATAATCGAGTAATCCATTAGCGAGAATTGTTTGGGATTGTGATTTGTAATCAGTATTAACTGCTCTAGCCTCAAATGTTGGTCGCGTTGCTGTAACCATAACCAACATATGTTGTGCTATATTACGAAAATGATTAATCGGCAAATTGGCCAGTTCGCCTTGCTCACCACCAAATGTAATTTTATGCCCATCATTAAATCCGGCATAATATATTCCGTGATATGCTGCCCACATTTCCCGAAGTTTATCTAAATATCCATTAGAATCTAAATTATTAAACCAGTTTCCGGCTTTTTCTAATAATATACCGGCAGTTTCTTCTGGATCTCTATTTGCGAAATATTTGTCACCATGATGATTTGCCATTTACACCTCATAAATATTTGTTAATTCAAACATTTAATGCTTTTTTAAACTTGATCGGGGTTTAAATATATTAATAAATGCCTCATATTCTTTATTTTTCTCGGCATTAGTTTTAATAAATAAATCTTTATTTTCGCCTAAACCATATCCAGGGGGGTATGGATTTTTAGATTCTTGAACATTTCGTATAAAATATGTAATTGCATCGCAATTATGAACGGCAATATCATTAACGGTATAACTATTGTCTTCTTCAACTTCCAGATTATATACTTTTCCCGTATATAAACTCTCACTTTTTGTTAATTTTTTAAAATTCGATGGGTAATTATACTTATTTTTCGAAATTATATCATGTATTAACTTATCTTCAAATATATAAGCTAAATCTTCATTTTTATTAATGTTTGTTATTAGATCTATGGCTTGTTGCTTATCTAAGTGCCAAATATATTGATCTTTTGCCGAAGGAGAAGATTTCCATCTTCCTTCCCGCTTTTGAAATGTAATATTACCCACTAATCCTAATTTTCTAGATAATATATCAACCCCATGTATAATTTCTTTACTAATGCTATTACCGATTATTCCGGTTTTAGAAAAATAACCATCGCCAAATAAATAACCAAGTAACATATACATAGATTGTTCTTTATTCAAATCATATATAAATGGGGGAAAATGTTTTTGGGTACTAGTGCCTAATTTTTTCAACTCTGATCTAAGTTCGGATTGTGTAACACATATAATTCTACCATTATCACTGTCTTTTTTATAATATCGGGCCTTCGTGCTTCGAGGTTTACACTCTCCATTTTTATGTCGGTTAATAGATCGCCTAGATACGCCACGTTTACCTTTTCCATATGTATTATGTACTGCCTTTTCTAATATACCTAAAACATTTTTTTCTCTTTTATGACCGGCAAAAGATATTTGGTGCCCATTCCCACCAACAGATCCTTCGGCAACATAATATCCGTATAAAAAACATAATTCTTTTGTAATATTAATATTTCCTTCTTCAATAAAAGGAATATAAGCTTTATGATTTTCAAAATTTAATTCAGCAGCGGGACTCCAGTTAGTGCCAGTAATTATTTTTTGACCAGTAAAACCTTCTTTTCTATTTTTTTCAACATTGCCAACATATAACCGATGATTAGGTGTACATTGCATCAACTCTCTTCCCGGAACTTTTATGTCACAAATTTCCCCAGAATAATCTCTATTCATAGTATTTGTAACTTTTTTAAATCTACCTTGGTGAGTTAATACTTGATCTCCGATAACAATATCTTCTATTTTTTTATACCCAGCATTGGTTAAAACTTTTTGGCCAGGCAAAAAACAGGCATCGTAATGTCCTGAAGGAATAAAAATTGTATTATTTTCTTCATCATATAAAGTTACAGCGGGAGATTTAACATATTTCTTTCGATTTTTATCCCATGTAGCATTTTTTAAATGATGTATTAAAACTTTGCATCTGGGGTGTATTATAATTTTTTCTGATGCAATCCTCATCCTGAGATTGTTTAATGCAGCGTCTTTATTATCTTTTGCTGTAGGAATAAATAATAAATTATGTTTATAATTTAAATCATTCAATAAAATTAAGTTATTATTATCAGATACTCTTAAATATGGCTCTTTATATTCTCCCGATGCCGGGTTAGAATATACTTTCTGTTCTTTTTTCTTAATTTCCTTAGCTAATACATCTGTACGTAATGCTTGACCTTTAATATAAAATTCATCCTCAATAACGGTAACGGCATTTTTAAAATCATAATATCCAAACAAAACCACTGTTAAATCATCAAATCCTATGTCCATTGACACATAGGCGTCATAAAATGGGGGTCTTGGCCAGGCTTTTATACATTTTTCTTGAATAGCTGTTGTAAATTCGGGAATTACGGCTTTTTCAGAGTCAATAATAATTTCACAAAGGTATTCTCGGCGGAAATCATCATCTTTTTCTTTTAAAGGGTAACGATTAATGATTTTTTGTCTTTTTTCGGGAGTCATCATGGGATTATCAAATAACGTGTACTTAATTAACTCCCCCGTCAACTCGTTTGGTTGAACAAACTCCGTTATAAATTCATGATCGGGCTTAGGTGATGGTGTAGAAGCTAAAATGCCCCGACCGCCGGTAGTATCCGCCGTTGGAGCAAGGACAGAATTAACAATATCCTTCAATTCATCGCAAAAACCTGCCTCATCGACAATCCATAGATCGGATTTACCTCCGCGAAGTGATTGGTAGTGGCCATTATCTGTTCCTGCTATCTGAATTTGACTTCCATTAGGAAAAAGGTACATTTTGGCATTAGTTTTATATTCTGGGCGCAATTCCGGGGGGCAATCTTTAAAAATATCTTGCATAATCGGTTTAATAATCTTTTGCACCATGTCTTGCTTAGGACAAACATATTTAACAATAGAATCTGGTTTTTTGAGACACTGTTCAACAGATAATACACATAATAAATAACTTTTGCCCAATCTTCGGGCACAAGTAATAACCGTTATTTCTTTATTGAAATCATTAATAGAGTTATACATGCGTTTTTGAACTTCATGTAATTTCCAATGAATAACCCCTCGTCGCCAAAGAGTAAATAATGCCTCTTTAGGTGTTGGTTTTTTTATTTCCATTAGCAGATCCCGCAATTTGAATTAATTCGGTTTCACTTAGATTTTTATATTGAGTATTATCTAGATTAATAGTGCTTTGTTCTCTTGATAATCGTTTATTTTTAACTAAAAGATCATATTGGCGGGTTTCTTCTAAAGTCAATTTACGATTTCGAGCATCTTGTCGGAGTTTTTCTAATTGCAATTCTGCAATTTCTTCTTCGGGGGCAATCTCAATACTAATTATTTTTTGTTCTTTTTTATTTTCAATTAGAACTGGGACATTTTGTTCGACAAGAGATTTTAAATGAACGATTTCTTCATCTTTTTTTCTTGCATTACGAATTAATTTATCAATTGTCTTAAAAGCTGCCTTATTTTCTCGTTTTAAACGGGCCAATTCAGTTTGTAACTCAGCAACTTCCTTCAACTCTGTTATATTTTTAACATTTTTATTCATTTTTTAATTACCATTTTAAAGTTCGGGGTTTTATATTATTTTCCATTTGCGTATCCCGAATTCTTTTTTGAATTTCATTAATTTGCGCTTGCACTTCAGCATTAATTTGAATTGGTTCGGGCTTTTTGGATTTTAAATAAAGAGTATATCCATAGAGAGCCGAAGCTGCAATAAAAATAAAAGCATCAGCTAAGACTGCCCCGCGATAAATTGCGTGAAATGTATAAGAGAGAAGAATGAAAAGCGCAAAATTCATGCCAAATACGGCATTTTTAAACAAAATAGATAAATTTTTCAATTTTTCCACACGACAATCCTTTTTTTGGGTATGTTATATTAAGTTAATATATGCATCGCAGCGTGATAGCTGGTTTATTCTTACTTCCCCGTTGGGCCAAGCCCGTTGCTGTGGAGGCAAAATAATAACTCTATTCATAAATATTTGTTAAAAGGTAATTTTGGGCAAAAAAAGCTTGACAAATAAAATAATATGTATTATATTAATTACAACACATAAGGAGCAAAATGCATAATTTAAAACTATACCCATATAAAATGGCCAGCGAATCTGGAAAAGACTTATCCCGACTACTTGGTATTAAACGGGTAAAACCAAATGGGAATTATGTGCCGAAAAGGGGCCATACTGTTGTAAATTGGGGAAATAGTCGATTTCCCGATTGGCTTGAACTAGCAAATAGACGAAACGTAACTATCCTAAATGATGTTGGTGCTGTAGGAAATGCTACCAATAAACTTACCACTTTGAGAATTTTAAATGAAGCAAGGGTAAATATTCCACGGTTTACAGTAGATAAGCAAAGTGCTATGATCTGGTTAGAAGATTGCAATACCGTTATAGAACGACACAAATTGACCGGAAATAGCGCAGAAGGCATTCGGGTTGTAAATATAGATGATCCTGATATGCCTAGCGAATTAAATGATGCCCCACTTTATACTAAATTTATTCCTAAATCTAATGAATTCCGTGTTCATGTTTTTCGTGGAGAAATTATTGATTACCGCGAAAAAAAGAAACGAAAATTAGAAAATCGCCCAGAGAATTTTAATAAATATATTTCTTCTCATACTATGGGCTGGGTTTTTTGTAAAAATAATATTAAACATATTGATAGTGTCAAAGAAGAGGCAATTAAAGCGGTTAATGCTTTGGGCCTTGATTTCGCTGCGGTTGATGTTATTTTTTATGAAGGCACCCCATATGTATTAGAGGCAAATACTGCGCCCGGAATTATGGGTACAACTCTAGCAATATATGCTAATACTTTTCGAAATTTTATGGGCCTACCCAGTATTGAAATTATAAATGATAATAATGTAACTTCCGAAGCTGTCGTCGAGACATTAGACTCCGGTTTAGTTACCTTAACACTCGATTATACTACGGCAAGAAAACTGAAGGCATTACTTGCTGATGTATAGATTAATACTCCTATTAGTTGTTTGCTGCCCCGGAAAAGGAATTCTGGGGTAGTAATTTAACTGATATAAAAAGGATTTAAAAAATGATTAGTATAATAATAGCATTATCAATAATTACAATAATCTCTTTATTAATTACTCAATTAGTAATGAGTGTAAATGATTTATATGATAAAATATATGAATTAGAATATTATATTAATGATTTGGAGGCTTTTATATGTGGCGAATGATATTAATTTGTTTATTTTGTATTGGCTGCGGAAGTTTAAATTCAAAAAATACAAGTTATCATATTTGGCAGCTTAAAAAATATAATCGGCAAATGACATCTATTGAAAAGGTAACATTTAGTGGGTGCAGTTCAACTGTAATTGATATTAAAAGAGGGCCAATCCACTATATAGTTGTTATATGTAAAAATTCAATTAAATTTATTCCGGGAATAGGGCGATAATGATTTTATTATCAACAAGTGACTATTTCCACCAAATCGGAAGGATTTCAATACCCATGGATGGGTTTTTATTTTGGTATATTATAATTGGTATTATATTATTAATAATCATAAGGAGTTAATATGGATAATGTTGTATTGTTGGGAAGTTTAGTTGCAGTTTTTAGCGCAGTTGCTGGATTTTTATTCCGAGGTTTATTTGGGTCAAAAGGAAAATTAAATAAAGAATTAATCAATGCTGTAGCTTCGGGAAGAGAGGTAATGATTTTAATTGATCGAGAGGGAGTCGCATATAAAAAAGAAAATAATAAACTCAATACTTATCGTATTGTATTAGGTGAAGAAGAAAATGTCAATAATTAATATGGTATGGTTATTCTGTGCAATTTTTAATATAGTGGATTTTGTTTCTTTTTTGTTGACAAATATCTCTAAACATAGTAAAGTAAATTATGGATGGGCGTTATTTTTTTCAATTTTTGCATTATTATTAGGCCCAGTTTGGACACTTGGTGTCATTTACTATAAAGGAGTAATACAATGAAAACAATTGACAATGTGATAGAAGAAATAATGGCCAATTCTGATAAAAAAGAATTTAAACTTGATATTACGGGATTAAATCCTGTAGATCGGGCAACTATTATTGATGGTTTGGAATGTGAAGGTTTTTTGGTAGACACATATCACGGTAGTGATTATTTGGAGGTTCATAAATAATGGATGGATTTTATACATACCCTAATAGAACAATATGTGACGTATTAGAAGAAATGCGAAAATTAAATAAAACTCGAAATTATTCTGCTTTAGCTGGATTAATTGAAGAAATTCAATCTATGGCAAATAAGATGGAAGCCGCGTTAGGTGATAAAAAAGATGTAAAACTGTGGACTAAAAAACGTGCAAGTCTTAAGGAAGAAATTAAAAAATTAATTAAAATAAAAGAAGGACTAGATGAAAATAATAATTCTGACAATCGGACTGATGACAATTAGTTTTGCAAGTTTTTATCTTGGGGCTAATCATGGTTATACCATAGGTTATAAAACAGCAATTGCGAATAAAACTGTTGTAGGAATAAAAAATGGAAAAGTTGAGTGTCATTATATTAAATAGTTTGGTTGTTTTAAATGTGTGTGTTCCACCAAAAATTATTAACACAACAAATGTTTGGAATAATTTCGATACAAGACAATTAAAATTTTCATTAACTAGGTGCCCATCATTATATAAGGATGCCCCTTGTCTTAAATTATTTTGGAAATATGAAGAAAACAGCTATAGAGCTATATGCGGGAGAAATGAGAAATGAAATTTTTTACTATAAAACGGGGGGAAAATCGGTATGAAGGAATGTTTATCGCCCCTAATGAAATTGTGGCGCGAGAGATTGCCCGAAAAAATGGGTTTAAAATTGATGATGATACTGTATTCGAAGATGTGTCAGTTGAAAGAACCGAAGCTGAGAAAAAAAATAGCCCAATTCTAGGGGGAAGTAAATGAATTTATTAAATTTTAAAGCAAAAAATTGCGAATATTGTGGTGCTGTCTTAAATGGAAATAACCAATTAGAATTAGACAATCATTATACTTCTTGTAAAAAACGAAAAGAAAAAATTGATAAACTTATGAAAAAAAATAAAGATATTTTAGAAAAATTAGCAGATGGTTTAGATAATACATATGTTCGTCATTTAGAAGATGAATTATTACAATTAAAAGAAAAAATAAAAGAATTAACAAAAGAACGAGATGCTGCTCGGCAAATCGCATATGAAGCAAAACACGGAGTATTTGAAAAACCATAAGGAAATGTTATGAATATAAATGAATTAGCAAATAAATGTTATGGAGATGCAAAATCTTTGGGTTGGTATGATGACAATAAAACTAAATCCGATGTAGAATCGTTAATGCTGACGGTCTCTGAACTATCTGAAGCAGTTGAAGAACTTCGTAAACCTGAAACACAAATTGAGTATGAAGGTAAAAATGGTAAACCGGAGGGTTATGGTGTTGAACTTGCTGATGCCATAATTAGATTACTAGATTTAGCTGCCTTTCGGGGAATTGATATTGGCGGAATAATTGAACGGAAATTGGCTTATAATCTAAAACGCGGCTACCGTCATGGGAATAAAAAATATTAATGGAACTTGTATTTTTAAGTGATACTCATTATTGCCATAAAGAATTTGATGTTGGTCAAGGTGATGTATTAATTCATTCTGGGGATGCGGAAATTAACAGTAAAGATGCTTGTGTTAGTTTCGCCCAGTGGATGGATCAACAGAAATTTAAATATAAAATATTTGTTCCCGGAAATCATGATAGTTATTTAGCCGATAAAACACAAGAGGCTATTTCAATATTTCATGATTATGGAATTAATGTTTTAATTGATGATGGAATTAAAATTAATGACTATTTATTTTGGGGAACACCGTATGTGCCACAATTTGGTCGCTGGGATTTTATGAAAAAAGAAAGTGAACTTCTAGCTCACTACAAACAAATCCCACCAGAAGTAGATGTATTAATTACTCATGGCCCTCCGAAATATATCTTAGATCAGAATCATCGAGGTGATTGGTGTGGAAGTGAATTTTTATCACAATTAGTTATGCAAAAAAAACCAATTGTCCATGCTTTTGGCCATATACACGATAGTTATGGTTATAAAAGTTTTCATGATATTTTATTTATTAATTCGGCAGTAGCGCCAACATTTGATATGGGACCTAATGAGCCAATCAGAGTTATCTTAGAATATAAAAAAGTAGTTGATATTATTTCTTAAGAAGTTTTTTCGGAACTATAACTTTTTTTTGTCCATAACCAAAACGATTTGCAATTCCAGGAAATTGATCATATAAATTTTGAGTTTCTTCTTGACCAAAGATGTTATTGAGATTAGTTTCTACTTTAGATTCCGGCAATCCTGCTCTATATTGATTTATAACATTAGCTTTTATCGGACCTTCCTCTAAACCAGTTTGAATTACTTTACCATAATCTTTCGGGCCTTCTTCTAAGCCCTTTCTAATAACTTTCCCTAAAGCGGGTTCTTCTTCCAAACCAGTCCTAATAACTTTTCCCAAGGCCGGGGTTTCTTCTAAACCAGTTTGAATTAATTTGCCAAATTTTCCGCCCTGTTTAATAAATGGGGCGACAGCAGCTAGAGCTTTAACACCTTTACCAACTTCAGCTAATTTACCTAAAGGAGTTGGATCAAATACATCGGCACTTGTGGCAATGGCAGTTTTAATATATGGATTTTCTAAACCAGTTCGTTCTGCTATATCATAACCTGTGGGGGCTTCACTCGAAGGTCTCGTAAGTTGATGAGCAAATGCTCGACCTGCGGCTAAAGGATCACTAGGGTTAAAGTCTTGTGCCGCATAAATGCCGCTACGAGATGCCGCCCCCATTCGATCAAGATAATCTAGGATTTTATCTCCTACCCCTTGATTTTGGGATAATTGTTGTAGGGCTTTTTTCTTAGCATCTTTAGGATCAGCCATTATTTTGCGCCTTTCATCTTTTTTCTTAATTTAGCAAATCTTTTAGATTTTTTTTCTGGCAGACTTTTCGGAGATTGACCTTTGACATACTCTGCTGCTTTTTTTCTTGATAGGCCGGGGGCTTTAATACTTCCGTGGGCCACTCCCTGCATAAAACGAAATTGGGCTTTGGATTTAGCTGGCATTATTTCTTTTTACCTTTGGCTGCTATTTTTTGGAATTTCTTTTTTCCATATTTTTTACGACCAATGGAAGCGGCAAGAGCTTCGGGGTGTTCTATGCCTTTTTGGCGTGATAATTGTTTTTTCAAATTAGAAAATCTTTTTCCGGAACCAAGTTTGGGTTTACGCGACATAATACAATTCCTCCATTCATAAATATTTGTTAATATATATAAAGAAACTATATTTTAAAATGTTTGTTTTTTTACTCGGCCAAATAATTCGTCATTATAATAATCTCGATGGCGCTCATATTCAGAACCATTGATGTGATAAACCTCCATAATTGACGCTGGTCCGGTATGATTACGATTTAGGTCACAATGGCCCAATTCATGAAATATTAATGTCTGTTTATCATTATCAGTAGTATTAAACCAGAATTCGGGATCAATTTGAATATATCTCTCGCCATTATCATAAATAGTACATAGACCTATAGTATGGCCCGGTAGTGTACTGAATAGCATAGAAATCTGTTTATTAATATATCCATGCTTTAATTTTTGATAATTAACTATGTATTTATTAAATGCCGGATCAATATTTGTATTATTTATTGAAGTAAATCCGGCGGTACAACCAATTAATATAAAAAATAATATATTTAGGATTTTTTTCATTTTAGCCCCTTCTATTAAAAATGTACCACAATATTTTTATATTGTCAAGTATTTTTCTTGACAGATTATTTTATATGTGTTAATGTTAATAACATAAAAGGAGATATTATGCTAACAGTTTATATATTATGTTCCTTTCTATCTAGTGATATGGTCACATTAAATAATGTCAACCTTGTTGCCAAAGAAGATTCAACCTATAAAATAGTTACCCCCGAAAAGGTGTATTATTTTCCAATAAACTCCTGCGCAATAAGTTTTAAGAGGAAATATGAAAAAAGGTGATAAAGTAAGACATACCGTCAGTGGAAAAACTGGAATTATTATTAAAGTGGAGGCTAACCCATATATTATTATGGGCTCCCCACAATCTAGCTTATATACTGTCGAATTTCAGGATAAATCAACTTTAGTCTGTTCTGCCGGGGACATATGGCCAGAAGATAATGGGGTGCTCCCGAAATCCGGAGATAATACACCCAAAGCCGGGGCTAATACAATTAAGAAAAAAACATGCAGTTGCGGGGTAAGCTCAGCCAGAGCCGGGGGCAGACATAGCGATTGGTGCGATTTATTTTAACGGAGCCAACCACGTTTTTCGATTTAGCGATCACGCTTTATGGCACTTAATACATGATTAATGTGTTTTTTTAGGATATTTTTTTCATTTTTCTTTAAACATATCAATAATTAATAAAAAATTGTGCCCACATAGACCCAACCATAATAATCAAAAATATGATCAATGATAAAAAGCCTAAATCTACGATTTTATTTAAGAATATGTGTAAAAATCCGTAAATTATTGGCAAAATAAAAATGAATATTAAAACTATAAATACTACCATGTATAAAGTATATAATACTTCGATTAATTTGTCAAGATTTATTATTTTGTGTGCTCCCGAAAGCATAATTGACCCACATATTGTGTCAATTACCCCCGATTCGCCCATATTTGGCCTGTACCAGGTTTTTAGTAGGTAAGACGGGTACTTATGTGCCTTTACTATTTTTATTCAATCTAGGGCATTCTAAGCCCTCGAACATGTATTAACTTAAAAATCTATTTTAAATTTTTTTCAGGATTTTATTTTATCTTAATGTTTTCAACATTATAGCCCCGATGTATTAAGTTTATTTTCCCCTATACGCGCTCTGAGATACTCAACGTAAACATCGAGTTCAAAGTAACCCTACCCCCCCCTGGCACAACAATTGCAATTACAAAATCCATACCAAAAAACAATCCTAAAATGAGACATAAAAAAGTTGGCATGAAAATTGCTAATGCAAAGTCTGGGCCGGGAACTGGTGAGAATGTTGGTTGAGAATTTTGGCACGAAAATTGAATGCAATCTACTTCAAAACTATACTGTCCACAAAAAATAATATTAAAGTTTATATACATTGCGCCGATATATATGATATATTAAGTAAATCGGGAGAGATAATATGATCAAATATATAAATCAAATAATATTGAATGAGAGTCAAAAAATAAAATATATTGTCAAAGATGATGCACCAAATACATTTGAGAGCCTTGTAAACACTCCTAGCTTAGTTGTATGGTCGGGAGAGAGCCACAACACAATATTTCAAGATAAAACCGTCAATTGGGCATTTCGTGCGTTACATGATACGGTACATCTTGCAACTAGGATAGGGTTTGCTCCTGAAGAAGAAGTTAGACTGGCTAAAATTCAGGCAAATAAATACTCAAAAAATTGCCAACAACTAATTGCAGACTTAATATATATTGAAGTTGCGGAACAAGCCAAATATTATAAACAATTTAATCAATTTCTAGGTGACAAACAAATACAATTCACTATGAAACATTTAAATAAATTAGGCTATGTATTTAATTAAACCGGGAGAAAAAACATGAAAATAATACTTGCGCTTAATACAGATCATCCAAGCGAAGAGGCTATAATTAAGTCACTAGACTTACCATATCAAAAACTAATTGGTTGTTACAAGGGTCAATGTGAAGATAGCTATATGGTTGAATACAAAAATCTATGTGATTTATATAAAATTGTGGCTTTGGCTCAAAAACATAACCAAGAATCAATCCTAAGTATTGGTGATGATCTTAGTTGTATCCTGAAATACATCAAATTGACTCAGGATGATGTTTCATTGGGAACATGGACTCAAGTACCCAAAGCTGAAGCATTCAACTGTGACGCTTGGAGCTTGATTGACGGTCAATATTATATTTGTAAATAAAATAATCATAAGTTATGGATTGAATTTCATGAGTCAAATGAAGCCAAATGTTTAAGTAATATGTTAGATAATTTATCTAATAAAGATGAAGAAAAATTGAAAAATTATTTATTTTAATCAATGATTGAAAATCGGGAGATAAATAATGTATAAACTAATTGCTTTAAATGATGGAACATGGGAGATTAAATTCTATTACAGCAATGGCATTCCTTGGAATAAATCATTTGTCAAGGCGACGCCAACGGATTGTTTAAGTATTGCTGCGGGTTTAGGCATTCATTTAGAACCCCAGCACAAAATATTATTAACGCTTGTTTAATTGTATTAAATATGTAATAATCGAATAATATTAAACCGGGAGAAAAATAATGTCAGCAAAAATAATAGGCTTTAAAACAAAAAGATTGATTGAAAACCAAACCGAGTTAAATACTGAATTGTCTCTATGGGAGAAACAAAAACCAAAAAAGAGACGTCGTGTTAAATTATCATCTTTAACTTCCGGAGGTGTAAAGTGAAAACGGAGCTTAAGTTAAATAAAAACATAAAATTGAGTAAAACCCAATTGCATTATTACAATAAATTGTCGAGTAAAGACAAACAAAAATATCTATTGTCAAAATTGGGAGTGAAATTTGGTGTTCCTATGAAGGTTGATAAACTTCATAATTATAAAATTGATAAATTATGTCAAAAAGGGAGAAATAGCATATTGCGTCAATTTCGGGAGATAACTAATTGTTCCAGTTGTGCGGAGCACAAACCAATAAATGGACTTAAAGGTTCATTCTGGGTGGGAGTGGAAATTGAATGCAATATACCTGATTATATTGGGGAATGCACTGAATGTGGTGGAACTAGTGAGGTAACATGTTATGATTGTGGCGGTAATGGTTGTGAAGAATGTGGTGGTTATGGTGAAATTAATTGTCTCGAATGTGATAGCGGGAGCATGGGTTTTAATTATTTAAGAGACAAAATTAAACAAGCCGGGATTAGACGAGCTTCAGTGCGTCGAGATGCGTCTCTATGCTCAGTTTGTGGTGGGGTGGAGATTACCCTTCTCTTTAATGCTGCGCGTAGCTATGAGCCTCTCAGGCGCTTGTGCGACCTTTTGGGTGACCTAGATGCTGAAATTGATTCTGATTGCGGTTTACATGTTCATTTAGATATGAAAGATAGGACAAAAAGACAAGTTATGTATATGAGTAAAAAAATAGAAAAATACATTATTCCTCTGTCTCTTATGGTCCCTGCGTCAAGACGAGATAATAGATATTGTAGATTAAAAGCCGGAGATATTGATAAACATAATGATAGATATAACGCAATTAATACTGACTCGTGGAGAAAACATAAAACAATTGAGATTAGACTGCATTCCGGGAGCACTAATTTTAAGAAAATTAAGAATTGGATTGAATTATTGCGAAAAATTGTTAATAAACCCGGTCCTAAGGTTAAATTAAACGAAACTAATGAAATGATCCGACATTTGGGCATTAAATACCCATTGGCAAGATATATTAAACAGCGGGAGAAAAAACATGTGTAAAATATTAACATTTACAAACGGCGCTAAGCTTAATACGAGTGATATACAAAAAATCGGTCAAGAAATGTTATACCTTGACCCAGACGGTTTTGGTTATGCAATTAAAGGAACTAAAGGCATATTCGGTGAGAAATATATCGGTTCTAAATTCACGGTCAGTATTACCAATACTAAGCCTCTCCCTAAAATGCTATTAGAGCCTTTAAGAGAAACATTCGGCGAATACTCCAAGATTGATGGCCCCGCGTTGTTCCATGGCCGGACTTCGACTAATTGTCTTAATCTTAATAATACTCATCCTATACAAAAAAATAATTGGAATTTAATACATAATGGTGTCGTAACCGATCATGGTCCTAAATATAAAATGATTACAACTAATGACTCGGAACATGTATTAGAACATTTGATAAACGGTGGCATTAAAGAGGTCTCCGAACATCTCAGCGGGTATTATGCATTTACAGCCATTGACCCTAACGGATTACTCCACATTTGTCGTGACGATGTTGCTAAACTCTTCTCCACTTGGTCCCCATCTCACGAAACATATATATTTAGTACCACTCCCGATTTGCTGACTAATATAGCTAAATTGTGTAATATTACAATTGACTCAATAGAATTAGTAAAATCAGAAACTTATTCAACCTGGAATAATAATGAATTGATTAATGCCGAGACTTTTAACTCTCGTGGGTTTACATCACATGAACAAAAACATTCTAAACGCTCATTGGGGTATGATCTCCCGAATTCCGGGGATAATATAGTCGATGTTACAGATACGGGTGATAATTATAACTATGATGATTATAATGACGATTATTATAATGAACTGGACTATTTAGACGATGAATATAAAATCTACGACGATCATGGCTCCCGAATGACGGTCTCCGAATTTTATCAATTAGATGATATTAATCAATTATTATGTACTATTGTGCGTCCTGATGGTACGGAGATTAATTTAACTAAATACGAAAAATATTATGCGGGGTGATTTATGGACCACATTATAATTGCATTTACTATATGTTTATTATTATATAAATACTTTGGTTTATCATTATTAGGTTGTTTTTTTATATTAATGTTTCTAGGTATAGGTAAAGAATTTACTGATACTTATGTTTCATATGTTGATTTATTATGCAATACAATCGGTTTTATGTTATTTTATGTTTTTACTGAACATTAAATCCTAAAATGACGTATAAAACGATTTATAACATACTTCTCCCTTTAATATCCCGGTCTTATATGATCGGGGTATTTTTAACTCTAGAGGTAATTTCTCCCGAAACTCGTATTGAGGCAAGTCACTCAAAAATTGTGGTAATTTTTTTCGTTTATATTTTTTTCTTGTTGATTCGTCCCGGCTATCGCTGCTCCCGCTTTTGGCTCCGCAGCGGCCTGACTTATTATTTTGAATTAGCTTTTGGTTTACATTTAATAAAGCTGTCGCTATACCTTATATATATAAAAGGGATGTTTGGATCGCCCCGGTGGCACCTATTTAAGGCTCCTGAGTTTCTTTCTACCCCGTTTGCCCCCACTTATGTATTAGGCTGGTCGACGAATAAGCTTTACAGCACTTATTTGCATGCCTGTCTTTAACTCCGATCTTTTAAGACTTCTAGAGTAGGTAGGCTTACCCCTTACATGGTCTTTACAGTAATATTTGTTAATCAACAACACTACTATACACATATACTATAGCATAGTGGGTTTAGGATGTCAAGAATTATTTTTAATATAATAAAGTTGTATTAAAATAAAAGATGTATTATATTATGTATAAAGGAGTGATAAATGAAACGAGTCTTAAAACGCTTTAAAAGCCTTATAGGATGTGTTGATAGTTATGTGTGTGAAACACTAGCCCCGGATGGTAAAAAGGCCGTGTGCAGCCAATGTGGCCTTGTGACGAATAGTTGTGACTCACTTCCATTTTTTCAAAAAAGAGTAGACAAACCCACCGACATATATTATTGTGGTTGTCGTGGTTGGAACTAAAAACGGGAGAATATAATATGAAATACATAATACATGATGTGATATTAATAATTTTGATTATTATTATTACGGCAATTGGTAATAATTTAATATATGCGGCACAGACTAAAAGGTGTAGCCCCGAAATTACACAACTAGAAAGAACAAGACAAATTAAACAAATTGTGGTAAAATTAGATGAGGCAATTAAAAGAGCCAAACTAGACCAGAAAAAAAGAGAAATTGAGTTAAAATTGAGGTAAATAAAATATGAAAATTTGTAATGGTAATTTAACCATAAATAAAGACAATGTTAATGATTTTAAAAACCTTGAAGTTGTAATAGGACGTATAAAATTTGAAAATAAAGTTAAATTTAATGCACCTAAATTAAAAATTGTTGGCTCTTGGATTTTTATGAATGAAGGTATGGAGTTTAATGCGCCAAAATTACAAATTATTATGGGAGCTATTAAGATGGTTAATAATGCCAAGTTTAATGCACCGAAATTAGAAATAGTCTGTGACTATGTTGGTTTATATAATGGCGCTAAATTAATAGCCCCAAAATTAAAAATAAAGGCAGGTAAATAATGAAATATCTATTAATTGTATTATCTTTTAGTTTGCTTTATTGTGGCAAATCTCTTCACTACGGGCCGGTATGCCATAGTGAGCTAAGACCAGGGGCATTAGACACAGTGCCAACATTGGGCCGTTATGGAGCAATGAGCACCTATCCACTATACTCCTGTGTTAATTCCCCGGACAATGTTGTTGTGGAGCGAGATGCGAGGGTTATATACTCAGTTTATATACCCAGGGGTCGGAAGCATCGTAAAATATCGTATTCGGCTTATGGCGAATTAACTAATGACGTGGGTAAACAAATGGAAGTGGATTGGTATTTTGTTTTATCTGATAGCCCGACTAATGTATTAGGCACAGAGATTACAAGACGAAAGGGATATAATATTAGCCCCGAAATGCACCATGGGATTGTTGGAGAGTCGGGGGTATATGTATTCCCTAAAGAGTTTCATGGTTATTTAAATTTTGTTGTATATTCTGCAAGTGGCGAGTTAAATTATTTTAACGAGATGGTGAAAGTTGAAACCTATGGTCAAATGTCAGTAGTTAATTTACACTAAGGGAATATAATATGAAAGGATATAAAGCATTTAATAAAGATTTAACTTGTCGAAAGTTTCAGTTTGAAATTGGCAAAACTTATGAGCATTCGGGAGAATTAAGTTTATGTAACTCGGGTTTTCATTTTTGCACCAAATTGGCAGATTGTTTTAGTTATTATATTTTTAGTGATAAACCTATTATTTGCGAAGTTGAAATATTGGGTAAAGTATTAACAGATAGTCAACGAGACTCTAAAGCCTGTACTGATAAAATAAAAATTATTAGAAAATTATCATGGGATGAAGTTTTAAATTTAAGCAATTCGGGCTATAATAATTCGGGCTATAATAATTCGGGCAATTATAATTCGGGCAATTATAATTCGGGCGATTATAATTCTGGTCATTATAATTCGGGCTATCGTAATTCGGGTCATTATAATTCGGGCAATCGTAATTCGGGCAATTATAATTCGGGCGATTATAATTCTGGTCATTATAATTCGGGCTATCGTAATTCGGGCAATTATAATTCGGGCGATTATAATTCGGGCGATTATAATTCGGGCTATCGTAATTCGGGCAATTATAATTCGGGCTATCGTAATTCGGGCGATTATAATTCGGGCGATTATAATTCGGGCGATTATAATTCGGGCTATCGTAATTCGGGCAATTATAATTCGGGCGATTATAATTCGGGCTATCGTAATTCGGGCAATTATAATTCGGGCAATTATAATTCGGGCAATTATAATTCGGGCAATTGTAATTCGGGTTTTTTTAACACTAACAATCCTAAACTTAGATTATTTAATAAAGAAACAAATTATGAATCTAGTAATGAGATATATAATAAATTACAAAAATTACAAAAATATAGTAAACCCATTTTAATATGGGTTTCAGAAAATAAAATGACTGATCAAGAAAAAAAAGACAATCCTAAATATGAAACAACTAAAGGATATTTAAAATATACTGGCAAACAAAAATGGGATAAATTAAGTAAAGAGGATGAGGATTGGCTTACATCATTGCCCGAATTTGACTCTGATATATTTTTTGAATTAACAGGACTAAAACTGGAGAAAAAATAATGACATGGATTATGTTAGCACTTTGTTTACATGGTAGTCCCATGATTGTCAATTTCGGGAGTGATAAAAATAAATGTGAGGTTGTTGCTAACGAATTTATAAGGTCAGGCATGAAATGTGATTTTAAATGTTTGAGAATAAAATAAAAGAGGAGATTAAATAATGATTGAAAAATTAACAGATAAACAAGAAAAATTAGTTTCGGTTTATAGAGATAAATGGCTGGAAATCGGGAGATCAGTTAAACCTATAGATAAAGAAAAAACCACAAAGTCAATTAATTGGCTATATAAATTTGGGAAACGTAGTGAAACCCCTTATATGTGGTTTTGTGATAGCCCATTACAAATGCAATTAATAATTAATTTATTGCGAGATGAAGATTTTAAAAAAGTATTGGTGGAAAATCTTAGGTCTAATCTAGGGTCTAATCTTAGGTCTAATCTTAGGTTTAATCTAGGGTCTAATTTAGAGTCTAATCTTAGGTCTAATCTAGGGTCTAATCTAGGGTCTAATCTTAGGTCTAATCTAGGGTCTAATCTTAGGTCTAATCTAGGGTCTAATTTAGAGTCTAATCTTTGGTCTAATCTAGGGTCTAATCTTTGGTCTAATCTAGGGTCTAATCTTTGGTCTAATCTTAGGTCTAATCTTAGGTCTAATCTTAGGTCTAATCTAGGGTCTAATCTTAGGTCTAATCTAGGGTCTAATCTTAGGTCTAATCTTTGGTCTAATCTAGGGTCTAATCTTTGGTCTAATCTAGGGTCTAATTTAGAGTCTAATCTTTGGTCTAATCTTAGGTCTAAAAATTTAAAATTTGAACATTTTTTTAGTCCCAATATTGAATCGTATTGGGTCGGATATTATGATTATATTTTACATGAATTATTTCCGGAAAAAATAAATGAATTTGAAGAATTTAGTAAAAATTGTATAAATTTTTATAAAAATACATATTTAATTGTCCCATTTGAAAATATTTGTTTTATTTCAGAAAGGCCAATAGAATATAATTTAAATGAAGAAGGTAGATTACATAGTTTAGATAAACCATCAATGAAATTTAAAGATGGATATGAATTTTATAGTTTAGATGGTATAACTATAGATAAAACAATTATTGATGCTTGTAATGAAAAAACGGAGCCCAATAAAATATTAAGTTTAAAAAATGTAGAGCAAAGATTAGTTGGAATTAAATATTTTGGAATTGAGAATATGTTAGAACAATTGGGGGGTAAAATTATAGATGAATATAAATATTATAAATTATTAGAGGTTGAAATCGAGGGTAGCAAAGAAAAACTATTGCAGATGGAAAATCAAAGTGGTAATCAAATACATTACGAATTTGTAACTCCCGATATTACTACTTGCAAAAAAGCATTATCTTGGAGAATAGGATTAGATATATATAATGAACCAAAAGCAATCTCATAAAGGAGAAAATTATGAAACCATTTAATGAAAGTAAAAAACCGCGAGTTCCAGAAATGAAAAATGCTGGAGATTATGTGCTACACGGAGATGTAGTAATTGAAAAAGTTTCCGAAGTATCAACGGAATTTTGTGATTTAAAAAAATCTAAAGATTCGACTTTGGCATACGGCGAAGTAACTGGCCATATTCATCAACTAAGCGGGGGTGAATTTGATTTGCGTATTGATAAAAAGAACCCAGCAAATAGGCATTTAAAGGTTGTAACGCCCGTTCTATTAAGACATCAAGAACATTTGCCAATTTTATTGCCGCCGGGAGAATATATTACCAGAATTCAAAAAGAATATGATCCATTTGAAAAAAAGATTAGAGAGGTTCAAGACTAATGGATTATAAAAAAGTGACACCGGAGACATTTGCTATATATTTAAAAATTGCCAATCAACGAGATAAATTATATCGCCATAAAACGTGTTATATAGCTTATGATTGTAACTCCGGTTTCGCTATCACTAATAGTGGTCTATTGTGCCATGTATTTAGTTTAAAGCCGGGAGCGGGGCGACTGGCAGTAAAAAAAGCAATTAAACTTGGTGCAATTAGATTATCATGCTATAATAAACAACAAGAGATGTATTATGGAACATTTGGGTTCTATACTACCTTTAGATCAAATAATAAATATTGGATGTGTAGAAAAAATATAGGAGGTGCCGCATGCATAGAATAAATAAACCAAAAGTAATTTTAATCCCAGTTTCAAGACTACAGAAACTAACATTTATTAGTAAATTAGTTAAACTTAAATCCGAACACTGGTCGGGGGAATTGGCGTTGGCCGCATATAATAATAGTGATGAAATTAAACCAATGCTCCAGGAATTGGGGGCTACAGACTACTTCCTAATTGATAAAGAAAGATTCATTAGTTATGTTAACTTGCATGATCCCGATCTTATGAAAAAAATGAAAAAGGGTTTAGCCGATAAAAGGATTAAATTTGACACAGCGCACAATGCTAAAAAAGAGGATTTTATGATTTATGATGTAACTTATGATACATATTGGACATTAGTGTGATATATGAAATATTCAATTGAACTTATAAAATTATCAAAATCGGGAAGGGCGGTTAGTCGAAAAGAAAAATTCTTTTATAATATTAAAGATGTAAAAGAATATTATAATCAAGCTAAAAAAGAATTTAATACATTAATTAATGTTAAATTATATGATAGTACACAAAGCCCTAAATGGACAAAAAAGTGCGATTATATTATTAGTTTACAACAAGATAAAGGTACTTTTTATATTAGTGAACAAAAAGCGAAAGGATAGAAGATGAATTGGTATTATTTTCAAACAGATACCAGTTTGATAAAAAGGAGTATTTTATGAAAATTCATAAAGGCGATTTGTTAATTAATAAAGATAATGTTAATGATTTTAAAGATCTCGAAATTGTAACTGGTTGTGTTTCTATACATGAAAGAGTAAAGTTTATCGCCCCGAAATTAAAAACAATTGGTAAATATACCTCGATATCTTATGGGGCAGAATTTACTGCTCCGAAATTAAAAACTATTGGCGGTGATGTATTTATTCAATCGGGGGGAGAATTTAATGCTCCGAAATTAGAAATTATTAGACAAGAAGTTTATATTAATCCGCAAGGAAAATTTGTAGCCCCCGAATTAGAAATAATTGGGAAGTACTTATCACTATATAATGGGGCAGAGTTTAATGTTCCGAGGTTAGAGGCTATCGGAGGCAGAGTCGCCTTATCTAAGGGGGCAAAGCTTCGGGCGGAGAGGTTGGAGGTTGTCGGAGGTTCTGTCTACGTTTATAGGGGGGCGGAGGCTCGGGCGCCGAGGCTGGGGGTCGTCGGGCATTATGTGTGCTTGTTGGGAGGGGGTAAGTTGGAGGCACCGGGGTTGGAGATAGACCTATCTTTGGAAGGTCCACTGATCGCAGAGATGAACCTGCGGTTATTATTGTGGCGAAAGGGCTTCGTTTTAATAGATGGCATCTTATCTAAATTATTAAGTGAGAAAACTGTTGGCGATGTTAATGTAATGAAAGTATTAAACATTGGAGATACTAAACCGTCATATATTGTGGAAAGGAATAATGCATTTGCTCATGGCAATACTATTAAAAAGGCAATAGAGGATATTCGCTACAAAATCGGAGACAGGAATGTATCAGAATTCGGGGGGTGGAAAGACAATCTTGATCAAGAGATTAGTTTGGATGTCGCTATTACAGGTTATCGAGTTATCACTGGGGCTTGTGAAGCGGGAGTGAGGGGGTTTATTAATTCAATTAAAGTGCCGAAGAAATTAACGCCTAATGTAATACTTAAATTAACCGAAGGTCAATATGGTAATGACACATTTCGGGAGTTTTTAAACAATTAATTTGGGAGAAAAAACAATGTTTTTAGGTCAAGAATTTAATGACGGTGATATTGTAAGAGTGAGATTGAAAACCGAAGAACAATTGGATATAGTAATGATAAATATGGATGACTATGATAAATTTTCATTTTATACCGCAGAGTTTTGGGGCTTTTTAGGAACAGAGATTGATTGTATTTATAATCAAGAATCGGGTTTAAAATTTCATGGTGTTGTAATTCCTCAATTTATATGTGACGAAATTATTTCTGGCTATATTAATTGGGCGGAAGTTGAAGATGGGGCGCACTTAAATGTTATGTTATTAAGTCCGTATGAAATAGGATATAAAGATCTATATAATATTAATAGTAATGGCAATTTAACTTCTACGGATAACAAAACTATATATAACATTCCAATAGACAATTTTTATCAAAAAAATGTTGAAATCATTTTTAATAAAGAATCAAATAGTTTTTGTTTACGCGGTTATAATCAAAAGCTCCCTTTAGACTTGATTAAAAAAATTAATAATCCGGTAAAATCTACACCGAAAACGCCAAATAAATATAAAAAATTAAGATTACCTATTAGTAGAACAGCTTTAATATTTAAAGAAGATGGTAAAATGCAATTAGGCACTTTAAGTATTAAGAAAAAAGATGCTTTGTTTTTACTTCGCAAATTGGCTATTGAATATAATTATTTAGAGGAAGAATAAATGCAATTTAGTAAAAAATATCCACTAGAAATTAGTTTTATTGAGCATAGTAATCCGAATATTTCAGCTATTCATATGGATGCTATTAAAAAAATTAGAAAATGTCGAAAGACATTAAAAAATGATTATTCTAAAATGTCGGATAATTTAAAAGAACAATTGATTGAAGAAATTCAGAAATATAGAGGAAGAATACATTTTCATAAAGCCAAACGGCGTAAAGCTAAATTAAAATATAAAGATGTTGAAATGATTGTTCCGGTAAATTCAATGGGAATGATTCTCCCTAGTAAATTTCGGGGGTATAAAAAAGAAATTATTAATCAATTACAAAAAAATAGAGAAGATAGAAAAAAACAAAATGAAAAAGTGACATTTATTGGTAGAATAGATTATTCCTTATACGGTGGGGTTCATAAAAAACAGAAAACGATTTTAAAACTTTTTAGAGAAATTGCCAAGAATAGAGTTAATAGTCCAAGAAATCCTAAAGCCGAAGAAAATCATGTGGGACTTGAAATAGAATTTTTTTCAAATTATGATAGAGATACAGTTTGTAATTTTTTTATTGATGCAAAATTATCACAGTTTGTTAGAATAATGACAGATGTTTCAATTAAACCTTCTAGCGAAAAACCTGTTGGTTTAGAATTATGTCTGATTGCCCCCGAAAGTCGTTTAGAAGAGATTGTTCGGCGAGCTTGTGAGGTATTAACTGATCTTGATGCCAAAACTAATGAAAGCTGCGGCCTACACGTTCATCTCGATTGTCGAAATCGCAGTCAAGTAACACTTTTTTATAATATGGTTAAATGTCAAGATTTATTATTTAAATTGGTTGATCCTTCAAGAACGGGTAATAAGTTTTGTTTAAAGCAAAGAAGTCCTATTTGGGAAAAAGCAAATACAGGCCATTATGCTGCTATTAATAAAGGTTCATATTTAAAACATAAAACTATTGAAATCAGAATGCATCACGGAACAACAAATTATAATGAAATTATCTTATGGGTTAAATTATTAATAAAAATTGCCAATTATAATAAACATTTTAAGGATATTAACTCAGTTGATAGAATTTCGAAGATATTAAAATTAGATAATAATTTAAAACAGAAATTAAATACAAAAATGAGTATAAATAAAAAGAATCCAGAGCAAGGGAGAGTTACTGCTACTGAATTGATGTTTGATACTGCCCGCGATTTTTATTATACGAGACAGTGGTTGGACTGGGGGATGTAATTTTGGGAGGTTTTATGTGGTTTTTATTATATTTGGGTTTATTTTTATTAACTGAACTTTTAATTGGGAGTTTATAATGTCAATATTGTTAATATTATTTATTAATACACAATGTTTTTCTCAGGAATATATAGATATTAAAGACACATCAAATGGTTATACGCAAATTATATACCATACAGATAATGGTAAAAGTTATAATTTGGAATTAAAAATCAAAGATTTAAAAAATGAGAAAAAAATAAAGGAATGGTTTGATGAAGTTGCCCCCGATGATAGTATGTTTACAGATGATCTATTGAAATAATAAACTTTTTTCTTGACAAAGCTTTTTTATTAATATATAATATTAATTATGACAAGGACGATGTATTATGAAAAAAAACACAAGTGATTTTCCATTATTGGATGACGATGAAAATTTTCTAGATTTTTCAAACATAGACCCAGAACAAATGGAGCGAGTGTTTCAAGTCATTGATTTTTTGGCGAATAAAAAACAATTAATGATGAAATTTAGTCCAGAGGTTATTCATTTTCTAGACAAAAATGATAATATAACAGAAATCGCGTCAGATTATGAATTTAATGATCTTATAATTGGTCTTATAAAAAATGAGCTTGTTGATCATTTTAATTTTAATCCAGAAGAAATTATGATATTAACGGAATTTGATTTTTTAGATCTTGTTACTGATGGATATTTTTTTGATAAAAACAATTATTTACGAGGAGATAATAATGACAAATACAAGAATTCGGTACACTAAAGCTGGGGTTAATCTAGTTTCCAGGCAAGCATTTCAAGTTAATGAAACTACTTCAGTTAAAGTTGTTCTTAACTCGGAAACAATGAAATACGACATTGTAGATGCAACAGATGAATCAAATGTACTAGCGAGCGGGGGTAACACAAAAAACCTGTCTGTGCTTAAGATTCAAGCAAAACGTAATCTTAAAGCTATGGGATTAGAGTTTAATACGGAATCGAGAAATCGTGGATAAAAAGCTCTTACATCCTAATATTCTTAAAAAAACTAGAGAATTGGCCCAGCATGATTATGTAGATCGGGCCTTTGATTTGGATCATCCGGAGCATTTTTTAGCTAAATGTTATGCTTGCGGTTATATTGGGGCATTAGTAAATGCTGGGTATACTATTACAATTGAAAAAGATAACGAAAAATATATTTATCCAAAGGAAAAATAGTGGTACAATTAAGCTATTCTGCATCTGAAAAATATCAAATGTCACCCATGTCATATTATTTACATTATATTTTACGACTTAGACCTGAGAAAATTGGGAGTGCTCTTGTTTTCGGGAGCGCCGTTGATGTTGGTATTAATACTTTGTTAGAAAATAAAATGAATAATGAAAATAAATTACCACATGAGGCTTTTTTAAAATTGTGGACAAAAGCATCAATTAACGGAATTGAAACTGATTTACGATATACAGATTTAATCAAATATTCAAAATCCGATTATGATGAAAATATTTTAACTGAGCAAGATAAAGAAGCAATTGAAGGTGGGTTAAATAAAAGTTGGGTTAGTTTACATCGTAAAGGTATTTTAATGATGGAAGCTTATGAAAAGCAAGTATTACCCCACATTAAAGAAGTTTTGGCTGTTCAGAAATATGTTCAACTATCAAATTCACATGGGGATAAATTTATTGGTTGGATTGATTTTGTCTGCAAATGGGAGGATGATAAAATTTATATTGTTGATAATAAGACCACATCAATAAAATATAAAGAAGATTCAGTAAAAACAAGCCCCCAGCTTGCGACTTATTTTGAAGGTGTTAAAAAAGAAATTAAAGCTGACGGGGCAATGTATATCGCTGTGCCTAAGAAATTCAGAAAGAGAAAAGAACCGTTAATCCCAATTGATATTATCAAAGACAAAATTCCCGAAGAACTTATAGAATCGACATTTGATAGATATGATGACACACTTCATGGAATTAAAATGGGGGAGTTTCATTGTACCGGATGTGAAAAAAATGTATTCGGATGTCCATATAAAGGATATTGTGAGAGTAATGGAGAAGATACCACGGGACTTATTTATGTTAAAGACAAACCTAGAAAAACTTATTAAACTTATGCCTGATAATACTAATATGGTATATGATGATAAGAATCAAATTTTAACAATTGAGTTAAATAATGAAAAAGGTAATTTGATTTATTCATTTCATATTAAAGATGAAAGTCGCATAGATGAAATATTAAAATTGCTAGAAGATAGAAAAGCCAATAACTAATGAAAAATAATTATTACTGTGATACTAAGATTTGGAATAAGGTATGTGAAGATGATTTATGGATCTTTGATAAATTAATAGTATCTAAAAAATTAGGATATGTTTGTGGCCCCAAAGGAGTAAATGTCCCCGAACCCGGCTTATATGTAGCGCGACCTTGTGTAAATCTTATGGGAATGGGGCGCGGAGCACGATTCGTAATCTTAGTAGATGAAACTGATTATTTGATAACTGATGGAACATTTTGGTCTCAAGTATTTAAAGGAAAACATTTGAGTGTTGATTACTATAAAGGCGAGCAAAAGTTATGTGTTGAAGGTATAAGATCTGATATAAGTAATATACAGAAATGGGACATGTGGAAAAAGGTTAAAGACAAAATGCCTTATCCTAATATATTAAATAGTTTAAAAGGTAATTATGATTGGGTAAATGTTGAATTTATTGGCGATAAAATAATTGAAATCCATCTCCGAAGAAATCCAGATTTTAAAGATCATAATGCTGATTGCATAATTCCAGTATATGCCGGAGAAGAAATAAAAGATAAACCTTTTATTAAATCGGTAGATTCAAATAGAGTAGGATTTTATTTACAAGAAGGAGATAATAATGATTGAAATAATATTTATCGGAGTGCTTGCTATGGCAGCGCCAACTTATACAAAAGATATTAGGCCAATAGTTATGAATAGATGTACACCATGCCATACTGGACAGGTGCAAGGATTGCCTAATTTTTCCAAGTATGAAGTGGCTTTCAAAAAAAGAGATAAAATAATGCTTAGAGTAGTAACTCAAAAAAGCATGCCCCCTGGAAATTTTACAAATATAACAGATAAAGAACGGAATTTAATTAAGCAATGGATTGACGCTGGGGCAAAGAAATAGAAAATACTTGGCCTGTATCGAGAAAAAGCTTGACAAACAAAATTAAATGTGTTACTTTAAATATAACGGAGAAAATGAATGGCAAATCAATATGAGAAACGTAAAGCGCGAGAAGCTGAATTATTAAATGAAGTCTCAAAAAAACGAGAAGCCAAACGAAAAAAAATTAATACCGATTTAACAAATATAGCCTTTGATATTATTAAAGATGAAAAAGGTAAATATTTGTTGGTCGTTATTAAATATAATTCCGCAACAAAACTTGCTGAAGTTCAGGAAATTAAACCGCTCGGAAATCGAGCTTTGGGGTTGATGTTTGAACAAAAGAAAACTGCATTAAAAACATTAAGTAATATAAAATAAGGAGGCAATACATGGCCAAAATTTATGGCACATTTAAAACACCGAAAGGTAGCGAGTTACAATTAATTAGTTTGAAAGGTAAACCCTATCTATTGGCGGCAGATCGCCTATTGTGGTTTCGGGAAGTTAATCCCAATGGCATCGTTAAAACCCAGCTTATGTCGCACCAAGATGATACTGCGATTTTTCGTGCAGAAGTTTATACTCTCGGTCAAGATGGTCAAGCACTTCTAGTTGCCACAGCGCATAAAATGGAGAGTAAAAGTACTTTCCCGGATTATATCGAAAAAGCTGAGACCTCGGCTCTAGCTAGAGCATTGGCAATGGCGGGATTTGGTACACAGTTCACAGGGGACGAATTAACCGAGGGTGATAGATTAGCTGATGCTCCAATTGTTCCAGCAAAGCGTAGCGTAAAAGCTAGGAAGGCATCCGGTTTTCGTGATGAAGCGTCCGTTGGGGATGATTTGTAATGGATGAAAAAACAGAGGTGGAAAATAAAGATTTAGGATTTTCTAAAGAAGTTGAGCAAGCATCATATGCTTTTTCGCATGGATTTCCTGAGTTTAAAAAATTGCTTCAAGGTATTAATAGTTTAAATAGTTTGGCTAGAGTATTTTGCGCAGTTTTAGAATTTCCATTAGCTAAAGAAATACCACAATTTAAAAGTGATGCTGAAACTAAATTATTTTTAGCTTTTAACGAAATGCTACAACATAAATCAGTTATTATGTCGGCGTTTTTAAATGAAATGTTGAATAAAAAAGGAGAAAATAATGTCAACAAACAAGAAGAAGTCGTGGCCCAAGATCGGGACAATCAGGAAAAGTGATAGCGGTAATTACATTAAACTAGAAGAGAATGTCTCTATTCTTGTTGATGGTGAGCCCGTTGAACTTAATCGAAGCCGAACAGTTCGATTGGAAGATCCACGCAAAAAAATTGAATTTTTGTTCGAAAAAGGTCATATTGACGAAAAAACATATAATAAACGTGCCGAAGTTCTGGCGGAAAATACTTGGTTGCGTTATGAATTGATAGTTCCTCCTGATAGAAAATAATATTCCTCATTGTTAGCCTCCTATGGTCAAAAGTGCGGTCGGGGGTAATACCCCGGCCATTTTTTTGAAAAGTCAAGGATTGATATGTCTAAAGAAGAGGAAAAAGATATGAAGTATGTTGCTATAGCTGACGGGTTACATAGCAGAGAATTAGTCCCTATAACATATGATTTTAAGAAATATATATCCAAGAAATCAGATAAGGATATTTATTTTTCACTTTATAAATACAATAAACGTCATTATGATAAATTTAAAGAAACCCGGTCTTTGGCTGGAATAACTGATGTTAAAACTGATAAGCTATTGTTTGATTTCGATGATTCAGCAAATTTAGATAATGCTAGAGCCGATGCTATTGAAATTACAAATAGATTAATTCAACACGGAATTCCTAAAGATAAAATCGGTATATATTTTTCTGGCGGCAAGGGGTTTCATGTTGAAGTTAAAACCCAAGAAGAATTTAATAGAACTGAATTTGAAAACATTGTTTATAACTTAAGTGACGGGTTACAAACATATGATACCGCAATTGTTGATGAACAACGAATTGTAAGAGCGCCGCTAACAAAACATCCCCACAGTAACTTATATAAAATTCCAATTAGCATTAATCAATTAAATAATCTTAATTGTGAAAAAATAAAAGTAATGGCAGGGCACCCAGAGCAAGTAAGTAAAACTTTAATGGATCGTTGGGATGAAGTTAGTTTGCCCGATTCAATATTAGAATTAAAAACCAAATCAACAAAAAAACAAAAAACGGAAATTATTCTTGATGAAACTCTTTCATTTGAAAAGTATCAATTAGATTTAACTAAATGCCCTAAATGGTTATCCCCCGAACGATATGCTCTTCAGGAAGGATTTTTTTATGGTAGCGAATCGGTTTCTGTTGGTGAGCGTAATAATGCTTTTATGATTTTAGCATCAACGTATTTAAAAAATGGAATTAATAAAAACATTGCATTAAATATGCTAAAGGCGACTGCGGAGTTACAATCGGCCCGAACGGGGGAAAGTGTATTTCCTGAATCTGAATTGAAAAAAACTATTATAGATGTTGTTTATAAAAATAGTTGGAATGGCGGGATCTATTCAGCAGACCATATGTTATTGAAAAAAACAAGGCAGAGATTTGATATTCCCGAAATTAAACAAGCCACTGATTTTATATCATCAACTAATATGTTTTCGTCTTTTGTTAAATATGCATCGAACATTGACGGTAATACTATTAAAACCGGCCTACCAATTGATAACTATATTAAATTAACTATTGGGATGCCTGTGGCTCTTCTGGGCGCACCATCAAGTGGTAAAACTACATGTGCGTTAAATATTTTACGCAATACGTCTAAACAAGGTATTCATTCTCTATTCTTTTCAATGGATATGCACCGGGCACTGGTTTGTCAAAAGCAATTACAACTATTATACAAAGACACTCCTGAACAAATTTATAGAAAAATATTAGATCCTAAAAAAGCTGAAAAATATGTAAAGGGTTTAGATGAAAATTTTAAAAATGTATCTTATATTACAAAAGCCGGATTAACTATTGATGAAATTAGGAATTTAATAGAAAAGAAAAAAGAACAAATTGGCGATTCATTAAAATTAGTAATGATAGATTATATGGAATGTATACGCGGCCCATTTTCAGATGCAACATCGAATAGCGCAATTATTGCTGATGGAATTAAAAATATAGCAGTCGAACTAGATGTATGTGTAATTTTATTAGTTCAGCCCCCAAAGATTACTGGCGGTGCGGCATACCCTTTAACTAATATGTATAATATTAAAGGCTCAAGTATGGTCGCTCAAGCAATGCGAGTAATTATTGGTATATATCGGGAGGGATTTAGCCCCGATACTCCATATGATGATAATTTTATAACCTTTGTTGGTTTAAAAAATACTATGGGCAATCTATTTAAACAAGACTGTGCCTGGAATGGCAGCCGGGGAGAAATTACATTACTTGATGAAATTGGCGAAATGGAATTAAAAAATTTAAGGGATAGATTAAAACAAGAAAGATCTAATAATGACTTCTAAAACTATTAAAAAACTTAAAGATATTTTTCTAGAGGAACTTGTTGTTTTTTATTTAAAAGAAATGAAGGTTGCCGCTTATGATGAAGAAAATGAAGAATTAAAAATAAGTGGTATGGTGGAAGGTTATGTAATTGATATAGATGAGGATTTTTATTATTTAGGAAATGAAGAACATGATTTTGAAAAAGTAATAAGTCATAATGTTATTGCTATGGTTGAAATAGCTCAATTAGATTTAACCGCAATTGAGGGGCTTAATTACCCCGAAGATAAAGGAGACTTACATTGATGTCAGATATGATTTCATTTGGTAAATATAAAGGACAAAAACTGAAAAATATTCCAATTGATTATATTAAATGGGCAGCCAAGAATATTACACAAAATGATACTCGGAAACTTTTTGAAACTGAATTGCAAAATCGGGAGACCAAAAATTATAACCCTTTGATTTTCGGAAAGAACCAAACAGAAAAAATTATTAATATAACTATTGAACCAGGCAATGCTATTATATATAAAGCAGATAATACCCGTGAAATAATCGAATATGATCCGTGGGTTTTAACCCCATATCCTGCGAAAAAATATCAATCTGAAGAACTTAAAGGAGATCAGTATTATAAATATTTAACACATGTCCCAGATAATCACTACAAAGAATTAATAGCAAATCGGTTTAAACGTGATATGTGGGTGCCACGCAGTCTTGAAGAAGGCTTTATGTTAAAATACGGATATACATATTTCAAGGGAATGAAAGTTTCCGATGTTTCACTTTTAAGCTTTGATATAGAAGCAACTGGACTTAATCCGAAAGCCAATAACGCTGAAGTTATTTTAATTTCAAATACATTTAGAGATCGAACTGGCGAGATTAAAACCCAATTATTCAGTATTAAAGATTATGATACTTGTAAAGAAATGATCGAAGATTGGTGTAAATGGGTTAGATTAGTAAACCCAGATATCATGTTAGGACATAATGTATTTGCATATGACCTGCCCTACTTAAGTGAACATGCCGAATTGTCTTTGGGGCGAGATGGTTCTGAAATTACTTTTGAAGAGAAAGACTCTAAATTTCGTAAAGATGGGAGCCAATCTTATACTTATAATAATGCGCATATTAATGGTAGAGAAATTATTGATACAATGTTTTTAAGTATTAAATATGATATCGGCAGAAACTTTCCCAGCTATGGATTAAAGCGAATTGAAAAATATTTAGATCTAGTCGATGATGACCGTATTGAATGGGATTTTAATAAGTATCCAACAAATAAATATAAAGAGTTTAGTGAAGAAACTTGGAATAGTTTTGTTGAATATTGTAATGCTGATAGTGATAGTCCAATTAAAATGTTTGATTTAATGGTTCCGTCATTTTTTTACTTGAACCAATCGGTGCCTAAAACATTACAACAAATGATTAATGAAGCCGCCGGGGGGCAGCTAGATAGCCTCATGATTAGGTCTTATCTTCAGGATGGGTATAGTCAGCCTAAGTCATCAAATCGAGAATCATTTCAAGGGGCAATTTCAATGGGAACCCCCGGTATATATAAGAATGTTAAAAAAGTGGATGTTGCCAGTCTATATCCATCTATTATGCTTGAATATAATATATATAACAAACAAAAAGATCCTAATCGGCATATGCTAGAAATGCTAGAGTATTTTAGGAATGAAAGATTAACCAATAAAAAACTAGCTAAAGAAACTAAAGATAGTTATTATGTTGATATGCAATCCAGCCAAAAGATTATCATAAATTCAATGTATGGATTTATGGGCGCAGGTTATGTATTATACAACTATCCAGAAGGCGCATCTAATGTGACTAGTCATGGCCGGGAGATTTTACAAAAAGGTGTTGAATGGGCAACTGGGGCTAGATTAAAAAAAGTTGTCAAACAAATAAGGAATAAAGGTAAAGAAAATGAAGAAATAAAATATGAATGGGTTTTGGGAGATAAAGTTAGTGAAGGCCGGGGATATGCATTGGTAAATGTAGACACAGATTCCTTTTCAGTTACAAATGGAATTAAACCAACGCAAGATGAATTTAATCAAGAAGTTGAGGAACTAAATTCAATATATCCGAAATTAATTCGATGGGAGAATGATGGCCTCTTCGACAAAGTGATTGTAATAAAAGCTAAGAATTATATTCTTGAGCATGATGGTAAAATTAAGTATAAGGGCAGTTCATTAACTGATCAAAAGAAAGAACCAATATTACTTGAATTTCTAGAAAAAATGATTAATTGTTTATTAGAAAATGATTTAGATAAAATTGTAGGATTGTATGATAATTATTGTTTGGACGCTTTAACTCTCAATGATATTTCAGCTTGGGTTACTAAAAAGACTATCACAAAATCTGTCTTAAATCCTGAAAGACTTAATGAGCAAAAAGTATTAGATGCTTGTAATGAAGCTATAGAAAAAAATGTAATTTCGGGGGTACAAGAAGGAGATAAGGTTTGGCTTTATCAAGCGATTGACGGAGAAATAGAAAAGCGGGCTAAAGGTGAAGTTGTGACATTAAAAGATGGCACACCAAAAATGATAGAAAAAACTGTATTAAGATTTCCGGAGCTATATAAAAATGATCACGATAAATGGTATTATGTTGCCCGTGTTTATAAAACATTGAAAATATTAGAAAATGTTGTCGATATAAGCCAATTCACAAAATATAATTTAAAAGCAAACCGGAGTAAATTAAAAAAACCCTTGACAAATGAGAAATAATGTGACAAAATTAAAGAAGAAGGGAGAAAAATTTAATTTAATTGATTATAGATATGCAAAAGACATAGTGGATGATTACCCAAAGTTATTAAGTGTTTTGGATAAATTAATTCCAATTTTGCGAGAGAGATCACAATATATGGCAGTATGGCAATTATTACAAACCGCCGAAGAAAGTAGATTATTATTAAGAAATCAATTTGAATATTATCGAGAAATATATAAAAAGAAAGGTAAGGTAACTCGTGGCTAATGTTTTAAGAGATATAGATAGAATTAAAAACGCCATTGAAAAAGCCGCATCTAATGCTAATATACATCCACGTCAAGTCACTAAAACACAAATTTTCGAAACTGATTCGGAGATTAGCGATTGGATGATTCGAAAGGCTGGCGGGATTAGTGCAATCAAAAATAATTTTGCAATTACAACAAAAGATTTGGCAGAGATTCAGAGTTATAAAGATGTTAATAAATATATTGCATCTTTGGAAAAACGGGTGGCTCAAAAAGAGTTATTTGAAAAGGAAGTTAAAGAAAAAATAAACTCACTATTGACCCCAATTAAAGTAAAACCATATAAAGCTAATAGAAAAGCATCAAAATTAAAAAGAGAAAATGTTGTTATGCTTAATGATGTTCACTACGGATTAATTGTTAACCCTGATGAAGTCGGGGGCTCAAATAAATTTAGCTGGACTGAAGCTTGTCGTCGAACTGCATTTTTAACTAAACAAGTTTGTGAGTATAAACTAGATAAACGCAATGAAGTTGATCGGCTACATGTAATTTTAAATGGCGATATGTTACAAGGAGTAATTCACGATTTAACAGCTAGAACCGCAGAATTATTAATTCATCAAGTTAATGGTGCCGTTCATATTTTGGGATATATGATTTCTAATTTAGCTACCAACTATAGAGAAGTTGTGGTTCATGGTGTATCGGGTAATCATGATGATGCTCATCACCGGCGCGAAGGTGGGCGAGTTTTATCGCATAAATATGATTCATATACCAATATGGTTTATTTTGCATTAAGTGCAATGTTTAAAGATCAACCTAATGTGAAGTTTGATTTTCCTAAGAATTTATATGGAGCAGTTGATTTGCCAAATGGCCGAATTATTTATACACATGGTGATACAATGTTCTCTTCCGAACTAGGAAATCCGGGTAAAAGTTTAAATACTAAATCTTTAGGAGATTCATTGAGTAGGTTCAATTCGGGGGAAATAGACAAAAACAATCCTAAAGCTAAAATGTTTTTATTTGGTCATGTACATTCTCATGCCGAATTTACCGCATTTGATGGAACTAAAGTTATGATTGCGCCAAGTTTATCGGGGGTTGATAGTTTCGCCGCATCTTTGGCGATTAATCATAATCAAATTGGTCAATTACTATTTGAATCAACAAGTGAGTATATTGCTGGAGATAAGAGATTAATTGAATTACTTAAAGCCGATAAAGATGAATCATTGGATAAAATTATCCCTATTTTTAAGAATAAATTATCATGGATGAAGTAACACTTACCGATCTATCAAAAGAAGAGATTATTCAATTATACGAAGAATTACGTAAAGAATGCGCTAGGATTAAATCAAAATCTAGTGCTAGAAAAAGACATCTTCGGGATATGAATAAAAAAATTGAATTATATATAGCAATGATTGATGCAAGTATTTCTGATGCAGCACGTTTTAAGGCTGAAACAGAATTATGGAAAAATAGATATTTTGCGTTATTGGAGAAAAAAGATGGCCTCGACTAGTGTTAAAACTGACGAACTAGATCAATGGCATGAATACGGAGTTTATACCCCCGCTAGATTAATTGATTGTGGCGGCGATATTGATGAAGCTAAAGCCACTGAATTAATTAAAAATATTCGTTTATTAGATTATGTTAATAATAATGATATTGTTATATTGATTAATACACAAGGTGGGGACGTTCATCAAGGAATGGCAATTTTTGATGCAATCAAAGAATGTAATAGTAAAGTAATTACTCATGCTGTGGGACCATGTTGGTCGATGGGAAGCATAATATTACAAGCTGGGGATATTAGAAAAATATCAGCAAACGCAACATTAATGTTACATATTGGAACTGAGGAAATGCCGGAAAATCATCCGACTATTAATAGACGATGGATGAAAGAAAATGATCGAATTGAAAAAGTAATTGTTGACATATTATATAAAAAAATAAAACAAAAGAAAACGAGATTTCAAAAAAAACAGTTGAATGAGATGATAGTTTTTGATACAATATTAACATCGAAGCAAGTTATTGAATATGGATTAGTTGATACTATTGAGGAACATAAAGAGTTATAACCGGAGGAATAATGAATAAAGATGACAGCATTGATTGCAAAAAAATAGTTACAGAAATTAAAGTCGGTAATAGATTTAATGATGATAAAGTTCGTTGGAGAAATTTTCCTTTGTGGCTGCTCGAAGATTTAATGAAAGTCGGGGCCAAGGGAGAATATAAATACGGAACTTATAATTTTTTAAAAGGATTATATATTAATGACACCCTCGATTCACTAAAGCGGCATTTGATGAAATTTGAAAGCCCATATTTGCCCGACATAGATGATGAAAGTGGTTTAAATCATTTGTACCACATTGCGTGGAATGCTCTTGTTGCGGCCCATATGATGCGAACTAGGCCCGAATTAGATGATAGATACAAACTAGAGGAAAAAGATGAGAAATCTAATTTATAAATTATTTGTTAAATATTTTTTACCAAAGCACCAGTTAGTAATTGGCGATTATATAAAAGATTTAGCTGATCAAAGATATAGAGTTGAAGCACTTTATTATGATACATCATTACAATCAGTTGTCATAGCCGTAGATGAAAATGGTAATTTAAGATCATTTGTTGAAAAAGGAATTGATAAAATATGAAAACTCAATCTATTTGGTATTCGCCCGAAGAAGATAAAATTAGGCTGTCTACAAGAGAAGATGGTTATATCTTTAAAGATGAATTTGGGGAGTTTCATTGTTGGTTGAGTATGGATTTATATAAAGCATATAAACAAGTGAAATATTATTATATAGGTAAATTATGAAAATATATAAAAAGGGGACAAAAGTTAGATTTTATTGGTGTGCTAATATGGTGGGAACAGAGGATTATGAGGAAGAAGTATTAGAAACTGATTGTACTACGGAAGAACTAGATGAAATAGCAAGAGAATATATGGAGAATAATCTTCGACCGGAATCGTGGTTTGTTTCCGAAGATAAAGATGGATTTGAACGTGAATCTAGATGGTAATAAAAATTAGTAGATTAAAAATAAAATATATTGCAAGGCAGTGGGGAGTTTGTGGATTATCTTGGCGGGGTTCGGTAGCCTTAGTCATCGAGTGTAGGGTAGAGGCTATACAAAGCAAACTAGTCAGAGTCGCGTCTGGCCCTTGCGCCTTTTTTATTAACCTTCCGGATAGTTCAATACTAAAAATTTATAAATAAATCATTGACTTCTCTGACTAATCATGTATAATAAAGGTATATAAAGGAGAAAATCATGAGTAATTCAAAAAATAATTCGGGTCATGATAATTCGGGCGATTATAATTCGGGCAATTATAATTCGGGCTATCGTAATTCGGGCTATCGTAATTCGGGCGATGATAATTCGGGCAATCGTAATTCGGGCTATCGTAATTCGGGCAATTATAATTCTGGTCATTATAATTCGGGCTATAATAATTCGGGCAATTATAATTCGGGCGATTATAATTCGGGCAATTATAATTCGGGCAATTATAATTCGGGCTATCGTAATTCGGGCCATAATAATTCGGGCGATTATAATTCCGGTTTTTTTAACACGAATAGTCCTAAACTTAGATTATTTAATAAAGAAACAAATATGAAAAAATCTGATATAGTTATTCCATATTTAAATTTACCAATTACCGAATGGATTTCTGAAAAAAATATGACTGATAAACAGAAAAAGGATAACCCAGATTTTCATACTAAGGAAGGAATTTTAATTACCAGATCATATAAAGAGGCATGGCAAATTGCATGGGCTAAGGCTACTCCAGAGCAAAAACAAGAATTCCTAGATTTACCCAATTTTGATGCCGATATCTTCTTAGAGATAACCGGAGTAGATGTTAGGAAGAAAGATTCGTGTGATGGTAAGGTTGTTGAAATTGATGGTAAAAAATATAAACTAAGTGAGATAAAATGACCAAAGATGAATTAGAAGTGGGAATGATTATATGTCGTAAAAATTTTTGTTCAAGAACTATACTTGACATAGGTGAAAAAATGTATTTTTATAAAAATATAGCGGGTGAAGCTACGGCTAATATATCAGAATTAGGACCATGGCAACCAAAAAAGAAAACTAAGACTGTGGAGGTTTTTGAATGGTATTATGTTAATGATGGTGTAGTATCTATATGCTGGAATAGTAAACAAATGTTCCCTAATTTTAAAAAGACTGGTAATTCTAAAATGATTGAGGTAGAAGTATGAAATATATTAACTCAAAGATATATATTAATCGAATTACTGGCCATATAGTAGAAGCTGGTACATATCAGAAACCTATATCTCGCTATAGTGGTGTGATAATGATAGGATCTTATGTCAAATACGGCAATCATGGCAAGCAAATATTTATTGATTATGCTGTAGGAAAAGACTATAGATATGTTGGAAAATTATAGAAAGTTAAAGGGGAAGAAATGAGCCAAGGATACTGTTATAACCCCGATTGCCCAATAAGGACGAAAGAACGTCCCTGGCCTAGGAGCGACTGGAAGTTTAGATATAAAAAAGTTACATCCAAGAACGGCAAAAAGTATTACAGAAGACTGCCATTATGTAACCATTGCAATGAGCGGATCACTTTTGTAACGCATATGCAATCAGAACCTTGGTGGTAAAATGATTAAAATAAAGGAGTAGAATGATGACAGATATTACATATTCAATACAGATTGAAAGTAAATTTGTAGGTTATGCATCTAAAATAGATGAAATATTTATATATTGGTGTGATGGCGATATTATACATTGTCTTGGTGAATTATGATAGTCGATATGAGTTTTGGTGCAGTTCTAAAAAGAATATGATTTGTTAAGGACAGCGGCGATTAATCATCATATTGCTAAAGTTGTCGCTAAATTTTAATAAGGAAAGAAATTTAATATGGCAAATTTTAAATTTGAAACTATGACAGTTAATCTTACTTGCGAGGAAATGTGGACAATTATGTGGGCTCTTTGTAGACAGATAAAAAGTTGTATAGATAACCCTCACTATAAAAGATATCCAGATTCTTTTGAATCAAATATGGAGGATCGAATTACTTTAGCAAAACAATTTGGATTAGCATTAGGTCGTCCTGATATACCAGAATCTAGTATTAATGATTTTATAGAATGGTGTAAAAAAATTAAAAAGGAGATTGATTAGATGAAAATTTATGAATCTATACCTTTTGATTTAAAAATATTAAATTATAATAATGATTAATTTGATAGGATGGTTTGCTAGTTTATCTTTCAGTTTATCAGCATTGCCACAGGCATATTATTGTTATAAACATGGTAATGCAAATGGTATATCTTTTTTATTTATTTTATTATGGGGAAGTGGTGAGATATTAACTTTGGTTTATGTATTATTGAAACATGGTTATGATTTACCATTAGTTACAAATTATTTAATGAATTTATTATTTTTATTTATAATACTGAAATATAAATTATTTCCGAGGAGGAATAATGAAAGTAAATAAGAATGAACTTAGATCGGCATTTGATTGTGATGGGACATTGGTTTTGTGGCCCGACGATCATATGATGCCAAAAGAGGGTAGAGTTAAATTTGACTGTCCCTATGAACCGGGAGTATCATTTTATTTAATTCCGCATAAACAACATATTAATTATCTAATCGCCAAGAAGAAGCGAGGCTATGAGGTTACCGTATGGTCACAGAACGGGTTTGCTTGGGCCGAGACAGTAGTTAATACACTGGGATTAAAAGAATATGTTGATAATGTTGAAACTAAATTTGATACTTATTTTGATGATTTACCAGCAGATCAATGGATGAGTCGAGTGTTTGTTAAACAAAATGTTGATTCAATTGAAAAAAAGCTTGACAAATGATTAATCTTATGATATATTGGTAATTATGGAAATAAATAAATTAAAAAGTGACATAAATAATTGTGATATTTGCGGAGAAAAGTCTAATCACGGGGTACATCATTTCGAAGGCCAAGTGGTTAAAAATCAATATTATTGTGAAAAACACTTTTTAAGTGAGGTAAGATATCGTGGGCGAAAAAGTAAAAGTCATAGAAATATTCAAAAAAAGTGAAAAGGTACAACCAACCGGAGTTATCACTTTTCATACCGGATTAGATAATTTGCTTGAGCCGGGGGAATACGGTATATTAACCCCCGAAGCTGATAATACCGATAAAATTATTCTTAACCCTTTATACACCGGGGGGGAGCTTTTAGTTAAAATGCGCATTATTGGTCAACCCGCAAAAATGTTTAAAAATGGAGATAAAATAGCTAATCTTGTCATTATGGGATAGTTATGTCTAAAAGCAAAAATAAGAATAAAACGGAAGTTGAACATCTTCGCGGAATAATTAGGCAATTAAAAGCTCAATTAAAATATTATAGAAAACGCGAGCACCTAAATGAAAAAGATACAGAAGAAGATGAAACAATTGAGATTAACGCAAATTGCCCAGAATGCGGTAAAGGAGTATTGGAAGAAGTTGATTTACATTTAATCAAATTAATTCGATGTCCAGTTTGTAAATATGAAAAACGCGAAAGAAATAAAAGATAAATTTTTACGTAATTGGCTTATACAAAAATTAAGACGTATGAGCTATCAATGGCCCGCCAGAAAAGCGGCTCTTAAAAAAGCTCGTGTATCTCGTGGCAAATATAGATGTGCTATGTGTGAAGATGCAGGAGTTGATGCATTATATGGCCCTAAACAAATTAATGTCGATCATATTATACCAGTTATATCAGTTGATGATGGATTTGTTGATTGGAATATATATATAGAAAGATTATTCTGTTCCGAAGATGGATTTCAAATATTATGTAAACCCTGCCACGAAATCAAAACGTATTTGGAAAATGATATTAGACGCCAAGTAAATAGTGAAAAAAATGACGACGATTTATAAAAAAAAGCTTGACAACCGATAAAATCTATGCTACATTAAAATAAAGGATTAAACTATGTTCAAAGGATTGAAACAGTTCTGGGTTGATGGGAGCGTCAAAGGTTGGCATTTTCCTTTTGCATTTGACCCCCGAACTCAAAAACCATCAATAACTTTATTGTTTCCTTATATTACTTTCGTATTATCTGTAATATCAGTAATCGCTCTACATTTTAAACCAACCTTAATTATTGCAACAACCACCACTCTAGTTTTTTGGGCAGTGTCTGTTGTATTTTATATGTTACGTAAATTATCAAAAGCAAAATTCGATTTAGATGACAAATCATTTGAACTAGAGTCAGGAGAAAAAAAATGATGATGAATAGATTAAAAAGATTAAATGAACAGGTTTTGTCTTTTATGACAAGAAACATTGCTAAAATTATGGGAGTAGTGGTAGCCGCAGTACTGAGCTTATATGCATTTTCATATGTGCATTACAGCAGGCCAGAAACCGCAGCAGACTTTGCTAATGTATCAGTAATGATAGTAAACCTGGCTGAAAATTCGGGGGGATCGGGGGTAATACTATCTTCTAGTCCGTTCCGCAGTAGAATTCTAACGAATAAACATATTTGTCGAATTATTGAAAAGGGCGGCTATGTTATTCACAATGGTCAAGAATTTATGGTTGATACATACAAAAAATATCCTAAACATGATTTATGCCTAATAACTGTTATTTATGATTTAGGTGTAAATACAAAAGTTGCTAGTCATCGTCCTGCTAATTTTTCTGAAGTAAATGTAACTGGTCATCCCGGCCTTATGCCCCCAGTTTTAACTAAAGGTTATTTTTCTGGTAGAGAAAGAATTCAACTAATTACCGGCCTTAAAAAATGTACTGAAAAAACACCAATACGATATAGAATTTATTGCCTATTTTTCGGGGGTCTACCAATTGTCGAATCATTTGATGCCCAATTAGTAACTGCAACAATTTCACCAGGAAGCAGCGGTAGCGGCGTATTTAACAAAGAGGGCGAGTTATCTGGTTTGGTATTTGCTGGTCGCGGTAAAGGTTTGGGATATGGTTATATTGTTCCGCACGAATATATTGTTAATTTCTTAAGAGAAGAAAAACATATTAAAGCTAAAAGAGCGGGCATGGGTTATAACTATAAAGACTTCTTTCAACGTATTTTTAATTTCCAAAATAAATGTCAGCAACACGATGTAAAATTTAAAAACCTTTGTAATTATGTGGAGACATATTTGATATGGAATATTTAGTAGGCTTATTAGTTCTCGCATTGGGGGCTATTTTTTATTATAAGAATAAATTTGATAAAGCACATCTAGATACATTACTAAAAGATACATCAACTAAAGATGCTCAACTTAAAAAAGATCAAAAAGAAGTAGATCAATCTATTCTGGAAATGCAAAAAAGAATACGAGATCTTCGGGCTGAACGAGCTAAAAGACGTAAAGAGGCAGTATCAAAGACTAGAGAGGAACGGGCTAAGGATTGGAATAATGGACAATAATATCCGGATTACCTTAAATAGTCTCTCTATATTTCTTCTAAGTTTAGCTTTTATCTTTAATTCCTGTAATAAAGCACATGCATCTGAATGTGTTAAACCTGTTCAAGTAATCTCGGAGAACCAAAAAGCTCAATGTTCAGGATTTTTGTTTTCAGATAAAGCAGAAAAAACTGCGGCCCAAGATCGAGATGACGCTATCTATTATAAGAAATTAGTCCCACAATTAGAGCAATTGAATAAGCTAAAAACTGACGAAAACACAATCCTAAATAAAAGATTAGAACTATATATAACTGAATCAAATGCATTAATAAAATATAAAGAAAGAACTGAAAATATGAAATTTTGGCAGCAAGCCAGTATGTTTTTTCTCGGAGTAATCGTTACAAGCGCGGCGGTGAATCTTGCCAGATAATGAATTAAATGATGAAGAACTTATTGAGATTTTAAAATCGTCTGATGAACCCATTGTTATAGAATCATTAGATGACGTGCATGAGTTTGTTTTAGCATTTAATATTAAAGAAGTGGAAGAAAAATCACATGTTCGTTGTAAAGATATTTATAATTTGTATAAAAAATGGCGAGCACAAAGCATGTATATTCAATACTATAATATTTTTTTTAAGAAGTTTTCAAAACATTTTCAAAAATGCCATAATAGAAAATATGTATATTATAATCTAGACCCAAAACCTTTTGACTTGACTAATGAGGAATCTAAATACAATCTAGAAGAAGCAATTAAAAATAAACGGAAGAGAAATGCAAATGGGAAAGAAATCGACTAAAAGAAGTAAGCAAAAATATCCTTACTTAAAAAAGAGAGTCAATTCTAGGGTTCGTCAAGAAGTCATAGATTATGATTATATTGATAAATTGTCTGATGAAGAGAAACAATGGTTAAATGATTTTAGCAGCGAATATTATGGTGCCGATGTTGGTAAACAAGCTGATGAAGGTAAGAATAATAGATTTATTAAAGGCCGAGATAAAGTAAAAGAAATTCAAGATGAAAATAATGCTCGCAATCGTGATTTATTTGGCCGAGTGAGGAACAAGGTCGGGGCTACTAAACTTTTAAATTATGATGATGTTATTAATATAGTTGAGGAGTCTTTATCTAGAGACATCAATCCTGAAAATTTGGAGGATGCTTTGAATGAATTCCTAGACAAAAAATTTGTAGATAGCGGCAGTAACTCCAATGATAGTGGAAAGAAGTCCGAGTAATTTTAATGCACCATCTACTCTATTAACATGTTGTTTGATTGGTTCGATTTGTTTTTGAACATCTTTAATAGTATTTTCTGTATAAATTTCGTGTTTATCTAATCTATCTTCCTGTAAATCGCTTCTATATACGTGATGTTTTAATGTTTCATTTTGGGCCACAAGAATCTTATCAATAGAATCTAATCTATCGTCAAGTTTCTCTAACCGATCAAAAAGTTTATTTTGGAAGTCCATCGCTTAAACCTTGTTCTTGTTCATTCCGTATAAGTTCCCTATATTGGGGATTTTGCATAATATTAAATAAAATAGCTTGTCGTGCTCTTTTTCTTAAATACGGAACTTTTCGTAATTCCGCTGCTAATCTGCTACTTGATTGATCGCCACGTTGGGATAATTTAGCTGCTATTTTTTGTGCAAATTCCGGTGTTATATCTCTTACGGTTTCGCCAGCAGCTTTCATAGTTCGGCCAGCAATATTACCTACCGCTATTGGTGCGCCAGCTAGGCCAGTTCTGAGTGTTGTGCCAGATTTACCAGCAACAAGGGCCGGGGCCATTCTTTCGTAGGCTAAATCCATACGAGTTGCAACATCTTTTAATTTTGCTGATAATTGTCCAGCTAAGTTAGGATCAGCTTTTTGTAGTTCGCCAATAAATTCATCCATAATAGCGCCATGTAGATTTCCAGCAGCAGTATCTTTTGCTATTTTATCAATCTTTGGCCCAAGATTTTTAATAACAGCAGCGGCCTTATCATTTCTACTAATTCCTAAACTATCTAATGCATTCATAAAATCTGCATATGCTTGGTTCGCTTGTTGTACCCCCGGAATTTGGGTTTCAACAGTTTCTCCCAATTTATTTGTAATATCTAAAACTTGAGTTGCCCCTTCCCCTGTCATTGGTTTAGATCCAAATGGTGTATATTTTTGAAAGGTTTGTCGTAGTTTTCTTATTTCCGTAGGACTTACTTCAGGTTTAGGATTGACTCTTTCAATTACTTTTTTATATTTTGTAATCTCATTTTCGGGAACAATTTTTTGATATACTTTACCAGTATTCTTATCGTGAAATTGAAGAAAACTCAAATTACTTTCAGGATCTTTAACTAGTTGTATATCAGTTAAATCTGGATTTTGTATAATGTCTGCTATATTTTGTGTTCCTTCTTCTGTCAATTTTTGACTAACCATTGCAGGTTTATTTGCCTCAGTCATGACTTGTTCTGGTGGAGTAAATTCGGGGGGAGTACCGAGTGTTTGTGCCTGTTCTTTTGCTTGACGAGTTAATATCTTTTGTTCGGCAACATTTGTTGGTTCCCCGGCTTGGAGCTTAGCTTGTATTCCTGCCCGTTTTTGTTGCATTTGAGTCATAGCTTTTTGTGCACCAGTTTCGGCGGGAACTAATCTTGTTACTTCTTTACCTTGCAGTTGATTATCAATAATGTCCATTAATTGCTTAGCTTCGGTAATATCAGTTGGGTCGGGACTAGTTTCAACTATAGATTGTAATTTTTGTTTTACACCATTAAGATCGTCAGCAACATTTATTGTAATACCTTTTTCTTCGGCATCTTTTAAAATATTTTCAATATTAGTATTTAAATCATTTCCCAATTGTTTCATTTGCGGTTGAATGCTTTTTAAAGTATCAACTAATTCGGCTGTTGCTTGTTTGCGAGCTTCGGGGCCATTTAGTAGTTGACCCATTTTGCCGCGTCTATATGATTCTAGGAGATTTTGATATGCATCAGTATTTTTAATTGCCCTACTTAATTTTTGAGCACCCTTTGCTAATACAGGAAAAGCACCGCCAAGTGCTGCGCCATATTTGGCCCCTTGTTTTATATCTTCACCTAACATCCCAATATCAGGATTAGGTTTCATAAGCTCGGCTTCACTTTCGCCACCGCCGACTAAACCGCCAGTAGCAGCACCGGCAAGAGCACTTCGCACAATTTGTTGACCCAAGTTAGCACCTTTACCTATAAAAGACGTAGTTTCTCCCGCAGGTAATGCAAATCCCCCGGCCATTTCTGATGCGAATTCTGTTTTAGGATATTGTTCTTTTGCCGCTGTTTGACGGGCTCTTTGTAAATCGCGATATTCTTTATATAAATCACTATAAGATTTTTTTTCAGCAGGAATGCCCTCGATTTTTCCACCTTGAGCTTTTATTTTAGCTAATACTTCAGGACTGAGATTTTTAGCAATAGCCTCGGCTGGTATATCCATTCCGCCAGTTTGTCGGGACAGATACTCAGACCCCCCACCTAAAAGTCCAGCCAATTCATCAGAAAGCCCTAAAGTACCGCCGCGAGCTAAACCTGTTCCAGCAGCTTCTAATTGTGACAATTGTTGTTCTTGTGGGGGATTTAGTTGTTGATTTATATCAGAAGTTTGTTCAAATTCTGGTATAATTTCTTCAGTATCATTCCATTTAGGTGTATTGGCCATTATTGTTCATACCTCAAAAATTTCTTTGTTTTTCTATCAAAGATTGCTATTCTTCCATCTTTAGTTTTTCTTTTTACTTCACCAGATTTTTCAGTTTCGCCAAAAGTAGTATATCCTAATAAACCTTTAATTGTGTGTTCTGGTAAAGTAGGATAAGCGGTGTGCATTCTGCTAGAAGCATTATGGTATACTCGACTAATATCGCCCTTTAATTTACCAGATAATTCCCCAATATTATTAGTAATATCTTTTAATGTTTCTGGCGAAATTTCGCCTTTCATACCACCAAGATAGTAATCTTTTAACTTTCGGCCCCAACTTTTTCCAGCAACATAACGAACAACATCAGTATCAGTTAAAACGCCAACTTCACCCATTGCTCTGGCAAGTTTTGTTCCTAAAGCAGCGACAGCCGCTTGATTTCCTGATCTAGCTAAATTAATTAAATGGTTCACATCATCAAACGCCATTCCTTGTTCTGTTGCCTTTTTAAATCTAGGATCATCTTTTAAGAACCCACGGGCCGTATTAATTTGTTGCTGATTAATCATATCTTTTTGTGCTTGTACTCGCCTAGCTTCTTCAGCTTTACGTTCTTTCAAAAGTTCTTCATTATGCCCCATCATATATTTTTGATATGGCGTCATATTGTCTTGAGGCTTTTTCATTTGTTGTAAAAGACCTTCTAATTCTGTAGCTGAGCGCCCTTGAATCATTTGTTCATATTCCGGGTATTTTTGTATAGATAATTCCTGAATAGATTTAGAATAAGCCGAATTAGGATCATTAGCTTTTTCTTTATTAGCTAAACCCAATTTAGCACTTTGATTTTTCATTTCTTGAAATTTTTGTGATAAATCTGATAATTTAGCTTTTCTTTGAGTTTCAACATTTTTAACTTCTTCTTGTGCCCGTTTTCCTAATAAACCTACGCCACTATAATCTGGCTTAAATTTACCACTTTGCCCCCCGGCTATTGCTTGACCAATTTGAAGTGCACCTTGTAATAAACCAGCATTTCTAAGCATACTGTCTTTACTGGCCAGAGCGGCCTCTAGATCGCTTTGTGGGGGCTGTTGCGGCAATTGAGGTTCGGGGGCAAGGGTTGGTTCTGCGACCACTGATGGGGCTTCTGGGGCCGATGCCATTAAAGGAATTTCGGGGCCATTAGTTAATGGGACATTCTGATCTAGTGTCTGATCATCAGGATTTTTAAGTTTATTATATTGATTTATTAAATCTGTATAATTCATTATGGCATACCATTTATCATATAAGGGTGAATATTTGGGGCAGCAGCATTACCTATAGTTGGCGGTTGACTTGGGGCAGGTGTATTACTTGTTGATTTGGGAGCGCTTGCTACCGCACCAATTATGCCGCCTATTCCGGCCCCTACCCCAGCACCCATATTTGCGGTATTAGCGGCTTGATTAGCATAATTTTGGGCTTGATTTCCATATTGGCCAGCCATTCCGCCAGCTAATGCAATTTGTTGATTAAATCGTTGACCAGGTAAGGCGGCTCTATGAGTTTCGGCCTGTTGTTTTAACTGAGCATTCATATTTGCAATTTGTTGTGCATTTTGTAAATTAGTTAATTGTCCTGTATTTTGTCTATTAACATTTCTAGTTTTTAAATTTTGTTGATTGGCAGCATTCCATGCAGCGATTGCGTCAGCAGCTTTAGCTATGTCGGCTTGTTCTCCAAATTGTTGTCGCTCCATTTGACTACCGAGATTTGCAGATTGAGTTAATGCTTGTAACGCTCTTGCCTGGGCTTGTTGTGCTAATCTATCAGATGCTTCACTACCACGTTGTGCAGATTGTTGGGAAGAATTAAGTTTCGCAGCTAATTCCATGCCACTTCCACCAGTACCACGTCTAGCCATTTCAGCAAGAATAGCATTTTGTCTGGCTTGTTCTTGTTGGCTAACTTGACGTTGTAAACTTCTTTCAGCAGCTATATCACCGGGGGCTAATCCGGTTTGACCAAGTTCGGATAAACTTCCTAAAGCTTGCATTTGGGCAGCACGTAATCTAGGATCAGTTGTTATTCCTGCCATTTCTGATGGACCAAGATTAACAAGTTGTTCTTGTTCAGGGGTATATTGGCCTTGGCTTTGATACATCATTTCTGGTGTAAAATTATAAAGTTGCTCAGCTATAGTTGGTACTTTAATATTTGCATATTGTGCTAAGGCCTGATTCATTGCATTATTAGCTGCATTTCGACTACCACGAGCGGCCTCATTACCAACTAATCCCCCGACGACTGGGGCAGCTACCATTAAACCTGCGGTTACTGGATCAACGCCCATTAAAAACCTCCACAAAGTAGTGTATGCTTATCAACTGTTCTAAAATTCTTTTTTTGAATCAATTTAGTTAATCCTTTCGAATTTGATAAACTAATTATATTTTTTATATTATAATGATTAGCTAAAGCTAATAAACCCTCTATACAAAAATTAATAGCATTATATTTTTCTTTTAATCCGGCTTTGGGGTTTGTTGTTGTCCATGCAATCTGCCCCAAGTTACATCCGGCCATAATGTATAAAAAACTAGCACATATAGGGGTGTTATTATTATAAACAATAAAACCAAATGGACTTAAACTGTCTCGTTCCATAGAATTATGTTTATGTTCTTTCCACCACATATTAATTAAATTATAATGTTTTTCTTTATCAAATCTAATTAATTTCATTTATTTTATTGGGACAAAAGCTGGTCCCGTTTGTTCTCCATTTATTGCTGTTCCATTTTTAAGACTTGGGCCTAAAAGCGAATTCATTTGTTCCAATGATACTGGTGCGCTATTAGCCGTAGTTGCATAAGGGCTGACTTGTTGCCAAATATTATTGCGCATAGTTGCGGCCTCTTCACCTAAAATATTTTGAAGGTCACTCAATCTATACTGACCATATGGATGTTCTTTATCTGTTATAGCACGAACTCTATTTGTTACGGTTATTGGGTCTAAATGGTATTTATCAACAATAGATCTTAATTCTCCGCCAGTTACTAGTGCTTTATTTAAATCGCCGTATTGTTGTCGCAGTTCATCTTGTCTTTGTTGATTTATATTATAATTATTAATTAGTGGCGCAAGTGTTTTTTGTAAAGCTTGTTTTTGCTCATTTATATTTTCTTGTAAAGCTTGTTGATTAACATTATATGGATTAGTATATGTTCCAATATCTTTTTGGCCAGCTAAATATCCACCCTCAGTGGTTCCCGATAATTGTTGTAATGCCCGAAGTCTTGCGACTTGTTCCGGAGATGCAACTCCAGCAGCAGTGGGAGTGTTGGCTGTAAGATATTCACCTAAATTTTGCCCAAAAGTTACAGTATCGGGTCTTAAACCAAAACTTGCTAAATCTTGTTTAGTTAATTGATTAGTTTTTATTCTACCTTGTAATTCTTGTAATGCTTGTGGGGCAGAAGCTTGTATATCTTTTAATTTTTGTTCAATATTACTTTGTATATTTTGTTGACCTTGGCCCAATAAACTATTTATCTCGCCACTTCTTTGATTTGCTAAATTTTGTAATGCAGCTTGATGGGCACTTACTTGCCCTTGAACTGCGCCTAATTGTTGGCCAGTTTGAGATGCCAAGTTGCCGAGTGTAGATTGTAATTGCTTTGTTTGTCCTGGAAGAGATTGTAAAAATAATTGATCTAATCTTTGTTGACCAGTTGAATAACTTGGTTGTCCAAAAGTTTTATTTAACAACTGGAATCGTCCTCGTTCACTACCAGCTAACTGTGCTTCATTTTGAAGATTTTGTTGCTGTTGTTGATATTGATTTAAATTTAGTGCTGTGGGTTGTTGAGTTTGTTGCTGACGAAGTTGTTGGAATTGCTTTAATTGTTCTTGGTTTTTTAATATATCTTGAGGATTTTGAAACGCCATTTTAACTGGTGATAATTCACTTGTTTTTTGTGTATTTTCATATTTACCAGTTGATTGATTATATGTTCCGGCACCAAGTTGAGATTCAGCTTGGGCAGTTTGTTGACTAAATTGATTTTGTGCAGCTTGAATCCCAGATTGAATTTGCCCAGCTTGGTGTCGAGCTTTTTGGGATATGTTTTGTGCTAGATTCGTTCCGGGGGCTTGAGCCTCAAGGTATTGGCGCACATTAGTAACTCGACCCGAACCTTTTTGCTCATGAATTGGGGCAGAAGCTGTGTTAGGTTGTGTTGGTTTGTATGTTGTAGCCATAAAAAAAATACTTCCTCAATAATATTTGTTAACCGAAAATCAAAAAAGTCAGTCTATACCGCGTATTAGCTGTCAATCCTTTTATATTACTTACTGAAACTATGCTAGTTGACTGAACAAATGTAGCAAAAGGTGTATTAACTGGTGGGGTGCCCGGTGAGTCTAAATCCTGACATCTAATACATGTCATACCTTGAATTCGAGTTAATAAATCTGACTTATATTTTGCTGGAGTTAGGGGGTTTCCGGTGCTATCAACTGTCACGGTCATTGTTATAATTTCTTGATTTAAATTATCAAAATCTATTCTTTTGTCTAATACATTAGCAACTTGTTCCATAAATGTATTAATAGGAAATGCCATTTTTGAGACCAATGCTTGATCTTCTTGGGCAAAATCTTCAGTAGTTATTCTGTTTAAATTTGGAACTCGACCCATATATTAATCCCTGTATGCTTTTTCAGATATCATTCTAAACGTAAATGAAATGCCGAAAATTGAATATTTTTCTCTAGCACTACTATGCTTAAATTTCTTTTTTATAAATCTAGATCGCTGCTTATCTCTGGGCACATATGTCCTCATTGGGACTGCGGAGCCTTTTCCGCCCCAGTTATGTTCACTCCACGTAAATAATCCAAAATCACCAACACCATCACGAATAAATGTAACTTCTGTGAAATCTGGGCTAAGATCTGAACTAAAAAGAACTGATGCATCAGAAAAGACAGTATTCTCAAACATAATTGTACTTTCATTAACCTGCTTTAATATTGATGGATCGCCGAAAGTATAAGGTGCCCAGGTAACTGAGGATTGCACTGCTTTGTATAAAATAATTGGCCCTTCTATAAACGGTAAATTAAATTTGACATTCACTCTAGTAGTTGAATTTCGGACAAGGGATGTAATTTTAACTTCTTTATCAATTGTACCAGATGATAATTTATAATTAATAAATTTTACCCCGGCATCTGCATTTAATTTATTTACAATAATATTAAAATCGCTTTGTTGGCCAGCGAAGGTGCTTGTGCCAACAATTGACGCAGCATAATCGGTATCAACAACCCCAGAATCTGCATCTAACTTAGTTGCTAAATTATTTACTAAATTTCTTAAATCGGCACCAGCAACGGCGGCTAAAGTTGCACTATAATTAGTGTCGCCAACAAATGGATCAAGATCTAATTTTTGGAGCAATTGATTAAATTGAAAAATAGTAAGATATTGAGTTTGTACTAAAACGTCCCCAGCAACTGTATTTGAATTAGAAGATAAATCTATCTGAAGATTAAAAAGAGAATTAGCTGGTATAGATAATGCAAATTGTCTATCAGCATAATCTGTCCTTTTATAATTTTTTCTTTCTCTTTCAATATAAGCTTCATCAGCGGCGCCAACATATAAACGATTATTTTGAACATTCACAATGCCGCAGGTTTTACTAATTGGCCAACGTGTCCAGCTATTAGTAAATGTATCATATCTAAAACATTGAGTTGCAACGGTATCATTGGTATTAGTTGGGAGCCAGAGTAAATATGCCCGATCAGTCTCATATGAAACACCAAATGATGTGTATTTAAAATTATAATTATCACTGATTAATTTAATAATTTCATCTTCAATTGGTCGGGAAATAACATTAACCCCCGTATCTGAAATTGTAGCAATTCCCTGGGTAGATAAGACATATATTAGATTGTTTAATACAACGGCACTATCGGGGGCCACAATATTTGTGCTACTATCAAATAGATCAATCACAAAATTACCAGCTTCGCCAGATAATCTATAAATACCGTCTTCTTTTAAAATAAATAAGGTTTCTCTAAGAGCAAAAATTCTAAAGATTTCTTTATCTTTCGGTCCAACAAATAAAACATTAACTGATGGAACAGCTTCTGGCTCTTGATATTTTGAATAAAAAAGAGCATTGGCCTGAACTTCATTATCAGAATTGACGGTTGTTAATCCAAATGTGACGTTTCCGCCAACAGTAACTGTGGAAGATATATCAAAAGTATTAGTTGTTACATTTGAAATAGTATAAGTTCCATCAATAGTGGGAGTCGATGTGCTGCTATATAAGACAATTTTATTGCCATTAGATAATCCATGGGCAGTAGATGTTATAGTGACAGTCCCTGATCCTGTGGCAACTGTTCCGCTTAATTCAATTGCTGGCTGTGAATTAAATTGACCAGATGTTGTAGAACTATCTGATAGAATATAAAATTCACCAGTTGTTAATTCTTTTGCTTTTAATAAGATTTGACCTGGGACATCTTCTGATCCTGATAAATAAAATGCTTCAACAATTTCGCTTGAATTAGAATTAATAATACTAATTAATGATCTGGCCGATTCATCAATTTGTTGGGATGGGGTTGCTGCTGATGACAACAAAACATCCAAATTTGCGGAATCTTCACCATCGCCCTGAGTTGTTACATTAATAGCAAATACTCCACCCATTGCGGTAGCGCCATCAACGGCATCAGTTGTATTGCCATTTTTTGCATTAGTTACAGTGACAACTGCGGCACCAGGGGCCGGGGCACTAAAATCATCTAGGGCATCAATTACTGATGCAAAAGCAACAGCTACATCATTTGCTGTTGTTGCAGCAGATATATTTACAGCATAAATTAAGCGACCGGCAGTATCTCCGGCTGAAGGGGCAGGAGTTGTTCCAGTTTTATCTGCATAAAATACATATTTTCTTTCATCTGATGCCGAATTAAGTAAAAAATACCCACCGTCTACGGTATTTGCAAATGTATCAAATGTTAAATCGGTTACTTCAGTATCGCCAACAAAAGTATAAGTATTAACTGTTGTCCCATCGGTAAGTGTTAAAGTTGATGTGCCATTAACCAGTGTAGACACACTTAACATATCTAATTCAACATTTTTGAGTGTTTGTGTGTTTGCATAAAAAACTGTGTCTTTAAATAGGGCGACATCTTTGGCCATAGGTGGACGATCATTTGATTGTAATACCCCATCACCAGAAACCGGATTAGAGTAAAGAGGAAGCCCGCCATCTCTAATATCAGAGGGAGTTAGATCATTTGTTGTTACTACTCTAGAAGTTAATTGCGCACTAGACGGAAATTCTTCAATAACTAAAGTCATTTCATCATCAGTTGTTATATCGGCGATAGTAGTAATTTTATTAAATACAGCGGTTCTATATATCTGATAAAAATAATCAGTATCCGCAGTTGTTATATCATTTGGGATTGAGAATGTAAGATCAATTGTTCCGGTATCAGTTGTGCTAAAATTTGTAATTTCAGTTCGTTGACTTGCCGAACCTAAAATTAAATTACCATTAACATCTTTGTAGCCCCAGACAACACGATAGGCAACTTTACTTTCTGTAGAAAAGAACCCGGTAGTTGTATAATTAACTGTAGCTTTAACATCTAGGGCAGGAGGAGCGCCAGCGGCGCGAATATAATCTGCTGCTGATGTAAATTCTGATGCGGTTGTTGCTGATATCTTTTTAATACCATCATTGGTTGTAAATAATAGATTGCCATTTGCTTCAACCGATTTTATTCTTAATCCAGTTTCAACTTCGGTATAACTTCCGTTAAAATCAACAAAAGCCCCAGCATTATCAGAATCAAATGCGAACGATGTAGAATAATGTCTTAAAACTCGACCTTTGTAAACGAGTAATTGTTTAACTGTATCAGAAGGATTGGCTAATGCTGTGCCATATTCAGCTAACCCGCGACGGGGTTCAATTACACTATCCCGAGAAATATTAACATTGTCGGCCTGAACTAATGCACCTTCAGGAAGTTCGCTGAATTGATTGGGAAAAGTATATAAGCCTTTTGCTTTCAGAAGTTTTGTCTGCATTCTTATCCTTAACTTCGGCGTCTAAAACGTCTTCTATATAAACCAAATCGTAAAGATCCATTTCTATTTACTAATTTTTGCGGGGCTTCATCAACTCTATTGTCAATAATATTTCCTGCTCTATTTTCCATTTCACGAGTTTTGACTTTAGCATTTTGTAACCCCTGAGTGTCGCCCTGGGCTTCTAAAAGTCTTTCAGCGGTATATTGGGCAAGAAGAACATGCAAATCCGCAGGAACTTGCGGAATAATGCATTCTTCAGCTTTAGTAATATGATCACCGACTGCTAATTCAGAGGGTAGATCTGCTGCGGTAAATGTAATTGTTTTTGCTGAGGTGTCGAATGATACTATTGATTTATTGATTGCTAAATGACGATGAGGAGATTCCGCCATATATAAATCATATTCAATATCTGTTGTAAAGTGACTGGGAATTTTGTCTACCGTAATAATTCCTGTCACCGTATCAATAGCTGTAATAATCGCCGCTCTAGATTCAGCGACCATTTCATTCGGACTAATAAAATAATAAAACAGCAAATCGCCAGATACACTACCGCCAATTGAAGGAATTAAATGAACCCGATTATATTGAACATAGTAATTATATGCCCTATCTTCAACAAATGTGCCTTGATAATGTGGGATATCGCCAACCGAAATTCTTGTCATTTCGAAACGATTATCGCCAGTATCAGCATATTGTAGTTCATTTAGTTTGTTTCCAATGGACCGGGGCGGAATTCTATACTCACTTTTGTTGGCAACAAGGGGATCTCTTCCTTCGAAGAGAAAATGGCCTTCGTGCAAACTAAGTATAGACGGAACCAAACTTAATGCTATTTCTTCATTAGCAAATGCTAGAATATCAGTATCAGTAAATGTAGATTGATTTGACGGCATACTTATTCGCCGCTTGATACTATCAATCAAAGCATTTGTAGTAAAAACTTTTGCCACGGAAACTCCTTATGACATTTTTTCTTTCAGTTTCATTAACTCTTCTATTTTTTGATCAATTTCTTCTGGTGTCATTTCTTCTTCTTCAGCTTGATCATCGGCCATAGATTCTTCTGGATATTCAGAGGCTTCTTCCTCATCCATCATATCTTCAGGTTTATATTCGGAGTCAGCTTTCTTTGGCCCCTTACCGATTATATCTTGAGCCATTTCTAAACCTTTTTCTAGAGATTTAGGATTTTTAGCAGCAACTGTCACTTTGCTTAATTTATCATGTAAACCCTCACCCATCATATCAGACGCCATTTTTCGAAGTTCGTCAATAACTTCCATTTTTGCTTTTCGTTTAGCATCATCTTTTGGCTTTTTAGCACTAGATTTCATGCCCATTAAATCTTTTAGATCCATTGTATTTTCTCCTCGGTTATATTAGTAAACTGACAATAAGTCCCAAAATTAATCCATAATTAATATATTTTTGAATTTTAATTTCTTTTTCAATTTTTTGTAATTTTTCGCTTTTTTTATTATTACAATCCTGTAATGCAATAATAACTGCGCCTTGATTGTTAATCACACTATCATTTTCTTTAATTTTATCAATAACTTTAGTAAAACTTTCTGCGCTACTTTCGCCCAAATTATTAATAGCTTTTTTAATATCATTTATTTCTTGCTCATATTTTTCATTTTCTTCAACTATTAATTCATAAAATTGAGATAAATCTTTATCATCTTTTACATAAACTGGCACTTCTTTTTCAACTATTTTATCCACCGGAACCTCGACATATACGGGTTTTTCTACAATCTTCTCAACAGGCACTTCTTTTTCAATATAAATTATTTCTTGATTGGGAAGTTTTTTTGGTGTTTTTGTTTTTCCCATATGTAATTTTCCCATTATATTATCCTTTTAAATTATATTGTACGGTAACAGTTCCGGTAGTATTTGTTCCCTTAGTATAAGCAATTCTGAAGTAAGCATAGGGAGCATCTGTTATTAATAAATGATCATTACTCGCACCACTTGCAAGAGTTACAGATTGGCCACTTACAGCTTTAAATGTTGTTCCATCAGAACTTGCCTCTAATTGAATGGCACCATCAGCGGCGTCTAAACCGGCGGCAATAATGCTAATATATATACCTTTATATTTCGAAATATCTACTGCTGAAGAGTTCACTGTTGTACCGGCGGCAACGGCATTTAACAAAACGGTATTAGCAATGGCCATGGACCGAGTTTCAACACTATCCCCGTCAGTTGCATCTAATTCTATTGCGAAAGATGTTGATGAAGATGGAATAATTTTAATCGCATTTGCGGTTTCATCATAACTTAACCTAATAATATGATTAGGATCTCTTTGTGACATTGACATAAAAATTACTCCTTAAACACTTGTAGTAGTTGCTCTAAATTTCATTGTGGCGGCGGTATATCCGGCATAATTAGCCGATGTATATTGCACTTGCCCTGCACTTGTAACACTAAAACTGACTTGAGATACATCGCCATTTGTTGATTGTGATAAATCCCAACTAGCACCTTTTTGTACTAATCTAATTACGCCACTTTCATATAATGAAGTGGTAGCACTAATAATAATTGAATATTGTATTTCAGCCGATCTATTTGTTGCATTAGCAAAAGCTAAGCCAGTTACATTAGCCGCTGTACTTTGATTATTTGCAATTGTAAATGAAGTTTCATCTAAATCACCAGTAACAAAAGTTGTATTATCATCAACATATTTTTTTGTAGCAGCGTCTTGGTTATTAGTTGGATCGGCCAAACTAGTAATATTATTTGAATTAACATTAATTGATGTATCATCACTATTTATAGATATTGATCCAGAATCTAGAATTATTGCACCCCGAACTCCCGTAATACTAATTCCAGTCTTAAGTTGTATTTTACCGGAATTATGTCCGCCAGAGACACCATTTTGATTACCACTTTCAATATAAACTGAGCCAGTATCATTAGCTGTGTTTGTGGTATTAGAAGTTATTACTCCTGATGAATAGAGATTATTTGATCCAGTGAGTCCAACAACCGGGGTAGCTCCCGATGGTGTTACTAAAGTTGTATTAATTGAGCCTCTTCTACTGCCACTAGTATATAATATTAAACTTGTTGAATAAAGAGTGACCCAAGGTTTAGTTATTGATCCTAAATACCTACTAGTAGTTGCTGGAATTAAATCAGCATTAATTGCTGTTGTGCCTAAATTATCTAATTGAGTTGACGCTTTTCCATCTATTTGTGTTTGTGCATCACTAAGTAATCCACCAATATAACCAAACTCGGTATTTGTAACTGAACCATCATGTATTTTTGTGGCATCAATTGCCGCTGCGGCCCGAATTTCATTATTATCTATATTCGTAATTGTATTAGTATCAGCATCTATAGATTTATTTGTTAGGATGTCTGTTGTTGCTTTACCAACTAGAGTATCATTGGCATCGGGAAGAGTATAGGTTCGTGTGGTGCTAGTTGCAATGCCAGATAATTCAAATGCAGCTTGTTTTGTTGTATCAACATTATCTTGTAAAGTAAATAATGTATCTTTAACTGTTACAGTATTAGTATTATTAATTGTTTTATTAGATAGGGCTTGATTTGATGATATGTCAGCAACTTCCACCTCGGAACCAATTGCACCAAGCTTAAATTTAGAAGTTAAAGCGTCTTCATATACAAAGGAGCCATTAGTAGTCGCCCTTTCTACGGTTAATCCTGCGCCTTCAGCAGAAATGTCATTACCACCTTTATTAACTGTAATATTGGTATCGGTAACATCTAGAGTTGCGGTATTTAAAGTCGTGGTAGTCCCGTTAACTGTTAAATTGCCAGTTACAATGACATCATTACTAAATGTTTTATTACCAGCAAGAGATTGTGCACTAGTTGTCACAATTCCCGGAAAGGATGCGCTGGCAGGTTCTAGAACTAATTCATTTGTTCTAAGGCTGGGGGTGCCAGTATTTTCAGATATAGAATAACCTTGGGAATTAGCTGTTGCGCCAATGCCAGTAGTTGTTTGAATTTGTTGATTCTCCCAACGAGCAGAAGCATCATCCCAAACCCAGATTTCATCTGTATCTAAAGTAACGCGGGCATCTCCATCAGAATTACCTGTAGTAGGTAAAGCTGCGGCATTAGCAACTGGATCTTTCCAAGTTGCTCCACCAACAATAACTTGGTCGAGATTCCCAGTAAATGGATTAAATTTATAACTCAAAATTAACTCCTAGTTACACTAGCCAATCTATTTGATGCATCATAGGATAGAGTTAGTGTCGCAATTGCAGTTCCACTAGCTCCACCTTGTTTATAAGTTGCGGTTTCAATTTCTCCAGCCCCATTTCCGGAGGCCACATAAGTTAATGCTATATAATCATAACTATTGGGAATTAAACTGGACAAATTTATGATTTGCGCCGCATGATTATTGATATCATGAACATCGCGCAGTACTTGTTGACCATCATATTGCGATAAATTATTTGCCATTATTTAATTCTCCTTGCTGATATTTTATAAGCGATTGCTGGAGATCCCGTAATTGTTGCTTGATAAGCTTTTAAATAATATGTTGTAGATGAATTTACATTAACACCATTAACCGTTAAATTAATACTTAATATTCCATTTATTGTATTAGATCCTCTGGTAGCAGTATCATCATATATTAATCCCGTGCTATCATTTCCAGGATTAGTTGATAAACCTATATTTGGAGTTGTTGCAGATGTATTAGCTGAAAAAATAGCCTGTAAGGTTATATCATATTCTCCAGGATTTAATGATATA
>Ga0114931_10000175_pt1 | contig 72953 bp, 64 predicted proteins | sample 2SBtaG_FD_89579 | JGI IMG/M metagenome (GOLD analysis project Ga0114931, IMG submission 89579) | Deep subsurface microbial communities from Kolumbo volcano to uncover new lineages of life (NeLLi) - 2SBTROV14_V59a metaG | ecosystem: Environmental > Aquatic > Marine > Volcanic | place: Kolumbo...
CGACCGCGGAGCGGTCGAGGGGGAGGCTCGGCGAAGCCGAGGGGGCGCTGCTGCGCCCCCAACAAACGGTGCTAGTCCCGCGTTGCGCGGCGTAGCCGCGCGTGCGAAGCCCCCATCGCTTCGATGGAAACGCGGGACTAGCTTCCGGGCTAGTGACGGCGCCGCCGCACCCATGCGAGGCCTAGACCAGCCAGTGCCAGAAGGCCGAAGGGTGCGCCCGGATCGCGCGAGCCGGCCGTGCGGCAGCCGCAGCCGCCCGAATCGTTCGCGGGCGCGGCGCCCTGCTTCGTGCCACCCGCGCCCGCGGCTCCGCCCGCGCCGCCCGTGCCGGCTCCACCCGCGCCGCCGGCTCCGCCGGCGCCGCCCGCCGCCTGCACCGACACCGTGAGCTGCTTGTAACGCCCGTCCTGGTCACCCTTGTTGACGAGCATGACGTAGGCGTCGGTGGCATTCGCAGGCACGCTGAAGTCCACGCTCGATGCGCCGCTCTTCGGGCCCACGGGGGCGCCGGTGGCGTTCTTGGCCTGGCCGGTGCTCGAGTTGAAATCGAGCGGTGTTGCGTCCCCGAAGCGTGCGAGCACAGCCGGCGTGTAGGGCGTGCCCTGCGCTCCGAAGGGGCTGCCCGACCCACCGCCGGCGTTCACGTCGGCCCAGCCCACGCTGAGCTGGGTTGTACCGGCGGGCAGCGCCACGTGCACCTGGAACAGCCCCGGCGCGTACGCCGCACTCTGCACCAGGCCGACCGTGCTCCTGCCGGGCGCACTGAACGAGTTCAAGAGCTGGGGGTCCGGTCCGTTGATGGGCTTGTCCGCCCATTCGAAGACGCGATTGCACATCGGCGTCACGCCGCGCGTGGTCATTTCCTTGTCGAGCGCGTCCGAGACCGTCTGTCCGAGCGGCGACGCCGTGATCGAAGCGCTGAACAGCTTGGCCAGATCGCCGTAGCCGAGATCGCCCGACGGCGCGCTCATCAAGGCTGCCAGGATGGCCTTGTCGTATTCGGCCTGGTCGGTCGTCGAGAGCGTCTTGCGCACCGCCCACAGCCCGCCCGAGAAGAACGTGGAGTCCGCGTGCACCTCGCCCGAGAGGCCGTCGGGGCAGACGTCCTGATTGTCCAGGTTGCGGATCGCGCCGCTCGCGGTGAGCCCCTTGCTGGCGTACTCGCCCACCTGTCCGTCGCCTGTGATGGCGCTGGAGAAGTAGTCCGCCAACCCCTCGTTCATGGCGCCGGGGGAATCCACGGCGCCATGGTTGTCGAGGTGCCACGTGCCGACCAGCTTGATGGTGCGGTCGATCATCGCGTGGGAAAACTCGTGGTAGACGACGTCGCCGTCGTACGAGAAATCGACTAAAGTTCCCTGTCCGAACCACATCGCGCCGCTCTGGATGTTGAACACCGTGGAAAACAGCGGGTCCTGCGGCGAGAAGAAGGCGTTGTCGAAGGGCACCAACGGCAGGCTCGTGTTGGCCGCCTTGCTGAGATTGCCCTGCTGGATCCCGTCCGGCAGCCGCAGGTTCACGACCGCGGGGAGCTCTGCCGGCTGGAGCTCGGGCATGCCCAGCGCCTGCAGGAAGTCGTACGCCTTGCTCACATGGTAGAACATGCTCACCTCGGCGTAGGTGTCCTCCGGAGCGGTGTCGCTGCCCTTGGTGTACGAGGTGAAGTCGCCGTTCGAGTCCGCCACGGCGTGCTGCTCGAGCTCGCAGCTGTGGACGGTGATGTTGGAGAACGTCTTGGTCGTCTGCTTGTCGACGCAGTTCATCACCTTGACGTGCCCGTCCGTCAGGTTGGTCGAGTTCTGCGCGAGGTCGGCGAGCTGCACCGTGATCGGCGTCGGCGTCTTGACCGGATTGAACTCGTTCACGGTCGCCTGCCGATCGAACTGCACGGCGTTGTAGCGTTCTATGAGCTCGCCCGTGTTGGCGTCGAGCACGATCACCGGCGCGTACGGGATGCCGTCCTCCACCGGCGCGAAGAACGTCCACACCAGCCGCGCCGAGTCGGCGTACGGCAGCCAGGCCAGCCGCGCGCGCTTCCCTGGCATTGCGATGCCGGCGAGCTTCGACGCCTTGGCGAGCGCCTGGTCCACGACGAGCCCGGGGGTCGAGCTCCCCGGCAGATGCGACTCGACCCGCGCCGTCGCCAGCTGGGTCGGCTGCCCCTCTGCGTCGAGCAGCACGGCCGCGCCGCGGTCCAGCACCGGCAAACCCAGGTGCTGCTGCGCGAACTTGACGACCTTGCGTCCACCGCCCGCGTCGAACGTGCCCACCGGCAGCAGCTCCACGTTGGCCAGCACCGGAGCGCGCGCAATCAGTGTGGCGCGGGCGCGCGCTTCCGTGCTGCCCGTCGCGAGCGGCGCGTTCACGGACGGCAGCACGAGCGGGGTCGACGGCGCGGCCACGGCGCCGGCGGAGGCGGTCATGGCAAGGAGAGCCGAAAGCGGAGCTGACAGGATGGACTTACGCACGATGCCTCCAGGAAGCGGGGGCTGGCATCGTGCCTGCTGGGTGTGCGAGCGGCAAGCGCTGGAAAATTGTGCTGACGACGATCCGCGCGCGCCAGGCCGGTTTGTCCTAGGCTTCGCGTGTGCGACAAGCGTCCAGGTGGTGTGCCCCGATGGTGTTGTCCCTGCTCGTGCTGGGCGCGTGCGGCGGCGCAGCTCCCCGCGCGCACGCGCCCCTCGCTGCAAAGAAGCCCGCCCCGACCCCGCCGAAGCCGGCCACGCCGCGCGATCGGCTGCTCGCCGTCCTGCACACGGTGAAGCCAGCGGGCCCAGTGCTCGGCGCGCTCGATGCCCAGGCGCGCGCCGATCTGGAGGCGCTGGTGAAGCAGGTGAGCCCGGCGCAGCGGAGCCAGATCACCCAGAGCGGCAGTCTGTTCGCCGCCGAGCGACCGCTCCTGTTCCTGGCGCTGGGCGGCGACTCGCCCGACGCCTACTTCGCCCTCGCGACGCGGGGGCGCGGGGCGGACGAGCTGGTCGGCATGCGCCGCCGCAACGGCAAGAGCAACGTCGATGATCTCGTGCACGTCGCCGCCGATGTCAGCCGGCGGGCGGCGGCAGAGTGGCTGCGCGCCCGTATCGTGGAGGTCGGAAGCCGCCACGGGCTAACGCCCGCGCTGTGCGACCAGATCGATGCGGTCGCGGTCACGCTGGATCGCCTGGACTTGCGGCGCCGCGCACGCGAGATGGCGGAAGCGCTCGACCCGGGCGCCGGGCGCGCGCTGCGCGCGGCGCGCGCGGCGGCGTGGCAGCTGGATGTTCCCGCGGCCCGCGCGGCTCTCGACAGGGCACGTTCACAGGGTGCCGGTGGCGATGCCGCAAAGGGCGTCGCCCAGCTCGTCGAGGAAGCCGCGCTGGCGGTGAAGGCCAAGCACGAAAAGCTCGACGTCGACACCAGCGTGAAGGCAGCACGTGCGCTGCTCGATCTGCACCACGCCGAACAGGTCGACGCGCTCCTTGCCCCGCATCGTGCCCAGGCTGGCTCGCACCTGGCGCTGGCGTCGGTGCTGGCGCTGGCGGCGACCGGCAACGGCATGTGCCAGGGCGTTCCAGACGGGGCCGGCAATGCCCTCATCTGTGCGACCGCGTGGCACCAGAGCAAGGACATCGCGAAGGTCGTCGGTCTGCTGGACAGCGCGTGGAAGTCGGGTCACGGGCGTGACGACGCTGCGATCCAGACCTGGCTCGGCATGGGGTACGTGCTGCCCTGGGTCTACCAGACCATCCGCGACTCGACGTCCGGTGCGGCCGACGCCAAGCAACACTTCCAGAGCCGCCTCTCGGCGACCGAACACGCGGTGAAGGAGGCGGCGGCCGCGTCGCACACCTTCGATGGTCTGGTCCTGTTCGTCGACGCGAGCGCAGCGGGGCTCACGGCATCCGAGCGGCACAAGGCCGGCGAGCGGGTGCACCTCCAGCCCGCCGTGCAGAAGGAGCTCGCAGGGCACGCGCTCGCGCTGGGCAAGCGTTCGCCCCAAGAGCGCTTCACGCAGGCGGCCGTGCTGGCGGTGGCGGGCATGCTGAGCCAGGAGCAGGACATCGGTCCGCTGCTGGTGCTTCTGCCCGATCCGGTGGCGCCCGGGTACCGTCACGTGCGGGCCGTGCTCGAGGCCTGGAACGCCGCGGTCCACGGGTCCGCCGCGGCCGACAAGGGACGGAGCCTGCTGGCCGGCTTGATTCCGGGCAGCCAGCCGCACTCGCTGGATCGCGCGAAGACGGTGCTGCTGATGGCGGAGCTCGACGTGCAGCTGACCCACGCGCCGCGCGCGTACAACGTGCTTTCGCAGGTCGCGGCGCAGCTCATTTCTGGCCAGGTCCCGCCCGCGCTCAGACTGCAGGCCGGGATCGATAGGGCCGGCGCGCTGTCACGGGTGGGCAGGACGGCGGACGCCGAGAAGCTGCTCGAGACGCTGATCGGGTCCGGTGTCCCGAAGGGCTCGGGGGACGCGCACTCGCTCGCGCTCATGGCCAAGGCGTATCTGCTGGTGCTGCGCGCCCGCGCCGCGAAGGGAGACGAGCGCCGTCAGTACGTCGACAAGCTCTCGCACGTTCTCGACGGCTCGGCCGACACCTCGTCGCGCATCGGGCTCTGGTGCGACATGTGGCAGCACGAGCTCGCCTACCAGATGAAGGCGGAGCAGTGCGGTGGACTGAAGGTGTGTCTGGCGAGAGCGGCCAAGCAGCGCCGCGTCCCGCCGACGGAGATCGAGGCCAGGGTAGGTCCCCAGGCGGCCGCCATCCTGCGCTCGGGGACGCTCTCCATGGGGACGCTCAACATCCAGTTCAACTTCAGCCGCGAGGCGGGGCTTGCTCCGCAGGTGCAGTTCGAGCCTCGGCTTCTCGCCGCAGAGTTGCCGCCTGCGCCCTGACACATCCTGACATCCTCCTGACATTTCCTGGTCGAGGAGGCCGGCGCCGTGTGCTGACGGGGCTTGGACAAGCCTGCTATGACTAATCCATGAGATGGGCCTGCTTGCGTTTCGTGCTCCCGGTCGCGGCGCTCGCGCTGGGGCTCGCTTGCTCCTCCGGGGAGAACGGCGTTGCCAGTAACAACCACCACGGCAGCGGCGGAACGGGAGCCGGTGGGGCAGCGGGCGCAGGTGGGGCCACCGCTTGCGAGGGCGGTGCCCTGGCGATGTGCGGCGGAACGTGCGTCGACCTGACGAGCGACGCGGCCAACTGCGGGACCTGCGGCAACGCCTGCGACTCCGGAGCGAGTTGCTGCAATTCCGCCTGCGTCGAGACCTCGTCCTGCTCCTTCGCGGTGACCAGTCTGGATCCTCCCGACGGCTGGCAGAACGGTGGCGACTGGGTGCTGCTGCATGGCAACGGCTTTGCCGACGGCATGAAGGTCTTCATCGGCGCCGGACGGGCTCCGGTGCTGGCGCTCGATCCGCACAGCGCCCGCATCCAGACTCCGCCGGGGCCGAAGGGCGATACCGATCTGCGCATCGAGCTCGGCAGCAGCACCGCGACGCTCAAGAACGGCTTCCACTACTCCAGCGGCGGGCTGAAGCAGCCGTGGCAACAGAAGCCGATGCAGAAGGTGCGAGGCGAAGATCCTGCCGTTGCCGTGCTGCAGGACGGCCGCGTGCTGATCGCCGGCGGCACCACCGTTCCGGACAAGTACGCCGACGCGCTCGACACAGCCGAGATCTTCGATCGACCGACCGAGAAGGTGACGCCGGCCACGGGCAGCATGAGCGCGCCGCGCTGGCAGGACACTGCGGTCACGCTGCTCGACGGCCGAGTGCTGGTCGTCGGCGGTGCCTGCCTCTCGAACATGTCGGCCTGCAACGGCGACGCGACGACCGCCGACTTGTTCGACCCGAAGACGGACACCTTCACGCCGACCGCAAACAAGCTCAACGTAGCGCGCGCCTACACGCGCGCGGTGCTGCTGCCGGACGGCCGCGTCTTCATCGCGAGCGCGAACGACCCGAGCGTGGAGATCTACGACCCGAAGACCGACAGCTTTACCAAGATCGACCACACGCAGGTGCACGTGTTCGGCTTCCTGGTGCGCCTGAAGGACGGTCGCGTGCTGATCGGCGGTGGCAACGGCAGCGAGACACACGCGGAGCTCTTCGACCCGGACACGGACACGTTCAGCGACACCGGCTCGCTCCAGCAGGGGCGCGCCATGCTGACGGCCCACACGCTGCCCGACGGCCGAGTGATCGTGATCGGCGGTTCCAGCGTGTCGGCGGGCGCCATCGATACGCCGCTCGCGTCGATGGAAGCCTACGACCCGAAGACCGGCACGTTCAGCACGCTGTCCTATGCGCTCGGCACGCCGCGCACCTGGCACGCCAGTGCGCTGGTGCGCGATGGGACGATCATCGTGGCGGGCGGCTACACGGTCAAAGGCCAGTGCGATTCGCTCTCCGACACGGTGGACCAGGTGGACCCCGTCGCCGGCACGGTCACGCCGTTCGCCACGCTGCCGAACAAGAACACCGAGTGGAACGCCGTCACGCTGCTCGATGGATCCATCATCGGCGTCGGCGGCGGGGCCTGCGGCACGGCTACGGCGCTGCCGGATCTCGACTTCCTGCCCGGCGACCCGACGCCGCAGTAGCCGCGCGCCCACGCGGAGCGGAGCAATCCGCCCGGGCAGACGCGGCGCGGTGTTGACCGCACGTCCCGGGTTGCGCCACTCTGTATGAATGCTGCGGGCAAGGCTCCTGGGGGTGACGTCGTTGTGCTCGGTTGCGCTGGTCGTCGCGTGCGGGAGCAGCGGAGGCAGTCCGGCCAGCGGAGGGAACGGGAGCGGGGGCACGGACGCGGGCTACGACGCGGCGTTCTACGACGGTGCGGCCGGGTCGGGCGGCGGCTACTCGGGCTCCGGCGGCTACTCGGGCTCCGGCGGCTACTCCGGTTCCGGGGGGTCAGCCGGCAGTGGAGGTACTGCGGGGACCGGCGCCGGCGCTGGCGCCGCCGGTGACTCCGGCGTGGATGCCGCGGACGGAGCCGCGACGCCGAGCTGCCACCCGCTCGAAACCTGGTGCGGCGGTCACTGCGTGGATCTCGAGGCGGATCTCGACAACTGCGGCGCGTGCAACGCCGCGTGTGCGAGCGGCGAGTTCTGCGTAGCGGGCCACTGCCAGGCCACGTGCCCCACCAAGCAGTGTGTTGTCGACGGACAGACGCAGTGCGTGACGACGAACACGGCGCTCCACTGTCAGCAGTGCGATAACCGGTGCGTCGGCGGACAGATCTGTCTCTTCGGTATTTCCTGCATATGCCCAGGGCTGACCAAGGATTGCGGGGGAACGTGCGCCGACATGAAGACAGACCCGCAGAACTGCGGCAGCTGCGGAAACGACTGCGGCCCTGGACTGGGCTGCAACAACGGGCTGTACGACTGCCCTCCCGGCGAGACGAACTGCAACGGCAAGTGCGTCGACACGGACACGAACCTCGACAACTGCGGCGGCTGCGGCAAGCTGTGCGACCTGCCGAACGCCACCGAGACGTGCGTAGGCGGTCACTGCACGTTCGGCGCCTGCGAGAGCGGCGCCAAGGACTGCGACAACAACCCGGACAACGGCTGTGAGCCGCTCGATACGGCGGAGCACTGCGGCAGCTGCCAGAACGACTGCCGGCTGCCCAACATGAACGTCGCGTGCAACGCGGGGAAGTGCCAGAACCTCGGCTGCCAGACGGGCTATGACGAGTGCGACGGCAATTCCGCCGACGGCTGCGAGGCGCTCGACTCGCTGACGAACTGCGGCGCCTGCGGCCATGCATGTGCGCCCGCCCACGGCACGGGTTCGTGCAGCGGCGGCGTGTGCCAGATTTCCACGTGCGACAACCTGTACAAGAACTGCGACGGCAGCATCACAACGGGCTGCGAGACCTCGCTCGAGACCTTGAGCGACTGCGGCGACTGCAAACAGGTGTGCGACTTCACGAACGCCAGCGAGAGCTGCAGTGGAGGCGTCTGCAAGCTGACTTCCTGCGACCAGGGCTACATCGACTGCGGCAGCGGCAGCGGGTGCGTCGTGCCTCCGGTCTGGTACCGCGACGTGGACGGTGATGGCTGGGGCGTCGACACCGATACGAAGACCGGCTGCAGCAAACCCTACGGCTATGTCGACAAGAGCGGCGACTGTGACGACGGCAACGGCACGATCAACCCCGGCGCCGGCTTCCACACCATCCCGCTGCCGGGCGGTAGCTTCGACTACAACTGCGACGGCCAGGAAACCAAGCAGTACCCGAACAAGTTCAGCTGCTCGGTGACCGCCAACAAGAACTGCTCGTCGGTCGATGGCTGGTACAGCTCCGCGCCCGCCTGCGGCGGCAGCAGGACCTTCTGCCATTCCTGTGCCTGGTACAGCATCAACGGTGTCCAGCACTGCGAGTGCGGTCCGGACTCGACGAGCGAAGTGCAGGGTTGTCGTTAGGCCGGTGCCGGAGTGTTCCCGGCGCCCCGGGCGCCCGTCCGGGCCTTAGCCCGCGCGTGTCACCACGACGGGGACGTCGGCATGGCGCAGCAGGCGCTGGGCGACGGAGCCGAGTACGCCGGCGCGTCCGCGCGGCGAGCGCCGCCCCACCAGCACGGCGTCGCATTCCTGCCCGCTGATCCGCTCGAGCAGCTCGTTCGCCGCGTCGCCCCGGGTCAGCTGCGCGGATGCCTCGAAGCCCTCCTGTTCCAGCCGGCCGGCGGTTTCATCCATGCTGTTGCGCAGGGCCGCGCGCGTGCTCTTGAGCGCGTCCGCGATGAAGTCCGGCCAGGGCAGTCCGCGCTCTCCGGACTCGAACGAGTGGAAGAGCTCGATGTGCGCACCGGGGGCCGCCAACGCGCGCGCCCAGCTCACCATCTCCTCGTCGATGCCGCCAACCGGTACGGCGACGAGCAGCCGTCGGAACGCGCCGTCGTGGGGCAGGGCGAGATCCTGGTGCTGGCGGGTGACCAGGACCGGGCACGCGGCGTTCGCTGCGACGTCGGACGTGACGCTGCCGAGCAGGAAATGTGTCGAGGTGCCGACTCCGTGCGGCGCCATGACGACCAGATCGTCGCCGTGTTCCGCTACGTAGCCGGCGATCGCGACGGCGACGTGGTCGCGCGCCAGAGCGGTGTCGATGCGTCCGCCGCCGAGCTCCTGCGCCACCTCGTCGAGCCGCTGCTGGACGACCCTCGAGCGGTCCTGGACATACTTGGCCCAGACGTCCGCGGCGACGCGCTCGGCCATGCGCTCGCTGAACGCCGGCAGCTTGTCGACGTAGAACAGCGTGAGCGCTGCGCCGTAGCGCTCGGCCAGCGAGAGGCCGAAGCGCGCGGCGAGCATCGCGTCGCTGGAGAAATCCACCGGAGCGAGGATGTGTTGTGGCTGCATGCCCGTAGTCGATGCAGGATCCGCGCCCGCCGGAGGCGCCGCTCCGCCGTTCGATCGCGGCAGAATGCCGCGTCCGCCCGCGCAAAAGCTGCGTTGTTGCGCCTGGGCGGCTGCATGCGACAGTCCGGCCATGCCGCGCAAGCCGGACGAGGTCGAAGCGCCCGAGGACGACGACCTCCGCTCCCGCACCGAGGAGCGGCGTGCGAGGAAGACGCGCGAAGAGGCGCTGGCGCGGCTGGCCAGGGAGCTCGTCGAGCTGCGCGAGCGGCATCTCGAACAGCTCGGTCTGGTGGAAGATACCCTGGACGCGATCCGCGAAGCGCGCGCTATCCGGAGCCACATCGCACGCAACCGTCAGCTGCGCGTCGTCCGCAGCGCGCTGCGCGACGCGGACTGGCCCGCGATCCGCGTCAGTCTCGACAGCCTGCTCGAGCACGGCGCGCTGTCCGCCGACGCGGGCGCGGAACGCGAATGGGTCGTGCGACTGGTCGGGGGCGGGAAGCGCGAGCTCGAGGCGTTCCTCGCCGAACACCCTCACGCCGACCGCCGACATCTGCGCCAGCTGATCCGCAACGCACAGGCCAGTGCGCCCGTGCGCCGCAAGCGCGCCGAGGACAGGCTCGCCACGGCGCTGCGTTCACTGATGACGCGCTGAGACGCCAGGAGAGAAAGCGCACATGGGTTGACAGCCGCGCCGGTCTTCAGGACCCATCGGGATGGAAACAGCCGCATGGACCAGATCGCCGCCCTTTTCGAGCAGCACGCGACCATCGCCTACGTGGTGCTCGCGCTGGTCATCTTCGGGATTTCGTACAGCATCAGGTTCATCGTGGAGAGCTGCAGGAAGTGACGCCCGGGCGGCGCGGCGCACAGACGCACTAGTTGCCGACCGCTCCTACCCAGACGTTGTCCTTGCCGTTGAGCGTCGAGCGCAGCACGAAGCCCTCGCCGTTCAGCTTCGGGTTCACGCCCAGCACCTTGATCGTCAGATGGAGGATGTCGCCGTTCGTGCCGGAGCTCTTGTCCAGCGAGAGCTGCAGATCCGGCGACCCGTTGTTGACGATCACGTTGAAGTCCTGCGCCGTCACGTTCCAGGGGCCACTGGTGGGTGCGTCACTGAATAGGTGCACGTCGATCGTCTTGCTGCTGCCGACCGGGATCTTCACGCCCTTGGTGGTCACGGTGTTGCCGAGGCCGTCGTTGATGACGAACGAGTCGGTCAGCACTGGCGCGGCGTTGAAGTAGGGCTCGAAGTTGGCTGCGGGGACGCAGGGGTTCATCCCCGCCTGCGCCGCCTTGTTCGACCAGCTTCGCTGTACGGTGTATCCCAGGCTGGGCAGGACGATGTTTGCGTCGTTGTCGAGCGTGCACAGATCCGTGGCTTCGCCGTCCGTTGCAGCCGTCCAGATCACGTGATCGTCGTCGGGCTGGAGGAACGCGGGGTTGCTCTGTACGAAAGGATCCGTCGCTGCCTCGATCAGCTCGTGGCTGATCGTGACGGTTATGTCGTCCAGCCCCTTCTGCGACGGGCCGGGGCAGGTACACGCGACCGCGAAGGGGACCGTGACGCCATCGACGACGTCTTCGCTGTGGTAGCCCGAGTAGCTGTTGCAGCAGTCGCCGCCGCTCGTGGCGGGGAAGGTGACGACGTAGATGGTGTTCGGGTCCGGCGGGCCCCAGTCCGGACTTGCGCCCGACAGGTGCTGTGCGAACAGGGCCGGGATCACGGTGTCGTCGACCGCGGCCGGCGCCTGGACGCCGAGGTGCACCGGCGGCGACGCGACCAACGGACCGACGCCGTATTCCTTGGTGGTGGCGCTCCAGTACGGAGTGGCGCCGATCTGGCTGACCAGCGTGTCGATGTCCGACGCGTTCGTATCGCCCTGGTAGGTGATGGACACGACCTTGGGATTGGCCAGCACCGGCCCGCCGAGGTTCATGAGCTGTGGTGCCCGGTCGTGGGGCGCCGCCGTGGAGCCGCCGCTGCCTCCCGCACCTCCACCCCCGACGCCGCCTGCGCCTCCGCCTCCCAATCCCGCGGCGCCGGCTACTCCCGCGCCTCCGCCTGCCCCTCCAGTACCTGTCCCCTTGGAGCTGGTGTAGCTGCTGCACGCGACCAGCCCGACTGTGGATATGACGAATGCGCTCAAGAGTGAAGTCTGCACAGCGTGGACGGTAACAGACGCTCAGTCGGCCTCGAAGCGCAGACGCGACGCGCGTCGCGCTTGGCGATTCTGTAGGATCCGCTTTCGCGACGATGCGTCGCTTTCGAGTCGCGCCCGAGCGTGGCACTTCACGCGGTCGACAACAGCATGGCAGCGAAGAGGAAGGAGGCGCGCATGCTTCGCCGTATCCCATGCGGAACCGGCCCAGGGAATGCGCCTGGAAGCAGGCCGCGCGTTGGGTCCGACGCTCAGCCCGGCCCGGGAACGATCACGCGCAGCGCCTGCTGTTGCACGTCCACTTCCACCCGCGACGTGGCGATGAACTCCTCGCCGTCGATCTGGGCGACCAGCGGCGCGTGCCCGTCTGGCACGTCGAAATCGATGACGATGTGCCCGCCCCTGAAGGGTCTGGAGTGCTCGATGCCGACAGCGTTCAGGCGCTCCTCGGTCAGCGGGTTGCCGTCCAGGTCCACGATGGCCTTGCTGGTCCAGTCCCGCTTGCCGCAGAAGGGCACGATCTCGAACAAGCCGTCGTCGTGGCACGACGTGCGATCGAAGACCCACGCGCCGCCGTAGACGCGCGTGCCGCTGATCACCAGATCCGTGAGACCGGCGAGCTCGTGTCGGACGCCGTCGGCGTCGATGATCGCGTTGAACTTGTCGCTGGTGACGTATGACCCGAGGAACTCGCGCAAGAGCGCACCCGCGTACACCAGCTGGTCCCGGTACAGCTCCTTGAGCGGCCCGAATCCGGCGATCTTCTCCCGGTCGAGGTTCCGCGCGGCGAGCACGCGGGCCGAGAGGCCCCAGCCTGCCGAGTCGAAAAACAGCTCGCTCCGCTCCCCCGCCTTGATACGGCCGGCGTCGAGGCGCGTCTCGTGGCCGGAGAGTACAACCGCGACGTTGCGTGCGAGCTCCTCGTCGCCGGCGTGAAGGCCGAAGCTCTGTCCCTGGTCGTTGGCCGTTCCGGTCGGCAGCATCCCAAGTGCGACCTCGCCGGCGCGCGCCGAGCCGAGCAGGCCGGCGGCGACCTCGCGGAACGTGCCGTCGCCACCCATGTAGATCACGCAGGCGTAGGGCGTGGTGTCGAGCGCGGCGGTCAGCGCGGCGACGGTGCGCCCTTCGGGCTCGGTCGCCAGGAAATCCGGGGCCACGCCGGCTTCAGCCAACAGGCGTCGCGCCTCGGCGATGCGCGCGGCGTTCCTGCCGCTCTGGGCCGTCGGATTGCCGACGAGGAGGTGCGTCGCCGCCACGTGCCGCATCCTACCACTCACGGACTCTCCCGCGCGGGTCGGCTCTCCCCTGCGTCACGGTTTGTGCGTCCTCCGGCCTGGCGAACGCCTATGCTGACCGGATGCCGGACGCCCCGACGACGCCCTCCAGCTCCGCATCTGGAACGCCCACGCAGAGTCCGGCGTTTCCACTGGCCCTGCTCGGCATCGACCTGGTTGCTCTCTTCATCTCGGGGATCGGTCCGCACGACCGCTTCACCTGGTTTCTCGAAGTCGCGCCGTTCCTCATCGTTGTTCCCATCCTGATCGCCACCTGGAAGCGCTTCCCCCTGACGAAGTTGCTCTACGCGCTGATCGCGGTGCACGCGATCGTCCTGATGGTCGGCGGGCACTACACGTACGCCCTCGTGCCGCTGGGGGAGTGGATGAAGCAGGCCTTCCACCTCGCGCGCAACGACTACGACCGGATCGGCCACTTCGCCCAGGGGTTCATCCCGGCGATCGCCGTACGCGAGGTGCTGCTCAGGACCTCGCCGCTCAAGCGCGGCAAGTGGCTCTCTTTCCTGTCCGTCTGTGTGTGCCTGGCCGGTAGCGCCTGCTACGAGTTCTTCGAGTGGTGGACCTCGGTGGCCACCGGCACTGCGGCGACCGCGTTCCTCGGCACGCAGGGCGATCCGTGGGACACCCAGTCGGACATGTTCGCCTGCCTGGTAGGCGCGACGCTCGCGGTGATCCTGCTGTCACGCCTCCACGATCGCGCTCTACGGCACGTGGTGGCGAGCCCGTGACGCGGAGCGAACGACGGCTCGCCGGGTGAGCGCGACGGCCTCTAGTACCACGTTTCCATCGAAGCGGTGGGTGCTTCGCACGCGCGGCTGCGCCGCGCCACGCGGGACTAGCAGCGTTTGTTGGGGGCGCAGCAGCGCCCCCTCGGCTTCGCCGAGCCTCCCCCTCGACCGCTCCGCGGTCGTCTAGCCCCTCGATTCAACAGAATCGAGGCGCTAGAGCACGCTCTCCAGATCGTTGCCGATACTTTCCGGCGAGTCCTTGGAAGCGTAGCGCTTGACCACGTTGCCCGAGCTGTCGACCAGGAACTTCGTGAAGTTCCACTTGATCGACTGGGAGCCGAGGACGCCCTTCTGCTCGCTCTTCAGGTGCTGGTACAGCGGGTGGGTATTCTTCCCGTTGACCTCGACCTTGGCGAACATCGGGAAGGTCACGTCGTAGGTGAGAGAGCAGAAGCTCTTGATCTCCTCTTCGTCGCCCGGTTCCTGGTGACCGAACTGGTCGCACGGGAACCCGAGCACCACCAGGCCGCGATCGGCGTACTTGCGGTAGATTGCCTCGAGGCCTTTGTACTGCGGCGTGAAGCCGCACTTCGACGCGACATTGACGATGAGGAGCGTCTTGCCCTCGTACTCGGCCAGCTTCTGCTCCTGGCCGTCGATCGTGCGAACGGTGAAGTCATAGACGCTGGACATGCGCGATACCTGGCGCAGCGCCCCGCCGATCGCAAGCGCCTTCTGCCGTTCTAGCCGACCTCGAGCGCGTCCGGTCCGCCGACGGGCTGACGCGTGCCCCGCTTCGTGTCGTCGAGCAGACAGTCCAGCGTGGACGCGGCCAGGTCGGAAAGCTCGATGGGGTTGAAGCGCAGGTGTTCGCCTGGTCGGACATCTGTGCCTCCGGACGACAGGTTACACCTTGCCCGCCGCGTTCTGTCACCGATTACATTGACATTCGGTAGTGTCACAGTTATTGATGGGCTGGTAAGGAGACCGAAATGGCTGAAGTGCAGAGCGAGCCGGCGGAAGAGCTCGTCAACGCGGTGACCCACGGCCTGGGCGCGGCCTTGGCGGCGGCAGGGCTAGCGATGCTGGTCGTGCTAGCGGCCCTGCTGGGCGACGGCTGGCAGCTCGCCAGCGCCATCGTCTTCGGCGTGACGCTGTTACTGCTCTATCTGGCGTCGACGCTGTACCACGCGCTACCCGGACGGCGCGTGCTGAAGGTGCTCGATCACGCGGCCATCTATCTCCTGATCGCCGGCACCTACACACCGTTCGCACTGGTGACGCTGCGACACGCCGGCGGCGCGTGGCTGTTCGCTGTCGTGTGGGCGCTGGCCGCCGTCGGCATCACGTTCGAGGTGACCTGGCGCGATCGGCCGCGCTGGCTCAACGCGTTGGTGTTCCTCGCCATGGGCTGGTTGGTGATCTTCGTGCGCGGCCCGCTGGTGGCGCACCTCCACGGCGCCGGCCTCTGGCTGCTGGTCGCCGGCGGCGTGACCTACACGCTGGGCACACTCTTCTACGTGACACCGCGCCGTTACATGCACGCGGTCTGGCACGTGTTCGTGCTCGGCGGCAGCACCCTCCACTTCCTCGCGGTGCTGCTCTACGTGCTGCCTCGCGGCTGAGCCACATCGACGCTGCCCCGTCACGCTTCGAGCTCCGCCCGGCGGCGACTGACGCGCTCGGCCTGGAATCGCGGCGAGACCCTCAGAGGATCCCGGGGATGAGCGCCTTGCGCTCCTTGGGGTAGTGCTCGAACGTCGCTCGGTACCAGGTGTGGTTTGCGACGGCTCTGGGGGCCAGGTTGGCGATGGTGAACGCAGCAAAAGAGAGTCCGGCGAGCGACCATGTCGCCACAGCCCAGCCCAGCCACTGCACGACTTCTCCCAGGTAGTTGGGGCAGGAGACCCAGCGGTAGAGACCGCCATAGGGGATGGCGTAGCCGTCGCTCTTCTCGCGCAATCGCCGGAGGGTGGCGTCCGCGTTCCTGTTGATGAAGACGCCCACCACGAACATCGTCGCGCCAACGATGAACTGGGGGCTTGTCAGCCACGACGTGCTCCAGGGGGGCGCAAGCCCGGATATCCAGCGCGCGTTGATGTAGCTGTTGCAGGTGTTGAAGACGACCGCCATGAGCACGACCGCCCACGGCATGACGGCACCGGGGCGCGCACTCTTGGCGAATGGGTAGATGAATGCCCGGTAGACGTAGTGGGATAGCCACAAGGCGGCGAGCAGCATCGGCACGAGCTGGGCGCGGTACCTCCCCGCGGCAAAAATAGCCCCGAACAGCAGCGCCGATGGCATCTCCATCACCAGCCAGGCAATCCGGTCAGGCAGCTTGGGGCCCCAACCAGTCCGGCTGTGGCGCCCGTAGGGTGCGCGTACGAAACTGGCGGCCACGATGACGATTGCGGCCCATACAAACACGCCGAGGGTGAGGGCGCGATGGAACGCGAGCTCGGTCATGGCGCGGACTGGGCCTCGATGCGCTCGAGCAGCGACTCTGGCAGCCGGCCGTTTTCCGCGAACCAGCGGTACGTGTCACGCACGGTTTCTTCAGTCGGGCGTGGACGGTAGCCGAGCTCGCTTTCGGCCTTGCCGAGGTCGTAGTCACGGTTGGCGCGCAGCGCCACCAGCGCTTCGGACGTATAGAGCGGCTCTTGATGGGTGAGGTTGGCCCAGAGCTGCATGAAGGGCGCACCAATCTGTGCCAGCCACATGGGGCTGGAAAAGCGCGGTGGCGCCACACCCGTGATGCTCTCTGCGATAGCGGCCAGGCTCTTCACCGAATGCCAGTGTCCACCTAGCAGGTAGCTTTCGTTCGTACGGCCGCGCTCCGCGGCTTCGAGGATTCCCCGCACGACGTCGCGGGCATCCACCCAGTTGAACCCGCCGGGCACCAGGCCCGGAAGCTTCTTGCGATAGAGATCCAACAAGACCTTGCCCACACGGGATGGAGCGAAGTCGTTGGGCCCGATGATGGCCGAAGGATGGACAATCACCGCATCGAGTCCCTCGGCGACGACGCGGCGTATCTCTGCTTCGCCCTCGGCCTTCGAGACGTCATAGGCCGGTGCGCGTCCCTTCGTGACCCGTGCCCGCGTTTCATCCAGGGGCTCCGAGAGGGGCGTCTGGGAGAACGCGTGGATGGAGCAGACGTGCACCATCCGACGAACGCCCTTCGCAAGACACTGCCTGGCGACGTTGGCCGCACCGTTGACATTGACGTCGTGGACGAGGCCCCCCATCGGCCCGGTGATGGAGATCTGTGCGGCAAGGTGGAAGACCATTTCAGAGCCCGCCACAGCTCGACGAACGGCGACGTTGTCCCGGACGTCGCCTTCGACGATGTCGAGGTCGAGTCCCGCGATCGACTCGGGGCGCTCGGGCGACCTCATCAGGATGCGCACGTGGTCGCCGCGCTCCAGCAAGCTGCGGACCAGGTTCGAGCCCAGGTGGCCCGTGGCCCCGGTGACCGTGACCCGTGTTGCAGACATCCCGGGGTCTTGTCACAGATCCGGGGCCGTCCCAAGAGGGTGGATTCGACCCGCAGAGCAGCGCTGCCGCGGCGTTCCGCCCTACTCGAACTCGCCCACCAGCGCGCGCGCTGCCTCGAGCTGCGCCTTCTGCCGCTCCAGCGCCGCGAGCTGCTCGCGGGCTTCGGCGACGACCTCGGGTGGGGCCTTCTCGACGAACTTCGGGTTCGAGAGGCGCTTGCCGAGGACGTCGATGTCCTTCTGGGTCTTCTTGAGGCTGCGCTCGATGCGCTGCTCTTCGGTCTTGGCGTCGACCAGGCCGCGCAGACCGACCAGCACCTCGATCTCGCCGGCGACGCTGAGCACGCTGCCCTTGGGCCGCTGGCCCGTGGCGTCTTCCACGCCCGGCGCGCCGTCGGTGCGCACCAGGAACTCGATCAGGCCGGCCTGTTCGGTGAGCAACGTGCGCAGCGCGGCGTCGTGGCTGCGTAGCGTGAGCGGCACGCGTGCGCTCGGGGCGATCTCGTGCTCGCTACGGACGGAGCGCGCCGCGGAGATGGCGCGTGTCAGCGCGTCCATCTGCTGCTCGGCTGCGGCATCGGCGCGCCCGTCGGCTGCGACGGGGTAGGGGGCGAGCGCGATCGACGCGGGGCGCGACGCGGGCCGCGGCACCTTCTGCCAGAGCTCCTCTGTGATGAAGGGCATGAACGGATGCAGGGCGCGCAGGGCCGTCTCGATCACGTGTGCCAGCGTCTGCCGCGTCTCGGCTTTCTCCTCCTCGCTGCCGCCGGTGAACACGGGCTTGCTGGTCTCGAGGAACCAGTCGCACAGCTCGTCCCAGAAGAAGTGGTAGAGCGCGCTCGACGCGCCGTCGAGGCGGAACTCGTCGATGCTCCTGGTGCTCTCTTCCACCACCGTTGCGAGTCGCGAGAGGATCCAGCGGTTCGGCAGGAGCTTCGGCTCCGCCGGCGGCTTGCCGTCGAGCACCGCGCCCTCGATGTGGCCGAGCGAGTAGCGGACGGCGTTGTAGATCTTGTTGCAGAAGTTGCGGTAGCCCTCGATACGCTTGGGGCTCAGGGCAATGCGGTGCGCCTGCGGCGAGTAGCTGCAGAGCGTGAAGCGCACCGCGTCGCCGCCGTAGGCCGGGAAGCCCTTGCCGACCTGTGCGGCGGAGGGATAGGCCTTCTTGAACTTGCCGAGCGCTTCCTTCACCGGCGCGCCGGGCAGCGACTTCTGCACCATCTTCTCGAAGTCGGCGCCGTGGATGAGGTCGAGCGGGTCGAGCGTGTTGCCCTTCACCTTGCTCATCTTGGCGCCCGTCTCGTCGACCACCATCCCGTGCAGCAGCACGCGGCGGAACGGCACGTCGCCCATGAAGTGCAGCCCCATCATCATCATGCGCGCGACCCAGAAGAACAGGATGTCGTAGCCCGTCTCCATGTCGCTGGCGGGATAGAAGCGCTCGAGCGCGGGCGTCTTGTCGGGCCAGCCCAGCGTGGAGAACGGCCAGAGCGCGCTCGAGAACCAGGTGTCGAGCACGTCCGGATCCTGCTCGAGCTCGTCGCTGCCGCACTCGGCGCACTTTGCGGGGCGATCCTCGCGCGTGACGGTGATGTGTCCCTTGTCGCAGAAGAACGCCGGGATCTGGTGACCCCACCACAGTTGCCGCGAGATGCACCAGTCCTGGATGTTGGTCAGCCAGTGCTCGTACGTCTTGACCCATTCTTCCGGGATGATGCGCGTGCGGCCGTCGCGCACGGCCTGGAGCGCCGGCTCGGCCAGCGGCGTGGTCTTCACGAACCACTGCGTGCTGATCATCGGCTCGACGATGGTGCCGGAGCGCTGGCAGCGCGGCAGCGTGAGCGCGTGCTTTTTCGAACCGCGCTCCAGGCCGGCGTCGGCGAGCGCCTGCTTCACCGCCTTGCGCGCCTCCTTCACCGTCATGCCCTTGAAGCGGCCCGCCTCTTCGTTGAGCGTGCCGTCGAGGCTCAGGATGTTGATTTCCTCGAGCTGGTGGCGCTTGCCGGTCGCAAAGTCGTTGAAGTCATGCGCGGGCGTGACCTTCACGGCGCCGGTGCCGAACTCCATGTCGACCAGGATGGCGTCCGTGATGATGGGGATCTCGCGGTCGACGAACGGGTGCTCGAGCTTCTTGCCGTGCAGGTGCTTGTAGCGCGGGTCATCCGGGTGCACGGCCACGGCCGTGTCGCCGAGCATCGTCTCCGGGCGTGTGGTCGCGACCACGAGCTCGGTCGCGCCCTCCGAGGCGTCGGTGCCGGCGACCGGGTAGGCGAACTCGTACATCTCGCCTTCGGCTTCCTCGTTGTCGACCTCGAGGTCGCTCAGGGCCGTGCGGCAGTCGTTGCACCAGTTGATGAGCCGCGTGTCGCGGTAGATGAGCCCTTCCTCGTACAGCCGCACGAAAGACTCGCGCACGGCGACCGCCATGTCGGGGTCCATCGTGAACTTGATGCGGTCCCAGTCGCACGAGCAACCGAGCACGTGCATCTGCTCGAGGATGCGGCCGCCGCTCTCTTTTCTCCACTGCCAGACGTGCTCGACGAATTTCTCGCGGCCGAGGTCGTGGCGGGTCTTGTTCTCGCGGCGGAGCTGACGCTCGACGACCGTCTGTGTGGCGATGCCGGCGTGGTCGAGCCCGGGCTGCCACAGGGCGTTGTAGCCCTGCATGCGCTTGTGCCGGACCAGCACGTCCTGCAGCGTGCCCATGAGCGCGTGGCCCATGTGCAACGAGCCCGTGACGTTCGGCAGCGGCAGCGGCACCACGTACACCGGGCGCTTGTCGTCTGCGTCGGTGCTCGCGTGGAACACCTTCTGGTCGAGCCAGAACCTGTACCAGCGGGGCTCGACTTCGGTGGGCTCGTAGGCCTTCGGCAGCTCGTCCATCGAGCCGGAACCTAGACGACAGGCGCGGTCGACGCCAGCCGTCGCGCTCCCGGCCTATTCGCTGGTGAGACGGCGGATCTCTTCCTTGATCAGCGTCTCGGCGAGCACCGGCACGACTTCCCAGACCACCTGCTCGACCACCTCGCGCGAGAGCGCGAGTACGGCCTGCACCTGATCGGAGTCGAGGCCGAGGCCCTCGAGCTTCTCGGCGAACTGGCCGCTGCCGTTGGTGGCGGCGGCCGCGGCGGCTGCGGGCCTGGCCTGCACGGGGACGCCGGTGACCGGAGTCGGAGCGATGGGCGCCGTCTGCCGGACCGGTGCGGGAGCCGGCCGCGCCTGGGGCGGAGCGGGCGTGCCAGTGGCCGTTTGCGCGCGCGCTGGAGCGGCGGCGGGAGCCGGCGCCGCCCCGGGCGGGGGAGTGCCGTACGAGAGTGTGGGCGAGCGGGGGCGGAGCCCAGGTGGCGCACCAGGTGCCGCCGCGACCGGCGCAGGGGCAGGCGAGGGCGCCGGAGCGGCTGCGGGCGGAGCCGCGGCTGCGGCGGGCTGCGCGCCGGCCTCACCCGCCTTCCGGGCCAGCGCGCCGACCTTGTCGATCAGCTGCTGGGTGTCGAACGGCTTGTCCATGAAGTCGTCCGCACCCGCCGCCGAGCCGCGGGAGCGGTCGTACGGCCGCTGCTTGCTCGACAGGATGAGCACCTGCGCGCCGGGAGCGTTCTGCTTGACCTGCTGGCACAGGTCGTAGCCGTTTTCGGAGCCGAGCTGCGCGTCGATCAGCACGACCGCGGGCCCCTCCGCACCGAGCTTCTGTAGAGCGTCGGCGGAGGATTCGGCCAGGACCGTATGATAGTCCTCCCCCGCGAAGGTGATCGCCAGCACCTTGCGCATTGTCTTGCTGTCGTCGACGGCCAGCAGCGTCGTGGTCACAGGTCCTCCGGGTCTCGGGATAGGCCGGTGCGAGATCATCCAGTTCCGCTACAAAAGTGTCAAGGAATTCGCGGATCGGCGAGTCCGGCCCCGCGCGGCCGGACCCGGCGGAACTCGTTGCTTGGCGGCAGATCCGGCCCCTACAGACACTTTGCCGGGTCTGTTCGGCGGTTCGCGGGGCTCAGCCGATGTGCGGCCCAACGTGCCCGCCGCTGCGTCCGGCCAGGGTGGCGCTCGCGCTGGAGGGCTTGGCCGGGCGGTTCCTGGTCGCAGTCGGCCCGGGCTGCCCGAGGTGCCACTTTTCCGGCCTCGACGCGGGCTCTTGGCATCAATCCACGATGAACCACTTCACGCCGTGGGTAACTTCCAGGTGAAAGTGGTTGTGGTGGGGCTTGTTGTAGTCCGGCGTCAGGATGACGTTGAAGAGGTGCTGGTCGGCGGCTTCGCACACGATGGAATGCAGCTCGCGGGCCTCTGGCGTCGTCGGGCGGGGCTTGGTGGCTTTGGGCCCGCAGGTCCTGTTGCCGATGCGACCGTGGAAGTCGTGGAGCACGACCAGCTCCTTGCCGGACTTCTTCTTGAACAGCCGCATGTCGACGGCCAGGCCGCCGGGATGACGCTTGGCGATCTTGCCCTTGGGCCAGTGCTTCGACGGCGGGCGCCAGCCCGAGAAAATGCGCACCTCGTCGATGTCGTGGGCGCGCAGGATGTGGCTGAAGTCGTCCATCGCCAGCACCAGCCGGCAGTCGAAGATCTCGTAGGGGACCGTGGGGCGCTTCTTTGCGGGGAAGTCCGTCCGGTACAGCACGCCGCCGAGCTTGCCCTTCAGCCGCACGGGGACCAGCACGCCGGGTGCGTGCTTGACGCGGCGGTAGGCGATGTGGCGGTGGCGGAGCTCCCCGAGGCAGCTGTGCGGCGTCATTCGCGCGTAGCGGCAGGCGGGCGTGCGGCGGGCGCCGGGCAGGAAGCGGGCGAGGCTCTTGTCGGCCCGCGCGGAGGCGGGGATGAGGAGCAGGGCCGTTGCCGCTGCGAGCCACAAGGAGCGAGCGCGCATCGTCTCCCGGCTAGCGCACGCGGCGCCCGGAGGCAAAGTCCGCGGCGTTTGCGGAACGCGCCAAGCCGCGCGGATTTGACGCGGTAGCCAGCCGCGCCCCACAATCAAGCTAGTGAGCACGAACCTCGCCAAGCGCGGTCGCTCGGTCCTGTATGCGGTCGTCAACGAGTTCATCGCTACCGGCGAGCCGGTGGGCAGCCGCACGCTGGCGAAGAAGTACGGCTTCGATCTGTCGGCGGCGACCATACGTAACGTGCTCGCGGACCTGGAGGACGCGGGGTACCTGACCCAGCCGCACACCTCGGCCGGGCGCGTGCCCACCGAAAAGGCCTTCCGGCTGTTCATCGACGCGCTGATGCGGGTACGCCAGCTGTCGGCAGAGGAGGCCACGAAGATCGCCGAGTGGTTCGAGGATCTACAGCCCGGGGCCGACCTGCTGCGCGAGACGGGGCGGCTCCTTTCGGATCTGACCGGAGCGGCGGCGGTGCTGGTACGGCCGCGCGTCGAGACGCGCACGCTCATGAAGGTGCGCTTCATCCCGACCCGGCCCGGCGAGATCTTGAGCGTGATCGTGCTGTCGGACGGTACGGTCGAAAATCGCTTCCTCAAACTCGACACGCCGCTCGGCGAGAGCGAGCTGGTGCGGCTGCACAACATGCTGGAGGAGGTCATCGAGGGGCGCACGCTGGGTGCGGTGCGCGACTTCTTCGCGCGCGCGGCCGACGAGCATCGCGGCGAGCTCGACGCGCTGCGCGAGCTCGGCCTGTCGCTGGTCAGCCAGGCTATCGAAGGCGCGGACCGCCGCGCGGATATCCTGATCGAAGGCCAGGCGCGGCTGTTCGAGCAGGGGTTTGCCAGCACGGAGCACATGGGCGAGCTGCTCCGCGCGCTCGAGGATCGCGAGCGGCTCGTGTCGCTGCTCGATCGCATCCTGGCGGCGCAGCGCGTGCAGGTGTTCCTCGGTGAGGAAACGAGCGACGCCGTCGGCTACCCCGTGAGCCTGGTGGCTGCCCGCTATGCCGAGGAAGAAGGCCGGCCGGGTGGCGCCGTGGGCATCATCGGACCGACCCGCATGGACTATGCGACGGTCGTACCGCTGGTCGGCGCGACTGCGGACGCGATGACCGCGGCGCTTGCGCGCAGCCGCGGCGGCGCGGGCAAGCCCGGCGGCGACGGCGACTAGCCCGCGGCTCCGCTGGCCTCTCGCCGATCCGTGATACTCTGCGCCGGCATGGCCACCGCGCCCCCCGACCTTCCCGGCACGACTGCAGACAGTCCCATCGACCGGGCCCTGGCGCTCGCTCTGGCCGACGAGCTCGACGCTTCGCTGCGTTGGGCGACGGCCCTGGTCAAGAGCGGGCCCGCGAGCCCCATCGCGCTGCTCATCACCTCGCGCCTGCTGGCGGCGCAGGGTCGCCGTGAGATCGCGGCGGACGGTCTCGATGCCTGCGTGACCCGCGCCATCGACGCCGGCAACCTGCCGCTCGCCGTCGCGGCATGCTGCGATCTGCGCTCGCTCGGTGCGGACAACTCGTCGCGGCTCGACGACATCGCAGCGAGCTTCGCGGCCGGTTCGTCGCGGCTCCTGTCGCGCGGGGCGACGCCTCCGGAGCTCCCCGGCCACGCGCGCGAGGACTTCCAGCCGCTTCCGGCTGTTCTGGCCGGCAAGGCGCTGCTGTCCAAGGCCCAGGAAGCGCTGCACGAGGCCCGCCAGCTGCTCGACGACGACCTGGCGGCGCGCAAGGAGCCGCCGAAGGTGGTGCCCGAGCCGCTCTTCTCGGCGCTGGACCGCGACGCGCTCCGGGCGATGATCGGCATCTTCGACACGATCAGCGTCTCGAACGGCACGGTGCTGATCGAGGAGGGAACGAGCGGCGCGGAGGCGTACATCGTCGCACGCGGCGAGCTGGAGGTGCGCCGCAAGGCGACGGACGACGACATGGAGTCCGGCGACATCCTGCTCGCGCATCTGGGCGCAGGCGCGCTGTTCGGGGAGATGGCGCTCTTGTCGCGCTCGGCCCGCGCGGCGAGCGTCGTGGCGTGCCGATCGAGCATCATCCTCGTCGCGCGCAAGGAAGCGCTCGACGAAGTGGCCGCTCGCCAGCCCCGCGTCGGCACGGAGTTCGCCGATCACTGCCGCCGGCGCATGGTCGAGAACCTGGTGCGCACGAGCACGATCTTGAGCGCAGTCAAAGCCAAGGAGCGGCCGGCGCTGGTCGAGCGCTTCGTGACGCGCACCTTCGAGGAGAGCGAGCGGCTGATCGAGCAAGGGCAGGAATCCGACGGGCTGCATCTGGTCGCCTCGGGCGAGGTCGCCGTCGTGGTGCGCGACGGTGACGAGAGCACGGTGATCGCCAAGCTCGGCGTGGGCGAGGTGGTCGGCGAGGTGGCGCTGGTCCTGCGCCGGCCCTCGAACGCGGACGTGATCGCCACCAATCCCACGGTGACGCTGCATCTGCCGCGGGATCGCTTCCTCGATCTGATCAAGCAGCACCCCGCCATCCTCGGCCAGCTGTACGAGCTTGCCGTCAAGCGCGACGAGGAAACGTCCAGCATCGTGGCCCAGGAAGCCACCGACGCGAACGACTACGTGCTGATCTAGCGGGACGCGGCCGGAGCTCCCATCCCGCCCCCCCGGCAGGCCGTGACTTGACCGCCATCCCGGTGGAGGCTAGAGCCCCCGCCATGGTACCGGGTTCGATCCAGCGATTTTTCGGGGCGCTCCTTGCGGTTGCCGTGGTGTCGGCCTTCTCGACCCGTGCCCACGCACAGACCAAGGTGGCGGTCGTCGACACGCAGCGCGCGATCATGGAGACCGAGGACGGGCTCCGCGCGCAGGCCATGCTGAAGAAGCTCTTCGACAGCCGCCAGCGGGAGCTCGACAAGAAACAATCCGATCTGCAGAAGCAGCGTCAGGACATCGAGAAGCAGCGCAGAGTGCTCAGCAAGGCAGCCCTGCAGAAGCGCATGGCGTCCTGGCAGCGCGACATGGTGCAGCTCCAGACCGTGTTCGTGGAGTACAACAAGGAGCTGCAGAAGAAGCAGAACGAGCTCACGCAGCCCATCTTCCAGCGCGCCATGACCATCATCCGTCGGCTCGCGTCGCAGGAAGGCTACGACTTGGTCGTCGACAAGCAGGCCGTTCCGTACGTGCGGAGCGATCTGGATCTGACCGACCGCGTGATCCAGATGTACAACCAGGGCGCTGGCAACTCCTCGACCGACAAGGGCGCGAAGAAGAAGCCCGCACCCAAGGCCCCGGCCAAGGGCAAGAAGTAGCAGCCGCTCCCGATGACGCTTCCGGACCCGGGCCCCGCGCGACGCGGGATCGCACTTCCGGAGCCGGAGGGGGTCGCGGATCTGGTCGAGCGCCTGGGTGGGAACGCCGACCGCGGTGCGGCCGGCACGCGCATAGAGCGCATTGTCACGCCGGCGCAGGCGTCGTCGGTGGAAGAGCTCGTGGTGCTGAGCTCGGCGCGCCAGAGCGCTGCGGCGGCTTCGGCGCCCGGCGTGGTGCTGTGCCGTAGCGATCTTGCTGCGCGGGTTCCGCCGGGTCGGCGCTGGCTGCACCCGCAGCCGATGTGGGTGGTGGCCGCGCTGCTCTCGTCGCTGTCCGCGCCGGACGTGATCGGCGGCCGGCACGAGACGGCTCGCGTGGAGCCTGGAGCGGAGCTCGCTCCGGATGTCGAGCTGGGCGCCGGAGCCGTGGTGCGCGCAGGCGCGCGCATTGGTCGCGGATCGCGCGTCGGAGAAAATGCCGTGATCTACGGCCGCGTGGAGATCGGACAGCGCGTGGTCGTCGGCGCGCTGTCCGTGATCGGCCGCTCCGGTTTCGGCTGGGTCGAGGGTCCCGACGGGCTTTTGCGCGTGCCGCAGCTCGGGGGCGTCGTGATCGAGGACGACGCCGAGATCGGCGTGCTGTGCAGCGTCGATTCGGGCACGCTCGGCCCGACCTGGGTGGGTCGCGGCGCGCGCCTCGATGCGCAGGTCCATGTCGGTCACAACGTGCGCATCGGCGCCGGCAGCCTCGTGGCGGCGCAAACCGGCTTTGCCGGCTCGGCGGACATCGGTGAGGGCGTGCTGGTCGGGGGCCAGGCGGGAGTCACCGATCACGCGCGGATCGGCGCCGGAGCGCGCATTGCCGCCAAGAGCGGCGTGATCGGGGATGTACCGGCCGGGGCCGTCGTGGCAGGATTCCCGGCGGTGTCGCGGGCACGCTGGCTCCGTGCGATGGCCCGCGTGCTCAGGAAGGCGTAGGGTCGAGGACAATGAACGCGCGCGGCAAGAGCGTGAAGATCGAGATCCCGAAGATCCTCGAGATCCTCCCGCACCGTTACCCGTTCGTGCTGGTCGACCGGGTCACCGAGATCGTGCCGGGCGAGCTCATCCGCGGCCACAAGATGGTCAGCTACAACGAGCCGTGGTGCCAGGGCCACTTCCCAGGCCATCCGATCCTGCCCGGCGTGCTCATTATCGAGGCGCTCGCGCAGATTGGAGGGATCCTCACGTACGCGTCGGACCCCTTCGACGCCAGTTCGAGCTTGATGTACTTCCTCGGTATCGACAAGGCGAAGTTCCGCAACACAGTTACCCCGGGCGATCGCCTCGACCTCGAGGTGCAGGTTCTGCACCATCGCTCCAACGTGTGGAAGCTCAAGGGGGAAGCCACCGTCGACGGTACGCTGTGTGCTAGCGGCGAGCTGCTCGCGTCGGTCGTCGACCGCGAGACCTGACCGTGGCGACGGTACATCCGACGGCCGTGGTCGAGCCGGGCGCTGTGCTCGCGAAGGGCGTGAGGGTCGGTCCCTTGTGCTACGTGGGCGCCGGCGTGGAGCTGGGCGAGGGGACCGAGCTCGTGGCCCAGGCGACCGTGCTGGGTCCTACGCGGCTGGGCCGGAACAACCGCATCTGTTCGCACGCGACCCTGGGCGCGCCGCCGCAGGATCGTTCTTTCGGCGGCGAGGCGACGCGGCTCGAGATCGGCGACGACAACGTGTTCCGCGAGCAGGTGACGGTTCATCGTGGCACCGTCAAGGGCGACAGCGTGACGCGGGTCGGTTCGCGTTGTCTGTTCATGGTGGGTGCCCACGTGGCGCACGACTGCCGCGTCGGCGACGACGTGGTGCTGACGAATCTGGCGACGCTGGGCGGCCACGTAGAGGTCCAGCCGAACGCGGTGCTTGGCGGGCTCGTGGCGGTGGCTCCCTTCGTGCGGCTGGGGCGCGCGTGCTTCGTCGCGGGCGGTGCGAAGGTGGAACGCGACGTGCCGCCCTTCACCATCGCCGCGGGCGACCGCGCGCGCGTGCGCGGACTGAATCGCGTGGGGCTTTCGCGGGCCGGCGTGCCCGATCGGTCGCAGCAGGCACTCGCCCGCGCGTACCGGATCATCTGGCGTTCGGGCGAGCCGCTCCTGCGCGGCATCGCCGCCGCTCGCGTCGAGCTTGGCGATGATCCGTGCGTGGCCGAGCTGTGCGCGTTCCTCGACCAGCGGCGTTGAGCCGGAGGCGCGTCAGTAGCAGTAGCCGATTTCGGCGGGGCCGGCGTACTCGGGCGTCCCGAACGAATAACAGGTGTACAGCGGCGGGCAGTCGTTCATGCCCACGCGGCAGAACTGGTAGCAGTCGTTGAACACGCCGTCGTTCAGGCACACGTAGCCCGGCGCGCACTGCGTCGGGTCGGGATTGTAGCTGGGGTCGTCGCAGTACCCGCCCTGCGTGCCGCTACCCGTCGGACCGAGGCAGCCACTCGCGCCGTTGGGGCTCGGCAAGCAGTTGATGTTCGGACCGCAGGCGCCGTAGGGCCCGCTCGCCGTGCCCGGGCTGACGGGATTGCACGTGTGCGTGCACGTGTAGAGCCCGGGAATGGGCGTGCCCCCGGACGAGATGCTGCCGCACGCGGAATACTGCCCCGGGCACGCTGCACCGGACGGATCGCACATCAGCGAGCAGTTGCTGTCGACGCAGGTGTATCCCGCCTGGCACTGTCCGCTGCCGCTGCCGGTGCAGGCGTAGTTGGCGGGAGTGCTGCCCACCGCGACGCAGCTCGTCGCGCCCGTCGAGTAGTTCGTCACCATGCAGTTTTCGCCAGGGCAGCCGCACTGTGGCGCCGTGTCGCAGCTGCCCACGCCGGCCGGCGGAGTACATCCGGAACCGCCGGAACCGCCCGTGCCACCCGAGCCGCTGGTGCCACCCGAACCGCTGGTGCCACCCGAACCGCTGGTGCCACCCGAACCGCTGGTGCCACCAGTGCCGCCCGAACCGCTCGAGCCTCCGGAGCCTCCGGTGCCGCTCGAGCCTCCGGTGCCGCTCGAGCCGCTCGAGCCTCCGGTGCCGCTTGAGCCTCCCGTGCCGCTCGAGCCGCCCGTGCCTCCGGTGCCGCCCGTGCCTCCGGTGCCGCTCGAGCCGCCCGAGCCTCCGGTGCCGCCGGTACCACCCGTCGCGCTGGAGCCACCCGTCGCGCCGGAGCCGCCCGCGGCGATACCGCCGCTCGCGCCGGAACCCCCGGTGCCGTAGTCGGGAGCCGTGACGCCCTGCGACTGCGCGCACGCCACCGCCGCCACCAGCACGGCGAGATTGGCGGCAACACGGATTGGTTTCACGCGGGCCCCCTACGGCTACTTGGTGTTGAACAGATCGTCGAACACGCGATCGAACTCGTCATCGTCGTTGACCGCTCTTGCCGCGGCCGGTGCGGGCGCCTGGTCGGGCTCCAGCGCAGCGATGCGGTCCTTCACGTCCCTGTAGCCAGGATCGCGACGAGCGATCTTCTTGAAGTAGTAGAGCGCTTCCTCGTCGCTGTTCTTCATCTCGTAGACGTTGCCGAGATCGTAGTACAGGCTCATCTCCTGGTCGACCGTCTTGGCCTGCGCGTCGAGCCCGCGGATGTACGCTTCGGCAGCCTTGTCGAGCGCGTTCTGCTCGAGATGGATCATGCCTACCATCGCGAAACACATGCATTCGCGTGCGGGGTCGCGCGCTGCCAGCTCGAACTCGCTCACGGCGTCGGCAAGCAGGCCCATCTCCTTGTAGGCCACGCCCAGGTCGTAGTGCGTCGAGCTATCGCTCTCGGATACCTGTGCCCGGACGCCCTCCTTGAACTTGGCGAACACCTGGTCGACGTCGACCTCCTGTTCGGCGTTCGCGAAGGAGTGGGCTTCCGGCTGGATGTCGCTGACCTCGAGGTCGCCGAGCGCGTCCAGCGCGTCGAGGGAGGCCGCGATGTCGAATGCGTGATCTTCCTCGACCGGTTCGGCGGCGGTCGCGCCGAGTTGCGAGCGTTCGATGGTGCGGCTCTCGCCGGCGCTCGCCAGAGCCTGCTCCACGTCGTGCAGGCGCTCGAGCACGAGCGGATGCTTCGGTGTGCGCGAGAGCTGGTCGGTGAGGATCGCCTTGGCGTCGTCGTACAGACCGCGCGAGGCAAAGAAGTCCGCCTCTTCCAGGACCTCCTCGATGGCTTCGCTCGGTTCCGGGCCCTCGGCGGGGATCTCGGTGTCGGGTGCGCTGCCGAGCGTGTGAGCGGCGAAGTCCGTACCGGCGCCCGCGTCGGCGTACTCCGGCTCGACCAGCTCGGCGTCGGCGTACTCCGGCTCGACCAGCTCGGCGTCGGCGTACTCCGGCTCGATGTATTCGGGCTCGGCGTATTCGGGCTCGGCGTACTCGGGCTCGGCGTACTCCGGCTCGGCGTACTCCGGCTCGGCGTACTCCGGCTCGGCGTATTCGGGTTCGACGAACGCAGGCTCGCCGTGCAGCGTAGTTCCCTCTTCGTCGCGCTCGAAAGACGGAAGCGGGCCGTTGCCTGGCGCTTCCGGCGCGTAGCCCGGCTCGTCGAGCCCGACCATCAGATCGTCCTCTCCCGCCCCGAGTGGGAAGCTGGGCAGCGGGCCTTCTTCGCCAAACGGCGCGTCCAGCGCTGCGGCCGCGAACGGGTCGCCGGGCTGGGGGTCGACGATGTCGTCGGGGCGCTCCTGCTCCGGCTCGGGACGGGCGCCCGCCAGGGCCTGGGAAGGCCGGACCTCTTCCAGGTCGTAGGAAGGTAGTGGGGCGTTCGGGTCGTAGCCCTGCCGCGGGTATCCTGCCTCTTCGAAGGCCTGTGTCTGTGCAGCGTACGCGGCTGGACCGCTCGAGAGCTGTTCGAGCATCTCCCGCGCCGCGGGATGATCGGGCTCCATGTCGAGCACGTCGTAAAGGAGCATCTCGGCGCGTTCGCCGTCTCCGATATCGAGAAGCATGGCTGCCAGCGTGATGCCCTCGCCGATGGCGCCGTCGCGGTCGCCTGCCTCGGAGAGGATTTCCCGGAGCTTTTCCCGGATGTCGATCGAGCCGGGATCGATCTCGAGCGCGATGCGCAGGGTTTCGATCGCCTTGGAGTACAGGCGCAGCTTGCGGAACTACTCTGCGTCGATGACGGCCTTGCGCGCGTGGCCTTCGGCGTCGAAGGACTCGGCGCCGCCATACTCTTCCGCCCCCTCGAAACTTTCGTCGACGACGACCTCCGGACCACTCGTCATCGGTGGGCGCGGCGCCTGCGGATGCAGCTCGAACGGCGCTTCCTCGACCGTGACCTCCGGCGCTTCCTCGATCAGCTCCACGTCCGCATCGACGCTGATTGCGCTGGTCTGGCTCTGCTGTGCTGGAGGGTCGACGCTCGGCGGAAGGTTGGCGAGCGCCCCGACCTGCTCGTCGCCGGGCGCCACGCGTTTCAGGTGTTCGACGAGCTTCTCGAAGAGCTCGTCGCGCCCCTGCTCGCGCGCGATGCGCGCCATCTCCTTGTAGACCTCGATCGACTTCGTTTCCTGGCCGATCGCCGTGAACGCCTGCGCCAGGAGCTCGAGCGTCTCGAGATTCTTCGGGTCTGCCTGGAAGCAGATCTGCAGCCGTTGCAGGGCCAGCATGCCCGCTTCCCGGTTGCCCTTTTCGAGGTAGAGCTCGGCGGCGACCTTCGCGTACTTGGCGCCCTGCCGGAAATGCAGGATGCGCTCGATCACCTTGAGGGCGTCGTCGCGGCGCTGCAGCTTCAAGAGGAGCTCTGCCGCCGCCCAGAACGAGTCGATCGCCTCGTCCAGGCTCTGCACCCGGCAGCACGCTTCTGCCAGCCGGAGATGCGGCAGCGGATTGGTCGCGTCGAGCACGACCATCTTGCGGAAGATCTCGATCGCGTCCCGATCGCGTCCGCCGCGCTGCAGCCGTGTCGCGACTTCGTCGTATGCCGCCAGCGCGTCGCTCGTGAGCCCGAGCTGGGTGTAGATGTCCGCCAGTCTGGGAACGATGTGCCCGTAGCGATCGGCAAGCTCGGGCGCGTGCTTGCGGATCAGCTCCCGGATCTGTTTGTAGACCGCGATGGCTTTGAGCGCGAAGCCCTGCTCCGCGTAGTGGTGTCCAACGCGATCGTAGGTTGCGATGGCCTCGGCGTACGCCTGCATCCGCGCTTGCAGGTCGCCGATCTTGAGCAGGGTGCGAGCGTCGTTCGGGTCACGCTGAACGATCTTCTGGTAGTCCTCGATAGCCTTGTCGAAGCGGCGCTTGTCGACGTGCCGCTGCGCAGACTGGAGGATCTTCTCGCGTTCGTTGGCCACTTTGGGATGATCCGACCGTGGCTGGAAGCCACTCGGAAGCGCCAAATCCTACAAGATAACGGGAAGTTCCGTCAAGTCAAGGCAAACGGGCGGCAGCCCCCGTTCCGGCCTCGCTAGAACGGGCGCCGGATGACGAAGAAGACGGCGGCCGCAGCCGAGAGCAACAGGATGACGGCCAGCGTCGTCGCTGGCCCGGCGTCGTCCTTGTCGCCGTTTGCCATTCGCTTCGCTCGACCGCCGAGCACATGGTGAAGCCCGATAACCACCAGTGCAAACAGCAGCTTGGCGTGCATCCACTTGGAGTGGACGAAGTAGGTGTCCAGGTCTAGCAGCAGGCGGGCGACGCCGGCCGTCAAAGAGATGAGGAAGGCCGGGACCGCGAGCCTCCGGTAGACGCCGAGGCCGATCTGCCCGCGCTCCACCGGCGTGCCCGGCTTGGCCGCGAGAATGTAGGCCACCGCGAGGATCGAGCCGATCCACACGAGATTTGCGGTGACGTGGGCGATGACAAGGGCTGTACGGATGCCGTCCACTCGACGGAACGTAACGGTGTTTGGCGACGGAAGCACCCGCAATCGCGGTGTGCCCGGCGGCGAGCTAGCCGGGGCGGGATTTGACGCAACGCGTTGCGCGCAGTCAGGAGGGCTTGGGCCGTTCCTGCTGGCCGACGCTCGTTGCAGGTCGCGTGACCGCCTGCGGGGTGCTGCGCGTGGCTTCCGGGTAGACCGAAAGCGGCCGTGTCCGGGCGTCCCGGAGGCCGTAGCGGTCGCGGATCCACTCGAGCTCGTCGAGCAGGCGGCGCGCGGCGGCGAAGCGGTACCCCCGGTTTCTGCACAACGCACGCATCAGCAGCCGTTCGAGCTCGATGGGGCAGCTCTCGCGGAGGGCTCGTGGCGGAACCACCGGATCGCGCAATTTGGCGATCATCAATTCCCGGTCGCTGTCGGCGGAGAACGGCAGTCGACCGGTGAGCGCCTCGTACAGGACGGCTCCCGCTGAGTACAGGTCGGTCCGCAGATCCACTGCCTCGCCACGCGCCTGTTCGGGCGACATGTATTCGGGCGTGCCCACGACGACGTGCGCCGGCTCTGTCGGGCGCCTCTGCCCCTTGTGGGAGACGACGGAGATACCAAAGTCGACGAGGCGCACGCAGAGTGCCGGCGCCTCTCCCCCGACGAGGAGGTTCTGCGGCTTCACGTCGCAGTGCACCACGTCTGCGGAATGCACCGCATGCAAAGCGGACAGCATCTGGTAGCCCAGGTCCAGCACGGCAGGGAGCGAGAGCGGCCCGCGCGCCAGACGCTCCGCGAGCGGGCGGCCGTGCAGAAGCTCGAGCACCATGAACCGCGAGCCGTCGCGGAGCGTTCCGATGCGGTAGAGCTTGGGCACGTGCGGGCTGTCGATGCGCGCATATGCTGCGGCTTCAACCTCGAAGGCCTGCAGAGCGCGATCGGTTTCGTCGAGCGGACGGCGTACGAGCTTGAGCGCAACCCGGTTCGGCTCGCGCTCGTCCTCGGCCTCGTACACCTCGGAAGCCGCGCCGTTCGCGACCAGGCGCCGGATTCGGTAGCGGTTCGCGATCCGGGCTCCCGGGACCAGCCGGCTTTCGGGTGCTGTCGTGGTTGCGGCAACTTGCATGGGATTCGAGCCCGACGGCCCTGGGACAAGCGGATGCACGCCACGTGCCGGGCCCTCCGGAGCCATTCCGGGCCGGAAAGCCGGGGGTAGCGGCGGCTCGGGCGGCGCGATTTGCCACGATCGGGGAGGCCGGCGTTCCACAATGCCGCACCGCCGGCTTGCGACGCCCCGAGCTCGGCTGCATGGTCAGCCCGATGACCGCCAGCGCTACCTACCGCGCCCCCTTCGCCCCGGGCGGCCCCACCGGCATCGACGCCGAGGTGTGCCGCAAACTGCTCGCCGTTGCCCTGTCGCGCGGAGGTGACTACGCCGATCTGTTCTTCGAGTACCGGGCCGGTGGCGGCCTGGTGTTCGAGGAAGGCATCACGCGCAGCGCGTCGCGCGGTGTCAGCATGGGACTGGGCGTCCGGGTGCAGCGCGGCGACGCGACCGGCTACGCCCACGTCGAGGATCTCACCTGGGTGGCGATGAAGCGCGCGGCCGAGACCGCCGCCCGTATAGCGAGCGGCGGAGCCGGAACTCCTCCGGTGAAGCTGGAGCCCGTCGTGCTGCCCAGCCGCTACGAGCTCGACGAGTTGTCCATCGATGTGGAAGGTCTGGACAAGCGCAGGCTGCTCGAGCGGGCCAGCAAGGCCGCGCTGGCGTTCGATCCGGAAATCGTCAAGGTGGAAGCGTCCTTCGCCGAGGAGGTCCGCGAGATCCTCGTGGCGACGAGCGACGGACACATTGCCCACGACGTGCAGCCCCTGATGCGCATCGGCGTCCGCGCGATTGCGGAACACGAGGGTCGGCGTGAGGCCGGCCGCAGCGGCGGAGGGGGCCGCATGACGCTCGGCTACTTCGAAGGCAAGAGCCCCGAATGGCACGCCGAGCAGGCCGCACGGCAGGCGCTGGTGCTGCTCGACGCACGCCAGGCGCCCGCCGGACAGTTCGAAGTGGTGCTAGCGCCTGGCGACAGCGGCATCCTGCTCCACGAGGCCGTGGGGCACGGGCTCGAAGCGGACTTCAACCGCAAGGGCACGAGCAACTACACCGGCCAGGTGGGCAAGCCTGTTGCAAGCGAACTTTGTAGCGTGGTGGACGACCCGAGCTTCGTCCAGGCGCGCGGCTCCATCAACGTGGACGACGAGGGCGTCGAACCGCACAAGAGCGTGCTTATCGAGAATGGTGTCCTGCGCGGCTACATGCAGGACCGACTCTCCGCCCGTCACTTCAAGACGCGGCCGACTGGCAACGGACGGCGCGAGAGCTTCGCCTGCGCGCCCATGCCGCGCATGACGAACACGGTGCTGCTCGCGGGACCGCACGACCCCGAGGAGATCATCAAGAGCGTGAAACGGGGAGTCTTCGCCAAGACATTCGGAGCGGGACAGGTGGACATATCGAACGGCGACTTCGTCTTTTCGCTGACAGAGAGCTACTTGATCGAGGATGGCTGCATCACCGCCCCACTGAAGGGCGTGAACCTGATTGGCAATGGTCCCGAAACACTCCGGCAGGTAAGCATGCTGGGCAACGATGTCGCGACGTCGGACGGTATCTGGACCTGTGGCAAGGACGGGCAAAGCGTCCCGGTCGGCGTAGGCTGCCCGACGATCAAGATTTCGCGGATCACGGTCGGTGGAACCGAAATCGGGTGAAGCGCGCAGGCGCACACGCACGTACGTGGGTGTCATCGGTCACGGCCCGTTGCTTGAACGCGAGGACGGGGGAGCGGCGACGTTGCGCCAGCTCGGCGCGGCCGTGCGCACCCTCGACCTGTGGGACGATCCGGTCAACCTGATCGGCCTCGACGACGACGAGCTGGAGATCCGGCCGCGCGCGCTGTTGTTCGAGGCGCTGGACCGCCCGGACCTGGCCGTTGCGGCGCTGCGTGCGGTGCGCCGCGAAACCTACTTCGACAACGTCGGAGCGATCATCTCCGTGACCGTCGGGCAGGTGGCGCGCATCGAGCCGTCCAGTGGTTTCGACGACTTCGTGCTGCATCCGTACGTGCCGGAGGAACTGTACGCGCGCATCCGCGCGCTGGAATGGCGCCGCAGCGAGTTCGCAACCGAAGAACGCCAGAAGGTCGGACCCATCGTGATCGACAAGGCCGCTCACGAGGTCGAGGTCAACGGCCGGCCCATTGTGCTGACGGCGAAGGAGTTCGCGCTGCTTTCCTACATGTCCGAGCGGCGCGGCCGCGTGCTGTCGCGCGAGCATCTCCTGTCGCGGGTCTGGGGCAACCGCTACGAGGGTGGACCGCGCACGGTAGACATCCACGTCCGGCGCCTGCGCGCCAAGCTGGGAGATGCCCTGCCGCTCGAGACGCTGCGTGGGTCGGGCTACAAACTGCGCGCCCCCGACAGCGACGGCGGTGGTGCGGACGAAGACACGGGCGCCAGCGAGCCGCCGCCGGCTTCCGAAGCATGATCGTCGTCTCGACGGGGTGTCCTGCCGGCATCGGGCCGGAGGTGTCGGTGGCGGCCGCCGCGACGCTCCATCGCACGCCGTGCGTGCTCGTCGGTGACGAGCGCACTCTGCTTTTGGCGGCGAAGCGGGTCGGCGTTCCGCGCGCGAAGCTCACGGAGTTCGACGGCGAGCCCGCGCCGGGGCGTATTGCCGTGTTGCCCGCCGGAGAGCCGCTGTCGGCGTCGGATCGCCGTCCCGGCCGGCCGTCGAAGGGCGCCGGGGCCGCCCAGCTCGCCTACATCGATGCCGCCTACAAGCTGGCCAAGGCCCACGGCGCCGCGCTGGTGACCGCTCCCGTCAGCAAGGCGGTCATCGCGCATTCGGGAGCTCGCGGCGCAGCGCATTTCACCGGTCACACCGAATGGCTGCGCGATCGCGATGGCGCCGGAGCGAGCATCATGTGCTTCGCCGCACCCGGGCTCGTGACGAGCCTCGTCACCACCCACCTGCCGCTTTCGCGCGTGCCGCGCAGCCTGACGCCCGACAACGTGGCGCTCGCCACGGTCTGGCTCGCACGGCTCTTGCGCGCCCTCGACAACGAGCTGCCGCTGATCGCCGTGGCGTCGTTGAACCCCCACGCCGGGGAGGGCGAGCTGTTCGGACGCGAGGAGAGCCGCGCGATCGCGCCCGGGATCGCTTTGGCGCGCCGCCGCCTGCGTGGCAAGGCGCGCATCGAGGGGCCGGTCGGCGCGGAAACGGCCTATCGCAACGCCTGGGCCGGGGAGTACGACGGCGTGGTCGCGATGTACCACGACCAGGCGACCATCCCGATGAAGCTCGTCGCGTTCGGCGAGGCCGTCAACGTGACGATGGGGCTTTCCATCGTTCGCACTAGTGTCGACCACGGGACGGCGTACGACATCGCATGGAGCGGCAAGGCCGACGCCACCGGGATGTTGCGCGCGATGCAGCTCGGACAGCGGCTCTCGAACGGAGCAAGCCGGCGTTGAGCCAGCTCGGTGCGCAGGCGCTCGAGGCGATCGAGCTCATGCTGCGCTCCGTCGAGCGCGCGGGCGGACGAGGGCTTTCGCGTCTGGCAGACGATGCGCTGTACGACGGGCTGCTGCGCGTCGTGCTCGGTTTCGTTGCGCTGGACGCCGCCGAACAGCGGGGAATGCTGCCGCCATCGCCCGAGGCCGGCGACGGGAGCGAGTGGGAGCGGCTGCTGTTGCGCTGGCGGAGCGTCTACGACGGCGCGGACGGCCTGCCACGGCACCAGGCGCGACTGTTCGATGCCGGGGCGAACCCGCTGTGCCGTGCAGGCGCGCCGGTCGACGATGCCACGCTTTCACGCGTCGCGGCGCTGCTCGGCACGCTCCAGCGGGACGACCAGCGCGTCGATCACCGGACGCTGCCGCTGGAAACCCTGGGCCAACTCTACGAGCAGCTGATCGGCTACCGCATCGAGCGCGCCGAGGGCTGCCGGCGCATCGCCCGCGGCGGCGCGCGCAAGCGGAGCGGTAGCTTCTTTACCCCCCGCGCGCTCGCCGCGAAGCTCGCGGAGGCGGCGCTGGCGCCGCTCAGAGAGAGACTCGAGCGCGTGGACCCGGGCGATCGGGCGGCAGTGATCCGCGGCTTCAGGCTGTGCGACCCAGCGATGGGCGCCGGCGTTTTCCTGATGGAGGCATGCCGTCGGCTTGCAGCGCTCCTTTCGCCTGCCGATGCCGTGCCCGAGCGCGAAGCGATGCGCAGCGTGGCGCTGGAGTGCCTGTACGGGGTCGACCGGAGCGAGCTCGCCGCCGCCGTCGCGGAGCTGTCGCTCTGGTTGCTCGTCGGTGACCCCGGAACGCCGGTTGTCGGGATAGCGCGCCATCTGGCAGTCGGCGATTCGCTGCTCGGGGCGGTGGGGCCCACTTCGCGACGGGCGGCGGACCGCGAGCTGTCGGCGGAGCTGCTCGATGATCCCTCCACGCCCGCGAGCAGCTTCGGGGGCGGCCGCTTCCTCCATTTTGCGCTGGAGTTCCCCGATGCGGAGTCGGGTTTCGACGTCGTGATCGGTAACCCGCCCTGGGTCGCGTTCGCAGGGCGTGCGGCGCAGCCGCTCGATCCGCGCCTCCGTCGCTATTTCCGCAAGGCGTTCCGTGCCATGCACGGCTATCCCACGCTGCATGGTCTGTTCGTGGAGCGGGCCGCCGAGCTCGCCCCGCACGGCGTCGTGGCGCTGCTGGTGCCGAGCCCGATCGCGGATCTGGACGGCTACAAGGCTGTGCGTCGCACTCTGACGGCGAGCCACCGACCGCGCGAGCCCCTGCTCGAGCTCGGGCAGGATGCTTTCGAGTCGGTCGTCCAGCCCTGCTTCGTCCTGGTCGCGGAGCCCGACCCGGGCGCCCAGGCCGACGATCGGCCCTGGCGGCTCGCCGAGCGACAGCGGGTGGGGGGCGCTGCCGAGGCCGTGCGGGTGCCGGAGCTCCTTTCGCTCCTGGCGCGCGCGCCGTCGCTGCCCTCGATGGCGTTCCGCGAAATGGGCTTCCAGAGCTCGCGTATTGCCAGCCGCGAGCTGATGCTGCGAGCGCCCTGTCCGGATCAGCGCCACCGCTACCCGTTGCTCGAAGGACGCGACGTGTCCGAGTTCTCGGAAGGGCCGCCGCGACTCTACCTGTGCGTCGAGCCCGAGGAGCTGGCCCGGGCCCGCTGTCGCGTACGGCAGGAGCAGGACTACCAGGCCGCGCGCTTCGTCGTGCGGCAGACGGCGAAGGTTCCGATCGCCGCGCTGCACTCGGGGCTTCCGTTCCGCAACTCGCTTCTGGCCGGGCTGGAGGTGGAAGGATTTTCCGCCGAGCTGCTCGTCGCGCTCCTGAACAGCGCCCTGTACCGCGCACTCCACCTCTCCACGCGCCGGGATGCCCGTCAGGCGGCCTTCCCCCAGGTCAAGCTCGCGCATCTCCGGGCGCTGCCGCGTCCGCCGGACGACACGGCGCTGCATGCGCGTCTCGCGGGCATGACCCGGCGGGCGACGCATGGCGGCATGGCCCCCGCGTTGCGCCGGGAGCTGGACGATGCGGTCTTCGATCTGTTCGCCGTTCCCGCCGACCACCGCCGGGAAGTGCGCGCCTTCCTGGCCGTGCGTGCGAAGCGCCTGGGCTACTTCGTGGAGGGTCCGGATGCGCGTCTGAGCACGCCGCTCGATGCGGTTCGCGAGCGGCTCGGCGTCGCTACTTGATGGGCGGAGGCGTGTAGATCTTCTTCACGTTGGCGCCACCGGCAAATGCGTAGGAGCCGACGTTGCCATAGCCGTACACCATCAGGCCGAAACCGACGCTGCCCGAGACGTTGTGCGCCCCCTCGCCGAGCGGGCAGCGGTAGGTCTCGTAGGACTTGCCGCCCAGTTGCCCCGCGTTCGACTGGACGCAGCCGGACGACAGCGCCGCGCCGTCGAGCTTGAACGTGCCTCCGGTCGGCGCTGCGATCACAAAGTAGTTGTTCGACCAGCTGGGGGGGATCAAGAACACGTAGTCCTTCCGGTACTGGTCGACGGGCGGGAAGATCGTGAGCGACGGGTCGCCGATGTTACTCGTTGTGTAGCCCGCGCTCACCAGCAGCTGTCCGATCGCGATCGGTTGGCTGGATTGGACGACGATGTCCTTGTCGGTCCACGTCTCCTTCATCTCGCCGGGCTGCAGGGTGAACGAGTCGAACGGGGCCGGCAGGTTCGTCGTGACCGTTGCCGGGCTCGCGACGCCCATGAAACGCAGCACGTCCGGCTCGATGTAGCCGCCGGTCGAGCGGACGGGACTGCGCGAGACGACGAACGTTTTGCCCATCGCGGTGACCGGGAACACCTGCTCCTCCAGATGATCGGTGCAGCAGACGTCGGAGCCATCAGTGCCGGGAGGCGGCGGCGCGCCGAGATTCTTGGGATTGACCAGTCCGCGTTCTCCGCCTGAAAAGACCACGATGGGCTTGTCCGCCTGGACGACGGTTCCCGTCATGTCGCCGGGCAAGCCGTCGGAAGCGAGGTTCAGTACGTCGAAGGAGCCGAGCTTCGCGGTGATCGTGCCGCCCTTCGGCGTGTTCGGGATGTACTTGGTGTCGGTGCGGATCTTGGTTCCCGCGATGACCGTGACGTGCGTATCCGGCTCGATGCCGACGACGGTGACGCTGGAGTGATCGGGAATGCCGGCGATCTGCGGCAACCCGGGGACGCTGATCGGGTTCGCCGTCGGGTAGCCGAGCACGCGATAGATCGTGCCGAGTCCGTTGCGTGGCAGCAGCAGCGACGCGTCGTTGGAGAAATTGTTCTTGAAGTTGTTGAACTGGTAGACGACCAGCGGCACCGTCGACGTGATGCGGAAGGCCTTCGACGACAGGAACGTGCCGGGCGGTCCTGGCGGCTCCTGCGTGCTGGGGGTCCACCCCGTCACTTCCGCACGAGGAAGCCCGACCGCCTGGACGTTGCCTGGAGCAACGGTCAGCGTCTGCACCGTGGTCAGGCTCCTGGGCTGTCCGTAGGCGGCCTGGTTCGCCTCGATCGTGACCTGCGCGACGCCATGCCCGGCGTTCGACAGCACGACGCCCCACTGCCCCTTCGATGCGTCGTCGATTCCGCGCGTGTTTGGCAGGTCGACCGCCCAGAACTCGCAGCCCACGTTCGACGGCGAGCCGTCGGCCTTGTCGCATTCGGTGGTGCAAGCGCCGTTGTTGCAGACCTCGCCCTTCGCGAGATCGCAGGTCTTCACGAGCGAGCCGGCCTTGCCGCTGCTGTCGCACTTGTGGATCTCGTTGCCGACGCAGGTGGTGGTGCCGGGATGGCACTCGAGGCATCCCTCTCCCGCCACGCACACCCCGGGCGAGCAGTCCTTCTGGCCGGAAGGATTGCCCTGGGCGTCGCACAGCGTGAGCGTGGTGTCGGTCAGGCAGCTATTGCAGCCGAACCCGCCGTCGAGGTTGCCGCCGCTGCCGCCGATGGCCGCGCCGCCGCCGCTACCGCCCGGTTGCCCGGCGCTGCCGGAAGCGGAACACGCCGACGGAGCGAGCAGTCCGACGAGCACGGACAGGGAAAGCAGGCCTAGAGATCGCCACAAAGCCATGGGGCCTCAAGATACGGCTGTTTCTACCGATTTGCGAGCGCCTTGACGAGCGGCAAGCCCCGCCTGCTTCCACGCGGGACGGTGTGCGCTGCCGCTGGGGATGAGAGGGTGGAGCCGAGGGGGATCGAACCCCTGACCTCATGACTGCCAGTCATGCGCTCTCCCAGCTGAGCTACGGCCCCGGGAAGGACGCGGAGGCTTGCACGCCTTGTCGCGGAAGGCGAGCAGGAATTTTCGCCTGTTCGCTCGTCCGGGCCTCGCTGACCAGCGAAGGCTAGTGGCCTCAGCCGCCGCCCGGATTGGGGGCAGCCGGGCGCGGGGCGGGCATTGGCACCGCCGGGTTCGGGGGCGCTCCGGGCGCGTTGCCCGCCGGGGCCGCTGAAGCCGAAGGCGCAGGGACGGCGCTGGCCTGGGGCGCTGCTTGTTTCGACAGCTGCTTGGCGGTTCTGCCCGGAGGTCGCGTCACCAGGAAGGCCAGCAGGGCCAGCAGCGCCAGAATTCCGCCCAGAAGCGGCAACCACATCGGCGTGTGCGGCTCGCCGGGCAAGAGCTCGTTGATCGGCTCGTCGTCGTCGTGGGCGTCGGCCGCCTGTGCGGCCTCCGGCTCGGTCGAGGCGCTCATGCGCCCATCCTATGGGCGGCCCGCCCACTGGGGTCAAGCCCGGCTTCGAAACGGTCGTGAAACCCAGGTGTCGTTGGGCAGGGGCCAGGCGGCTTGCTAGTATGGGGCGTGTCGCTCACCTTCGCGGTGGTCTCGGACTCCGAGCCGACCCAGGAGGCCCTGGGACTTTTCTGCAGGAGGCTCGAGACGTCCACCGGCGTCGACGTCGCCCCGTGCATCCTGTCGAGCTATGCCGCGCTGACCGCAGCGGCGTTGGCTGGGCGCGTGGATTTCGCGTGGGCGCCGCCGCTGGTGGCCGTCGAACTCGCGCACGCCAAGGCCGCGATTTCCATGGTCGTTGTCCGGCGCGGTCTCCGCGGCGGCTACCACGCTGCTCTGTTTGCCCGGGCCGAGGCGCCGTACCATAAACCGGAAGAGCTCGAGGGGCTGACCGCCGCCTGGGTTTCACGCGAAAGCGCATCGGGTTATTTCGTGCCCCGCTGGCACCTCAGGTCGCTCGGCGTCGATCTGCACAAGGCCTTCCCGCGCGAGCTGTTCTGCTCCAGCCACGAGGCTGTGGTCGATGCCGTGCTCGGGGGCCAGGCCGACGTGGGTGCGACGCACGTGGGGCTGGAACCGGTGAGTGGCCAGCTCGCGGCGGCGCCGTGGCTCGACATGGGAGCTCCCCCGGGGTCGGTGCGGGTGCTGCTGCTGATCGGTCCGATCCCCGGCGATCTGATCGTGGCGGGGTCGCACGTCCCCCAGGACGTACGGCAGCGCGTCACTGCTGCGCTGCTGTCGATGCACGACGACCCGGACAGCGCGGCGCACAGCGTGTTCCAGGCGAGTCATTTCGAGCCCGTGCCCGACGGGCATCTCGCCCTGCTCCGGCGTCTGGCTCGCTACGCGGAGACGACAGCATGAAGTCCCGGGCGTCCGAGGAGTCGCTTGACCGATGCTCGTACCGGACCCTAGCCTCGTGCCTGCCGGGTTCGCTCCTCGCTGGGTTGGCGCGACCGGAAGACCACCGGCCCCATCGAGGCTTCAGGTGAGCTAGTCGATGGGACGAGAGCAACAACGGTACCGGGTCCTCGAGAAGATCGCTTCCGGCGGCATGGCGGAAGTCTTTCGAGCGGAAAGCGCCGGTCTTGAAGGGTTCAAGAAGATCGTCGCCATCAAGCGCGTTCTTCCGCACCTCTCGGAGAAGAAGCAGTTCATCGGGATGTTCCTCGATGAAGCGCGATTGAGCGCTCATCTGTCCCATTCGAACGTCGCCCAGGTCTTCGATATCGGCGTCGGCGACAACACGTACTTCATCGTCATGGAGTACGTCGATGGAGCCGACCTCAAGGCGATCATCGAGCGGCACAAGAAGCAGAACCAGCTCGTTCCCATCGAAGAGGCCTGTCTGATCTGCGTGCGCATCTGCGAGGGGCTCGCCTACGCGCACGAGCTCCAGGACTCGAACGGGCGGCGCATCGGGATCGTGCATCGCGACATGTCGCCGCCGAACGTCCTCATCACGCGTCACGGCGAGGTGAAGATCGTGGACTTCGGGCTGGCAAAGGCGAACAGCCAGCTGGAAAAGAGCGAACCCGGCATCATCAAGGGCAAGTTCAGCTATCTGTCGCCCGAGGCCGCGCTCGGCAAGCCGGTGGACGCGCGGACGGATATCTTCGCCGTGGGCATTATCCTGTGGGAAATGCTGGCGGGCCGGCGCCTGTTCATGGGCGAAACGGATCTCGAGACGGTGCGCCAGGTGCAGGCCGCGCGCGTGCCCCCCATCCGGCAGTTCAATCCGAACGTCACGCCCCAGCTCGAGGCCGTGTTGGCCCGCTCGCTCGCACAGAACCCCGGCGACCGTTACCAGACGGCGCGGGAGCTGGGCCAGGACCTGACCCAGATGATGTTCCATCTGGGGCGGCCCGTCTCGTCGTTCGACATCGCACAGCTCGTGAACCCGGTCGTGCACGAGCGCGAAGAGGAACGCGAGCAGAAGCGGCTCGAGGATCGCGGCTCCATCATCGGGTCGCTCATCGACGAGGCTCTCATCGAATTCAGCTCGCTGCAGGGCGACGACAGCGACAGCTCGAAGGCGATGGCGCCACTGGTTCTCGGCAACTTCGAGGGCGCGCAGGACTGGGCCAACGATCTCGATCTGGGCCGCGGCCAGGAGGCACCCTCGGCAAGGTTCGAGGTCGGCAACCTGGCCGCTCTGGAGGACGACGCACCTCCGCGCCGTCGCTCATCGGATCTTTCGAGCGATCCGTCGGTGCCGTTGGTGCAGGCGCCTCCCACGGCGCAGGCTCCCCAGGGGGATCCGGCGCCGCCCCCGACCGCCGTCGCCGAGCAGCAGAAGAGCGGCAAGGGCGGCATGATCGCCCTCCTGCTATTGCTGGTGGTGGTCGCGGCGGTAGCAGGGGCCTACTTCAAGGGCCTCATCCCCCCGAATCTGATCCCGCACTAGTCCCGCGTTCCCATCGAAGCGATGGGTGCTTCGCACGCGCGGCGCTACTTGCCGGCCGCGACCGCCTCGTCCCCGCCTTCGGGACGCGGGTTGGAAGTCTGGCTCTCGCCGTCTTCCTCGTCCTTTTCACGTGTCGCGCGCTCGGCTGCCAGACGCTGCAACACCTGGGGCTTGGGAGCGATCGTGAGGCTCATCGTGCGGCCTTCCATCGTGGGTCGCTGCTCGACGTTGGCCAGCTCCTCGGTGTTCTTGATGATGTAGTCGAGCTGCATCTGTGCGCGCTCGGGGTGTGTGATCTCGCGGCCGCGGAAACGCACCGTGAGCTTCACCTTGTTCCCGGACTCGAGGAACTTGCGCGCTGCGCGGACCTTCACGTTCAGATCGTGATCGTCCGTCTTCGGGCGCATCTTCAGCTCCTTCACCTCGACCACGGTCTGCTTGCGTTTGGCCTCGCGCTGCTTCTTCTTTTCCTCGTACTTGTACTTGCCGAAATCGAGGATCTTGCAGACTGGCGGGCTGCCCTTGGGATTGATCTCGACCAGGTCGAGCCCGCGTGACTGCGCTTCGCGCAATGCCTCGTCGGTCGGCAGAACGCCGAGGTTGGTTCCGTCTTCCATGACTACGCGAACTTCGGGCACGCGAATCCGGTGGTTGATCCGGATCTGCGGGCCTCGCGGTTCCCGACTGAATCGTCGCCCCATTGCCATGCGGTTGTCTTCTCTCGTCCTTTCCCCGGTCGCGCCTTCGCAGCCGGCCTGTCAGCTCCGATCCGCGCTGACGCGCGGTGGCCGCGCTTCGCGGACCAATCTCTCGGCAAAGTCGGTGACGGACATCGCCCCGAGCTCGCCTTCATCTCTCGATCGCGCTGCGACACCGTCGCTTTCCGCTTCTTTCTCGCCGATCACCACGATGTAGGGTGTGCGCATCAGGCGGGCATTGCGGATCTTCGCGCCGAGCTTGTCGGCGCCGGCGTCCACGCCGACGCGCAGCCCGCGCGCTACGAGCGCTTCGCGGACCTTCGCGGCGTAGTTGGCCTGCTTCTCGCTCACCGTCACCAGTGTCGCCTGTTCCGGCGCAAGCCAGACCGGGAATTTTCCGGCCACGTGCTCGATGTACATGCCGAAGAAGCGCTCGATCGAGCCGAGGATGGCCCGGTGCAGCATGACCGGACGATGGGCCTCGCCGTCGCTGCCCACGTACTCGAGGCCGAACCGCTCCGGCAGTCCGTAGTCCACCTGGATCGTTCCGAGCTGCCAGCTCCGGCCGAGCGCGTCCACGATGTGGAACTCGAGCTTCGGCCCGTAGAACGCTCCCTCGCCAGGCAGCTTCTCGAAGTCGATCTTCGAGTCGATCAGCACGCGCTCGAGCACGCCTTCGGCGTTGTCCCACAGCTCGTCGGAGCCGATGCGCTTTTCGGGGCGCAGCGCCAGTTTGACCGCCACGTCCTTGAAATCGAATGCCGAATAGACCTCGAACAGAAGCTGGTTGAAGGAGCGGATCTCCTCGCCCATCTGCTCCGGCGTGCAGAAGATGTGCGCGTCGTCCTGGCAGAAGGTCCTGACACGGGCCAGCCCGTGCACCACGCCGCCGCGCTCGTAGCGGTGCAGTCTGCCGAAGTCCGCAACCCGCCACGGCAGCTCCCGATAGCTCCTCTTGCGCTGCCCGAAGATCAGGCAGTGGCTCGGGAAGTTCATCGGCTTCTGCCCCAGCGCATCGAGTGCCGGGTGATGCTGCTCGTGTTCGCCTGCAGACTCCGCTGGAACATCCAGCCCAACGCTGGCCGCCGCTGAATCCAGCATGTCCGCCGTCACGGGCAGGTACATGTTGTCGCGGTAGTTCGCCAGGTGCCCGCTGGTCGAAAACAGCCGGTTGTCGAAGATCTGCGGGGTGATGACCTCTTCGTAGCCGTAGTCGACGTACAGCTCGCGCATGTAGTCGATGAGCCGGTTGTAGATACCGGCCCCACGCGGCAGGAAGAACGGCATCGCCGGCGCGTACTCGTGGAACATGAAAAGCTCGAGCTCCTTGCCGAGCTTCCGGTGGTCGCGTGCGCGCGCTTCTTCGAGCAGCCTGAGGTGTGCGTCCAGCTCTTCCTGGGTCGGGAACGCGGTCCCGTAGATCCGCTGGAGCATCGGATTGTGCTCGTCGCCGCGCCAGTACGCGCCGGCGACGCTGGTGAGCTTGACTGCGCCCAGATGCCGGGTCGCGGGTACGTGCGGGCCTTCGCAGAGATCAACCCAGTTCGTCTCGGGCTTCTCCGGACGGCCGTGGCGGTACAGCGAGATGCGTTCGCCCGCGGGGATCGACTCCAGGATCTCGAGCTTGTACTTCTCGCCCATGCTCTCGAAGAGCTGGTGCGCTTCCTCGCGCGAGACCTCCTGGCGGTAGAAGGGGACGTTCTGCTTGATGATGCGGCGCATCTCCTTTTCGATGCGCGCGAGCTCCTTGTCGCTGAACGGGCCTTCGGGGCGATCGAAGTCGTAGTAGAAGCCTGAGTCGATGGCCGGGCCGATGGTGACCTGCGTGCCGGGGAACAGCCGCTGCACTGCGTCCGCCATTACGTGCGCGGCGGAATGCCGGATGATGGGCAGCGCGGCGCTGTCCTTCCAGCGAATGGGAACGAGGTCCGCATCCGGCTCGACCGGAGTATGCAGGTCCGCCAGCCTTCCGTGGATCCGGACGGCGACGATATCGCCCTCGATCTGCCCCTTCTCCGAAAGCAGTTCGCGCGGCGTGCGGCGCTGGGACTCCGCCATGAGCCTAAGAACTCATGGCCACGGAGCGCTCGCGACGAAAGAGGACAGATTCGCTTTGCGCTGTCGCGCGCCCATCGAAGAACACGGAACCCCGGTCCCTGGGAGCCTCGCGACGAGCAACAAGCGGAGTAGGCGCGGGCAGGATTGAACTGCCGACCCCTACCGTGTCAAGGTAGTGCTCTACCACTGAGCTACGCGCCTGAGGACCGGCGAAGCCGGAGCCATGGTTCTTTGCCTGTCCGGGATGCAGGGGGCGATCAACTACATCCGGCCCTCCAGGCTGTCAAGGCTTGGCACCGGCGCGGCTCGGCCGTGGGGAAAGCGTCTGTTCAGTACCGCTTGGCCCTCTGCCCAGCACTGGGCCGCCTTGCTTGCGCGGCCAGCATAAAGTCGCTATAGGCCGGCCCTCTCGGAGGAGACCTTGGGTTCCCCGCTCCTAGCATTCCAGGCAGTTCCCCCCGCGCCCGGTCGACCCGCGGCACCGGGGGCTCAGCCTGCCAAACAACACACCACCCAGCCGGCACCGCCGACTGGCAAAGCGCACCAGGGGGCCCCCCCCCCGAAGAGCGAGCCTCCCAGCACGCTGGGCATGCTGTTCCCGCTGCTTCTGCTGGTGCCGCTCCTCATCCTCATGTTCTGGTCGACCCGCTCGCAGCAGAAGAAGCAGCAGCAAGCGGTCTCGACCCTGAAGAAGGGCGATCGCGTGCTCACCCAGAGCGGGCTCGTGGGCAAGCTCGTCGAGCTGGGGGACCGCTACGCCAAGGTCGAAGTCGCTCCAGGCGTCAAGGTCGACATGCTCAAATCCGGTCTGGTCGGCAAGGACAACGCCGAGAACGCCAGCACCGTCGAGAAGAAGAAGAAGTAGGCTCCGGACCCCCGGATCCGGCAGGCGGCATCAGAGAACCAGGGGACCTACCAGCCCGTGACCAATACCGTTCTCCAGTATGTGTTTGCGGGCATCAGTGCCCTGCTCCTCATTTCGGGATACGTGCGCCGGCCGCACCGGGTCGCGTTCTGGTTCGGCGCGATCTGTGCGGCTTCGGCCGCTGCCGGCGCCCACTACGACGCGTTCTGGACGCTCGCCAGCTTCGGCATCCTGACGCTGTGGGCGTTCATCGCTGGTCTCGGTGTGCTCGACCTCGGCTGGCGCATGCGCTTCGGCCTGGTCGTCAGCGTGTGCATCCTCGCGTTCCTTTCGCTGTGGCCCACGCTCTTCAACATGTCGAAGGGCAAGATCCCCTGCCCGACGTACATCCAGAAGCGCGTCACCTCACGCCTGGTTGCGGGTCTCGACCTGAGGGGCGGGCTCAGGCTCGTCTACACGGTCGACGTCGACGAGGCCATCAAGGACAAGCGCGACAACTACTACGAGGACATGCGCGCGCAGCTGGCGAAGCTGTACGGGCTGTACAAGGGAGACGAGCAGCCGAGCGACGCGGTCTTCACGAAATTGCGCAAGAAGATCCAGGTCGAGGCGCCCCGCCATCCCGCCAACGAGATCACGATCCACGTTGCCGATGGCGTGGACCCGACCAAGATCGACACGCGCTTCCTCATGCAGTTCGGCACTGACATGAGCTTCTCCCGAAGCGGGAACGGGCGCGACTTCAGGTTCCGCATCAAGAACTCGGTGGAGAGCCAGATCCGCGACCGCGCGGTGGAGCAGGCGCGCCAGATCATCCTGCGCCGCATCGACGAGCTCGGTCTGCGCGAAGCCTCTGTCTCCACGCGCGACGAGGACATCATCGTCGAGGTCCCCGGCAAGAGCGAGAAGAGCTTCAAGCGCATCCGCGACATTATCAGCCAGACGGCGCGCCTCGAGTTCAAGCTGCTCGACGACGCGCAGGACTTCTTCGGTCCGATTGCCAAGAAGGCGAGCCCGGAGAGCCTGCCCAAGGGGCTCGACTTCCGTCAGGAAGACGCGCCTCTCGGTCTCGACGACAACGGCGACATCAAGCACAACCGCATCACGTATGCGTTCCTCGCGCTGCAGAAGGACGAGCTGTCCCAACACGCGCTGCAGCGGTTCAAGGAGTGGACGGCGACGTTGGAGCTTCCGCCGGATCGCGAGCTCGGCTTCCAGATCGTCTACAAGACCAACCCCGACACCTTGAAGCAGACCGCGTCGGGATGGCGGACCTACCTGCTCAAGAGCCACGCCGACATCACCGGCGACATGATCCGCGACGCGCAGGCCCAGCCGGACCAGTCCCGCGGCGGCCTGGGTGGCTGGCACGTTGCGCTCACGTTCACGGCGGAGGGCGGCAACATCTTCGAGCGCATCACCGGTGCGAACATCAAGCGCCGCTTCGCCATCATCCTCGACAACCGCGTGGAGAGCGCGCCGGTGATCCGGTCCCGCATCCCCGGCGGACACGCGCAGATCACCATGGGCGCGGGAGACCCGCAGGTCCAGCTGGAGGACTCGCGGAAGCTGGAGCTGGTGCTGCGCTCGGGCGCGCTGCCGGCGCCGATCTCGCCGTCGAACGAACAGCGCATCGGGCCTTCGCTGGGCAAGACCTCCATCAAGCTCGGCGTCCAGGGAGCCATCGGCGGCGGCATCCTGGTGCTGTTGTTCATGTTCATCTACTACCAGCGCGCCGGGATCATCGCGAACACCGCGGTGAGCATGAACCTGTTCTTGCAGCTGGCCATCCTGGCGTCGTTCGGCGCGTCGATGACGTTACCGGGCATAGCGGGGCTCGCGCTCACCATAGGTATGAGCGTCGACGCCAACGTGCTCATCAACGAACGAATACGTGAGGAGTTACGTTCGGGGAAGAGCGCGCGAGCGGCTGTCGAAGTCGGCTTCGGAAAGGCCCTGAGCGCCATCGTCGACGGTCAGGTCACCACCCTGATTTCCGGCATCATCCTCGCGCAATATGGCACGGGGCCGATCAAGGGCTTCGCCGTCACGCTGTGCTTCGGCGTCATCTGCAGCGTGTTCACCGGCGTGGTCGTGAGCCGCGTACTCTTCGACCTGTGGGTTCGCGGCTTCGGTCGTAGTGCCAAGCTGGATATGGGCTGATCGATGCAGCTATTCCCCGTCGGCAAGACGTTCAACTTCATGGGCAGCCGGCGCTGGTTCATCGGCGCCAGCGTGCTGTTTGTCCTCACGTCGCTCGTCCTCATCGTCTACCCCGGCCCCAAGCTCGGCACGGACTTCCAGGGCGGCACCGAGATCGAGGTCGCGTTCAAGAAGCCGGTGGACGGCCCCAGCATCCGCAAGGCCGTCACGGCCGCGGGCTTCTCGCGACCGGACGTCATCCACGTCAACGATTCCAAGCAGCAGAACCGCTACCTGATCCGCGTCCAGGACATCTCGACCATCAGCGCGGCGACGCAGAACAAGATCGAGCACTCGCTGTGCTTCGGCAACAAGCTGCCTGCCGCAGAGTGTTCCAAGGACCACAAGGCAACGGAGGTCAAGTTCAGCCCAGGCGGTGACAAGATCACCGTTCGCTATGCCGCCGCTCCGGAGCTCGACTGGATCCGGAAGCGGATGACCGGTATCCGCGGTGTCGAGCTGCGCGAGGGGAAGAACAACCCCACGGTCCAGAACGCGCGCGACCACAAGATCGAGATCCAGCTCAAGAGCAAGGGCGATCAGCTGATGGACGCGATGCGCCGCCGGCTCGGTTCGGACACCGTGCCGGCCACCGCGCTGCGCGTCGAATGGATCGGGCCCAAGGCGGGCGCCCAGCTGCGTGATGCGGCGCTGCGCAGCATCGCAATCTCGCTCGTCTTCATCATGGCGTACATCGCGTTCCGCTTCGACCTGCGCTTTGCGCCGGGCGCGGTGCTCGCCCTGATGCACGACGCGATCAACACCATCGGAGTGCTGATCCTGCTTGGGAAGGAGGTGAACCTGCCCACTGTGGCGGCCATCCTTACCATCGTCGGCTACTCGGTGAACGACACGGTCGTCGTCTACGACCGCGTGCGCGAGAACCTCGGCAGGCTGCGCGGTGCGACGTTCGACAACATCATCAACGTCAGCCTCTCCGAGATGCTGAGCCGCACCATCCTGACCAGCGCGACGACCGTGATCAGCTTGCTGGCGTTCTTCTTCCGCGGCACCGGCACCCTGAAGGACTTCGCGCTGACACTCGTGATCGGCATCATCTTCGGCACGTATTCCTCCATCTACGTGGCGCTGCCGCTCACCGAATGGCTGGACAAGCTCTTCTTCGGAAAGGTGGGCAACAAGCGTAAGGGCAAGAAGACCGCGCGCTCCAGCAAGAAGGCGTCCGCGACCGCCTGACGGCGTTGACAGTGCGGGTCCGGCGCGCCGAAGATGGCCGCCGCATGCCGTCCGCCTCGCCTCCGCGACCGCTACCGCCACCGCCGGGCGATGCGGCGCGCGAGCTCGGCCGCGCGCTGTCGCTCAGCACCACGGTCGCGGACCTCCTGCATCGCCGCGGCTACTCCGATCCAGGTGCGACGCGGCGGTTCCTCGAGCCGAAGCTGGCCGATCTGACACCTCCGGACAAGATGGCCGATCGCGCGCTGGCTGCCGAGCGAATCGTCGGCGCCGTGAAGCGAGGCGAGCGGGTCTGCGTCTTCGGCGACTACGACTGCGACGGCATCACGTCAGCGGCTATCATGACCGAGCTCTGCCGGGCCGTGGGCGGCGAAGTCGTGCCCCTGCTCGCGAGCCGCTTCGATGGCGGCTACGGCGTGTCTCCGGCGGCGGTGGAGCGCATCGTCGCATCCGGCGCGCGCCTGCTCATCACCTGCGACTGCGGGTCCTCCGATCACGCGACGCTCGCGGACGTGCGCTCGCGCGGGATCGACATTATCGTCATCGACCACCATCTCGTCCCGCCCGAGCCGCTGCCCGCTCTGGCGTTCCTCAACCCGCACCGCGACGATTGCGCTTTCCCCTACAAGGGGCTTGCCTCGTGCGGCCTCGCCTTGAGCGTGGGGGCCGCGCTCAGGGCCGAGCTGTCGCCCCGGCTCGATCTCCGGCAGTGGCTCGACCTGGTCGCGATCGGCACCATTGCCGACGTGGCGCCGCTGGACGGCGACAATCGCGCGCTGGTGCGCGCCGGGCTCGCGCGTCTTTCTGCGGCCGAGCGTCCCGGGGTGCGTGCGCTCTGCGAGCTCGCGAAGATCGACGCCAGTACGCCGCTCTCCGGCGAGGACATCGCGTTCCGGATCGCGCCCAGGATCAACGCGCCGGGTCGGCTCGGGCCGCCGGATCTCGCGCTCGAGCTCCTGCTCAGCCGTACGCACGACGAGGCGCGCGTCCTGGCCGCCCGCATCGAGCAGCTGCAGACCGAACGAAGGGCACAGCAGGAACGTCTCCTCGCCGAAGCCGTCGAGGAGATCGAACGCGAGGGCTGGGCGAAGCGCCCCGCGATCGTCATCGGGCGCGAAGGCTGGAACCACGGCATTGTCGGCATTGCCGCGGGCCGGCTCGCGCGTCGCTACGAGTGCCCGGTGATCGTCGTGGGCTTCGACGGCGAGCGCGGCCGCGGCTCGGTGCGCGGGCCCAAGGGCGCACGCCTGCACGATGCGCTGGGCTCGGCCAGCGACGTGCTCGAACGCTACGGCGGACACCAGGCCGCCGCCGGCGTCGAGGTCCAGCTCGCGCGCCTCGGCGAGCTCCGGGAGCGCTTCGAGCACGCCTGCGCAAGCCAGAAACCCGCGGACGAGTCGGCCGCCGCCGCCGATGTGGCGTGGCTGTGTCCCGAAGACGAGCCGCGGCAGGTGGTCAGCGATCTCCTGCGCCTCGAGCCGTGCGGCGCTGGCAATCCCGCCCCGCAGGTGATCGTACAGGCCGAGGTCGTCTCGTCGCGCGAGGTCAGGGGAGGTCACCTCAAGCTGGAGCTGTCGCTACCCGGCGGGAGGCGGATGGGCGCTTTTGGCGTGAGGATGGGGGATCGGGCGGAGAGCCTCCAGGGCCCGGTGCTGGTCGTGGGCCGCCTGCGCCGTGACACCTGGCGTGGCGGAGACGCGGTCGAAATCCGCGCCGATGAAATCCACGCCTGAAGCGCATCGGCCCTGCGTGCTAGCTTTCGGCGGGCAATGAGTGAGCCGCTCATCAGCTTCCGCGGGGTGAAGAAGGCCTTCGACCGCAAGGTCATCTACCGCCATCTCGACCTCGATGTGATGGGCGGCGAGGTGCTGACCGTCGTCGGCGGCTCGGGCGTGGGCAAGAGCGTGATGCTCAAGATGCTCATCGGTCTGCTCGCGGCGGACGCGGGCTCGATCGTGTTCGACGGCGATGAAGTCACCGGGATGAGCGAGGACCGGCTGAGCGTGGTGCGGCAGCGCATCGCGATGCTGTTCCAGAGCGGAGCCCTGTTCGATTCGCTCAGCGTCGGCGAGAACATTGCCTACGGACTCGAGGAGCATTACCGGCACAAGATGAGCAAAGAGGACATCGCGACGCGCGTCGAGTGGGCCCTGGGTCTCGTCGATCTGCCCGGGATCGAGGCGATGCGGCCGGCCGACCTCTCCGGCGGAATGCGCAAGCGTGTGGCGCTCGCGCGGGCGATTGCGGTCCAGCCCGAGGTGCTCCTGTACGACGAGCCGACGACGGGCCTCGATCCGATCAACACCGCCCGCGTCAACCACCTCATCATGGGGCTGTAGGAGCGCCTGAGCATCACGAGCATCGTGGTCACCCACGACATGAAGAGCGCGTTCACCATCAGCGACAAGGTGGCAATGGTGCACGGTGGCCGCATCATCGCTAACGGTACCGTGGAGGAATTCCAGGCCTCCACGAATCCGCGGGTCGCCGACTTCATCGAGGGGCGGGCGCCCGTGAAGGAGGACGTCGAGACGCTTCTGAACGCCTGAGCGCCTCCAGCCCCGGCAAAGCGCGTCGTACGTGACTGGGCCGCCGGTTTGAGGGAAGATCCAGCGGAAAGATGTCGGGGACCCGCAACGTCAAAGTCGGCGCATTCGTGCTCACCGGGATGGTGGTCCTGGCTGCCGTCATCTTTCTCATCGGTGATGAGCGCAGGATGTTCCAGTCCAAGGTGGAATACCGGATCGTGTTCCACAACGTCGAAGGGCTCAAGCGCGGTTCACCCGTCCGCATGGGCGGCGTCGACGTGGGCGACGTTGCGCACGTCGGCTACTCGGACAACGCGAAGGACGCGCGCCTGTACGTGACGGTCTCCGTCGTGCAGGCTGAATCGCGGCGGATCCGCGGCGACAGTGTCGCCAGCATCGCGTCCAAGGGGCTGCTTGGCGACAAGATGATCGTCGTCAGCGTCGGCTCGCCCGGCAAGCCGCCGATCAAAGCGGGCGGCATCATCCCCAGCAAGGAGTCCGCGGGTATCGCCGACATGCTCGCTCAGGTCTCCACCATCGGCAAGCGGGCCGAGCAGGTGATGAACAACCTGCAGACGACCACCAACACGCTGGCCGACAAGAAATTCAACCGGGACGTCAAGCGCAGCGCCGACTCGCTCGGGAACATCCTGGAATCCATGGACAAGGGCGACGGCTACGCGGCCCGCCTTCTTCACGATCCCAACGAAGCCGACCACCTCTCGCGGACGGTGGCGAACCTCGAGCACACCACGGCGGAGCTGAACCGCACGGTGCGCGGGTTCAACCAGGTCCTGGCCCGGGTCCAGACCGGGCCTGGCTTCGCCCACGAGGTCATCTACGGCAAGGGCGGTTCGAAGACGCTCGAGAAGTTCGGCGACACGGCCGGGGAGGTCGCCCTCACGCTGCGCGGTATCCGCAAGGGCAACGGCGTCGCCAAGAGCCTGATCTACGGCGACGACAAGTCGCAGCAGCTGATGGGCAATCTCAACGCCATGAGCGGCGACCTCAGGCACATCGTGGCCGACGCGCGGGCCGGGAAGGGAACCGTGGGAGCGCTGCTGGTCGATCCTTCGGTGTACGAGGACATCAAGATGCTGCTCGGGAACGTGCAGCGGAATGAAGTGCTCCGGGCGCTGGTTCGGTATTCGATCAAACGGGACGAGAAGGCGGGCCCCAAGGTTCAGGTCACCGATCCGGAATCGGCGGCCGGTGGAGCTGCATCGACCGCGGGCGGCTCTGTCCCGGGTGGGGCCTCCTCTCCAGCGTCGGGCGGCTCTTCGCCGGGCGGCGGCGGGGCGGCCCCGGCGCCGGCTCATAGCGGCTCGACTCCCTGAATCGACTTCGCTTCGCTCTCTGTCGCTTCTGCCCGCCCAAGGGCGGCAGTTTCCACCATCTCGTCCTATACTCCCCCACGATGCGAATCCTGGAGCGCCTCGGAAAGGCACTCGTTGTTCTCGGCGTGTTCGCGCTGGCGTCGTTCTTCGCGCTGCGCTTCGGCACCGGGGGTCTGTGGAGAGGGCTTGAAGCGGCGCAGGCGGTGACGGCGCCAGGCGCGCCGAAAGCCCCGTACGATCTGACGCAGCTCGTTGCGGTCAACGAGACGCTCAAGACCATCCGCGACAAGTACGTGGACCCGTCCCGCGTCAAGCCGCGGCAGATGTTCCTGAGCGCGCTGAACCAGGTGCAGAAGGAGGTCGCACAGGTCATCATCCTGCACGATCCCAAGGCGCCGACCGTGAAGGTGCGCGTCGACACCGAGCAGCGCGCCTTCCGCGTCGACAACATCCAGGGCCCCTGGGACGTCGCTGCCCGGCTGAGGGAGGTGTTCGCCTTCCTGCAGCAGAATCTGAAGCACACGGAAGTCGACCTGCGCGACGTCGAGTACGCGGCCTGCAACGGCATGCTCAATACGCTCGATCCGCACAGCGTGTTCATGAGCCCGGAGGCGTACCGGGAGATGAACCTGTCGACGTCCGGTCAGTTCGGCGGGCTCGGCATCGTCATCTCGATCCGGGACCAGATGCTCACGATCATCCGCCCCATGGCGGAGACGCCGGCCGGTCGTGCGGGTCTGAAGCGGTTCGACCGCATCGCCAAGATCAACAACGAGTCGACGCTCAACATGCCGCTCGACGACGCAGTCAAGCGTCTGCGCGGCAAGCCCGGCAGCAAGGTGACCATCTGGGTCCACCGTGACGGGAAGGGCGGCTGGAACGGTTCGCGTCCCTTCGAGCTCACGCGCGAGGAGATCCACGTCCGCTCCGTGGAGTCGCGCGAGCTAGAGCCCGGGATCGGCTACGTGCGCATCAAGCAGTTCCAGAGCAGCACGTCCGAAGAACTCGACGACGCGCTCGCGGCTCTGCACAAGAAGGGCAAGCTCAAGGGGCTGGTCATCGATCTCAGGGGCAACCCGGGCGGGCTGCTCGACCAGGCCGCCAAGGTCGCCGACACGTTCCTGGATCACGGCGTGATCGTCTCCACCGTGGGCGCCAGCGAAGGCCGCGAGGAGAAGCGCGCCACGCGCCGCGGCACCGAGCCGGACTATCCCATCGCGGTGCTGGTGAACGGCTCGTCGGCTAGCGCGAGCGAGATCGTGACGGGCGCGCTGAAGAACCAGAACCGCGCCGTCGTGGTCGGCCAGACGACGTTCGGCAAGGGCTCGGTGCAGCTCGTGTTTCCGCGCGTCACGCCCGACGGCGCCGCGCTCAAGCTGACCATCGCGCAGTACCTGACGCCCGGCGACGTGTCGATCCAGGGCGTGGGCGTGGCGCCCGACATCGAGCTCGATCCGATGACGGCCGATACCCTGGAGATGGATCTTTTCCGCACCGAGCATTCGCTCCGCGAGCGGGATCTGTCGAAGAGCCTTTCGAACGGCGGCAAGCGGTCGACTGCGCAGCCGTACTTCAAGCTCCGCTACGACATGCCCGAGAAGCTGCGCGAGAAGCTGCGCGAGCTCGGTGGGGACATCGACGACGAGTTCCGTCTCGACTTCCCGATCCGCTTCGGGCGCGACCTCGCCGCGAAGATGCCCTCCGGCGCGCGCCCGAGCGAGCTCCGGGCCGTGCGCCCCTTCCTCGACAAGGAGCAGGCCACCGAGATCGCCTCCATCAGCCGCGACCTCGGCAAGATGGGCATCGACTGGAGCGCGCCGCCCGCCGACGTGAAGACCGGGCCCAAGGCGAGCGACTACGAGGTCAAGGTCACCACCGACCGCAAGAAGGACACGGTCGTGGCGGGCGAGCCAATAACGCTGAAGGTGAGCGTCAAGAACACGAGCAAGGAGCCCATCTACCAGCTCCGCGCCATCACCAAGAGCGACGGCCCCTACTACGACCAGAAGGAACTGGTGCTCGGCAAGATCGACCCGGTCCAGACCAGGACGGCTACGGCGCCGCTTGGCTGGTGCGATGTCGACGGGCGCAAGCCGGGGTCGACCAAGCCGCTGCCGACCGACGCCAAGCGCGTGTGCAAGCTGCCGCTCAATGCCGTGATGCGCCAGGACGTGGTCAAGGTCCGCTTCAGCGCGGAGGGCGGCGCCCCGCCGCGCGAGATGGAGCTCCGGCCCACGGTCAAGAGCCTGCCGCGCCCCATCTTCGCCTACAGCTACCAGGTCGCCGACAACCGTCCCGGCAACGGCGATGGTCAGCTGGCCCGCGGCGAGGGCGCGACGGTCTACTTGACGGTCAAGAACGTCGGCAAGGGCAAGTCGTACGACACCCAGGCCAACCTCCGGAATCTCACGGGTGACGGCCTCTACCTGCGCGCCGGACGCTTCGATGTCTCGAACATGAAGCCCGGCGACGTGCGGCGCGTGGCGTTCACCTTCGATGTGCTGAAGGCCCTGCCGGAGAACTTCGCCAAGGTCGAGCTCAGCATCGTTGACCGGGACCTGCGTGTGCTGGCGAACAAGAAGGTGACCATCCCCATCACCCACAACGGCCTGTTCATCAAGAAGGCCTCGGGCCTGGTCTCCGCGAAGGCGAACGCGCCCGTCCGCGGTCAACCGGTCACCGCGTCGACGGTGATCGGCAGTCTGGACAAGGGGTCGGTCGTGACGCGGGAGGGCGTGTTCGGGTCCTTCACGAAGGTTGCTCTGTCGAAGGGCCGTTTCGGCTTCGTCGAGACCAGCCGGCTCGACCCGGGGCACGGCGCGGCGAACGTGGTGTTCAAGCCGCTCCTGTCGCGTTCTCCACCGATGCTCGATGTGAATCCCGCACAGCTGGCTACGCGCGCGGACCACGTGCGCATCCAGGGAACGGCGACGGACAACGACCGCGTTCTGGATGCGTACACCTTCGTCGGGTCGCAGAAGGTGTTCTACCGGTCCAACCGCAAGGGCAAGGACCCGAAGAAGTTCAACTTCTCGTTCGACGCGCACCTGCAGCCCGGCATGAACGTCATCACGGTGGTGGCGCGCGAGAACGAGGACACCGCGACCAGCCATACGTTGGTCGTGCGCAGGGACGGGCCGCACGGCGAGGCGCTTCCCACGCCGAAGAGCGCACTGTTCGGCGAGGGCTGGCAGTTCAGCAAGAAGTAATGCGGCTGCACGTCAACGTCGATCACGTCGCGACGCTGCGCAACGCGCGCGGCACGAGCTATCCCGATCCCGTTCTTGCCGCCCAGCAGTGCGAGCTTTCCGGCGCCGACGGCATCACCGCGCACCTGCGCGAGGATCGCCGGCACATCCGCGACGACGACGCGGAGCGGCTTCGAGCTGCGATCTCCACGCTCTTCAATCTCGAGATGGCGGCGACCGACGAGATGATCGAAATCGCCGAGCGGATCCGCCCCGACGTGATCACGCTGGTGCCCGAGCGCCGCGAGGAACGCACGACGGAAGGCGGCCTCGACGTGGTCAAGAACAGCGCCGCCATCGAACGCGCCGCGGCGATGTGCGATCGGGCGGAGATCAAGCTGAGCCTCTTCATCGAAGCGGATGAAGCGCAGATCGACCGGAGTGCGAAGCTCGGCGCGCGGCAGATCGAGCTGCACACCGGCGAGTACTGCCTGGCTTCCCGGAAAGCGCGCGAGGCCCAGCTCGCGCGGCTCGCCCGCGCTGCCGCGTACGCCGCCGCGGCGGGGCTCGACGTGGCCGCAGGGCACGGGCTGACCCGTCACAACGTGCTCGAGGTCGCTGCCATCCCCGCCCTCGGCGAGCTCAACATCGGCCATTCCGTCATCGCCGATGCCGTGTTGGTCGGTATGGATCGCGCGGTGCGCGATCTGCGCGTGGCGGTGGAGCGCGGGCTCGCGCTGCGCGGCGGCTGACCGCGCAGGAGGCGGCCAGGCGTGGCCTCATCCAGAGGCAGCGCGGCTTTCGCGCCGGCGGCCCAGGGCGAGGGCGGCGAGGCCGACAGGCAGCGCGGGGATCAAGAGTACGAGATCCACGAGGCCGATCACGAGGCCCGCGGAAAGCGCCAGTGCGAACCGGCTCTCCGGCTTCTCTTCGCTCGAAGCCTCGCTCGATCCTGTCCTGAAGAACTCGCTGGCGCTCTCGATCCGCGGCCTCTTGCCGCGTGACGACGACCCTCGACAGCCCCGGACACCGGGGGCAGAGTCGGGGCGATGATCGTCGGGCTCGGCATGGACATCGCCTCCATCGCGCGCATCGCGCGCTCGCTCGAGCGCTACGGCCCGCGTTTCGCCGAGCGCATCCTGACGCCGCGCGAGCTCGAGGAGCTGGCCGGGCGTCACGGCGACTATCCGACCGCCGTAGCCGGGCGTTTTGCCGCCAAGGAAGCGCTCTCGAAGGCGCTGGGCGGGCCGCGCGACGTGTGGTGGCAGTCGGTGGAAATCCGCAAGGGAGCACTGGGCGCCCCGGAAATGCATCTGAGTGGTCCCGCGCAGGTGCACGCCGACCGACTGGGCGTGACGCGCTGTCTCGTTACCATCACGCACGATGCGGGCGTCGCCGCCGCCGTAGTGGTGCTCGAAGCCGACCGAGCCTAGGATGTGCCTGTGATTGTCGCGCTTTCCAGGGACCAGATCCGCGCGCTGGACGCCTGCGCTGCCGACGAGTGCAACGTGCCGGGCATCGTCCTGATGGAAAATGCAGGGCGCGGTGCCGCCGAGGCGATCGAAGGGCTGCTCGAGGAGAGCGGTGCGGAGGGGCATGTGCTGGTGCTGTGCGGCCCGGGGAACAACGGCGGCGACGGCTTCGTCGTGGCGCGCCGGCTCGTCGTGCGCGGCCACGAGGCGCGCGTCGTGCTGACGGCCAGGCCCGACCGCCTGAAGGGCGATGCGCTCGCCAACTACAAGGCCTGGACGGGCCTCGGCGGCGCGGTCACGGAGATCCCGTCCGACGCCGAGCTCGCGCGGCTCGACGGCGAGCTCGAAGGCGCGGTCTGCATCGTCGACGCGCTGCTCGGTACGGGGCTCGATCGCGACGTGGAGGGGCGCCTGCGCACGATCATCGAGCGGATCAACGCGGCCGACGTGCTGCGCGTCGCGCTCGACATCCCGTCGGGGTTGCACGCCGACACGGGGCGCGTACTGGGCGTGGCGGTGCGCGCGCACGCTACGATGACGTTTGCCCATCTGAAGCTCGGGCTGCTCGCGTCCACCGGGGCGGAGCACGCGGGCCAGCTCGAGGTGGTGGACATCGGCGTGCCGGCGGCGCTGCACGAGCGCGTGGGGCACGCCGCTACGCTGGTGGAGGCGGAGGATGTCGCCGCGGCGATCGCGCCGCGTCCGCTCGCGACTCACAAGGGCTCGGCGGGGCGCGTGATCGCCGTGGCCGGTTCGGCGGGCAAGACGGGGGCCGCTCTCCTGGTTGCGCGCGGAGCGCTCAGGGCTGGCGCCGGTCTGGTCAGTATCTGCACCTCACCCGAAGCGGCCGACTCGCTCGACCGGCGCGTGCTCGAGGAGATGACGCTGCGCATCGATCCGGCGCGCCTCGAGGCGTCGCTCGACGAGCACCTCGCCGGCGCGGCCGCGGTGGCGGTGGGGCCTGGGGTCGGCCTGGACGAGCGCGCGCGCAAGGTGGTCGACCACATCGTGCTCGGCTGGGAAGGGGTGAAGGTCGTGGACGCCGACGCGCTGACGCACTTCGCCGAGCGCGCGGCGGAGCTCGCGAATGCCGTCGGGCGCTTGATCCTGACGCCGCACCCTGGGGAGATGGGGCGCCTGCTCGGCATCAGCGCCGCAGAGGTCGAAGCCGATCGCTTCGGCGCGCTCGCGCGGGCCGTCGAGCTGACCCGGAGCGTCGTGTTGCTCAAGGGCGCCCGCACGTTGATCGGCGCGCCGGGCGAGCTTCCGGTCGTCAATTCCTCGGGCACGCCCGCGCTGGCCACGGCGGGGGCGGGCGATGTGCTCAGCGGCATCACGCTGGCGCTCGCGTGCAGCCTGGCGCCGCGCCAGGCGGCGTGGTGCGCGGCCTGGGTGCACGGCAGCGCGGCCGAAGCGTGGGCCGGGGAGACGGGCGCCGACCGCGGCCTGCTGGCCCACGAGGTAGCCGATCGCGTGCCCCAGGTGCTTGCCGGCCTGGCAAGCGTTCCTGGGTCGCTGCCACTTTGACACGCGCCCTGCGTCCGCCGGGACGCGCCTTGTGCCGCAGGATCGCGGGAAAATCCCTGTTCGGTGGCCTGGCACGTGACTTGCGAAGTGCCTCGCCCATGAACGCGATAATGACCTGGCCCGCCGACCGTCCCGCCGCGCAGAACGCCGCCTCGCCCGCGCCAGAGAGCGCCCCCGAGCCGCCCAGGCCGCTGCGCGAGGAGATGCTGGCGGTGCTCCCGTCGCTCCATGCCCGCGCGCTGAAGCTCTGTCGGAACGCGACCGAGGCCCAGGACCTCCTGCAGGACACCGTCGAGCGCGCGCTGCGTTTCGAGTCGAGCTACCGCCCGGGCACGAACCTGCGCGCGTGGATGCAGCAGATCCTGTTCAGCGTGTTCGTGACGCGCTGCCGCCGCCGCGGGCGCGAGCGGCGTGCGCTCGATTCGCTCACGCAGGACCCCTGCGCCTGAACGCGGCGCGATGCGCCGCCCGCGATGCGCGCGCTCTCTCCGCGGGTTGCAGGCGCGGTCGATGCGCTGCCCCATCAGTTCGCGGCGGTCGTACGCCTCGTGGACATCGGCGAGCACTCGTACAAGGAGGCAGCCGCGAAGCTCGGCGTGCCGGTCGGCACGGTGATGAGCCGGCTGTTCCGCGGTCGGCGCCTGCTCGCGCAGGTGCTCGCCGAGCAGACGGCGTTCGCGGACGTCGAGGACGAGCCCACGGCGGAGGCCGCCTAGATCGTCTCGACCGTGCCGGACAGGATGCGATGACGCGCGCCGGCGCCGTCCTCGACGACGAGGGCGCCGTCGCGATCGACGCCCTGCGCGGTGCCCGTGACTCCCTCGATGCGCACGCGCCGACCGCGCAGCGCATCGTGGCGGCGGAGCTCGTCCAGCATCGGTTCGAGCCCAGCGCGCTCGTAGCTTCCGACGCGCGCGCCGAGCGCCTCGAGCAGATCGACGAGCAGCACCTCGCGTCCTGGCCCGGACACACCGAGCAGCGATAGCGATGTCGCCGAGTCGCGGAGCTCCTCGGGCAGCTCGCGCGTCCCGACGTTGAGCCCCACGCCGACCACCACCGCCGAGAGCTTGCCGGCGGCGAGCTGGCTTTCCACCAGGATGCCGGCGAGCTTGCGTCCGCTGACGAACACGTCGTTCGGCCACTTTACCGTCACCGGCGCTTCGACGCGCGGCGCGACGGCGTCCCGTACCGCGAGCCCTACGGCGAGCGTGAGGGCGCTCAGCCGTTCGAGCTCGAGTCGAGGCCGTAGCAGTACCGAAAAGACGAGGTCGTCACCCGGTGCGGCGCTCCAGCGGTGCCCGCGCCGGCCGCGCCCGCTGATCTGCTCGTCCGCCACGAACGTCAGGCCGTGCGGCGCGCCGGCCCGGGCCGCCGCCATCGCGTCGTCGTTCGTCGATCCCGTGACGGCGCGGTACTCGAGGGGGCGCCCCAGAGCGAGGTCGCGCTCCTGAAGCAGGGCCACCGCGCGCGCGCTGTCGAAGGCGGGCATCGATCGTAGCGTGTCGCATCCTGCCGGGCCGGGGGAAATTTTTCCGGAAGCCGTCCTTGAACAGCCATATATCGAGGATTCGCGAGGGATCCTTCGAGAAGTAGCTCCGCTTCAACCGCTCCACGGCCCAGCGCACGGTGTGCTCGGCCGAAGCGGCGACGGCCTTTTCGCCTCCGTCGCCGACGATGACAAACGGTGGCGCGACCACGACGGAGAAGCCGCGCGGCAGGTGCGCTCCCAGGCGCATCACGTGCTGGGCGTAGTCCGCAGCCGAGAAGCCCGGTGAGCGAGGTGGCGCTTTCAGTTCCTTGGCATCCAGCGCCATGCGGATGATCGTCCACCGGTCCTCGTCGTACTTCAGCGGCCACAGCGACAGGAAGCGCGCGCGGGACATGCGCAGGTACGCGCCGTTGTCGACTGCGGGGTCGCTGTAGACGACCTGATCGCGCTCGGCGTCGTAGTCGAGCACGAGGCGGAAGTGCTCGGTGGTGTGCGGGCGCTCATCGAAGCGGGTGCACACGATCGACGGCACCCCGCGGGCGAGGTCGGCGTACAGCTCGGCGAAGCGCCGATCGAGCCCGGCCGCGTCGTGGGCGCGCACGCTGTACCACACCCGGCCCGGCCGGACGCCGAGCGCGCGGAGCGCCGTGCCGAGCTCGCGCGTGGTATCGCCCGTGCCGCGCGCGGGATCCATGCCGGACACGTCGAACACCTGGTCCTGCGTGGCGTCGATGCCGCGCCAGCGCAGGAACATCGCCACGTCCGCCTCGCCGCAGAAGTCCGGCTTCTGCGTGACGTGGGGCACGCCGTGGATGACGACGGTTGCGAGGCGCGGCCGTGCCGGCGTCGGCACCGAGGCGGCACTCGGCCGCTGCGCGTCGCCGGCCGCGCAGCCCGCGGCGAGCAGCGCCGCCACGATGAGCCCGCGCATCCCCTGGTGCATCCCCTGGTGCATCCCCGTTGGGCGGAGCAGGGGGCCGGAATATTGGGTGGTCGTGGACGCCCAGGGCTGGCCGCGCGACCCTCCGCTCCATGGTCGACACGGCGCCGTTCACCTTCCAGGAGCTGATCCTCGAGCGATCTCTGGATCCGGAGACCCGCGATCGGGTCATGGCACGCCTCGACGACACGCGCGTGACCTACGGCGAGTACGCGCGGCGCGCGGCGCGCTTTTCACACCTGATGCTCGAACAGGGCGAGGCGCCCCAGGTCGCGGTGTTGATGCAGAACCGGCTGGAGTTCCTGGACGCCTACGGCGGCGCGGCGCTCTCGGGCGGCACGTTGTTCGGGATCAACACCGGGCTCGGCGGCGACGTGCTCCGGCGGGTCATCGAGCGCAGCGGAGCTTCGCTCGTGATCGTCGACGAGGAGAACCGCGCGGCCGTGGACGAGATCGCGTCGCGGCTCGAGGCGCGCGTGCTGTGCCTTGGGCCGGAGCTCGACGCAGAGCTTGCGCGACAGCCGGGCGAGCCGCCGCCGCTGCCCGCCGGGCTCACGATGCAGACGCCGTGGATGGTGATCTACACGTCTGGCACCACGGGGCTGCCCAAGGGCATCCTCAACTCGCACGCCAAGCTGCGTGGCATCGGCATGTTCGTGGCGAACCTGGCGGGCATGACGAACGACGACATCGGCTACATCTCCACGCCGCTCTTCCATTCGAACGCGGTGTTCCTGAACTGGCTGCCCGCGTTCTCGATGGGTGCGTCGGTGGCGCTGCGCGCGAAGTTCACAGCGTCCGGTTTCTTCGACGATATCGTGCGCTACGGCGCGACGTACTGGAATTACGTAGGGCAGCCCGTCCACTACGTGCTCGAAGCGGTCCTCGGGCGCTGCGACGGCGACGAGGAGCGCGTCGTAGAGGAGGTAGCAGGCCACCCCGGCAACAAGCTCCGGTTCGCCTACGGTACGGGCGCGAGCGGCGCCGAGCGCGCGCGCTTCACGCGCTACTTCGGTGTCGACCACATCTACGAGAACTACGGCAGCACCGAGGCGGAGATCAGCACCTGGTGCATGCCGGGCAATCCCATCGACAGCGTCGGCGAGGTGATGGACGACGCCATCTTCATCATGAACGAAAAAGGCGCGCTATGCCCGCCGCTTCGCGTGGACGACGCCGACAATCCGCTGAACTACGCCGAGGCCGTCGGCGAGATCGTGCGGCAGGGCACCACGGGCCGCTTTTCCGGCTACCACGACATGCCCGAGGCGACGGCGAACAAGGTGCAGGACGGCTGGTACCACTCGGGCGACCTCGGCGCGATCCGCGAGATCGAGGGGCGGCGCTTCCTCTACTTCATCGGCCGCACCGACGACTGGATCCGCAAGGACGGCGAGAACTTCAGCGCCGAGAGCGTCGTGGACATGGTGAAATCGTTCCCCGCGCTCGACCGCGCGGCAGCCTACGGGGTGCCGCACCCGGTGAGCGACGAGTGGGTGATGGTGGCTCTCAGGATGAAGCCCGGACACGACTTCGACCCGAAGGCGTTCTTCGACCATTGCCAAGCGGAGGTGACGCGCGGTCGCGATCGCAAGTGGTTCCCGGACGTCGTGCGCCTCGTGGACGAGTTTCCCTGGACGGAAACCTGGAAGATCAAGGTGCCCGAGCTGAAGCAGGCCTTCTACCACCCCGACCGCGCGCGGCGCGTGTTCCTGCGCCGCCGGGGCGATCGCACGTTTTCGCCGCTGGGGCGGGCTGGCTTCGAGCGGCTGGCGGCGGAGTTCACCGCGACCGGTCGCACGGCGCTGATCGAGCTCCGCTAGCCCAGCCGTTCGATGTCCAGCGCAATGTCGGCTGCGGGCACCGAGTGCGTCAGCGCGCCGACGCTGATGACGTCCACGCCCGCTTTCGACAGCGCGGCGACGCGCTCGAGCGTGATGCCGCCGGAGACCTCGACCAGAGCGCGCTTTTCCACGAGCTTCACCGCCGCGCTGACCTCGGCGGGCTTGAAGTTGTCGAGCATGACGATGTCCGCGCTGGCGTCGAGCGCTTCTTCCAGAGCCTGCATCGATTCCACCTCCACCTCGATGCGCGAAGTGTGGGGCGCTTAGGCGCGGGCGCGTTCGATGGCGTGGCGCACGCCGCCGGCCGCTTCGATGTGGTTGTCCTTGATGAGCACGGCCGAGCCCAGCGTGTCGCGGTGGTTGTACGCTCCACCGGCGCGCACGGCGTAGCGCTCCAGTGCGCGCAGCCCGGGCGTGGTCTTGCGCGTATCGGTGATGCGTGCGCCGCTGCCCTCGGCGATGGCGGCGACGTAGCGCGCAGCCTGCGATGCGATGCCGCTCATGCGCTGCGCGAAGTTCAGCGCGGTGCGCTCCGCCATCAGGATCGAGCGCGTCGAGCCTTCCACGAGCCACGGCACGGCGTCCTCGTCGGCGTGCTCGCCATCGGCGATGCGCCGCTCGACGCGCAGCCCCGGGTCCACGCGGTAGAAGCAGCGCGCGAACACCTCGCCACCGCACACGACCAGGGGCTTCCGGGCGATGGTGCGTCCGACGGCGCGCGAGGCCTCGGGCACCACGGCCTCCGTCGTGAGGTCGCCGCCCTCCAGATCCTCGGCCAGTGCGCGGTCGACCAGCTCGTCCAGCAGGAAATCCGGAATCACGGCCGGGAAGCTAGCCGCAGAGCGCGCGGCGCGCAAAGCCACGTGTCTATCGCCCGCCCTGGGCGATCGCCGCGCGGCCGCGGGCGGGGTGGTAGGTTCCCGGCGTGGCCACGGTTTTGATCCCGCTTCCCGATCGCGATTTCGACCCCACGGAAGTGGCGGTGCCCTGGGCGGCGCTGAAGCAGGCCGGGCACGAGGTGGTTTTCGCTACCGAGCACGGCGGCTCCCGCCCGGAGTGCGATCCGCTGCTCATCCGCGGCGTGCTGTTCGGGCAGCTCGGCGCCGAGCCCGCGCCGAAGGAGCTCTACGCGGAGCTGTCGCGGTCGCCCGAGCTCGAGCGACCGATCGCCTGGCGGGACATCGAGGTCTCCGCGTTCGACGCGCTCGTGCTGCCGGGCGGGCACGCACCGGGCATGCGCCAGTACCTGGCAAGCGCCGAACTCTGTCAGAAGGTCGCCGGGTTCGCACAGAGCGGCAGGCCCATCGGCGCTATCTGTCACGGCGTCCTGGTGCTGGCTCGCGCCTTGGACCCCGAGACGGGCAGGAGCGTGCTCCACGGGCGCAGGACGACGTGTCTGCCGAAGTACATGGAGCGCGTGGCCTACTACCTGACGGCCTGGAAGCTCGGTCGCTACTACCGCACCTACGACGCGTACGTGGAGGACGAGGTCCGGGCGGCGCTCGCAGCACCCCGTGACTTCGTGCGCGGCCCCGTGACGCTGGTGACGAAGGGGACCGCCAATAGCGACCGCGGCGCCTTCGTCGTCGAGGACGACAACTACGTGTCCGCGCGCTGGCCCGGTGACGCGTATCTGTTCGCGCGGAAGATCGTCGAGCGCCTGGAGCCCCCGCGCGTCTGATCAGCCGAGCGCGCCAGGCTGCGTGCAATACAGGCGCGAGTCATCGAGGGCGCGTGTGCGATGCGCGGCTGCCGCGAGGTAGTCCTCGCTGCCGACCATGTCCAGAAATGCCTGGCGCGACGGGTACTCGACGATCAGCACCTCGTCCCAGGCGTCGTCGCCGATGACGGTCGCCTTGCCCGAAGCGTGGAAGACGACGCGCCCGCCCACCCGTGCCAGATGTGGCCCGACGAGCTCGGCGTAGCGTTGGTACTCCTCGCGCCCGCCTTCCGCTTTGAACCTGAGCAGGTTCACCATCAGGATGGGGCCCTCGATCGGCGCCGAGGCGAACGCCTGCATCTGCTCGGCCGCGGGAATGATACTCGCCATCCGCCGAGCGTGCGCTGCCGCGCTTTCCGCCGTCAAGGCACGGCTTGCCCGGGCGCGCGCCGCTCGATGCACTCGCCGAGCCGCTGCATCAGCTCGCGTTCGTCCGTGAAACGCTCGCGTTCGTCCTTCTGGTGCAGCCGTAGGATGGTGTCTTCCACGTCGCGTCCCACCTGGACGCCGAGCGTCCCGAGCCGCGGGGTGCGCGTCTCGGCGACGCGGTGGATGGTGTCGTAGCCGATGCTGGTGAGTGCTTCCCTCAGTAGTTTGCGGATAGGAGCCTCGTCGTCGACGACGAGGATGTTTCCCAGCCTCGGCATGCCCGGCATCTGTGAACCCCTCCGGTCCGGTGACACGTCGAGTATCCCCCACCCTGGGCATGGAACCACCCTCGGCCGAGGCACATCGCCGGGATGTCCAACCTCCCGGCAAGGCTGCCGACGAGCAGCTGCGTGGCGGCCGTCTCAGGGGCCGGTCAGCGTCATCTGTTCGGCGGCGGTTTTCAGGGCGTCCGCGTCGGGAGCGCTGCCGTGCGCGAAGACGTGCAGTATCTCGTGAGCGTCGAGCTTGGTCATGGCTTCCAGCATGACGACGTTCCGGGCGGTCCAGCGCATCCATTGCACGTCGTGGCCCAGCAGCTTGCCGGCGACCTTCTGCACCTGCGCCGCGGGAACGCCGGCCTGTTCGAACTGGTACGACGGGTACCCTCCGATGTAGACGCCCATGGCGGAGCGGAGGTCGCCGATGTGGCCGAGCGTGCGCAGATGCAGCACGAGGAAATCCGGCCCCGGTTGGCTCGTCAGCACGGACGGCGCCGGCGAGCGCACGACCAGAACGCGTTTTTCGCCGAGGTCGATGCGGTGCTCGGCGGAAAGCGCCAATGCGTGCTCGCCGGCGGTCAGGGTCCCCGCGATGCTCCTCGCTCGAGCCGTCCAACGGGCGCGCTCACCCGCCATCTCCGGCAGGATGTAGAAGCCGACCTCTGCCGTTGTGCGATCCGCCCGCTCGACGAGCAACTCGAGTACGCACAGGGGCGAGCCGGAACGTTGCCCCTCGGGGACGAACGCGGCGACGTGCAGACCGGGACCGGCGACAAGCGGCTCGAGCTTGCCGTGTTCGCCCTTTCCGACGAGCCAATGCCGCGCGTCGGCGACCACGTCGCCGGTGCCGAGCGCGAACACCTCGTCCGCCATCATGACGAAGCGCGCCATGTCGCCCTGGCCGGGGACGAGGACCACGCGCGTCTCCTCGTCGGACGACTGCTCGGCCGCCATGATGCTGGTGCGCCGCGGCAGGATGCGCGCGCCGTCGGGTATCCGGAACGCGAGCCGCCCGCCGAGCAGTGGCGTGCGTTTCCCTTCCGGGGCGGCGGACTTGGCGCGGGGCGCCTGTCCGTGCTCCACGCGCGGCGGGGTGGTCGCGCAGCCTGTCAGGACTGCGACGAAGATTGCGCCGACGATCGAGCGAGCCACCGCCGCCGAGCCTAGCGCAGATGCGGAGCCTGGAAAGGGTGCGGGCCAGAGAACAGGGATGGCGTCGCGGCACGCGCTGGCGGTACCTTGTTGTCATGAAGGCGACGACGAAGCTCGCCGTGCCGCTTGTCGGGATCGCGCTCGCGTGCGCGTGCTCCCGGTCCGGAGGAGGAAGCGCGGGCGGATCGTCGGCCGGAACAGGTGGCATCCAGGCCTCCGGCGGTTCTGGCGGTGGCGATGCCGAGCCGTGGCCGACCGGCGGCTCTGCGGGCAGCGGCACCGGCGGCAGCGCCGCATCCGGTGGCAGCGGCGCGGGCGGTGGCAGCGGCGCGGGCGGTGGCAGCGGCGCGGGCGGTGGCAGCGGCGCGGGCGGTGGCAGCGGCGCGGGCGGTGGCACTGGCGGTAGCGGAGGCGGCTCCGGCAACTTCGTCCCCAATTGCCCCGCTTCCTGCCAGGCGATCCCGGGCACGTCGTATGGGTCGCTCTCCACCTCCGGCGCCAAGACGGATCGCCCCGCAGCGCAGCACGCGGATCTGAACCCGAAGATGCGCGGCTGGGCTCCGTGCACGCAGGTCGGCTGCGGCGCTACCGGCTCCACGCTCGGTCTCATCTACATTCCGCCTGCCCCGAGCGGCACCGACACGAAGGCGCCGCGCCTGCACACGCTGTTCTCGCCGGCGCGCGTGCCCACGATCCAGGCGAACTATCGCGGCTACGATTGGGACTGGAGCTGCAACTGCAAGGGCGGCCTGATCGGCACCTGGGATGTGCACTGGATCGGCGCCGCCACCAGCCTCGGCGAGGTGCTGCACCTGCCCCAGAGCGGCTACGACATCGGCGCCGGCTACGGGGCGCGCGTGCTGTACGCCGACGGCGACACGGTGACGCTCAAGTACACCGCGGAAGACAACGTCGTCTACGGCTACACCCTCCACATCGTCGGTATCTGCCTGGAGCCCGGGCTCCGCGCGCTGTACGAAAGCGACAACGCTTCCGGTCGCAGCCAGCTGCCCGCGCTCAAGGGCGGCGATCCCATCGGGCGCGCCTGCGGCAACCAGACCATCGTCGCCGTCCGCGACACCGGCTCCTTCATGGATCCGCGCTCGCAGGACGACTGGTGGCAGGGGCATCCCTGATCGGTGCATGATGGAGGCATGAGCATCGCGCCCCGCACGCTCCCCCGCCTTGTGTCGTCGGTTCTGGGCCTCGCGCTCGCGGGCTGCGCCGCGGGTGCCGGCGGAGTAGCGGCTGCGGGTGGCGCCAGCGGCAACGGTGCCGGCGCCTCGTCGGGAGCCGGGGGCAGCATTCCCTGGCCGGGGGCGGGTGGTTCGGCTGGGACGGGCACGGGCGGCGCCGCCGCCGGCGGCTCCAGCGGCAGCGGCGGTGCGCCGGCACGGAGAAGAAGCCGCTGGCGATCGCGGTTGCGTCCAGCGACAACTTCGGCGACCACGCCTTCGCGGGCTGCCAGCGCGGCGCCGCGACGCAGTCGCCCTGGGTGACCAGCGCTCCGGGCGCCGTGCTCGGCTGCGTCTACGTGACCGAGAACGTCGTGCTCCAGGCGGGCAAGCACTACTTCTGGCAGTACGGCAAGCTCACCGAGCTGCCGACTCCCGCTCCGCCGAAGCTCATCGTCGATGCCTTCAACCTTCCCGGTGTCGGCGTCGACGTGACCAACAAGAACAACTGCAAGCTGTAATGCCGAGCGCCGATGCCGCGGTGACCGGACTCGTTGCCGTCGGTAGCGCGGCCGCATCGACGCGCCTATCGAGCTGTTCTCTCCGGGGCGCTGCGCGCCTGGTCGCTAGAACGACGAGCCAGGTTGCTTCAGGAACGCGACCTCTTCTTCCGTACCCAGGCGATCGAGGATCGCGTTCCGGTGCGGAAACCGTCCGAAGCGCTGGACGATCTCGGCGTGCCGGCGCGCGAAGTCGGCCGTCTTCTGGCAGGTCTCCTTGATCTGGTCCGGTGCCTCCTCCGCGAGCCGCGCGAAGGCCTCCATGCCCTGCGATTGAACGTGCGCGTCCTCCGCGTGCATCATCGGCATGTACAAGAACTGCCTGAAGGCGAACGGCAGCTCCGCGTCGAGCCCGGCTGCCTGCGCGTGGAGCGATGCGGCGAGCGCCTGCACGTCATACGTGAACGCGCGCGGGGTGCCCCGATAGAGGTTCCGGGGAAACTGATCGAGCAGAATGACCCAGGCCACCGAGGAGCGAGGTTCGTCGCGCCAGGCGTCGAGGGAGCCCGTGGCCGCGGCCTGCACGGCGCCTTCGAAACGCTCGCGGATCGAGTTGTCGAACTCCGGGTCCTTCTTCCACCACTGCGCCTGCAGCAAGTACAGCTCGACTTCGGAGCGACCCGTTCCAAACCAGAACGACAGCACAGCCTCGGGATCGGTCATCGAATTGTCCGTATGAAGACTCGGCAGCCTACCGCATCAGCCCGTAGCTGTGTGCGAGGTACGCCGTGAGCAGATTGCTCATCGCGTGCAGAGTGAGACCGGCGCCGATGCCGCGCGTGCGGCATCGCAGCCAGCCGAAGAGCAGGGCCGGAAAGAAGACGGCGAGCCGGTTCACGTTCACCTCGGTGCAGATGTGGCCGACCGCGAACAATGCGCCGGCGATGACCAGGCCCGGACCCAGCTCGGCGCCGAGCAATTTCACGCGGAACTTGAACGCGTCGTCGAGCGAGGTCTGGAGATAGCCGCGGTAGAACGCTTCTTCCGGCAGCGCGATCACCAGCAGCTGCCCCAGCACGTCGTTGCCCAGGGAAGGTGGCGGCGCGGGCACGAAGCCGTGCGGCGGCTTCCACCACCAGACCCAGCCCGCCCAGAAGAGTGGATAGACGATCGCGGCGACGAGCAGCGCCCAGCCCAGCGCGCGTAGCGCGTCGCCGGCGATGCGCCGCCCGGAGAGCGGTTCCGTCTCCAGCAGGCCGCCCAGCGACAGCCCGAAATGGCGCACCCGCAAGTTGTCGTCGTCGTGGCGCAGGGCGACGAACCAGGTCACTGCGAGGAACGCGAGCCCCACACCCGTGGCCGCGTACTTGTCGGGCAGTCCATAGGACAGCGCGGTCACGAGGCCGGTCGCCAGGACGGCCACCAGCAGCGGCCGCTTCCACCCCGCGGGGGTGACGGGGCCCGCGGCCGGGCTCGTCATCCGGCGCTCCCGCCCCGGCGCCGCTGCGCTCTGCCGATCCAGCGGAGCGGTAGTTTTCCGCCGCTGGCGCGGAGCCACCTGCCCGGGATCAGGCCGTGTGCACAGCCGGACTCCCCGCCCGCGCTGTCATGGGATAAGGTCGCCGCGGCTCGTGTTCCGGGCCCGCGTGCGGCGCGAATCGGCGCCAAGGAATCCCAGCCACGCGTCGTCGGAGGATCCATGCTCGACCCCAACCTGTCGAACCTCCCGGAGGTTCCCCGTCCGCAGCCGCCCATCGTCGATCTTGCCAAATGGCCGCCGGACGACGATGACGACATGCCCGCGGCGCCGCCTCCGGGTGGTGGAGCGCCGGCCGGCGGCGGATTCGACTCCGGCGACGGCAATTTCAAGAAGGGGCGGTTCAACCCGATCGCCATCATCATCGGCATCCTGGTGATCGTGGGCGGCATTGCATTTCTTGCCATCGGCGTGAAGCAGGACGCGAAGAAGCTGACGATAGAGCAGGCGGAAGCCCAGAAGAAAGCGATCTTCGTCCTGCCCAAGGCCGAGCAGATCCCCAAGTGGCGCACGTGGGCGGCTTCCGACCAGAGCGGCGAGCTCAAGATGGAAGCGCTCAAGCAGCTGGCCTGGGGGAAGGACCCCGCGGGCGTCGACCTGGCGATCAAGGCGCTGAAGGATCCGGCGCCGCGGGTCGTGGCCATGGCGGCGACGGCTCTCGCCGAATACGGCTCGCCCATGGCGGACAAGGCGAAGGATCCGCTGCTCAAGTCGTTGAAGACCGCCGGCGTCGCTTCCAGGCCCCAGATCGCCTGGGCGGAGGTGGTGCTCGGCGATTCCCGCGCATTCGACGAGGTCATGAAGCTCTACCGCCTCGGGCACCTCTCCAAGGTGCAGCGCCTGGGCGGCGGCGTGGCGTTCGATCCGAACATGATCGTCAAGCTGATCAGCCTCGACAAGCTCGCATCGCTGGCCGGTGACAAGAGCGACGCGGTCCGCCAGCTGGTGGCGACCGTGCTGTCGCGCAAGGCAGACCCGAAGTACACCGATGCCCTGATCAAGCTGGTCAAGGACAAGGACGCGGAGGTCGCTCGTCAAGCGGCGCCTGGCCTCGGCAAGATCGGTGACGCGCGCGCGCGCGGCCCTCTGCTCGCCGCGCTCAAGGGCGCGGACAAGGACAGCCGCAAGAAGTACCTGGAAGCGCTCCGCGACGGCATCGGCGATCAGGGCCTGGTGCTGGCACTGCAGTCGATCGACCCGAACGACGTGAAGGCGGCCTGGTACCAG
>Ga0114931_10000176_pt1 | contig 72573 bp, 57 predicted proteins | sample 2SBtaG_FD_89579 | JGI IMG/M metagenome (GOLD analysis project Ga0114931, IMG submission 89579) | Deep subsurface microbial communities from Kolumbo volcano to uncover new lineages of life (NeLLi) - 2SBTROV14_V59a metaG | ecosystem: Environmental > Aquatic > Marine > Volcanic | place: Kolumbo...
GGGGAGGCTCGGCGAAGCCGAGGGGGCGCTGCTGCGCCCCCAACCAACGGTGCTAGTCCCGCGTTGCGCGGCGCAGCCGCGCGTGCGAAGCACCCATCGCTTCGATGGAAACGCGGGACTAGCGTGACGCGACGTCGATCACGAGCCGGGCCGGACGGGTGAGCTCGCGCATGCGGTACGGCAGCCGCTGCCCGAGGCCGAGCACCCAGCTCACGACGCCTTCGAAGTCGCAGGTCTGCCGGAGCTCGAGCAGCGGTCCGAGCCCCGGCCGGAGATCGGTCGGAAACGACGGGCTCCGGCCGTGCTCGCCGTGCGAGCGGGCCGGCGACATGCGGAGCTCGAGCCAGGCCTGGCCGCTGGTCGACGCGGGACGCCCCGAGCTGCATTCCTGCGCGCCCCGCGGCAGATAGCCCGCGTGGTAGCCGGGCAGCGGGCCCCGGTCGAACTGGAACACCGCCCGCACGAACCCGGGATGGCGCTCGGCGCGCACCGCGACGAGCTCCGGTCCGGGCACCGGACCCTGGCGGGGCTTGTCTACGCTAGCCGTCGTCCCGGCAAACGGCTCCGTCGCGGGCTTTCCGCCGTGCCGCTCGCAGCTGGTGAGCGCGACCAGCATGAGCGCGACGGCGATCTCCCGCTTCCACATGCCACCGAGCGTAGTCGATCCGTGGCTAGCGTGTGCGTCGGGCAAGGCTGTGTCAGACTCGCCCGCAATGTCGCTCGTGAAGCTCGGCACGCGGCGCCGGCCCGCCGCGCGCGCGTTTCTGCCCACGAGGCGGGAGGAAATGCGTGCACGCGGCTGGGACGAGCTCGACGTCCTGATCGTCACGGGCGACGCCTACGTGGATCACCCGGCGTTCGGTCCGGTGCTGATCGCCCGCTTCCTCGAGGGGCGCGGCTATCGCGTGGGCGTCGTGGCGCAGCCGCGCTGGGACACTCCCGAGGACATCGCCTGCATGGGCCGCCCGCGGCTGTTCGTCGGGGTCAGCGCCGGCAATCTCGACTCGATGCTCAACAAGCTGACCGCCCAGAAGAAGGTGCGCTCGGAGGATCAGTACTCGCCGGGCGGGCGCACCGGCTGCCGGCCGAACCGCGCCAGCATCGTCTACGCGAACCTCTGCCGCCAGGCGTTTGCCGGTTTGCCCGTGGTGCTGGGCGGCATCGAAGCGTCGCTCCGGCGCATCGCACACTACGACTACTGGTCCGACTCGGTGCGGCGCAGCATCCTGCTGGACGCCAAGGCGGATCTACTCGTCTTCGGCATGGGCGAGCGCGCCGCATGGGAGATCGCGCGGCGCCTGGACGCGGGCGAGGCGGTCAGCGAGCTCCGCGACATCCGCGGCACCGCGCACGTCGTCAACCGTCGCGCCGACTGGGAGGCCCTTGCCGCCGAAGCCAGCCGCTATGTGCGCGACGGCCGGGTCGTCGTGCTGCCGTCGTACGAAGAGGTGTCGAGCGACAAGCGCGCTTTCGCGAACGCTTCACGCCTGCTCCAGTACGAGACGAACGCCCACAACGCGCGGCCGCTGCTGCAGCCGCACGGCGATCAAGCCGTCTACTTCAATCCGCCCGCGCGGCCGCTGGAAGAAGCGGAGATGGACGAGCTGTACGATCTTCCGTTTTCGCGCGCGCCGCATCCGGCCTACGGCGGTCAGCGCGTTCCGGCGTTCGACACGGTCAAGGAATCGATCGTGACCATGCGCGGCTGCTTCGGTGGCTGCACGTTCTGCAGCATCACCGAGCACGAGGGCCGCATCATCCAGAGCCGTTCGGCGGAGAGCGTGATCCGCGAGGTGAGGGCGCTGACGCGCATGCAGGGCTTTTCCGGCGTTATCAGCGACGTGGGCGGTCCCACGGCGAACATGTACCGCATGAGCTGCAAGGACGAGCGTACGGAAAGCGCGTGCCGGCGGCTGTCCTGCGTACACCCCGGCGTATGCGAGAACCTGCGCACCGATCACGATCCGCTGATCGATCTCCTGAGAAGGGTCCGCGCCGAGAAGGGCATCAAGCGTGTCTTCGTGGCGTCGGGGATCCGCTACGACCTCGCGGAACGGAGCCCCGCGTTCATCCGCGAGCTGGCCGAGCACCACACCGGTGGACAGCTCTCGGTCGCGCCCGAGCACAACAATCCTCGCGTGCTCGACAAGATGAAGAAGCCCCGCATCGAGCACTACGAGCGCTTTACGCAGTCGTTCTGCCAGGCCAGCGCGAAAGCCGGCAGGGAGCAGTACCTGGTGCCGTATTTCATCACCGGGCATCCAGGCTCCACGCTCCGCGACACGGTCGAGCTCGCGCTCTACCTGAAGCGGCAGAATCTGCGGCCGCGGCAGATCCAGGACTTCATCCCGACGCCGATGTCCATCGCGACCACCATGTACTACACCGGCATCGACCCACTCTCGGGTGAAGCGGTGTACACGGCGCGCGAGCTCCGGGAAAAGCGCATGATGAAGGCGCTCCTGTTCTGGTGGGACGAGCAGCACCACGCGCTCGCGCGAGAAGCGCTGGCGAAAGCCGGGCGCCGCGATCTGATCGGCCGCGCCCCGGAGTGCCTGGTGCCGCCCGCGCCGGGCGCCGCGCGTCGCCGCCGGAAGAGCGCGCGCAGGCCGCGATCGTAGCCGCGACGCGTCAACGCGCTGCGGCACGATCGTTGCGGGGTTGTTGGCCCGCTTCCTGCTCCTGCTCTACGCTGGAGAGGAGGGTCGACATGATCACCGAGCTTCCAGGAGACGCTATCTTGCCGGTTCTGGTTCTGGTGCTCTTCGAGCTGGCGTTCGTGCTTCTGCTGCTGTCGCGGCGCCGCCATCGCGGCGCCAGCGGCAAACCTCTGGTCGACGACGTGCTCAGACTGGCAGCGCGCTCGCGGGGCGTTCAGCGCGGCCTGTTGTAGGGGCGTTTCCGCCCCAGGCGTGGCGTCCAGCCCCGCCGACATGACGCACCCGTCAGCCGGCGCGGGCAGCGGGCGTGGCCGAGCGCGTTGCAGCGCCGCACACTGTCGGCGATGGTCACGAGATTCCGCTGTTTGATCATGGGAGCTGCGGGGCGCGACTTCCACGACTTCCAGACCTTTTTCCGCGCCCAGCCCGGCTTCAGGGTGGTGGCGTTCACGGCGACGCAGATCCCGTTCATCGACCAGCGCAGCTTTCCCCGCGCGCTGGCCGGGGGCGACTACGCCGAGGACATCCCGATCTTCTCCGAGGAACGTCTCGAGGCGCTGATCGAACGCTTGAAGATCGACTTCGTGTTCCTCTCGTACAGCGACCTTCCGCACGAGGAGGTGATGCACAAGGCCAGCCGCGTGCAGGCGGCGGGGGCGGCGTTCGCGCTTCTGGGCCCGCGGCAGACCGAGCTCCGCGCGCGGCGTCCGGTCGTGGCGGTGACGGCGGTGCGCACAGGGGCGGGCAAGAGTCCGCTCAGCCAGTATCTGGCGCGGCACCTGCACCGTCGCGGCGTGCGCGCCGGCGTGATCCGCCATCCGATGCCCTACGGTGATCTGGAAAAGCAGGCGGTGCAGCGTTTCGCCTCGGCGGAGGACATGTCCCGCGCTCACTGCACTATCGAGGAGCGCGAGGAATACGAGCCCTACGTGGAACAGGGTCTGGTCGTGTTTGCGGGCGTCGACTACGCGCGGGTGCTCGCGGCCGCCGAAGAGGAGTCGGACCTGGTGCTGTGGGACGGCGGCAACAACGACACGCCCTTCATCCGCCCGGATCTGTCACTGGTGGTGGCCGACGCGCTGCGTCCCGGGCACGAGCTCCGCTTCTATCCGGGCGAGACGAACCTGCGCCGTGCGGACGTCGTCGTGATCGACAAGGTGTCCGGCGCCAAGCCGGACGATGTGGCGATGATCCGCGCGAACATCCAGGGCGCCAACCCGCGGGCTGATATCGTCGAGGCCGATCTGGACATCGAGCTCGACGACGCGGGGCGCGTACGCGGCCGGCGCGTGCTCGTGGTCGAGGACGGACCGACGGTCACGCATGGCGGTATGGGCTACGGGGCGGGGACGATCGCGGCAGAGCGCGCCGGCGCGGCGGAGCTGGTCGATCCGCGCCCAGCCGCGGTCGGGACGCTCGCGGACACGTTCCGTCGCTATCCGCACCTGGAACGGGTGCTGCCCGCGATGGGGTATTCGGAAGCCCAGCTCGCCGACCTCGCCGAGACCATCCGGCGCTCGCGCGCAGAGCTGGTCGTGGACGCGAGCCCCGCGCGGCTCGACCGCGTGCTGACGCTGGAAGTGCCGCTGGTGCGGGTGAGCTACCGCTTCCACCAGCTGTCGGGCCCGCTCTTGACCGACCGGGTCGATGCGTTGCTCGAACGGGGCGGCATGAACCGGTAAGGCAACGGCGCGCTTCGCCCGGGGCGGCTGAATCCGCGCAGTGGGCGCGCCACACTCCCACGTAGCGCAGGCTGGACGGAGGGGCGTCGAGGGCCCCCACTTGATCGACGCGTTCGAGGTGCCCGATGCGGCCGCGGCGTGCGAGGAGATCCAACGCCGCGGCGGCAAGGTGGTGCGCGAAGCCGGCCCGATGAAGCATGGCACCACGGTGATCGCCTTCGTCGAGGACCCCGACGGCTACCGGATCGAGCTGATAGAGCGCCAGATCCCCGGTCATGAGGCCGGACGGGCGCCATGCTAGTATCGCTAGCGTGTCCGGTCCGAGCGACAAGCGTCCGGGTCGCATGGCGACGCTCAAGGCGGGGGAAGAGCTGTCGAGCGAGATCATGCGCCATGTCAAGGCGCCGTACCGCCCCGTGCTGGTCGTGATGAGCGGCAACGATGTCGGTCAGCGCGTTACGGTCGATCGCACGCTGATGGTCGGCCGCGATCCGGACGCCGAGCTCACGCTGACCGACGGGCTGGTGTCCTGGCACCACGCGCGACTCGAGGATCGCGGCGACGCCTGGACGCTGGTCGATCTCGGCAGCACCAACGGCACGGCCGTCAACGGCGAGCCCTGCAGCACCGAGATGGCGCTCAAGCCCCACGACAAGATCGTGTTCGGCGGCACTATCGTCCGCTTCGAGCTGCAGGACGGCCTCGAGCAGGCCTACAACAGCGTTGTCGAGAAGATGCTCAACATCGACGACCTGTCGGGGCTGTTCGTGCGGCGCAAGTTCGACTCGGAGCTGGCCCTGCTCATCGAAGCCGCCCGCCAGCAGGAACGCCCACTGACGCTGCTCGTGATGGACCTCGACGGCGTGAAGCGCATCAACGACACGTACGGACACCTGTTCGGCGCGTACGTCATCGGCGAGGCCGGCAAGCTGATCGGCAGCGTGGTCGGCACGCGCGGCATCGGTTGTCGCTTCGGCGGCGACGAGTACCTGGCCGCGCTGCCCGGTATCGACGCCGAAGCGGGCGTCACTGTGGCCGAGGAGATCCGGCAGGCGGTGGGCGAGCACCATTTCGAGAAGGACGGCATACCGCTCAAGCCGGGGATCTCGATCGGAGCGGCGTCGCTTCCGGAAAGCGCGACCGACGCGGCCACGCTGTTCCAGCGCGCCGACGAAGCGATGTACCGCGCCAAGCAGGGCGGCAAGAACCGCGTCTGCCGCTGACGACGACGAACCCCTCGGGAACACGTCGCTCGCGCCGCTGCGTTTACAAAGTAAATGACGTTGTAAAGCAACGGAGCGCGCAAATTCTGCTCTCGGTTGATCGGTGCGGGTTCGCGATCTAGGTTACGCACTGCGTCGGTCTGTAAAGCTGTAAACGACGCAACGGCTCGAGGAGGAGGGACGCGCATGACATCCGACCAGAACCCACCCCCGCAGGAAGTGCTCGCACAGCGCAGCATCGGACACGTCGTAGCGCTCGGCGCCAACGGCACCATGGGCTACGGCAGCGGCGCACTGTTCACGACGGCCGTGCCGAAGGTCACGTTTCTCGCGCGGACCCGCGAGAAGGCCGAGCAGGGGCTCGCGGCTGCGGTGAAGCAGGTGCGCTCGCCCACCGTTGCCGACCGGGTCGAATGCGGCTCCTACGACGAGGACTTCGAACGGGTCGTCGCCAACGCGGATCTCGTCTTCGAGGCGGTCACCGAGAAGCTCGAGCTCAAGGAGCAGTTCTTCGAGAGGGTGGAGCGCGTCCGTCGCCCGGATTCGATCGTGGCGACCGTCACGTCGGGCCTTTCGATCAACCGTCTGGCGCAGGGCCGCAGCGAGTCGTTCCGCCGCCACTTCATGGGGCTGCATTTCTTCAACCCCCCGAATGTGATCGTCGGTACCGAGCTGATCCCGTGTCGCGATTCGGATCCGGCTCTGGTCGATTTCGTCGAAGCGTTTGCGGAAAGGCGCCTGGGGCGCGTGATGATCCGCACCGCGGACACGCCCGGCTTCGCCGGCAATCGCGTCGGATTCAAGGTATTGAACGAGGTGGCCCAGCTGGCCGAGGAGTACGGCCCGGCGCTGGTGGATCGCCTGGTCGGGCCCTACACGGGCCGCGCGCTGCCGCCGCTCGCTACCATCGACCTCGTCGGCTGGGACATCCACCAGGCCATCGTCGACAACATCCACCAGCTGACCGATGACGAGGCGCACGAGACGCTCGCGCTCCCCGGCTACATGCGCGAGCTCATCCGCAAGGGAACGCTCGGTCGCAAGACCGGGGGCGGCTTCTTCAAGCGCGACGAGGACAAGCGGACGCTGGTGCTCGATCCCGCTTCCGGCCACTATCGTCCGCTTTCGGAGATCAAGCTGCCGGATCTGTCGTTCATCGACCAGGTGACCGCGCTCCACCGCGTCGGAGACTACCGCGCGGCGATGGCGGCGCTGGTGGCGGCCAGGGGCCCGGAGGCCGAGCTGGCGCGCAGGGTCATTGCCGGCTACATCAGCTATGCATTCCACAGGGTGGGGGAAGTGACCGATTCGATCCGCGGCATCGACTTGATCATGGGCTTCGGTTTCAACTGGGCGCCGCCTAGCGTGCTCGTGGACACGATCGGGATCGGCCCGGCCGTACGCATGCTGGAGGACAGCGGCGTGCCCGTGCCGGACGCGCTCGACGACGCCCGCACCGAGCCGCGGCGGTTCTTCAACGAGCCGCAAGTGAACGTCGGCAGGTTCTTCATCGCAGCCTGAAAGCGGGAAGGGAACGATGGGCAACGAAGTCTACATCCTCGGGGGATACCAGACCGATTTCGCGCGCAACTGGACGAAGGAGAACAAGCACTTCCTCGCCCTGATGCGCGAGTCGGTCCAGGGCGCGCTTTCCACTGCAGAGGTCGACGCAACGGAGATCGAGGTCGCCCACGTCGGCAATTTCGCGGCAGAGCTGTACTGCATGCAGGGGCATCTCGGCGCCTTCTTCGTGGAAGTGGATCCGGTCTTCAGCGGGCTCCCAACCAGCCGGCATGAAGCGGCCTGCGCGTCCGGCAGCATCGCGCTGCTCGCCGCTTCAGCCGAGATCGAAGCGGAGCGCTACGGGCTCGCGGCGGTGGTGGGCATCGAGCAGATGAAGACGGTCGATGCGGGTCGGGGTGGGGACTACCTTGGCACCGCAGCCTGGTACGAGCGCGAGGCCGAGGGCATCGAGTTCCCGTTCCCGAAGCTGTTCGGCAAGCTGGGCGACGAATACGACAAGCGCTACGGCCTGAAGGACGAGCACCTCGCGGGGATCTCGACGCTGAACTACGAAAACGCGAAGAAGAACCCCAACGCCCAGACGCGCACCTGGTACATGAACAAGGGCCAGGCGCTCTGTCGCACGGACGACAATCCCGCGGTCGGCGGCCGCATCCGGGTCTCCGACTGCTCGCAGGTAACGGATGGTGCGGCGTGTGTGTTCCTCGCCAGCGCCGACGTGGCGGCCCGCTACGCGAAGCGTCGCGGCGTGTCGCTGGACCACATTCCGCGCATCAGGGGCTGGGGGCACCACACCGCGCGGTTCCGCTTCGCCGACAAGGTCGCCGAAAGCGCGGGCGACCGCTACGTGCTGCCGCACGTGCGCGCTACCATCACCGACGCGTTCTATCGCGCCGGGGTCGCGGACGTGAACGGCATCGACGGGATCGAGACGCACGATTGCTTCACGACCTCGGAGTACATGGCGATCGACCACTTCGGCATCACCGCTCCGGGCGAGAGCTGGAAGGCCGTGGAGGAAGGCTGGCTCGAGATCGGCGGCAGGCACCCGATCAATCCGAGCGGCGGACTGATCGGCGCGGGACATCCCGTTGGTGCCACCGGCGTGCGCCAGTTGCTCGACGCCTACAAGCAGGTGACCGACACGGCGGGCGACTACCAGGTGCCTGGCGCGCGGAACTTCGGCACGCTCAACATCGGCGGCAGCGGCACGACCAGCGTCTGCTTCGTTGTCGGCAACTAGCAGCCAAACCGTAGCAAAATGCCACAATTATGTGACATTTTGCTACGTATCCTGCTTCGCTAGCGCCAGGACGCAGTGCCCAGGCGCGATCCACTGCGCGCGGGCCCGGGCGCCCCAGGGGCTCAGCCGGGCCAGGAGCTCCAGCTCCTCGGCGACGAAGAATCGCCGGAATGAGACCATCGCGTCGTGGACGAAGTCGCGGTCCCTGTAGCGGAACAGGCCGAGCCCGCCCAGACCGAGCGCCGCCAGCGTGCTGCGCGTGCCGTCGAAGAACAGCACGCCGCGCGCGGCGACGCGCGCCGCCTCGGTGAACATCACCACGACTTCTCCCGCTGGAAAGTGATGCAGGGACTGCATGCACATCAGGATGTCGTAGCTGCCGGGCTCCAGGTTGCCGAGGTCGAGCGCATCCTGCAACCCGAAGCGTACGTCGAGATCCTCGGCGCGGGCGCGTGCCGCACCCAGATCGAGGTACTCCTGCTTGATGTCACTGGCCAGCAGATCGAGGTCGCGCCCTTCGTCCTGCGCGCGGCGTGCGAGCGCCAGTGCGAAGCCGCCGTGTCCCGCAGCCAGCTCGAGCAGGCGCGTCCTCTGGCCGCCGCGTAGCATCGGTTCGAGCCACTCGAAGAAGCCGCGGTAGGTGTCCAGCAGATCGTTCATCGCATCGAGGTGCTCGAGGATGCGCACGCGCCGGTCGTGATCCACGCTGGGGTCGTCGAGGTATTCACCTTCGTGCGTCTCGCGCCAGCGCGCGTCCATGAGCGCCGCCCACGCCTGCAGGGGACCCGAGTGGCTCGCTTCCAGGTCGACCTCGCTGCGCATCGTGGACAGGGCGCGTTCGGCCACATCCGCGAGCCCGGCGCGGGCTTCTGGCGCTCCGTCGGCTAGCCCCGGCCAGAAGCGCTCGGCTTCGGCCGAGTAGCGGGCGAGCGTGCGCTCTGCCACGGACTGCCGGATCCGGCCGAGCAGGATGCTGCCCGGAGTGCGCGTCGCGTGTTCGGACAGCCAGCGCGTCGCGCGCTCGATCATGCCGGTCGGCTGCATACTGCCGCGCAGCCTACCAGCTATGGGGTCACGCGGCGTAGCCTTCCTCGCCGTGCTGCGTGGCATCGAGCCCTTCGGTCTCGTCCAGTTCATCCACGCGCAGGCCGATTGTCGCCTTGATCACGAACAGCAGCACCAACGTCACGACGCCCGCGTACAGTCCGGACGCGCCGACGGCGATGAGCTGGACCACGAGCTGGTGCGGGTTGCCCGCCAGCAGTCCGTTGCCTCCGGCAGGATTCAGCGCCTTTTCTGCGAAGACCCCGGTCAAGAGTGCACCGACCAGCCCGCCGACGCCGTGGACGCCGAAGGCATCGAGCGAATCGTCGTAGCCCAGGCGGTCCTTGGCGATGACCGCGCCGTAGCAGATCGCGCCAGCCGCCGCGCCGATCGCCATGGCCGCCCAGGGAGGGACGAATCCGGCTGCGGGCGTGATCGCGACCAGGCCTGCAACGAGCCCCGACGCAACGCCGAGCGCCGTCGGCTTCCTGCGATGCAGCCACTCGATGACGACCCAGCCGAACGCGCCCGACGCCGCGCCGAGGTGCGTGGTAACGAACGCCAGCGACGCGAGCTGTCCCGAGGCCAGCGCGCTGCCCGCATTGAAGCCGAACCATCCAAACCAGAGCAGCCCGGCACCGGTGACCGTCATGGTGAGGTTGTGCGGAATGGCCCGCTCCTGCGGGTACTTCATCCGCTTGCCGATCACGAGCGCGCAGACGAGCGCGGAGATCCCGGCCGTCAGGTGGACGACGGTGCCGCCCGCGAAGTCCAGTGCGCCGAGCTTGAACAGCCAGCCGCCGTCGGCCCATACCCAGTGGCAGACCGGCACGTAGACCAGCAGCGACCAGAGCGCGATGAACACGACGTAGGCACTGAACTTCATGCGCTCCGCGAACGCCCCCGAGATCAGCGCCGGCGTGATCACCGCGAACATCATCTGGAAGGCGACGAAGGCAAGCGTGGGAACGCTGCCGTGCTCGGTGCCGGCAACACCCGACAGGCCGAGGAAGTCGAAGCCCCCGATGATGCCGCCGTGTGTGCTGCCGAACGCCAGCGAGTAGCCGCACACCGCCCAGATCACGCTGATGAGCGGGATCGCCGTCATCGAGTGCATGATGGTCGACAGGACGTTCTTGCGCCGGACCATGCCGCCGTAGAACAGGGCCAGCGCCGGCGTCATCAGAAGCACCAGCGCGGACGAGACCAGCAGCCAGGCCGTATCACCCGAGTTCATGAAACCCGAGTAACCCTCGCTATTGTTTCGTGCAGGTTACCGGGTGCGCTCCGCGTCGTTTCGGAAGCATTCCGGATATCCAGCCGCCGTTTCTGCGCGGACGAGCCGGCGAGGCAAAAGCCCCACCGGCCAGAAAATCCGCGGGCGGCGGGTCCGTCGGCAGTCCGACGGCCGGTGACCAGCCTCCTGCGGCAAACGCGAGGGATCCTGCACGGTCCTCGGCCACACGCAAGAAACATCTGCAGGACGCTGTGTCTTCCGCGGACCTACCGGTGCGTTCGGGGAGGAGGCGGCCGGCGGTCCGGGTACCGCGGTGCGGGACGGGCCGTTCCTACAGCGCGGACTCGATGCGGTCGCAGGCCGTGCGGATCACCTTGAGCCGCGCGTAGCGCTTGTCGTTCGCTTCGACGAGTGTCCACGGCGCAAACTCGGTGCTGGTACGCGCCAGCATGTCGCTCGCCGCCTGCTCGTACAGGTTCATCTTGTCGCGGTTCCGGTAGTCCTCGTCCGTGATCTTGTACTGCTCCCAGGGCAGCGTCTCGCGCTCGCGGAAGCGGCGCAGCTGTTCGTCGGCGTCGATGTGCAGCCAGTACTTGACTAGCACGATGCCGTAGTCGACCAGTTGCTCCTCGAAGTCGTTGATCTCCTTGTACGCGCGCATCCACTCCACTTCGCTGGCGAAACCCTCCGCGCGCTCGACCAGGACGCGCCCATACCAGCTGCGGTCGTAGAGGGTGAAGCGTCCGAGCCTGGGCAGATGTCGCCAGAACCGCCACATATAGTGCTGCGCCTTTTCCTCGTCGGTCGGCGCGTCGATGGGGATCACCCGGTATTGTCGAGCGTCGATCGCGTGGGTTACGCGGCGGATCGCGCCGCCCTTGCCGGCGGCGTCCCAACCCTCGAAAGCCAGGATCACGCCGAGACGCTTCTTGGCGATCTTGCGGCTCAGCTTGTTGAGTCGTGCCTGCTCCTGCGCGAGCGCTTCCTCGTAGTTCTTCTTGTCGAGCCTTTTCGACAGATCGAGCGAGTCGAGGATCGTGACCGGGTCGGGGACGTCGGGATTCGGCGGCGGCGGGCGTGAAGGCGTCGGCGCGGCCAGCCGCTGGTCGATGCGTTCGATGATGTGACGGGCGACCGTGACATGACGGAAGCGCTCGTCCGTGCCTTCGATGATGGTCCACGGTGCTTCGCCGGTGCTGGTCTCGCGCAGGGCGCGCGTGCAGACCGCTCGGAAGTCGTCGTAGAGTTCGTGGTGCTTCCAGTCGGTCTTCGAGACGCGCCAGCTCGTCTCGGGCGACTTCTCCAGCGACCTGAAGCGCTTCTTCTGCTGTTTCTTGCTGATGTGGAACCAGAGCTTGATGACGAGCGCGCCGTCGTCGACCAGGGCCTTTTCGAAGGTATTCACGCGACGCATCGTCGCGTCGAGCTGGTCGTCGTCGTGTTTGCCGTAGGTGCGCCGGAGGATTGGGTCGGTGTACCAGGAGCCGAAGAAGATGCCGATGCGCCCCCGCCGGGGCAGGCTCATCCAGAACCGCCAGTACGGTGGCCGCTCTCGCTCGTCCTCCGTGGGCTTGCCGAACGCGTGGGTGAACAGGTAGCGCGCGTCCATCCACTCGTAGAGCAGGTTCACGGTGTCGCCCTTGCCCGCGCCGTCCACCCCGTTGACCAGGATGACCACGGGGAAGTCCGCGTCGTGGAGCTGCTTCTGGACCCGGAGCAGATCGGTACGAAGCCCCGGAACCGCGGCTTCGTAATCGTCCTTTTCCAGCTTGCGACCGAGCTCTGCCGTCTCGAACATCCGGGGTTCCTCCAGCGGGCGAGCTTGCCCCGTCCGAGGGGCGGCGCCCAGTCCTTTCCTGGGCGGAAATCGCGGCTATGTCTTGCCGGGCAGCGCTGGCTTCTTGATGTACGCCTCTGGAATCGTACCTGTCAGCGCCTTCAGCCAGGTGAGGGACCGTGTGCGCATGCGGGCGGCACCGTGCATCGGGCGTGCCGGTACGAAGCGGGCCCTGCACCGGCGGTTCCGCGCAATCACTGCGGCGCGCACGGCTGGCCATCACGAAAGTTGCGCCGGCGCAGCCTCGCGCGTGGCGGCCTACCCGAGCTCGATCACACCGGGTTCCCTGTCGACGAGCTCACCGATGACCGCTACGCCTTCCAGAGCCGCGAACAACGCGGAGGCCGACCCGGCAGGCACAGTGAGTAGCAGCCCGCCGCTCGTCTGCGCATCCGCCAGCAGAGTGAGCAGCGCCGGCTCGACGGCGTCGGCGCCGCGCAGATGCGGACGCGCGTAGGCGAGGTTCTTGCGGCTTCCCCCGGGGATGTGGCCGGCCCGCGCCGCGTCGATCGCACCGGGAAGCTGCGGCACGGCGTCCGGGTGCACGGTCGCGGACAGTCCGCTCGCCGCGGTGATGTGCGACAGATGTCCGAGCAGGCCGAAACCGGTCACGTCGGTGGCGGCGGTCACGCCGTGGGCGCGCCCGGCGTCGCAAGCCGCGCGGTTCAGGGTCTCCATGCTGCGGATTGCGGCCTCGATCCACGCCGGTTCCGCCTGGTCCTTGCGAAGCGCCTGGGCAATCACGCCGGTGCCGATCGGCTTGCTCAGCACGAGCAGCTGGCCCGCCTCGCCGCGGCGGTGCGTCCAGGCCGTGCCCGGCTGGACCGAACCGACTACGGCCAATCCACACTTCGGTTCCGTGTCGCGGATGCTGTGTCCGCCCACGATGGCGCAGCCCGCTTCGTGCGCCTTTTCCGTCATGCCGCGCAGGATGGCCTCGAGCACATCCAGACCGACCTGGTCCGGCACGCCGACAAACGAGAGCGCCAGCTCGGGCGCGCCGCCCATCGCGTACACGTCGCTCAGGGCGTTTGCCGCGGAAATACGCCCGAACGAGCCCGGATCGTCGACGATCGGCGTGATCACGTCGAGGGTGAGGACGAGCGAGCGGGCGGCGCCCTCCGGACGCACGAGTGCCGCGTCGTCGAGCGATCCGGCTTCGGAGCCGACCCAACGATGAGGCAGGGCAGGGAGCTGGCTCAGGACCTGGACCAGGTCCTCGGCGGGCAGCTTCCGTGCTCAGCCACCGCCCTGGACGAGCTGCGTCAAGCGCACGTCTTTCAACCTGGCCTCCTTTCCGGGTCCGCACCGGTCCGTCCGGGGGGGCACCCGCCGACTTTCTAGACCAGCGGCAGCAGACGCACCAGCCGCCGATCGCCCACGCCGCCACGGTCCCGTGCCGCAATGCGGCGTGAGCGAGCTTCGTTCCCTCGGAAGCTCCCGACTCTGGTAGCGTATTTGTCCCGCGCGTCTTCGAGGCGGCGGAACTCCGGGGGCTGTATGTCCACGAACGCTCCGATGGGTGGAAACCGCACTTCAGGAACCCTGAAATTGAGACTGGACGACCTCGAAGCAGTGCTGCAGCAGCCGCTGCAGAGCCCCGACGCCGTGCTCGACACGCTGGTGATGGGCGTCGCGAAAGGACAGCCGCGTCCGGAACTGTGGCCCCAGTTCCACGCAGCGGTGATGCGCGACGATCTGCTCGCCGAGCTGGCGTTCGCGTACGAGAACCTGAGCCAGGACAAGCGCGTGAAGCTGCTGCCTCCCGAGCAGCAGGCGGAACTGCTCATGCACGCGGTCACGTTCTTCGCGGATTTCTTCGGGGATCCGGACGGCGCGACCGCGCACGCCGAGCAGGTGCTCGTCGTGGTGCCCGGCCATCCCGACGCGTTCGCCGTGCTGGAGCGACTGCTGACGGAGGCTGGCGAGAACGCGAAGCTCGCCCAGCTCTACGTCGACGCCGCGGGCTCCGAGCGCGACCGCGACCAGCAACTGATGCTGCTGAGCCGTGCTGCGGAACTGGTGGAGAACGCGAAGGACGCCGACGAGCTGGCCATCGACATCTGCCAGCGGATTCTGCGCATCGAGCCGGGTGCGATCGCGACGCGCGCGGCGCTGGAGGCGCGCTACATGGCGTTGGGTCGCCCAAAGGACGCGGCCCGCGTGCTCGAGCAGGCCTTGTTGCGGGATCCGCCCCCCGACGAGACGGAAGCGCTCCCCGTGCACACGCGCCTGATGGAGCTTTTTACGGGCGTGCTGAAAGAGCCGCAGCGTGCGACGCCGCACGTGGAAGCCCTGCTTGCGGCGCAGCCGGACAACGAAGCCGCGCAGAAGGTCGCCGAGATCCTGCTCGAGAACAAGCCGGTGGCGCCGCGCGCAGCAGCCGCGCTGTCGGACGCCTACCAGAAGCTCGGTCGCATCGACGAGGCCGCCGCCATGCTCGAAAAGGAGATCGGGCTGGTGCGCGGACCGCGACGCATGGACGTGCAGCGCCGCTTGGCGATCCTGCGCGAGGATCATTTCGATGACGCGGCGGGCGCGCTGCAGCTGCTCGGTCCGGTCGTCGCAGGCGATCCCGGCGACGACGACGTGCGCAAGCGCTATGTGCGGCTCAGCCTGGCACTGGGCAAGCCGCAGGACGCCGCGCGACTGCTCCAGCGCGCGTTGTCGAGCTGCCGCGACCCGGCCGTCCGCGCCAGGGTGGGAGCGGAGATCGGCATCGTGTTCATCGAGTCCGGCGACGTAAAGCGCGCCCAGGCAGCCTTCCAACAGGTCGTCGAGTCGGCGCAGGACGACAGCGCCGTGCTCGAGGCGGCGCGACGCCTGGTCGACCTGCACGCCCAGGCGGGCGCGCAGAAAGCGCAGCTCGCCGCGCTCGAGCTGGTCGTCAAGCTGGAGCCCGAACCCGAGGCTCGACAGGCCGCCGCGCGCAGCCTCGCGGAGCTCTGCGAAAAGTCCGATCCTCCGGACGCGGCGCGGGCGATCAGCGCCTGGCGCGCACTGCTCGACTCGCCGTGGGCGGACAAGGCGCTGGCCCGACTCGAGGAGCTGTGCGAGCAGAATGACGATGCCGAGGCGTTGATCGACGTCCTCGAGCGGCGCGCCCAGCGGGCGAAGGATCCCGAGCAGGCCCGCGAGCTCGTGTTCCGCGCAGCCGATCTTCGATCGACGCGTACGCGCGATCGGCGCGCGGCGCTCTCCGCGTGGCGCGCGATGATCGCGACCTACGGTCCGTCGCGCGATGCGCACGCGAGGATGATTCCGCTCCTCGAGCAGGAGCATCAGTGGCAGGAGCTCGCCTGGGTGCTCGAACGCGAGATCGAGCTTGCCGCTAGCGAGGAGCAACCGGCTCTGTACTCGCGGCTGGCCCAGATCAAGCTGTCGCGGCTGGAAGACACTGCCGGCGCGCTTTCGGCGTTCCGTGAAGCGCTGTCCGCCGACCCGGCGGAGCGCGGCAGCCGCCTGGCGGTGGAGAAGCTGCTCGGCAGCGGCGAGGTGCGGCTCGAGGCGGCCGACATCCTCGAACCGCTGTACCGGGCGGAGGAAGCTGCGACGGGCCTGGTCAAGGTGCTCGAGACACGCAGCGAGCTTGCGGATTCAGCCGATCAGAGGCTGGCCGCGCTGGAGGAAGCGGTCCGGACTGCCGACGCAGCCCTGGGCGATCCGGAGCGGGCGCTGGCTCTCGCCACCACGGGTCTGAAGACGGCCGTGCGCGAGCAGCGCTCTGCGCTGGGCACCTGGCTGGTGCACGTCCAGGAGATTGGCGGCCGCGTCGGCAACCCGGCGCTCCGCGCCAACGGCCTGGCGGACGCGCTGGGCGACCTGCCCGTCGATTCCCCCGAGATGCTCTCGCTCGCGCGGGCGGTCGGCGACGCGCTGGTGACGTCGGGCGAGGTCGCGCAGGCCGTAGACATCTTTCGTCGCGCGCTGGCGTTCGAGCCCGGTTCGCCCGAGTTGCTGGGGCGCGTCGACGAGCTGCTCGCGCAGCAGGGCAGCCCCGAGGAGCGGCTGAGCCTGTACCGATCCGCGCTGGAACGGACCGAGGACCCGGCGCGTCGCCGCGAGCTTCTGCACTCCATGGCGTCGTTGCAGCGCCGCGACCTGGACGACCTGGAAAGCTCCATCGAAACGTGGAAGCTGGCGCTACTCGACGATGCGCGGGACTGGACGGCGCATCTGGCGCTGGTCGACGCCTACCAGGAGGTCGGTGATCACAAGCGCCTGGTCCGCGAGCTGGAGCGCGTGCTGCCCCACGCGGAGGGCGAGCGGCGGAACGCGACGCTGCTCAGGTTGGCCACGGCCCGGGCAGCGCACGGTGAGCCGGATCAGGCCCTCTCGCACTACCGCGAGCTCATGCAGAGCGGGGAGCTCGACGACACGGTGCTCGGCGCGATCGAGGAGCTGGCGTCGGCGCAGGACGACGCACCGACGCTGGGCGCGGTGCTCGAACGCCGGGTCGCCGGGACGACCGTGCCGGAGGAGCAGGCGGCGCTCCTGGAGAGGCTGGGCGAAGTGCAGGCCAGCGGCGTGCTGGATCCGGAGGCCGCTGCGCGCTCGTTCCTGGCGGGCGCACGGCTGGGCGAGGGTTCCGCCGAAAACGAGGAGCTCGCGCGCCGGCTCTACCGCCGGGTGCTGGAGCTGGCGCCCGGGCAGCGCGAAGCGGCCGAGCGTCTTTTCGAGCTTGATGCCCGCGCGGGTGACTGGCAGCGCCTGCCGGATTCGTTCCGGGTGCTGCTCTCGACGAGCGAGGATCCGCGACAGCCGATGGCCTTGCTCGTGTCGCTGGAGACGCAGGCGGTCGAACCGGGTGCGGCGGACGTATTCATCGCACTCGTCGACGCTGCCGTCGAGCTCCTGGCCGACCATGCCGCGTTGGCCCGGCCGTTGCTCCTGGCACGCGCCCGCGTCCTGGCTCTGACCCCGGCTCGCCACGACGAAGCCGCAGCGATCTACCGCCAGGTGATCGAGTCGGCTGGCGACGAGGCGGGCGCCGCAGCGGAGGCCTTCGACGCGTTCCTCCAGAGCGGCGAGGCCACGCCGGCGCGGCTGCAGGACCGGCGTTGGCTGTTCCAGTGGCGCGCCGAGCACGCCGACGATCCCGCGAGTGTGCTGTTCGCCTGGGCGGTTGCCGAAGAGAATGTGCTCGGCAGTCCGGAGGCCGCGGTCGACCTGTACCGGCGGCTGCTCGAGCTGGACCCGGAGCGCACCGAGGCGCTCGGCGAGATGGCGCGTCTACAGGCCATGCACGGCGATCCCGAAGGCGCGCTGGCTTCGATGCGCGAGCTGTCGACGCGGAGCGAGCCGGAGGCCCGTCCCGGTGTGGATCTGGCGATCGCAGGCATGCTGCTCGATCTGGAGCGCTCTGGCGAAGCGCTGGATGTGCTCCAGCAGATGATCGAAGCCACTCCGGGCGACGCCGACGTGCTCAGGCTGGTGCAGCGCGCGCTCGAGGACGACGACGCGCGCGCACGCGCCGCGGAGCTGCTCGAGCGAGCGGCGGCGAGCGCCGGGGACGTCGAGGCGCGGGCTGCGGTGTTGAAGAACCTGCTCGACGTGTCGCGCGACAGCTCCGGACTCGAGGAAGCACGCGCGCGCTGGCTCGAACAGCTGCTCGAATGCTACGCCGACGATCCCGAGACGAGCTTGACGATCGCGTTGAGCGGCGCAGAGGAACGTCCCACGAACGCGGCCCTGTGGGATATCGCCGAACGCATGACAAGGCAGCTCGACCGGCCGCAGCCTCTGGCCGAGGCCTTTGCGCGCGCGCTGGACGCTTCGCTGTCGCCCGAGGACGTGGAAGCGCTCGGCCAGCGCATGATCGAGTTCCACGAGGAATGGTTCGACGAGCCCGAGCGGGTCGTGCGGCTGCTCGAGCGCGTGCTCGACCGCAGCCCCGCCGCCGGCTGGGCCTTCGATCGTCTGAAGCTCGCGTTCAACGCCGCGGGGCGTTGGCCCGAGCTGTTCAACCTGTACGACCGGGCGCTCGAGCACACGGAAGACGAGGCGTCGCGCATCGAGCTGTTGCGCGAAGCGTCCATGGCCGCCAAGGACTTCGCCGCCGACCCGGACCGCGCAATCCTCTACCTGGAACAGTTGAACCGCGCTGCACCCGGCGATGCCCGCATCGAGGCGTCGCTCGAGCGGCTGTACGAGCGCGAGGGGCGGCTCCAGCCCCTGATCGAGCTTCTGTCACAGCGTCTGCCGGGGCTCGAAGGCAACGAGCTGACCGACCAGAGAGCGCGCATCGCGTCGCTCTGGCTGGATCTCGGAGAGGCTCTGCCCGCGTTCGAGCTGCTCGAGGCATTGCTCGACGACGCTCCCGACGGAGCGGGCGGCTACGAGCTTCTGGAACGACTGGTCGCGCTGCCGGCTTCACGTGACACCATGACGCCCAGCTCCGGCGGGCGGCGCCGCAAGCGCAACTTCACGGTCCGGGATCGCGCGGCGCGCCGGCTCAAGAAGCACTACGAGGCCGAGGGGCGTACCGCGGACATGGCGCGCATGCTCGAGATCGAGCTCGAGGCGGCCAATGACGACAAGACGCGGATCAAGGGGCTCGAGGAAGTCGTGCGGCTCCGGCTCGACCTGCTCGATGATCCGCAGGGCGCGTTCGATGCCATGTCGTCGCTCGTCGCGATCAAGCCCGCGTCGACGGAGTACCGGCAGCGCCTGGCGGAGCTCGCCGAGCGAACTGGCTCGGCTGCACGTCGGGCTGGCCTGCTGGTTGCCGTAGCGCGCCGCAGCGACGACACCGCACTCGGCTTCGGCCTGCTATCGGAAGCGGCGACCGTCTACCGGGAGCTCGGCGAGTCGAGCGCGGCCATCGATCTGTTCGCGGAAGTGCTCTCGCCCGAAAACGAGGACCAGGGGCTGGCGTTGGAAGCAGCCCGCGCGCTCGACAAACTGCTGGAAGAGAGTGGACGCGCGCCGGAGCGTTGCGACGTGCTGGAGCGGCGGGTCGACCTCGAGTCCGACCCGGACGCCCGCCGACGCGCGCTGGGAGAGGCCGCGCGCGTCGCTGCGGCAGAGCTCGGCGACCCGGAGCGCGCCGTCAAGAACTGGCGGCAGCGGTTGGAAGACGATGCCGGCGATCGCGAAGCGCTCGACGGTCTGGTGTTCGCGCTCGAGCAGGCGGGCAGCTGGAGAGATCTGATTGTCGCCCTGGAGCAGCGTGCAGGGCTGGGCGGGGACTCCGCGGAAGTGCGTGCCGATCGCGTCCGCATCGCCCGCACGCTCGCCGAGCGGCTCACCGACAACGCCGCTGCCATCGAGGTGTGGCGTCGTGTGCGGAGCGAGCACGGACGCGACGCGGAAAGCTTCGACGCGCTGGTCGCCCTGCTCGAGGCGGAGCAGCGCTGGACGGAGCTCGCGACGCTGCTGGGCGAGGAAGCCGAAGCGACCGACGATGCCGAGGCGCGCTCGGCGCTGCTGCGACAGTTGGGCGAACTGCACCGGTCACGCACGGGGGACGCCGCCGCGGCCCTGCACGCGTTCGTCGCCGCGGGGCAGTGGCCGCTCGCCGTGGAAGTGGCCGCCAGCGACGCTGCTCGCAGCGAGGACCAGGAGGTGTTGCACGACCTCCTCGAGCTTTCCATCAAGGCATGGCAGCGCGACGCCGACGACAGCGACGCTGCGCGCGCCGCGTCCTGGGGGCTCGACGTGCTCAGTTCGCGACTGACGACGGAGGGCAAGCACCAGGAGGTCGTCGAACTGTTTCTCCGCGGCGCCGGATTGCCGTTCGAGACCGAGCGACGCCGTGAGCTCAAGCGCGACGCCGCGGTGCTGTGCGCTGAACGGCTCGACGACAGGACGCGGGCCATCGAGCTGTTCCAGCAGTTGTTCGCGGAAGAGCCGGCGGACAGCGTGGCGAGCAGCGCGGTCGGCAGTCTCGCGGAGTTGCTCGAGCAGGAAGATCGACAGGGGGAGCTGGCCGCGCTGTGGGAGGAACAGGCGCGTTGCCGCGCCCAGGCCGGCGAAAGCGCCGTCGGGGCGGAGCTGTGGGCACGCGCCGCCACCATCTGCAGGGATCGTCTCGGCGACGAGGATCGCGCTGCGGAAGACTTCCGGCAGGGCGCCGGGCTCGGCGGCGAGACGTCGCTCGAGGCCCTCGCCCGTATCCACGAAGCGCGCGGCGAACACCGCCGGGCTGCCGAGGTCCTCGAATGGCTCGTGGCCCTGTCGTCTGAGGACGTCCTGGCCCCGCGCGCGCTCGAGCTGGCCGAAGCCTACGCATCAGCCGGCATGAGAAAGCGGGCCCGGGCCCGGCTGGAGCAGGCGCTGGAGCGGGCCGTCGAGCCCGCAGCTCTGCGCCAGCGTCTCGGTGTCCTGTACCGCGAGGCCAGCGACTGGGAAGCGCTGGCCAGCCTCTTGGTGACCGAGGCGGAGAGCGCGCCAAAGCCTGTCGCGAAGCTCGCGCTTCTGCGCGAGGCGGCCGACCTGCATCTGGAAATGCGCGAGGATCCGGCAGCGGCCGTTCCGCTGCTGGAGCAGGCGTCCGCGCTCGATCCCGAAGATGCAACGCTGCCGTTGGCGCTGTCCGATGCGCTGGCGCAGGCGGGGCGCTTCGACGAAGCGAGTGCTATCCTGCGCGCGCGCATCGAGCGCTACGGTTCGCGGCGGCCGAAGGACCGGGCCCTGGTGCACTTCGCACTGGCCCGCGTCGCCCTCGCAGCGGGCCAGCGGGAGCAAGCGCTGGCCGAGCTGGGGGCCGCCAACCGCATCGACCAGGCACACGCCGGGATCCTGCACGCGCTGGCGCGCCTGGCGTTCGAGGAAGGCGAGCTCGAGCGCGCCGAACGCATGTACCGCGCTCTGCTCCTGGTGCTGGGGCGGGGGGCGGACGCGGGGGGACCGAGCCGCGCGGAAGCGCTGCTCGATCTGAGCGAGATCGCCGCACAGAAGGACGACCCCGTCCGCGCGGGCGAGTTCGTGGAATCGGCGCTGGAGGCTGCGCTCGAGAGCGACCACGAGGCGCGGCGCCTGGAGCAGGCTCTGCGCCGCCGCGGGCGGAACGAGTTGTTGACGCGCGCCCTGGAGGCCCGGCTCGCCGGCAATCTGGAGCCCGCCGAGTCGGCACGCGTGCTCGCCGATCTGGTCGTGCTCCACGCCGAGAACGCGGCCGCCGAGGCGCCCCAGCAGAGCGGCATCCGCAACCGGGCGCAAGGCATCCAGAACAAGCTCGAGGCAGCCAACAACCCCGACGACACCGCCTGGGCGGCGCTCGGGCGCGTGTATGACTGGCTGGGCGATCGAGACGCGGAAGCCGACGTGCTCGAGCGCCGCGTGGCGGCGTGGCAGGACGGCGAGACGCCGTCGGACGCCGAACCCCTGTACCGGCTTGCGGAAGTCCGGGTCGGCAATCCCGACACGTGCGAAGAAGGGCTCGGCCTGCTCGCGCGCGGACTGGAGCTGGCGCCGGATCCCGATCGCGCCGAGAGTCTTCTCAGGCCGGTGCTCGACGCTCCGGATCCTCCGGAGCGTGCGCTTGCGTTGCTGGAACGGATCGGACGCATGGAGGGCCGCGAAGCTACGCTCGCGGAGGCTCTCGCCCGGATCGCGGGCACGGGCGCGCGGCGTCCCGATGTGCTGCATGAAGCCGTGGCACTTTCAGAGCGGGTCGGCGACCCGGGGCTGGCCGAAACGGTGCTCCAGGCTGCGCTGGAACACGAGATGGAGCTGCCGGACGAGGACGCGGCGTGGCTCCGTCTCGAGCTGGCCCGCCTGCACGGGCTGGGGGGGCGGCGAGGGCGGGCGCTCGTACTGCGCGAGCAGGCTGCAGCGTTCCTGCCTGCGGACGAGCGCCGCGCGCTGCTGCTCGACGTGGCGCGGGAAGCTCGCGAAGGCCTCGACGATCTGGAACGGGCCGCTCGCGTCTACGAAGGGCTCCTCGAGCACGAACCGGCCGATGGCGAAGTGTGGCGGCCCCTGCTCGACGTCCAGCGACGCCTCGGACATCGCGATCGGGTGATCCAGCTCATCGAGCAGACCGCGCCGCTGGTGGAATCGATCGAGGACCGGAGCAAGCTGCGCACCGAACAGGCGACCTTGTTGATGGAAGGGGACGAACAGCTCGACGAGGCCGAGCAGATCCTCAAGGAGGTACTGGAAGACAATCCAGCCGACGAGAGCGCCGGCCCGCTGCTCGCGTCGATCCTGGAAAAGAGCGGACGCCTGGACGAGCTCGTGCTGCTGCTCGTCACGCAGGTCGATGCCGCCAAGGATCGGCAGGATCTCGACGCCATCGAGAAGCAGTCGCTCAGGCTGGGCGGCCTGCTGGAGGATCAGGATCGCGCCGACGACGCCCTGGACGTGTACCGCGCGATGCTGGACTGGAACGCGCAGAGCCGCCCGGCGCTTGCGGCGGTGCTCAGGTTGGTCGAGGCGAAGGGCGACGAGTTCTCCATCGGCGAGGCGCTCGAAGGCCTGTTGCATGTGGAGCGGGGAGAACAGGCGATGGCGCTCCTGGCGCGGTTCACTGCCCTCAGGGCGGAGCAGGGTGACGAGGAAGGGCAGGAGCGTGCTCTCGAGCTCGGCGCGATCGCCTGTCCCGAGGACGAGGAGCTCCGACAAGAGCTTCTCAGGCGCTATCGCGAGCGTGGCGATTCGGCCGGACTCGCGCGGGTCTTGCGCCAGGCGGTAGACCGCGGGGCAACCGATCCGGCGCTGATCGCCGAGCTGGTCGAGGCACACCTCGCGGCGGGCGAGCCCGAGCCTGCACTCGAGCTGATCGAGCGGATGGTCGACGGGGAAGCGCCGGACCCGGCACTTCTGGCCGGCCGCGCCGCGCTGTTGGGCGAGCTCGGCCGCGACGACGAGGCGCTGGCGGATCTCGAACGCGCGCATTCGGTCGACGGCGGATACACCGACCGGTTGATCGAGGCTCTCGAACACGCGGTCGCCCGTGCCGAACCGCCGCGCGATCAGGAACTCACCTTGCGCCTGGTGGAAGTGCTGGAAGCCGCCGGCGAGATCGACAGCGCGCGGGCGCGACTGGGCGAGCTGATCCGCGAAACGCCCGGAAGCGTCGAGGCGCTCAGGCGGCTTGCGATGCTGGAAACGACCGCAGAGGAGTGGTCAGCGGCTGCGGACGCCTACAGCCAGCTGATCGCCCTGGAGCAGGGAGCGGACCTGGTGGATGCCGTGCTGCGCCTGGCCGACGCTTGCCAGCGCGCCGGGCGTTTCAACGATGCGCGTCCAGGACTGGAGCACGCGCTCACGGTCGCACCCGACAACGAGCTGGTGCGCGAGTGGATTGCTGCTCTCTACGAATCGACGGGAGCGCATCGCGAGCTCGCACAGATGCTGCTCGATCAGTCTGCGGCGGAAGCCGAGCCGGCACGTCGCGTCCAGCTCCTGCTGGAAGCGGGCCAGTTGCTGCTCGCTCCAGACGGCGACCCCGGGCTCGGCGCCCAGGTGCTGGAAGAAGCGAGGAGCCTCGACCCGGGCAACATCTCGAACGCTGTGCTCCTGGCGCGGGCCTATGCGCTCAACGGGCGCAGTGCCGATGCCATGGCGCTGCTCGAAGAGGTGGTCGCGGGGCAGCGTGGTCGGCGCGTGAAGGAGCTGTGCGACGTGTACCGCGAGATGTCGTGGATCCAGACGGAAGAAGGCTTTCTCAGCGACGCCCTCGCGTCGCTGACACGCGCGTTCGAGATGGATCCGAGGAACGGCCCGGTCGCGATCCAGCTAGGCCAGCTCGCGCTCGACGTCGACGACGACGACACCGCCATGCGCGCGTTCCGCGCCGTGACGATGATGAGGCCCACGGGTGACGATCCGTCCGAAGGAGCCACCAGCGAGGCCAAGGCCGAGGCGCACTACCAGCTCGGGCGGCTGTCGATGAAGCAGGGGGATCCGCGCAAGGCGAAGATCCTCGTCTCGAAGGCTCTCACCGAGAACCCGGACCACGAGCTCGCGCGGACGTTGTACGAGCAGCTCGCTGGCGGATGAGCCTGTCCCCGCGCTTGCATCGCGCGCGCTTTTCGTCTGGGATGGGCGACCGATGAAGCGTACCAAGCGATTGACGAAGCGCGAGAGGAAGGCGCTCGACCCTAGCCACAAGGCCGGTCCGAATCCGTCCCAGCAGCAGGCCCATATCCACTGCGTAGCCTGCGGACGGCACATCGACCCGGACGAGTTCACAGGGCCGCCGGCTACGGCGACCTGGCTCACATGCGATCACGGCTCGCAGTTCGCCAGCTGCGTGACCTGCATCGTGCAGGCCGAGACCCTGATTGCGGCGCACGACCGGACCGGCAATCCGATCAAGGCTGCGGCGGCCTGGCACTGACCGGCTCCCGGACGTCCGGCGGGGCGCTCTGGAACAGGAAATCGAGCGCCTGCCCCATCACGCGGTCGGCCTCTGGTCCGTAGTGGCCGTGACCGGCGTCGGGCAGCACGAGGAAGCGTACGGGCTCGCCCGCATCGCGCAGCTCAGCCACGCCTTCGCGCATCTTCGCCTTGTGCTCCAGCTGGCCCCCGACGACGGCCACTGCCTGCACGCCCGAGAGTTTCTGCTCGGAAGGCCGGACCGGCGGGCTGCCCAACAGCACACGGGGATAGCGCTCGGGATACCGGGCGGCCAGGGCCTGGGCGCGCGTCGCGCCCTGCGAGTAGCCGATCAACGTCAGCTGCCGGGTGCGTAGCTGTCCGCCGCGTGAGGCCCTGACGACTTCGAGCGCGCGATCGATGCGCCGCTGGATGGCCGCAAGGTTCGTGCTCCAACGGTAGCGCCGCCCACCGCGGCAGCGCAGGTCGCCGTTCACAGCGACGAGCGTGCCGTGCCGACTGGCCGCGTGCGCCCAGGAGTCCACGGCCGTGATGTCGCCACAGAGCCCCGGCAGATACACGATCGCCTCGCGGCTGCTCGCCTCGCCCTGGATCACCCTGAGCGCCGCGTCGCCTGGCACGTGCAGCACGACCGGTACTCCGGGCTTCACGTCATCGGGCAGCGGCGGCGGTGGTGCCGGCGCCGTCCGGGAACTCGAAGCGAGAGAGGCTGCCGGCTCTGGGCTCGTGCCGTCGGCGGCATCCATCGCCGCCCTGCTTCGGTCGTGTTCGACAGCTGCACTCGGGGCAGAGGGTGGAGGCGGCGCGGACCGCGCCGGATGGCACGCCGCCGGAAGTGCAACGAGGAACAGGGCGTAGCGCGCTGGCCGGAGCGCCGGCACGATCAGCGGTGGCGGCCCTGGTGGTGCTTGCTGTGCTTGGCAACGCGGTGGCGCGGATGTGCGCTTCCGCGGGCGAGCCACACCAGCGCCGCACGATACATGGGCCGCTTGCGCTCGAGCTGGACCTCGTGCCCCATGTCCTTCGGCCGGGAGATGTGCACGGGCACGCCGGCCTTGCGAAGCCACTGCCGCACGTGCAGGGTGCTCTCCGCGACGCCGTCGTGCTGGCCGGTGATGAGGTAGACGCGGCGCACCCGGTGCCGCCTGTGCTGTAGCGCTTCCAGTCCGGCCGCGCCCCAGTAGTCGCTGTCCGCAGCGAGGATCAGCCAGCGGTTGAATGCGCGCGGTTCACGCACGCCGACGTTCATCGCTACGTAGGCGCCTTCGCTGAAGCCGATCAACGTGTTTCCGTAGAGCTGCACGCGGTGGCCGTACTTCTTGCGGAGCGCTTGCAGCGTCGCCATCACGACGTTGTGCCCCGCCGCCCAGTTGTTGTTCCAGCCCCGCGCTCCGTTGCCGCGGTCTTCCTGACCGCTCGGACACACCAGCCAACCGAGACGGCGCGCGACCGGGGCCCAGCGCTGGCAGTCAGAGGCCGGGTGCCCTCCGCGACCGTGCAGGTACATGATCACGGGCCTGAGGCTCAGCCGCCCGCGCCCGATCGGCGTGTAGTAGTAGGCCGGTGGAGCGCCCGGCACGGCGAGGACCTGGAGACCCGCGCTGTGGGGCAGCTTTGCACTGTGACCGTCGTGCGCGTCGCGCGCCTCGTGGTCACGTCGGGCCTGGGCCGCCTTGCTCCCGTCGTCATCGCCCGGCGAAGGGATGACGAGCTTCTGCTTGGGGCGGATCGGGTCGCGCCGCCGGATGCCGTTGGCGTGGCAGAGCGCCGCGATCGAGACATGATAGCGATGCGCGATCATCCCGAGCGTCTGACCCTTGGCCACCATGTGCGTGCGTCGCCCACCCGCAAGCGCGCTCCCGGGGGTAAGAAGGATCAGCGCCAGCGCCGTCAGAATCCGTGCAGCCAGCCGCATAGCCCCAGCGGTAGCACAGAGTGGCGGCGAGAGTGAAAAGCCCGGATGTAATCGCCGATTACATCATGATTCCGGGGCGCTATGAGTCGTGCGGGTGGCGCGCCTGGGCACGCAATCGTTCAAAGTGATTGCGGAGGCGGCGCTGGGCGTCCTGGAACGCCTCGTTGACTGCGGCGTACATGTCCTCGCCGTCGCTGCTGACCACAAGCTCGTCACCCGGCACGGTCAGGTCGATGCGAACTGAATACTGCTTTCCGTTGTGCTGGTGCCGGTGGGGCGCTTCAAGGGCCACCCGGAAGCCGACGATACGATCGCTGTATGTCTCCAGCTTGCTCGCGCGCTCGCGGACCAGACCCTCGAGAGCCGTTGAATGGGGTACATCCCGGAAGGTGATCTGGATGGGGATCATCATAGGATGCCGATGCAAGCACCGCGCCAGCCTCGAGACAAGGGCGGATGCCGATTTTCCGACCGGGCCGGCGGTCCCTCAGTGGTGCAGCAGCAGGGCGAGCCCCAGCAGGGCGCCGAGCCCCGCAACGAAGCAGGCGAAGTGCAGCGCGCCGGCGCCCAGCCCGCGGTGCTTGTTCACCTCCGGCACCAGATCCACCGCGCCGATGTACAGGAAGTTGCCGGCCGCGAACGGCAGCAGAAAGGAGACATCGAGCTGGCGCGCTGTGAAGTACGCCACGAGCGCCCCGATCGGGAAGGTCAAGGCGGACAGGAAATTGTAAGCGAGTGCGCGGCGCGGCGACAGACCCGCGTGGACCAGGACGCCGAAATCGCCAAGCTCCTGTGGGACCTCGTGCGCGGCGGCAGCAAGCCAGGTGCTGATCCCCAGGCGTATGTCGACCATGAAGCTCGCGCCGACGGCGAGCCCCGCGAGCAGATGGTGCACGCCGCCGGCGACCAACAGCATGTACGAGAGCGGTTGCTTGTGATCGTGGGTCGGCTGGTGGCAGTGATGCCAGTGCAGAAACTGCTCGATACAGAAGAAAGCCGCGAAGCCGACCGCAACCCACACGTACGGAACGACACTGTCGTGACGACGCTCGACGCCGGCCGGCAGCATGTGGAACAGCGCACCGCCCATCAACGCTCCTGCGGACAGCGCGACGAGCGGAAGCAGCAAGCGCCTGAGCCTGCGCTCGGGCAGGAGCAGCGTCACCGCGCCGACGAGCGCGATAGAGCTCTGCGCGAAGCCGGTCGCCAGGATCCACACCAGCCGAGCGTTCACGCGGGGGAGCCTAGCCGCTCGATTCTCTTGAATCGAGGGGCTAGACGACCGCTGAGCGGTCGAGGGGGAGGCTCGGCGAAGCCGAGGGGGCGCTGCTGCGCCCCAAACAAACGCTGCTAGTCCCGCGTTGCGCGGCCCAGCCGCGCGTGCGAAGCACCCATCGCTTCGGTGGAAACGCGGGACTAGTCGAGGTCCAGGCGGAGCAAGCACGGCATCTCGCGGGCTTGCCCCGCACGGTGTAGTCAAGAGTGCGAAGGCGCGGGTTGCTCCGGCAGGGTGGGCACGAATGGGATACACTGGATAGAGGAGGGCCCAATGCGCCTTACGAGCTTTGTTGCCGGATCGGCAATAGTAGTCATCGCGAACGCCTGCAGTGGCGCCGGCTCCGGGAGCGGCGGCGGGTTCGGAGGAAGCGGAGCCGGAACCTCGTCGGGCGGGAGCGGAGGCAACGTGGGGGCGCCGGGCTGCACGACGGGTCCCGACTGCGGCAGCTGCAACAGTTGCTATTCGCGTTGCGTGTGCCACACCGGAATGGTGCAGGCGTGCGGAAGCGCCTGCGGGACGGGCACCGGAGGAAGCTCCTCGACCGGAGGAAGCTCCTCGACCGGAGGAAGCTCCTCGACCGGAGGAAGCTCCTCGACCGGAGGAAGCTCCTCGACCGGAGGAAGCTCCTCGACCGGAGGAAGCTCCAGCAGCGATCCCTACGCGGCGGCACGGCAGAAGTGCGTCGACCGGATCAACGCGTTCCGCGCCACGCTGAAGCTGGCGCCCTACGCGCGCTGGACCGGCACCGTCGAGCCCTGCACCGACAGCCAGGCGAAGAGCGATAGCCAGAGTGGAACTGCACATGGCGCCTTCGGGAAGTGCAGCGAGAGGGCGCAGAACGAATGCCCGGGCTGGCCGTCCGTGAGCTCGATCACCGACGGTACCGGCAGCTGTCTGCAGCAGATGTGGAACGAAGGTCCCGGTGCGGACTTCCAGGCCCACGGTCACTACATCAACATGTCGAGCACGAAATACACCAAGGTCGCCTGCGGCTTCTACAAGACGTCGAACGGCTCCATCTGGGCCGTGCAGGACTTCCACTGACCGCGTGACGGCTACTGCCGCGCCGGGATACGGCTCATCGCCCGCTCGGCCATGGCCGTGATGGTGAGCGACGGATTGACGCCGGGATTCGCGCTGACGGCGGCGCCGTCGATCACGTACAGGCCGGGATAGCCGAACACCTCGTGGTTCGCGTCGATGACGCCCTGGTCGGCGTCGCCGCCGATGCACGCGCCGCCGAGGATGTGCGCCGTGGAGGGCACGCCCATCAGCGTCTCGGTGACCATGTTGACCGGCACGCCGTCGATCTTCTTGGCGAAGAGCTCGGCGAGCTCCGTGGCTTCGGGGATGAACGCCGCGGGAGCAGGGCCGTCGGAGAGTGACGTTTCCAGCCCTGGCTTGAAACCGGTGCGCAGACCGCGCCCGCGCCGGAACGCCAACGTGCCCTCGAGCGATCGCATGTAGAGCAGGATCTGCGAGTGGCGCGCGAAGTCCGGAACGGTCATCACGCCCAACATGCGCGCCGGGTGGCGGAGCAGGATCCCGGCCGTATGCAAGAGCCGCTCGCTGGTGGTCGGGAAGGGTGTGTGGGGCGCAGTGAGCAGCCGGAAGAAGCCCGAACCCGCGCCGTAGCGCACCGGTTCCAGGTGCGAATGGTCGTCGGTATGGAGGATCGAGCCGATCGCAACACCCTGCGACAGATCGACATCGCGCCGGCGCGTCACCACGGCCATCACGCTCTCGGAGTTGGTCCGAACCAGCTCGCCGGTACGCGGCGACAGTCGCGGCAGCCCGTCCGGCTCGTCGCGCATCGCCAGGAGCAGCTCGACCGTGCCCAGCACGCCTCCGCTCAGGATCAGCCGATCCGCCGTGAAGTCGCGGCGCTGTTTACGCACTCCGAGGCCCTCGCGGGCCTGGACGCGATAGCCGCCGCCGGGCCTGGGGCGCACGGCCTCGACGAGCGTCTCCGCGCGTAGAGCGAGCCCGATGCGCTCGGCGAGGTAGAGGTAGTTCAGGTCGAGTGTGTTCTTGGCGCGGTGGCGGCATCCGGTCATGCACGCCCCGCAGAAGATGCACCCGCTGCGTTCCGGTCCACGTCCATCGAAGTAGGGGTCCGCCGCGCGCGCACCCGGCTTGCCGAAGTACACCGCCACGTTCGTGGGGCCGAACTGATCCTCTCGTCCCATCTCGCGCGCGATGTCCCGCAGCACCTCGTCGCCGGGCATCAGCCGCGGATTCGGGGCCGCTCCCAGCATGCGCTGGGCCGTGGTGTAGTGCGGCGCCAGCTCTGCGCGCCAGTCGGCAAGCTTTGCCCACGAGCCGGTCTCGAAGAACTCCTGCTTCGGCACAGGTAGCGTGTTCGCGTAGACGAGCGAGCCGCCGCCGACACCGACTCCGGAGAAGATGGTGACGTGCTGGAAGAAGCTCATCTTGAAGATGCCGTGCATGCCGGCTCCGGGCATCCACAGCCAGCGCCTGAGGTCCCAGTTGGTCGCCGGAAAGTCCTCCGGCGCGAAGCGACGGCCCTTCTCGAGCAGCAGCACGCGATAGCCCTTCTCGCACAGCCTGAGCGCCGACACGCTGCCGCCGAAGCCCGAGCCGACGATGATGAAGTCGAAATGCTGCGGCTGTTCCACGCTCCCTCCAATCCCTCGATGGACGCTCAACCTGGGTCGCCCAGCCGCGGCGCGTCAGCCTGGAGCGGGACGAGCCCGCGGGTTCTTGCGGAGCGTGCCACGCCGCTTCGAGGGGCGACAGGTCTATCGGCTGGCGCGGTCTCCCGCGAGCGGCTCGATGCCGAGGCCCGGGTGCTCGTCGGGAAGAACGTGCGTGTCGCCGATCGCCGGGATGGCCGTGGCGGGCCAGACAGCGAGCCCCGGGTGGCGGTCGAGACCGCTGGCGCGCTCGGGGCTCGCCACCGCGAGCGCCAGCGCAGCGGCCGAACCGAGCGCCACCGGGCCGTCGAACAGGTGCGATACGATCACGCCGAGACCGAGGCTCTGCGCCCGGGTGGCCAGCTCGATGCAGCGCACCAGACCGCCGAGGGCCGCCGGCTTGAGCACGACAGCCTCCACGCGCAGTCGCCGGAGCGCGGGTCGAAGGCGCTCCAGCGTTCCCGGCGTCTGGAGAGATTCGTCGAGCGCCAGCGGGACTGGCGAGCTCTGCAGTGCTTCCAGCGCGGTGGTGGGCTCCTCCACCAGCTCCGGGACAACGGCAGCAAGCCCGGCGAGCCGCTCGGGCGCCTGCTGTTCCGACCAGGCCCGGTTGGCATCGAATCTGAGCAGGACGCCCTCGGGCAGATGCTCGCGCAGCGCGCGGGCGAGCTCGACGTCGCCCTCGTAGCCGAGCTTGAGCTTCAGTCTCGAGAGGCCGCGCTCGACCAGACTTGCGGCAGCCGGGAGCACGTCGTCCAGACGCTGCCCGGGTGCCGCAATGACACCGCACAATGAAACCGGCAAGGGGCGGCTGTCGAGCCGGCGGACCGACGAGCGCAGCAGGCGCCACGAAGGACACCCCGCGCGTTGCCCCGCCAGATCGACCAGAGCAGACTCAACCGCGAAGCGTGCCGCCGGCAGCTCCCGTGGCAGACAGCTCGACGCCGCGGCCAGCCCCTCGAGCAGCGTCGAGCCTCGCTGCTTCTGGACCAGCTCGTCCCAGTCGAGGGCTTCGAGCGCCGTCCGGCAGGTCCGTTCCTCGTCCGGCGAATAGCCGGGCAGGGGAGCACACTCGCCCTGTCCGACGCGTCCTTCCTCGTCGATCAGCGTGAGCAAGAGGCCGCTGCGCGTGCGCCATCGCATCCGCGCGTTGCCGATGGGCTCCGGCAGCTCTCCGGAGAAGCGCTGCAATGTCGCTTCGACGATCTTCACCGCTAGGCTCCGGGCACTAGCCCTAGAGCGAATGCAAGACCCATGACGAGCATCAGTCGCGCCGTGCCCACCAGCACCTGGTTGAGCGGAGCGCCTTCCTGCTTCGCCAGCCGCCACGCGAGCGAGACCGCAATCGGCAGCGACAGGAGCGGCAGGAGCACCCAGGGACTGGCAGCGCCGATGGCGAAGAGCAGGACCGGCACGCAGTAGGCGGCCGCGAGCAGCAGCAGGTACTCGGCGAACGCCGCTCGCCGTCCGAAGCGTACGGCGAGCGTGCGCTTGCCGGCGGCGAGGTCGGTCGTGCAGTCGCGGATGTTGTTCACGATCAGGATGGCCGTCGACAGTGATCCCACGGGCACGGCCGCCCACCAGGCGAGAGCTGGAACGCGGCCGAGCTGGACGAACGCCGTGCCGCACACGGCGACGAACCCGAAGAACAGCATCACGAACAGATCGCCGAGGCCGTGGTAGCCAAGCGGCCACGGGCCGCCGGTGTAGGCGACCGCACACGCGATCGACAAGAGACCGATCGCGATGATGGCGGGACCCGCCACAGCCGTCAGATACGCGCCGACCACGAGCGCCAGGCCGAAGACGACGAACATCGCGGTGCGCACGCTGCTCGCAGGCAAGAGCCCGGACTGCACCGCGCGCGTGGGGCCGAGCCGCTCGTGGGTGTCGGCGCCTTTCTCGTAGTCGAAGACGTCGTTGGCGAGGTTCGCGCCGATCTGCAGCAGCAGCGCCCCGGCCAGCGCTGCCAACGCCGGACCGACGCGCAGCCCGCCCAGTGCCCGGGCGCAGGCGGTACCGACCGCGACCGGGACCAGCGCGGCGGCGAGGGTCGCTGGGCGACATGCGAGAACCCAGGCACGCCAGCGCGGCAGTGTGGCCGGCCCTGCTCGGGTCAGCTCGTTCATTCCGCCTCCACGCCGCGACGCAGAGCGTCGGCCACCATCGCGGGGCGCTCGAGCACGACGTTGTGCCCCGCACCGGGAACGACGCTGGCACGCGCGTCGCCCAGCTGTTTCCGCATGCCTGCCGCCAGATCTGTGAAGCGCACATCCAGCGCGCCGGTGACGACCTCGACCGGGACCTGGATCCGGCCGAGCCTGGACCGGTAGGCGGGCATCTGCGATAGCCCGAGCTGTTCGAGCGCGCGCGCCAGACCGCGTGGATCGTGGGTCAGGCGCTCGCGGCGCTGCTCGGCAAACAGGTCGCCGGGCAGCGCCTGTTGCGACGCGAACAGGGGCTGACGCTCCCAGGTGTCGACGAACGTCTCGATCCCGTCGTCCTGCAGTAGCCGGGCCCAGCGCGCGTCGGAGCGCCCACGTTCAGCGCGTTCCGCAGGTGATTCGAGCCCGGGATGCGCACCTATCAGCGTGGCACTCGAGAACAGCGCCGGATGCGCGAGCAGCAGCCCCAGCGCCAGGCGCCCGCCGAGCGAGTAGCCCGCCAAGTGGGCGCGCTCGATACCGGCCGAGCGGATCAGCAAGGCGAGACGTTCGACTTCGGCTGCGAAGCCGCCTGGACCCGCGCTGCCGGAACCGGGACCGTCGTGGCCCAGCAGCGCTGGCAGGAACACCACGGCTTCCTTCGGCAGCAGGCTCACTACGCACCGCCAGCTCCGCGGGCTGCCGGTGAAACCGTGGAGCAGAACGAACGGCTTCATGACGGCGCTTCGAGCTCCCGCTCCAGCCGGCTCCGGATCCGGCGCTGCGTGTCGCGCGCACTGTGCGGCGGCACGACGATGTCGACCACGCGCGGGCCAGCGGGCTGGCTGGCCAGGACGCGGCGCAGCTCTGCGGGATTGGCGGGCCGGCAGAAGTCGAGCCCGTAGAGCGCGGCGGCGTGCGACAGGTCGAAGTCGTGCGGCGTGAGCCACGGCTACAGCCGGGCGCCGTCCATGCCTGGCACGTCTGCGAGCGGGAGCTGCTCGAAGATGCGGCCGCCGCCGTTGTCGAGAACGGCGATCGTGAAGGGCACCGGCACCGAGCGGGCAGCATACAGCCCGCCGATGTCGTGCAGGAAACTCACGTCGCCGAGCAGCAGCGTGGTCGGCGCGCCCGCCGCCAGCGCGGCGCCCGCGGCACCCGAGATCAGCCCGTCGATACCGTTGGCCCCGCGCTGTGAGCACACCACCGGCCCGCCGGAGCGAGCGCGGCAGTACAGGTCCAGCTCGCGCACGGGCAGGCTGTTGCCCACCACCAGCACGCTGCCCTGCGGGAGCGCCTCGACCAGCAGCCGCACCGCGCCCGGCTCGTCCAGTAGACCGTCGGGAGCCCCAAGCTCTTCTTCAACGATGCTCCAGATCTGTTGGTTATCCTTCAGCATCGAGCGCACCCAGGGGGAGGCTTCCGGCTGCGCCGGGTGCGCCTCCAGCGCAGCGGCCAGCGCCTCGAGGTTGGCCGCTGGATCACCCAACCACAGCCCGGTCGCGCTGCTCCGCGGGTCGGGCCAGCCGCGCTCCGCGATCACGTGACGGGCCAGCCGCGGGTGCGCCGCGAGGAAACGGTCCCAGCCGGCGGCGGTGGGGGGAGCGCCGATCTGGAGCACGAGCTCCGGGGCGCGCCGGCCCGGTTCGAACAGCCAGGGGCCGGCGTCGAGCAGGGCCACGCCCGGCTGCGCGGTGAGCGAGAAGCGCTGCTGGCTCGTGGCCTCGGCGAATACGGCAAAGCCCGTTGCACGGGCCAGGCGGGCGATCGTCCGTTGCGGGATGGCAGTGGCGGGGGATCCAGGCCCGCACACGATGAGCCCGCTCCGCGCTCCTGCACACGCCTCCGCCAACCCGCCGATGGCGGGCTGCCCGGCAAGCTGGCGCGGCCGCCCGGCGCGAGCCGCGCCGCGTTCGAGCAGGGCATCGACCCTGGAGTCGAGCGCCGCATCGTGGCTGGGCTCGAGCGGCTTTCCCGCTCGCGCGTTGAGGTGCACGGGACCCGGGTCCGGATACTGCGTTGCCAGTGCCGCCGCGGCCGCACGGCGCTGGAGCGCGGAGAGTGCACCGTGTTCCGCATCCGGCATGCCGAGCTCGAAGAAGCGTCGGGCATGCGCGCCGAACAGCCGCGTCTGGTCGATGGTCTGCGGTGCGGAGCAGTCCATGAGCTCGAACGGGCGATCCACCGTGAGCACCAGCAGCGGCGTGCCCGACGCGGCCGCTTCCACCACGGCGGGCAGGTAGTTGGCGCCGGCACTGCCGGACGTGCAGATCAAGAGCGACGGGGCGCCGCTGATCCTGGCTTGTCCCAGCGCCACGAAGCCCGCGGAGCGCTCGTCGATGATCGTGTGGCAGCAGAGCCGGGACGACTCCAGTGCGACCCAGACGAACGGGGTGTTGCGTGAGCCCGGGCTCAGCACGACATCGCGGACGCCGGCGGCGGCCAGGCTCTCCACGAGCAGCCGCGCCCAGGCGGTCAGCACTCCGCTCATGCATCGACCCCCAGCACCGAAAGCAGCGACTCGAGCTTCAGCCGCGTCTCGGCGTACTCGCTGGCGGGGTCGGAGTCGCCGACGATGCCGGCTCCCGCGTACAGATAGGCACGCGCGCCCTCGAACAGACCCGAGCGCAGCGCCACGGCGAACTGTCCGTCGCCGTCGGCATCGAACAAGCCGACCGGCCCCGCGTACCAGCCTCGCGGCTCGGCTTCGTGTTCGGCGATCCAGCGCTGGGCCTCGGGGGTGGGGACGCCACCCACCGCCGGCGTCGGGTGCAGGGTCTCGACCAGCTCCAGAACGTGCCGCGCGGAGGCGAGCTCGCCGACGATCGGCGTGCGCAGGTGGAGCACGTGTGCGAGCGCCCGGATCTCCGGCTGGTCGGGATAGCGAAGGGCCCCGCACAGCCCGGCGAGACAGCCGACGATCTCGCGTACGACGAATCGGTGCTCGTCCAGGTCCTTGTGGCTGTTCTGCAGGAGTGATGCCTGCTCGGGGCTGCCGGCGCGGATTGAACCGGCCAGGGCCTCCGTCTCGATCCGGAGCCCGCGCTTGTCGATCAGACGCTCCGGCGTTGCGCCGAGGAAGGTCCGCGCGCCCACCCGGAACGCGAAGCGGGTGCATCCGGGCGCCTGTTCCGAAAGTCGCATCAAGAGCGTGCGTGGATCGGGCGGCGGGTCCAGCTCCAGCAGCGCCCGCCGTGCGGCCACGACCTTCTCGAAGCGGCCCGTGCGGATGTTGGCCACGATCGCTTCGACCGCCGCCTCGTAGTCGTTGCGCTGCCCAGCATCGATCGACACCAGCGCAGGGCAGCGATGGCGGTCGGACGCGGGCGGCATGGAGAGCAACCGCCACAGCCGTTCGAGCTGACGCATCCACTCGTCGCACTCGCCCGCTTGCTCGATCTCCCGGCCGTGCACCGCCAGGTCGAGCCAGGCGCGACCGTCCGCACGCGCGTAGCGCCAGCGGGGCAGCGTGAAGCGCGCCTCGCCGAACGCGCCCCAGGGTGTTCCAGCCGCACCGGGCTGGAACGCGAAGCCGCCGAACCACCGGGGCCAGGGGGAACCCGGAGAGCCCAGACGCACCAGCCGTTCGGCCGCGGCCTGCTCGCGGATACGCTGGAACCGATCCGGCCCGGAAGCGACCAGCAGCCTGGCGCTGCCCGACCCGGAGAAGACCGGAGCATCCCCGGGCGGCGCCCAGAGCAGTGCGTCGCCGGTGGCGATGTCGAGCAGCGTCTCCGCCGCGGTGCGCGGCGCCGGTAGCGAGATCACGCCGAGCGCGTCCCGGCCGGCCAGCTCCGCCAGCGCTCGAGCGAGCTGGTCGCGCGCTTCGAGCTCTACGCTCTGCACCGCAGGCGCGCTGGACACCTCGGCGGGGTTCACGTGCGGGTCCCCGGCGTCGCGACGTACAGGTGACAGACCCCGAACGTGAGTCGCGCGATGTCCAGCACGTCGAGGCCCGCGCTCTCCATCATCGCGCCGAATTCCTCCGCCGGCGGGAACGCCGCGATCGACTTCTGTAGGTAGCGGTACTCGCGCGCTCCAGAGAGCAGCGAACCGAGCCAGGGCACGACGGTATGTACGTGGAAGCGCGCCATCGGCGCGAGCAGGCCGCGGCGTGGCTCGCTCAGCTCCAGAATCGCGATGCGCCCTTCCGGGCGTGTCACGCGGCGCATCCCGGACAGCGCCCGCGCGCGGTCCGGCACGTTCCGGATCCCGAACGCCATGCAGACACCGTCGAAGGCATTGTCCTCGAAGGGAAGCTGCTCTGCGTCGCCCTGGACGAGCTCGACGCGATCGGCGAGCCGGGCGGCGCGGACCTTCTCGCGGCCGACCTCGAGCATCCGCTCCGACGGATCCAGTCCGACGACCTCGACCTCGCGAGCCGTTTCCGCCACCTGGATCGCCAGGTCGCCGGTGCCCGTCGCCAGGTCGAGGACCCGACGGCATCGCGGCAGCTCGAGCGCCGCGACCGTGCGCCGCCGCCAGCTCTGGTCGATACCGAGCGAGATCAGGCGGTTCATCAGGTCGTAGCGCGGCGCGATGTTGTCGAACATGGCGCCCGACCCGCCGCGTACCGAGTCCGGTTCGCTCATTGTCCGGCTCCCAGCTCCAGAAGCAGCTCGCCCAGCTGGTCGGGCAACAACGCCTGCGGCCCGTCGCTGAGCGCGCGGCCCGGCTCGTCGTGGGTCTCGAGCATCAGCCCCGCCGCGCCCGCGGCTATCGCGGCACGGCTCAGCGCCGGCACCAGATCGCGCCGGCCGACGGCGTGTGACGGATCGACGATCACCGGCAGCTTGTAGACCTGCGGCAGCAGCGCGACGGCCCCCAGGTCGAGCAGATTCCGCGTGCTGGAATCGAAGCCCCGGATACCGCGCTCGCAGAAGACGACAGCAGGCGCCCCGTGCAGCAGGCAGTACTCGCCCGCGAGCAGCCACTCGTCGATGGTGGCCGCCATGCCGCGCTTGACGAGCATGGGCTTGTGGGCCCCAGCGGCTGCTCGCAATAGAGGAGCGTTCTGCATATTGCGGGAGCCGATCTGCAGCAGGTCGGCCGCGCTTGCGACGAGCTCTACGTCGCGCGGGTCGAGCACCTCGGTGACGACCGCCAGACCGTGTGCGTCCGCCGCGCCACGCAGCCAGCCGAGCGCCGCCTCGCCGTGACCCTGGAACGCGTAGGGCGACGTACGTGGCTTGAACGCTCCGCCGCGCAGAAAGCGCACGCCCTGTGCCGCGAGACGCGCCGCGATCGCGTCGATCTGCTGCTCGGACTCGACGCTACACGGCCCGGCAATGAACACAGGCGGGGCTCCGGGGCCCAGGCGCGTCGCGCCGACCTGCACCACCGCGGGCTGGGCGTCGATCAGCGGATGGGCCGAGCGCGGCGTCGCGACCGCCGCCACGCCGGCGATCCCGAGCAGGGATTCGCGCGCGGAAGCCGCTGACTGGGGCTCGATCAGGAACTGTGGGGTCGGTCCGCCCTCGAGCGGCACCACCCACAGACCGTGATCTACCAGCTCGCGCCGGACGCGGGCGGGATCGGCGCCCTGTTCCAGCACCACGATCACGCTCCGCCTCCACGATCCCCGGCGGCGCCGGCACGCTGATTGGTATGCATTTTTGACGACCCGGCGGCCCTCGGAAGTTTCAAAAACGTTTGAAGCATTAGGTCCCTGCCGGGATCCCGTCAAGCCAGGGCCGGCGGCTGCCCGGGGATTGCACCACGTAGGCCGGATATGACCGGAATCAACGAACAACGGCCGCTGCGGGTCGCTATCGTGGGGGCGGGTCCGGCCGGGTTCTACGCCGCCGCCGCCCTGCTCGGCGCCTTCCGGGCTCGTGCGCTTCGGAGTCGCGCCGGACCACCAGCGGTCGGTACGAGGAGCTGCACGCGGCGCTGCTGCTACGTTCCATCGGGTACCAGGGGATCCCCATCGCCGGAGTTCCCTTCGACCAGAAGCTGGCGCGCAAAGGTCGTCGGTCCGGCATATACGTGAGCCGCCATCGAGCGTGCCCGGTCGGCGTGAGCCGGGTGGCTGCCCATGATGTTCCTCGATTCTGGCCCATCGTCCGGTGTGCGTTCTGCCCGCGACGTGGCAAGCTAGCCGCGACATGAAGCTCTCTCCTGGCGCAATCGTGGTCGCTCTTGCGATCGGCCTGTTTGTCACGGCTCCTGCCCTGGCGCAGTCCAGGACAACTGCAGAGCCCCAGGCGAAGCACAAGACTGCGCGCGCGGACGGCAGCGGCTACGTTCCCGGCGCTGCCGCGCTCGAAGGCCAGATCATGGCCCCGTGCTGCTGGACCCAGACCATCGACATCCACGGCTCGGCCATCGCCGACCAGCTCAAGCGCGAGGTGCGCAAACGCCTGCGCGCCGGCGAGAGCGCGGACTCGATCAAGGCGGATCTGGTCCGCCGCTACGGGAAGCGGATTCTGGCAGTTCCGCCCGACAGTCCGCTCAAATCGGTCGCTATCTTCATGTCGTTGGCCATGGGCCTCGCGGGGATCGGCGCGGTCGGGCTGCTCGTGCACTGGCGCCGCCGCGGGGGCGAGAAGTCCAGGGCGGACTCCGGAAGCGATGACCCGGGGGACCCGGACGAGCCGGAAGACGCCGATGCCGACGAGCTCGACGCACGCATCGACGACGAGCTCGATCGCTTGTGACCGCTGTCAGCCGCCCGGACTTCGCTCAAGCGGGGCCTTGCTGATGCGCTTTGACGAGTGCTAGAACGCCACGCGAGTGCGAGCCGGGTAGCTAGGCCGCGCTCGCGCCTTCATGGAGGCAACGGTGCAACAGTGGGGCGCAGCCCTCGCGTTTCTAGTTCTATCTGCCGTCGTCGGCGCGAGCATGCTGGTCGCCGCCCGCCTGCTGGGCGTCAAGGCCAGGCAGATCTCCCCGCTGAAGACCCTGACCTACGAGTGTGGTGAGGAACCGGAAGGTCCGGCCTGGATCAAATTCCATCCCCGCTACTACGTGGTGGCCCTCGTCTTCGTGCTGTTCGACGTAGAAGCCGTGTTCCTGTTCCCGTGGGCGCTGTCGATCCGTCACGTCGGAGGCGTCGCCATCGTCGACATGGTGGTGTTCGTCGTGGTGCTCCTTCTCGGCTGGATCTACGCGCTCAAGAAAGGAGCGCTCAAGTGGCAGTAGACGAGGGCGGCCAGTCGTTCAGCCACCCGCTCTACGACTACCTGCTCAGGGTACCGGGGCTGGACGTCGCCGCGACGAGCGTCGACAAGCTCCTGACCTGGGGAGTGAACAACTCGCTCTGGATCTTTCCGATGGCCACGAGCTGCTGCGGTATCGAGTTCATGGCCGCCGCCGCCAGCCGGGTGGATCTGGACCGCATGGGCTCGATCCCCCGCGCGACGCCACGCCAGTGTGACGTGATGGTCGTGGCCGGCACCATAACGGTAAAGATGGCGCCCCGCGTGAAGAAGCTCTGGGACCAGATGCCGGAGCCCAAGTGGTGCGTCGCCATGGGCTCCTGCGCGATCTCCGGCGATTTCTATCGGGACATCTACTCGGTCGTCCCCGGCATCGACACCTTCCTGCCGGTCGACGTGTACGTACCCGGTTGCCCGCCGAATCCCGAGGCGCTCATGCACGGCATGCTGCGCCTGCAGGAGAAGGTGAGGGCGGTGCGCGCCGGCAACTGGCGTGAGCGCGAAGAGCGGCCCGAAACATCGCCGTACCTACGCAAGCCCAGCATCCCGCGTATCGGCGACGCTGAACGGCCACCGGAAATCAGCGCGCAGCAGGTGCTGTCCGCGGCCTCCCTTGGTGCCCACGGCGAGCTGAATCTGCTACAGGTCCGACGCTCGAAGGGTGGGGAGGAGCTGGACGACAAGTGAAAGGCGTCGTTCTCGACAAGAAGGTCGTGGCGCTCCTGGGTGAGCGTTTCGGCGTGGAGGAGTTCCCCGACGACGTGCCGCCGCTGCTGGACGGGACCCGCCATTTCGAGCTCGCCCGTGCCTTGAAAGACGAGATCGGCTATCGGCTCTACGGCTTCTGCGTCGCCAGCCACTGGCTCGAGACCACGCCGAAGAAGGGCGGCGATCCCGATCCGGAACACTACGAGGTCGCGACCGGGCTGCGCGCGCCCGGCAAGCGGTCGACGCTCGCCGTGTGGCGCGTGCGGCTGTCCATGGACGAGGAGATTGAATCGCTGGTACCGCTGTTTGCCGGCGCCGACTGGCAGGAGCGCGAGCAGTATGATCTGGTCGGGGTACGCTTCGCAAACCACCCCGACCTCAGGCGGCTAATGATGCCGGAAGACTGGGAGGGGCACCCACTGCGCAAGGACTACGCCATCGAAACGGCGTGTCCCCCCTGGAGGTAGACGGTGGCGCTGGCAGTCGAGATCCCCGATCGGGTGGACCCCTACCTCGATATCGACGAGTACGAGCCCGAAGCGGACCTGATGGTTCTCAACCTGGGCCCGCAGCATCCGTCCACGCATGGCGTCTTCCACGTCAAGCTCTTCCTTGACGGGGAGATCATCATCAAGGCGGTCCCGTACGCGGGCTACCTGCATCGCGGCGTCGAGAAGCTCTGCGAGAAGCTGATGTTCACGCAGATAACGCCCATCGTGGACAAGAACGACTACGTCTCGCCCATGATGAACGAGCAGGCCATCAACATGGCTTTCGAGGCGCTGCTCGGCGTCGAGGTGCCGCGGCGTGCCCGCTACGTCCGCACCATCGAGGCGGAGTTGCAGCGCATCGCGTCCCATCTGCTCTGGCTCGGCACGTTCGGCATGGACCTGGGCGGCGCGCTGGGCGGTGGCGCGACCATCTTCATGCACTGTTTCCGCGAGCGGGAGTCGATCCTCGACCTGTTCGAGGAGGTGACGGGCTGTCGCTTCCACTACAACACGCACACCATCGGCGGGAACCGCCACGACATCACGCCGGGCTGGGCCGACCACGTGAAGCAGGCCCTCGACGTCATCGATCAGCGCATCCCCGAGTACGAATCGCTGATGACCGGAAATCGGATCTTCGTCGAGCGCACTCGCGGCGTGGGCGTGCTGAAGGCGGAGCTGGCAATGGAGCTCGGCATCACCGGGCCCATGCTGCGGGCAGCAGGCGTGAGCCACGACCTGCGCCGCCACGCGCCGTACCACGCCTACGACGAGATCAAGGTCAAGGTGCAGACGGAGAAGGCCGGCGACTCGCTGGCGCGCACGCTGGTGCGGATCCGCGAAATGAGCGAGAGCAGCCGCATCGTGCGGGAGCTCATCGACAACGTGCCTGAAGGGCCGATCTGTGGCCACAAGCCGATCAAGATCGCCACGCAGGAGCGCGCGCAGAGCGGCCAGGCCTACGCCTGCCTCGAGTCGCCGCGCGGCGAGCTCGGCACGTATGTGATCGGCGGCGGGGCGAACAAGGGCGCGAGCCCCTACCGTCTCAAGATCCGCCCACCGAGCCTGCACGCCGTGTCGTGTCTGCCCTACGTGTTGCCGGGTCACACCGTGAGCGACGCGGTGACCATCCTGGGCTCGACCGATCCGATCATCGGAGAGGTGGATCGGTGAAGGCGCTGGCCGGCATCTCGGGGTTCGGCGGGGCGCTCCTGCATGGCGCCGTGTACGGGATCTTGATCGTCACGGTCCTGATGACGGTCACGGCCTGGTCGATCTGGTTCGAACGCAAGTTTTCCGGTCGCATGCAGAGCCGCCTCGGGCCTACGCTGGTCGGCCCGGCAGGCCTTCTGCAGCCATTGGCCGACGCGCTCAAGCTGCTCCAGAAGGAAAGCATCGTCCCGGCCAGCGCGGACAAGGCGTTGTTCCGGCTGGCGCCGCCACTGACGGTGCTGTTCGCTCTGGGCACGGCGGCGGTGATCCCGTTCTCGCCGAAGGTCATCGCGGCCGATCTCGATGTCGGCGTGCTGTACCTGCTCGCACTGAGCGGCCTGATGGTGTTTCCGGTGTGGATCGCGGGCTGGGCGAGCAACAACAAGTACTCGCTGCTCGGCGGCATGCGCGCCGTCGCGCAGGGGATCTCCTACGAGGTCCCGCTGGTGCTCGCGGCCATGGTGCCGGTGGTGCTTTCCGGCTCGATGAAGCTGAGCGAAATCGTACGCTTCCAGCGCCACCACGGCTGGTTCATCGCGTGGCCTCCGGGGCCCGGCCTGCTGGCATTCGTGCTGTTCTTCATGGCGTCGCTCGCCGAGGCGAACCGCATTCCGTTCGACATTCCCGAAGCCGAGAGCGAGCTCGTGGCGGGTGTGACCACCGAGTACACCGGGATGGAGTTCGGCCTGTTCTATCTGAGCGAGTATCTCCACACGCTGATTGTGTCGGCAGTCGCTGCAGCTCTTTTCTTCGGTGGCTGGGACGGGCCGTTCGCTCCGGGCCTGTTCTGGATGGTGCTCAAGACGCTGCTCCTGTTCGGCTCGATCTTCTGGATCCGCTGGACGCTGCTCCGCTTCCGTTCCGACCAGCTGATGGTGATATGCTGGAAGTATCTGGTGCCCGGCGGACTGGTCCTGGTGATGGCAGCTGCGGTCTGGGTGCAATTCATCACGCCCAACCAGACGGCGACCGGCATGGCCCCGGCGGCTCCCTCGGCGGTGCCAGCCCAGCCGCTCTTCCACGAGGAGGTGCCCTGATGGGGTATTTCCTCGACAGCTTGCGCTCGCTGGGCACGAGCATGCGCAACGCCTTCCGCCCGCCGACCACGGTGCAGTTCCCGAAGGAGAAGCGGGAACGCGCCGAGCGCTACCGCAGCAGCTTCGCGCTCCTGCATGACAGCGAGGGCGACGAGCTGTGCGTCGGGTGTCTGCAGTGCGCGCGCATCTGCCCGTCGCAGGTCATCACGGTCATCGCCGAGAAGAAGGAGTCGCCGGTCACGGGCAAGCGGCGCGGCTACGCCAAGGACTTCGTGCTCGACCTGAACGCGTGCATCGTCTGCGAGCTGTGCGTGCAGGTCTGCCCGACCGACGCCATCGTCATGACGCGCGTTGCCGAGACGCCCGGCTACTCGCGCGAGGCGCTGTGCCTCACGATGGATCGCCTCTACGAGAACGAGACGGAAAAGCCCGCCACCTGGGCCACCGCGTCGCTCCTGATGGCCATGCAGGACCCGAAGCGCGGCCAACCGGATGCCAAGGCGGCCAAGAAGGCGGCGAGGGCCGAAGCCAAGGCCGACAAGCCGACGACGGAGGGCCGCACCGGATGACCTCGCAGATCGGCTTCGGCGTGATTGCCGTTTGCCTGCTTCTTTCAGCATTGTTCGTGGTCGGCTCGAAGAACCTCGTGCACGCCGTGCTGTGGCTCGCCGTCACGCTGCTTTCGACGGCAGTACTCTTCGTGACCATGCGGGCGCCGTTCGTCGCCGGCATCCAGGTCCTGCTGTACGCCGGCGGAGTCATCACCCTGATGCTGTTCGGGGTCATGCTCACGCGGCGACACGAGAGCGTCGAAATCGAGGCCGAGACCTCGCCCCGGCGCCGCGTGCCTGCTGCGATCGCGGGAGCCGGCATGTTCATCCTGTTCGCAACGGCCCTGTCGCGGACGCCGGAACAGCCTCTCCAGCTCCACGCCACGGTGGATACCGTGGATATCGTGCGCTCCTTCCTCACCGGGAACGTCCTCGCCTTCGAGGTGCTGTCGGTGCTGCTCCTGGCAGCGATGATCGGCGCCATCGTGGTGGCGCGGCGGCGCGACCACGGCTTCGATCACGTGCGCATTCCGCGCAAGCGGGAGGAGCGCGGATGATGGCAACCCATCCCTACCTGCTCTTGGCCGCGGCCCTGTTCTCCGTGGGCATCTACGGCGTCCTGTCGCGCCGCAACGCGGTCGGCATCCTCATCTCCGTCGAGCTCATGGCCAACGCCGTGAACATCAATCTCGTCGCATTCTCGCGCGCCCAGGGCACTGCGCTGGGCCAGGTCTTCATGCTCTTCTCCATCGGGATCACCGTCGCCGAGGTCGTCGTCGGCCTCGCGCTCGTGATCCTGCTCTACCGCTCGCGCCAGGACGTCCTCGTCGACGAGGCGAACGAGCTCTCCGGTTGACCCATGGGGCTCTCCGCACTTACCTGGGCGCTGCTTGCGCTCCTGACACCGCTAGGCGCTGCGCTCGTCATCGCGGTCGTGGTTCCGCTGCGCCGCCGCGGCACTCCCGCAACGTGGCTATCGATCGCGGCCGTCGTGGTCAGCTTCATCGCCGCCATCCAGCTGTTCTCGAGCCAGCTGGCTGATCCGCACCAGCTCATGCTCTCGACGCTCGACTGGCTGCCGAGCGCCACGGGCACCATGGCCCGCATCGGGATCCGCCTCGACGGGATCTCCATCCCGATGCTGCTGGTCCTCACGACCGTTGCGATGTGCGTCCAGGTCTTCTCGCTCGGGTACATGGCCGATGAGCCGGCGCCGGCGCGCGGGCGCTACTACGGCTACCACTCGCTGTTCGTGTTCGGGATGGGCGTGCTGGTGCTCGCGCCGAACATGCTCGAGCTGTTCATCGGCTGGGAGCTCGTCGGGCTGACGAGCTACCTCTTGATCGGCTTCTACTACCAGAAGCAGAGCGCAGCCCGGGCGGCGATCAAGGCGTTCTGGGTGACCAAGTTCGCCGACATCGGCCTGGTGCTCGGGATCATCCTGCTGTTCGCGACGACCGGGCAGTTCGGCTGGAACGTCGCGCTTCCCCCGGCCTGGGCGGCGCCCATCACGCTCTTGATGTTCCTCGGCGTGATGGGCAAGAGCGCGCAGTTCCCGCTGCACATCTGGTTGCCCAATGCCATGGAGGGCCCGACGCCCGTCTCGGCGCTGCTGCACGCGGCGACCATGGTGGCCGCTGGCGTCTACATGGTCGTGCGCGCCAACCCGCTCTTCGCGCAATCACCGACGACGCTCACCGCCATGGCGTGGATCGGCGGCTTCACCGCGCTGTTCGCCGCGATCGTGGCGGTCGTCCAGACCGACATCAAGCGCGTGCTAGCGTACTCCACCTGTTCCCAGTTCGGCTACATGATCTGCGCGCTGGGCGCGGGCAGTGTGATGGGTGGGTTCTTCCACCTGACGACACACGCCTTCTTCAAGGCGCTCCTGTTCCTGGGAGCCGGCAGCGTGATCCACGCCGTGCACAGCAACGAACTCGAGCATATGGGCGGGCTCGGCGGCAGGATGAAGCTGACCAGCGCGGTATTCATCATCGCTGCGCTGGCGCTGGCCGGTGTGCCGGGCTTTGCGGGCTTCTTCAGCAAGGATCTGGTGCTGGAAGCCGTGCAGGAAAAGGGGCTGTGGCTGCCGTTCGCGGCGCTGATGATCGCTGCCTTCCTCACGGCATTCTACATCGGGCGCGTGGTGTTCCTCGCGTTCTTCGGCAAGAGCTCGAAACACGCCGAGCACGCACATGAAGGCGGCATGGCGATGGCCCTGCCGATGCTGCTGCTTGCCGCCGGAAGCGTGGGAGCCGGCTGGTTTGGAAGCTCACTGGCTCGCGTCTACGGGCTCGAGTACGAGTTCCACTTCACGCCGACCGGCATGGGCGCCAGCGCGCTCGGGCTGCTCGGTATCGGTCTGGCGTGGTGGCAGTACGGACGCGCGACGAGGAGCGAGGCCTTCGACTTCCTGGCGCCGATAGGCGAGCTGGCGCGCTCCGGAGCCGTCGATCGGTTCTTCGAGATCGGCTATCGACGCGGCCTGCTCGTCCTGTCGAGCGGCATCGGCTGGTTCGACCGCTACGTGGTGGACGGCGTGATCAACTTCAGCGGATGGCTGACGATCATGGCCGGGAGACGGCTCAAGCGCTTCCAGACCGGTAACGTGCAGGACTACGTCTTCGCCGTGATCGCCGGCGCCGTGGTTCTCGCAGCATGGGGGCTCTTCCGATGAACGGAGCGGCACCCAGCCTGCTCGGCATGATCGTCGCGTCGCCGTTCGTGGCGGCGCTCGTGCTGCTCTTCGTCCCGAATCGCGAGCGCGTGCTGGTCCGGCTGGTGGCGCTACTGGGCGCCGGCGTGGCGCTCGCCGGCAGCGTGGTCACGGCGCTGCGCTTCAACCTACACGCCGGCGGCCTGCAGCTCGCCGAACGCTACCCGCTGGTCCCGCAGCTGGGCATCTCGCTCGAACTGGCGGTCGACGGCTGGGGCGTCTCCCTGCTGCTTCTGACGGGCATCATCATCTTTGCCGGCGTGCTGGCGAGCTGGAAGCTGGAAGAACGCACCAAGGAGTTCTTCATCCTGCTTCTGGTGCTGGTTTCGGGCGTGTTCGGCGTGTTCGTCTCGCAGGATCTGTTCGTCTTCTTCCTGTTCTACGAGATCGCCGTTCTGCCGATGTATCTCTTGATCGGCATCTGGGGCTCGAGCCACGCCGTCACCGAAGCGGGGCCCTTCAAGTTCGTCTGGAAGATGTTCAACATCGGCGGTCGCGAATACGCCGCCATGAAGCTGACGCTGATGCTGCTGGTGGGGTCGGCCTTCATCCTGGTCGGGATCTTCGCCATGTACGTGGCGTCCGGCGCCCACACCTTCAACATGGCGACCCTGGGGGCCGCGCACTACCCGAAGGCGATGCAGTACTGGGCGTTCCCGATGCTGTGGCTGGGCTTCGGGTCGCTGGGCGGCGTGTTCCCTTTCCACACCTGGTCTCCCGACGGCCACGCTTCGGCGCCCACGGCTGTCAGCATGCTGCACGCCGGCGTGCTGATGAAGCTCGGCGCCTTCGGCGTGATACGCGTCGGCATGGTCATGCTGCCCGAGGGCGCGCGGGCGTGGGTGCCGGTCATCGGCGCAGTTGCGGTCGTCAACATCGTGTACGGCGCGCTGTCGGCGATGAGCCAGAAGGATCTGAAGTACGTCGTCGCCTATTCGTCGGTGAGCCACATGGGCGTCGTGATGCTGGGCGCCGCCACGCTCACGACGAATGGCTGGAACGGCGCGATCTTCCAGATGTTCGCCCACGGCATCATGACGGGGCTCTTCTTCGCCCTCGTCGGCCTGGTCTACGAGCGCGCGCACACGCGCGACATTCCCAGCATGGGCGGGTTCGGCAAGGTGATGCCCGCCGCGGCGTTCTTCTTCACCCTGGCCGCGCTCTCCTCGCTGGGGTTGCCCGGCACGGCCGGCTTCGTCGCCGAGCTTCTAGTCTTCATTGGCGCCTGGCAGAGCCACTCTTCGTGGTGGGCCATACCGGGCATCATCGGCGCGTTCCTGACCGCGGTCTACGTGCTGGGAGCGGTGCGCATGATCTTCTGGGGCCCGGGACCGAGCGATAAGTTCCACGACCTGGTGGACGTGAACCACACCGAGTGGGGCGCGCTCTGCATCCTGGGCTCGGCGCTGGTCGTCGTCGGCTGCTGGCCCTCGCTGGTCCTCGACTTCATCAATCGCGCCACGCCGGCCTACCTCCACGTCATCCTGGGGCTCCACTAGGCGGCCATCATGAATCCCACGCTAGCTGACCTTGCGCCGCTTTCACTCGACCTGATGCTGGTCGGGGCGATCCTGTGGGTGTTCGTTCTCGACCTCGTGCGCCCGTCCGGGGCCGGACGTGAAGCGGGGTATCTGACCGCCCTGGCGCTCGCGGGCATCCTGGTCGCGTCGTTCTTCGTGCGCACGGACGGGACCGTGTTCGCCGGTAGCTTCCAGGGCGGCGGCTGGAGTGTGTTCTTCGACCGGGTGTTCCTGGTCAGCGGCCTGGTGTCGGTTCTAGGCAGCATCGAGCACGTCGCGCGGCACCACGCCCACCGCCAGGCGGAATACTACATCCTGCTCATGTCGAGCCTGCTCGGCATGCTGCTTCTGCCCGGGGTGCGCGATCTGCTGCTTCTGGTGGTGTGCTTCGAGCTGATGGGTATTCCGCTCTACGTGCTCTCGGCGTTCGCCAAGACGGAAGCGCACGAAGGCGGAGAGGTCAACGCGCCGGAAGCGGGCCTCAAACTGTATCTGGTCGGTGTGGTGAGCACCGCAATCACGCTGTTCGGTCTGTCGCTGGTGTTCGGCCTGTCGGGCACGACCAGCATCGCCAAGCTCGGGCACACCGCGCCTTCGCCTCTGCTCGGCGTGGCCCTGTTGCTGGTCCTGGCGGGGATGGGCTTCAAGATCGGCAGCGTGCCGTTCCACATGTGGGTACCGGACACCTACCAGGGCTCCGGAACGCCGTTCGTCGCCTTTCTGAGCGTCGCGCCCAAGTTGGCGGGCTTCACGGCGCTGGCCGCCGTGTTCCTGCTCGGCTTCGGACACCAGGTCCAGGCCTGGCGCCCCGTGGTTGTCGCGCTGTCGCTGGTCAGCATCCTCGGCGGCAACCTGCTTGCGCTGGCGCAGACGAACGTGAAACGCCTCCTGGCGTACTCCGGCATCGGCCACATCGGCTACATGCTGATGGCGTTCGCCGTGACGGGACCCGACGGCGCTAGCATGCTGCTGTTCTATGCAGCGGCCTATGCGCTGACGAACACCGGCGCCTTCCTGGTGGTGGAAGCGGTCGGCGCAGACGGCGGGGACGATTCGATCTCGAGCATGGCAGGGCTCTACAAGCGCTCGCCGATACTCGCCCTGGCGATGCTGCTGTTCCTGCTGTCGCTGGCCGGCATTCCCTTCGTGGTCGGGTTCTGGGCCAAGCTGTACGTGTTCATGGCGGCGTGGCAGGTGGGGTTCAGGGCGCTCGTGGTGATCGGCGCCGTGATGGCCGTCGTGAGCCTATTCTACTACATGCAGGTGGCCCGGGCGATGTACATGCGAAAGCCCGAGGAGGACGCCGGAGAGCTCCGTCCGGGACGCGCACTGCGACTCGGCGTGCTCCTGTGTCTGATCGGCGTGGTCGGCGTCGGTGCGTATCCCGCGCCGCTACTCACCGAAGCGCAGAACGCAGCGGATCCGCTGTTCGCACCGGCAACGCCGGCAGCGCCACAAACAAGCGCCGCATTGGCTTTCGGCCAGAACGACGACTAAGAGCCGCCGCTCACTGCGGCGGCTTGATGATCGTCTGGCAACCGACGCGCGTTTCGACCTGTCCGCCATCCTGCTTGAACGTGTTGCAGGTGCTGTCGCACACGATGATCTTCGTCGGCGCCTTCGGATCGTCGTAGTACCAGCCGCCCTTCTGCGGGTCGCACTGTGACTTGTTCGGCACCTGGTACAGGTGGTGCGTCGTACCCGAGCTGTCGGTGTAGTCGATGTTGATCTTGTTGTAGTCGAGCGTGCCGCCGTCCGGAGGCGGCGGGATCTCGAAATCGCAGGACAGCGCCTGGCCGCGGATGCTGTTCAGGGCGTTGATGAACTGTTGGGTGACGTTCTTGCTGGTGTCGACGATCAGCGCCTGCTTCGTTCCGCCACTCTTCGCGATAGTGTCCAGGTTGGTCTGGCTCGCCGTGTCGTTCGGGCCGAACACGCCGATCACGAAGGTGTCGATCGACGGCGTGCCACTCGCGCCCTGCGCGGCCAGCGCCGCGACCTGGTTGATCGCGATCGGGTTGCAGTCGGTCGGCAGCCCATCGGTGGCGAGTACCGTGATCACGGTGTGCGCCGGATGGCTCTTGGCCCAGCTCTTTGCCTGGTCGATGGCACCCTGCAGGGCCGGCCCAGTAGGGGTGTTGCCGTTGGGCGTCTGCGCGTTGATGGAGCTGATGAGGGCCGCCGACGCGCCGGGCAGCACCGCGATGGGCACGGCCGGCTTCGAGTAGTCCCCCACGAGGCAACTCGTGCTGTTGACGCAGAAGCTGGACGTGAGCTGCACGCAGGATCCGAGGCCGCCGCTGCAGGAGCCGCCCACCGGCTGGCAGAAATAGGCCGGATCGCCCGAGCACTGCCCGAGCGGCGCGCACTGGCTCAAGGCCGGGCAGTCGGGGTTCTTGCTACAGGGGGCGATCTGTCCGACGCCGGTGCAGGACTTCAACAGGCACGGCGCACCGATACCGCACTGCGCGTTGCTGGTGCATGAGGTGGGAACGCCCGCCTGGGTCAGCGGAAAGTACTGGATACCGACGCCGAGACCGTCGGACTGCGGGTCCTTCAGGAACGCGGTGAATGCCTGCTTGACCGCATCCCACTTGGTCGGGCCGGCCGTCGTCTTGTCGACCATCGACCCCGAGGTGTCGAGCATCACGTACATGTCCAGCGGAATGAGTTCGCCCTTCTGGATGTCGCCCGCGCAGGTGCCCGCCTCGGTCAGTCCGCCGCTGCCACCGGAGCTGCCGCCGTCGAGATTGATCTGGGTGGATCCACCACTACCGCCCGTGCCTCCGGAGACGCCTCCAGCGCCGCCACCGGAGCTGCCAGCGGCGGCGGTGCTGCCGCCGCTTCCGCCCGTCGCTGAACTTGAAGCGCTACACGCGCTGAAGAGCGGAACAGCTGCAAACGCGGCTGTCGCGAGAGCCAAGCGAAGAATGGTCACAGAGTCATTAAACCACGCCGCACGTAGTCCCACCAGAACGCCGCGTCTCGCATGTACGGCGACATCCTCCAATGTAGGCAAGGCGGTGCGCTTTGCGATGTCCGTCGCCGCGATTATCCTGGCGCGCGGTTGGGGACGCCAGGACAGGTGAGAGTGAACGTCGCAATGTGGGGTCGGGCGCTGAGCGTGATCCCACGTGTCAAGAAGGACGAGTGGGACGATCTCGACGTCGTCAGCCGTTGGTTGATAGCCACCCGTGCGGCGGTGATCGTGATGACCGTCATCGCCTCGGGCATCGCCGGGCTGCTCGCGCTGCGCGACCGGATGTTCCACCCGCTACTCTGGGTTCTGGTGACGATCGGGCTGGTCTTCGCCCACGCGACGAACAACCTGCTGAACGACTATACCGACCACAAGAAGGGCGTCGACAAGGACAACTACTTCCGCACGCAGTATGGGCCACAGCCGCTCGAGCACGGGCTGATGACTCCGGCCGAGCTCATCCGCTACGCGGTTTTCTCGGGCGCGGTCGCGCTGTCGGCGGGCGCGTATCTGGTGTGGGCGAGGGGAACGATCACGCTGACGCTTCTCGGCGTGGGCGCGTTCTTCGTGCTCTTCTATACCTGGCCGCTCAAGTACATCGGCCTGGGCGAGCCGGCCGTGCTCCTGGTTTGGGGCCCGCTGATGGTCGGCGGCGGCTACTACGTCGTCACCGGGCGTTTCGACTGGAACGTGGCCATCGCCAGCCTGCCGTTCGCTCTCGGCTCCACGGCTGTGCTGTTCGGCAAGCACATCGACAAGCTAGAGGCCGACTCCGGCAAGAAGATCCGTACTCTGCCGGTGCTGCTCGGGGAGCGCGTGTCGCGCTACGTGACGCTGGTGATGCTGCTCTCGCAGTACGCGCTGGTGATCTACCTGGTCTGGACGCGCTACTTCTCGCCGCTGCTGCTGGTCGTGTTCATCGCGCTGCCGACCCTATGGCTGGTGCTGCGCGCCTACTCGCGACCGCGTCCGGACAAGCCGCCGAAGGAACTGCCCCCCAACGTCTGGCCGCTGTGGTTCGTGGCATTCGCCTTCCTGCACATGCGCCGTTTCGGCATGCTGTACGTGCTCGGCATCGTCGCCGACGTGGCCGCGCACCGTTTCGGCTTGTTCTAGTTCCAGGCGGCGCCTGGGAGCTAGCGGCCGGGCGCGCGGCAGTCGAGCGAGGTGGCCCACAGCTGGTAGCCGTGGCGACCCTTGACCAGGTAGAAGCCCGCTGCCTGTCCGCCGCTCGCCTGGACCACGCCCTGCCCGGCGTCCGCGCCGCGCGGCGAGAGCGTGACGGCAGCCCCGAGCGGCGCAAGGCTCGAGTCTAGAGTCTGGGCACGGACAACGTGAGCGCGCCGCGTCCCCTCGGTCCACTGGAGCAGCCAGCGCCCCTGGGTGAGCCCCGCCAGCGTCGGCGCGAACGCGTCGTGTCCCGGGCCGCCCTTCGGTACGGCGAAGTAGTGGGCTGCGACCGGCAGCTTGCCGGCGTCGGCCGTCGCGATGCGGATACCCCAGGGCGACAGCTCGTCCGCGCGGGCGGCCACTGCGACCGCAATGCTGTCGCCGCTGGCGGCGATGAACGGCGTCCCGACCGCTGCGGCGCTGATGTCGATCGCCCTGAGGGCACTCTTCCCGGCCCCGTCGGGGTCCAACCAGCCCACCATGACCTGCCCGCGGTCGCTACCGAGACGGAAGGTGATGGCGTGGCCGACCCCGGCGATCGAGGCGGCGCGCAGGCCCGTCGGTTGCTTGCCGCGAGCAAGTCCGCTCCAGACGGGGTGAGGGGACCCGCCTGGCGCAAGCCGTGAGAGCGAGCCGTTCGCGTAGCCGATGCGGAAGGGGATCGTGGCGGCGATGGTGTGGGCCGACGAAAGCCCAGCGTCGTTGCGATCGATTGCGAAGCGCAGCGCGCCGCTGGCTGCGAGCGGCACGACGCCGTTCACGGGCGTCACTCCCATTCGCGACAGGGGGACCCGCGCGTCGAGCGTATGCGGGTCGATGTCGAGCCCCACGGCGTCGTACAGCGAGTCGGCGTAGCCCAGGGCGATGCGCGACGAACCCGGCACCGTCGTGGCGTAGAGCGGGACCTGTGCGCGGACAGTCGGACGCAGCTCCACAGCGCGGTGGGAGAGACGACACGCCACCGGCTCGGGAGCGGGAGCAGGAGCAGGAGCGGAGGCAGGTGGCGTGGGAGCCGACACGGCGACGTCGGGTGGCTGGACCGTTTCGTGCGCGTGGTGCCAGAGCGCGACGATGCCCGCCGCGCCCCCGACCCCGACGCCTGCCACTAGGCCGAGCGTGGCGATGAGCGCCCTGGCGACGGAACGCTTCGGGGCTGCGCGCGCGGGCAACGCCGCCGGAGCCACGGACTCGAACCGGCGGGGCGCCGGCGGCGGCCGCAGCGGTGGCAGCACCGGCGAGGGGAGGCGAGGCGGCGCCGGCGGCTCGGCGGCGAGGCCTGGGCGGACTTCCGTGGGCGCATCCTCGTCGGGCTCCGCTACCGGGACAATGGGATCAGGCCGAACGGCCGTCGGCGGCTCTGTCTTCCGCGCGCCGCCCGGACGTGCTGCGTTCCCGGCCGGAAGATCGGCCCCGGGTCGCGGCCGGGAGTAGGGCGACGAGCTCTGCGGCTTTTCGGGGGATGGCGGCGGATTCGGTCGATTCACGGGGCCCTCGCGGCGGGCACCCGGCCCGCGATGATGTCCCCTGGTACGCCGGTGTAGGTGCCGTCCTTCCTCCCGGGCAGCGGACCAACCAGCGACGATTCGACAATCCGACCGGGTGATGTAGCTTCGCGGACCGTGACCCTGCTCGAACTCCGACGCATCCACTGTTCCGGCCCGCCTCGCGAGCTCGGACGCGCCCAGGGCGAACAGCTACGGGAGCCGATCCGGGCCTTTGCCGCGCAGCGTGTCGAACGGCTACGCGAGTACCTCGCCGAGCGCGGCAGCGGCGACGTGGAACGCTTCTTCGACGTCGGCCGGCGCTGTCTGGACGTGTACGCCCGCTGGGATGCGGAGGGCTACGACGAGCACTGCGGTATCGCGCAAGCCGCCGGGATGGACGCGGCCGAGCTGTACAGCGTGGGAAACATGACCGATGTGCGCGACGTGGTCCTGCTGCCGGCACCGGCTGCCGATGCGGAGGGCTGCTCGGCGCTGCTGGTGCCGGCCGATCGCACGGCGAGCGGCCAGCTCATCGCAGCGCAGACCTGGGATCTGAACCCGACCGATCTCGAGTACGTGGTCGCGGTCCACCGCCGGCCGAGTGAAGGACCCGAGACCTGGAGCGTGACCTGCGTCGGCTGCCTGTCGCTCATCGGCATGAACGCCCACGGCGTTTCGCTCGGGACCACCAACATCAAGACCCGTGGCTCGCGCGTCGGCGTCGGCTATCTGGCCATACAGCACCGCGCCATCCGGGCGACCACGCGGGCTGAAGCGGCGGGCATCATCGAGAGCGCGCCTCGAGCCGCTGCACACACCTACTGGCTCGCCGACGCTGACGGCGCGCTGGAATACGAATGCAGCGCCGACCGCTGCGTCGCGCGCAGCCTCGACGGCGAGGCTCTGGCGCGGACGAACCATTGCCTGGACGAGCACCTGGTCTCCGAGCAGGGTGAAGAGCCCAACTCGTCGAGCTTCCGCCGCCTGTCACGCATGCGCACGCTGCTCGGCGCTCGGGGCCAGAGCGTCGACAGCATCCGCGCGCTGTTCTCGGACCGCGCTGACGGCCTCGACAGCATCTGCCGCTATCCGGAGGACGATCAGGGAACGGCCACCAACGCCTGCATCGTGTGCGTGCCGGCGGAGCGGGCGCTCTGGGCATGCCACGGCCCTGCGGATCGCGGGCAGTGGGAAAAGCTCCCGTTCGACGCGTGAGCGGCCCCCCCACGCGCCGCTCTCCCGGTCACCAGGGCAGCTCTTCGCCGCTCATGTGCATGAAGCGGCCCGTCGACTCCAGGCCCAGCTCGTCGATACGTGCCAGAAGGCCTCGCGCGGACTCCGGTGGATCGACCATGCCGTTGTGCCCGGTCATCGCGGTGCGGACGAATCCGGGGTGGAGGATGACCACGGCGATGCCGCGCATCGCAAGGTCGTTGGCCAGCGAGCGGCCGGCGGCGTTCACCGCAGCCTTGGACATGCGGTAACCGTAGCTGCCGCCCGAGGAATTGTCGGCGATCGAGCCCATGCGGCTGCTCACGATGGCGACCTTCGAGCCCTTCGACAAGAGGGGCAAGAGGGCGGCGGTTACGCGCAGCGGCCCGAGGGCGTTGACCTCGAACTGCCGCCGGATCGCCTCGAAGTCCAGATGGTCGAGCCCCTCCTGGCCGAGCACGCCGGCGTTGTTCAGCAGGAGATCCAGCGACACGCCTTCCAGGCGGCGCGCCAGAGCCTCCACCGAGTCGGCGTCGGCGATGTCGACCCCCTGCTCGACCCGCACGCCGAGCTTGTCGAGATCCGGCCCTGCCTTGCGGCAGACCGCGATCACCTGGTCGCCCCGGGCGGCAAGCTGACGGCAGAGCTCGAGCCCGATGCCGCGATTCGCTCCAGTGACAAGTGCTGTGGCCATGGGATGACTCCTTTTCGATCTCACGTGTTGGTGGACCCCGTCGCCCGGCGGCGCGCGGTCTCCGGCTTCTTCTCCGGTTTTGCCGCGCTGCGCTTTTTCGCGGTTCGCTTGGCTGGGCGCTTCTTCGCAGCCCGTTTCTTCGGGGCGCCGTCGTGCTTCGCCGCGTCTTCTTGATGCCGGGCGCTGGACGCCTCCGCGATGCGCTGCGCTCGATCGGTCTCGCCTCGCATCTCCATCAAGAACCGGCTCGGGATGGCAGGCCGGAGCTTGCCCCACTTCATGCGCGCCTTGGACAACGTAAGTGCGAGCGTATCCTGCGCGCGCGTCACGCCCACGTAGCACAGGCGCCGTTCCTCGGCGATCTGCTGTCCGCCGTCGGCAACCGAGCGCTGGTGCGGCAGAAGGCCTTCCTCCATTCCCACCATGTACACGTGCGGGAACTCGAGCCCCTTGGCGCTGTGCAGGGTCATCAACGTGACGGCGTGCACCTGCCGCTTGTCGGTCTTGTCGTCGCGCATGTCCTCGCGGCCCGCCAGCGCGGTCTCTTCGAGGAAGCCGAGCAGGGACGGTTGATCGGCGCGGGCCGCGTATTGCGCGACCGCATTGACCAGTTCCTCCACGGAGTTCCAACGTGCTTCGACGTCGGCCGGGGTCTTGTACACGCGCTCGAGCTCGGACCGGTAGTCGATCGTGTCGAACAGTTGCCGCAGCACATCGCCCAGCGGCTCCTGCCCGAGGCGCGCGCGATAGGCATCGATCATGCGCCGGAACAGCTCGATGCGCTCCGCCGCCGCATGCGGTACCCGGCCATCGTGGAGCGCCGAGGGCAGCACGTTCCACAGCGGCTGGCCCTGAGCCACCGCGTCCGAAAGCAGCGTCTGTACCGTGCCGGTGCCGATTCCTCGAGGCGGAGTATTGATGATCCTGAGCAGCGAGACCTCGTCCGAGGGGTTCGCGAGCACGCGAAGATAGGCAAGCAGGTCGCGCACCTCCTTGCGGTCGTAGAACGACATCCCGCCCACCAGCACGTAGGGAACGCGCTCGCGCCGGAGCTCCATTTCGAAAGCTCGCGGCTGCTCGTTGGTCCGGAACAGCACCGCGATGTCGCTGGGCGAGACGCGGTCCTCCCCGGTCGCGTCGATGCGCTGCCGGATCTCCCGCACGACGGCCTGCGCCTCGGCTGTTTCGTCCTCGAAGCGCAGGAAGCGGGGGGCGTCGCCGCCGCCACGGGAAGCGCGGAGCTTCTTGTCGTGTCGCGCGCTGTTGTGGGAGATGAGAGTGTTCGCCAGCTGGAGGATCGGCTCGCGCGAGCGGTAGTTGTCTTCCAGCTTGACGATTTTCGCGTCCGGCCAATCGTTCGCGAAACCGAGGATGTGCGCGACCTCCGCGCCGCGCCAGCCGTAGATCGATTGATCGTCGTCCCCCACGACGCAGATGTTGCGATGCCGCTCTGCCAGTGCCCTCACGATGCGGTACTGAAGGCCGTTGGTGTCCTGGTACTCGTCGATCAGCAGGTGATCGAAACGCGAGGCCTCGGCGAACCGGGCTTCCGGGTGCTCGCGGAAGAGCTGCTCGGTACACAGGAGCAGATCGTCGAAATCCACCGCGCCGGCGGCGCGCAGCGCGGCCTGGTAGCGCTCGTAGGCCATCGCGGCCAGCTGCTGCTTGTCCGTCTCGGCGAGCTCGAGAGCCTGCTCGGCGTGGACCGATGCTCCCTTCCACGCGCTGATCTGCGCGAGCAGGTCGCCCGGACGCAGTTTCTCGTGACCCACGCGGATGTCCCGGATAGCCGAACGCGCGACGCTCTCCTGGTCGCCCCGATCATAGATGGAGAACGCGCTGGGATAGCCGAGCAGGGTGATGTGACGCCTGAGCACCCGCACACACAGCGAATGGAACGTGGAGATCTCCGGCGCGCTGGCGCCGCGACGCTTCCGGCCGAGTAGCCCGAGCGCGCGCTCCTTCATCTCGCGTGCGGCCTTGTTCGTGAAGGTCACCGCCAGGATGCGGCCTGGCTTCACGCCGTGCTTGATGAGCTCGGCGATGCGATAGGTGATGACCCGCGTCTTGCCTGTGCCGGCACCGGCCAGCACCAGGAGCGGGCCGGAGAGGGTCCGGACCGCAGCGCGTTGCGGTCGGTTGAGCGAGGGCGCCGGCATGGGTCAGCCTAGTCGCATAGGAATTGTCCGCAGTCCGGTCAAGCCCGCTGTCGCCATACAGGCGACCTTCGGGACAAACGGCTCAACGGCCTTGTCCGGTCGTGAGGGCCTCGCTACCTTTCCTGCGGCACGAGCCGTGTCGGCGCGCGCACGCCTGGACCTCGGCTCCGGTCTTGTTCTCGACTCTGCGCGCGCTCGAACCGGAAAAAGGGACCACGATGGCGATGTTGTCGAAGACGGGCCTCGAATTGCAGCCAGGCGTACGCACCTCGTTCGGGGCGGGGATCGTCGAGAAGCTGGGCAAGCGTGTCACGTCACGAGCGCACGAGCGCGCGTTTATCGTGACCGACAAGGGTGTGGTGGGTTCGGGCGTCATCGACCGGGTAGAGGCGTCGTTGAAGAAGGCCAGGATCCGCAGCCGGGTATTCGACGGCGTCACCTCCAACCCGACCTCGGAGTGCGTGCAGGAGGGAAGCGCGCTCCTGAAAGCGGATCCACGGGCCGTGGTAATCGCCGTCGGCGGCGGCTCCACGCTGGACGCCGCCAAGGCGATCGCGCTGATTGCACCGAATGGCGGTACCCCGGCCGACTTTCCGTTCGGATGCCGGCCGGGCAAGGCCGGGCACCCCATCATCGCTGTGCCGACGACCGCGGGAACCGGTTCGGAAACGAACATGTTCGGCGTGGTCACCGACACGGAAAAGAAGCGCAAGGTGCTGCTCGGTCACCCGAGCGTCTTGCCGAAGCTCGTTCTGCTCGACCCCGAGCTCACGCTGCGCGTTCCCGCTCCGGTCACCGCAACCTGCGGCATGGATGTACTGACCCACGCCATCGAGGCGTTCACCTGCACACGGGTGAACCCCATGTCCGATGCCGCTGCGCTGCGCGCGATCGCCATGGTCCAGGGCTTTCTGCCCGCCGCTTTCGACGACGGAATGAATCTCGAGGCACGCAGCCAGATGCTATTCGCCTCGCATCTAGCCGGTATCGCGTTCACCAGCTCCGGGCTCGGCATGTGTCATGCCATGGGACATCCGCTGAGCGCGCGGCTGGATGCGGCCCACGGACAGTCGCTCGCAACGCTGCTGCCTCTGGTCATGCACTTCAATCTCGAGCTCAGCGCGGCTCGCTATGCACAGGTCGCCATCGCCATGGGCGCCGCGGACCCCGGAGCATCCGATGCCGACAACGCCAGGCGCGCGATCGGGGCGGTAGAGGCGCTCAGGGCGCGCGTGGGGACGGACAAGCCCGGTCGGGCCCTGGGCATCGACGCGGAGATGATTCCGACGCTGGTCGAGGACGCCTTTGCAGATCCGCTGATGGCCGCCACGCCGCGCTATCCGGAGCCCGAGGACGTGACGCAGCTGTACCGGGATTGTCTTTGAGCGGTTGCGCGCCAGCCCAGCTCCATGTGGAGGAAGCCGGATCGGGACCGGTGGTGATCCTGGCGCACGGTTTCGGTGGCAGCGCCCGCAATTTCCGTCCGCAGGCACGCGCGCTTTCGGACCGCTACCGCGTCGTGCTCTACGATGCCCGCGGTCACGCCCGGAGCGAGGCCCCCGGGGAGCCTGCCCAGTACGAACCGGAATGCTTCGTGGAGGACCTCCTGGCCGTCGTCGACGGCACCGGTGAGCAAAGCGTCGTGGTGGGAGGGCTCAGCATGGGCGCCGGCGTGGCGCTTCGATTCGCGCTGGCGCATCCACAAAGGGTGAGGGGTCTGGTGCTCGCGGCGTTCCCGTCCCCGCCCAGGTCGCAGGCGGGTCGGCCCTGGGCTCTCGCGTTCGCCGACGCGATCGACGAGCGCGGGGTGGCCGCCGCCGGTTCGGAGTTCGTCTGGGGCGAACGGTCGCGATTCGACCCGGACGGGGCCCGCCTGATCCGCCAGGGGTTCCTCGAACATCCCCGACATGCGCTGTCGAGCACGCTCAGGCACCTATTGGCGGTTCAACCGGGCGTGGCCGCAATGCGGGAGGCGTTGGCCGCTCTGGCGATGCCGGTGCTGCTGCCGGTGGGAAGCCGGGATGCCGGCTCGCTCGAAGTGACGCGACGGCTCGCGCAGGCGCTGCCCGACTCCGAGCTCGTCGTGGTGGAGGGCGCGGGGCACGTGGTGAATCTGGCGGATATCGAGGCGTTCAACGCCGCGCTGACGCGCTTCCTGGCGCGCCTGCCCGAGGGAGCCGCGGCGTAGGCGGTGGACCACAGGGTTGCAACGTCACCCCGCGGCGGCTACCCCGGCAGGATGCGTCCGCACCGGCTCCGCCGCGCCTGGCCCGCGCTGTTCCTGCTGCTTCCGGCGCTACTGATCTGTGGGACCGCGCTGGCGGCACCGACGCCGGAGGGCGGCACCGACGCCGCATCGGCCGCCGCGGACGGCGCGACAACGGACGGCGCGACAACGGACGGCACCAGGCCGGAGGCTGGCGCCCCTGCACCCACTCGAATGCTGACCGTGGGCGTTGCGGGTTCAGAACCATTCGTGATCGGGCACAGCGGCGCGCCGCACGGGCTCAGCATCGAGGTCTGGCGCGCCGTAGCGGCTCGCGCCGGCGTGCGGTTCAAGCTGGTTCCAAGGTCCGGCGTGTCTTCCGCGCTCGACGAGGTCGCGTCCGGCAAGCTGGACGTCGCCATCGGCCCGATCAGCATCACGGCCGCGCGCTCGAGACGCGTCCGTTTCACCCAACCGTATTTCCAGGCGAGCCTCGCCATCCTCGCGCCCGAGCGCGGCGGTCTGTGGAGCCGCATCAAGCCGTTCGCGAGCCACGCGTTCGCCGCCGGCGTGGGGGTGCTCCTGCTGGTGCTGGTGGTTGTAGGCACGCTGCTCTGGCTCACCGAGCGCCACGAAAACCCCGAGCAATTTCCCGACACGCCGCTCCGGGGCATCGGCAACGGCATCTGGCTGGCCCTCGTCACCATGACCACGGTCGGCTACGGTGATCGCGTGCCGCTGTCGCTCGCCGGTCGCGTGGTCGCCGGCGTGTGGATGGTCATCGCCCTGATCTCGGCCAGCTCGCTGACGGCAGGCATCGCGACAGCCCTCACGCTGTCGCAGCTCGACACCGGGTCGATCCAGCGCATCGAGCAGCTCTCACAGCACCGTGTGGCGGTGGTCCGCGGCACCACCGGCGCCCAGCTTGCGGCCCGCCACGGGGCGCGGCTGGTGGAGACCCGTGATCTGCCCCAGGCGGTGCAGCGCGTCACTGCCCACAAGGCGGACGCGGTGGTCTTCGATCGTCCGATGCTGCAGTACTATCTGAAGCAGCATCCTAGCTCCAATCTGGAAATTTCAACGAAATCCTACGAACCGCAGGGCTATGGCTTCGCCGTGCGGGACGACCCCGCACTCCAGCACCAGCTGAGTGTGGCGCTCCTGGAGTTGGCCGAACAGGACCAGCTCGGGGCCATCATCGACCGCTGGCTGGGCGCCGACGCGAGCGGCTGACGGCCGATCCCGGCGGTCGCGGATGTGGCTCGGCCAGGCGGACCAAGCTACGATGGCTCGGGATATGCGCTCTTCCATGCTGGTAGCCCTGCTCGTGGGAGCGTCGTGCGCGACGGCAGCCACGTATTCGCCGCCGATCCACGCGGCTCCGACCCACAAGCTGGACAGGGCCACGCGCGCCAAGGCGGCGAAGATATTCCGGAAAGGTGAACGCGCGTTCCGCCGGCACAACTACGCCGCGGCGGCCAAGGCCTTCGAGGAAGCGTACGCGATCGCTCCGCACCCGGCGGCGCTGTTCAATGCGGCAGAGGCCCACGAGAAGGCGGGGGAGCTGACCCGGGCGGCGAACCTGTGCGCCCGCTACCTGCACGACGCGCCCAAAAAGGACAAGCGGCGGCGCAAAGCGAACAAGCTGATCGCCGAACTGACCCCGAAGGTCGGTCGCGTCGACATCGACGAAAACGGCGCGGACGACGTGCAGATCGACGGCAAGACGCCCGAGCTCGACGTTACTTTCGTCGATCCCGGCGATCACGTGATCAGCGGCAGTTTCGACGGAAAGCGGGTCGAACGACGCGTCAGCGTCGTCGCCGGCAGCCTGGAGCACGTGCTGCTGGAGCCGCCGCCGCCACCCGAGCCGAAGCCGGAGAAGGCCGCCGCTAGACCCGACACTGGCCACGATCAGGGCAAGACCGCGCATGGCGGGTTGCCCCCGTACGTCGTCTACGTCGGTGCGGGCGCCACCGCGCTGCTCGCGGGCGTTACGGTCTGGAGCGGCATCGACACCAACAAGGCTCGCAGCGACTTCAACGCCCATCCGACCCAGGCAGGGCTGGATGCCGGGCAGGGCAAGCAGACGCGGACGAACGTGCTGCTCGGCGCAACGGCGGCGGTGGGCGTCGCTACCGCCGTCGTCGGCCTGTTCGCTACCGATTGGCACAAGAAGCCAACCCAGGACGAGCACCCCGAAGCGCACATGGCGTTGGGCATCGGCCCGGGCTCGGTGTCGCTGAGCGGAAGGTTCCGGGGGTTGTGACCGACAACGAAGACGATGAACCGACGCGGGCGCTGCTCGAGGAGGTGTCGCTTACGGATATCCAGGCCCAGCCCGCCCCGTCACAGGCTGGCGCATCCGGTGCTGCCTATGTCGGCCGATACGAGCTTCTGGTCGAGCTCGCGTCCGGCGGCATGGCGACGGTCTACGTCGGGCGGCAGCGCGGTGCGGGCGGTTTCGAGCGACTGGTCGCGATCAAGCGCATGCACCGGCACATCAGCGCCGTGCCGGAACTGGCAGCTTCGTTCATGGACGAGGCGCGTATCGCCTCGCTGATCCGGCATCCCAACGTGGTCAACGTCCACGACGTGCACGAGGCCGACGGCGAGCATCTGCTCATCATGGACTACGTCGACGGAACCAGCCTGGCGCACGTGATGCGTGCCGCCAGGCAGCGGAAGACGAAGGTGCCCCGGCCGGCGGCGCTCCGCATCCTCGTAGACGCGCTGTACGGGTTGCACGCTGCGCACGAGCAGGAGAGTCTCGAGGGCAGGCCGCTCGGCGTGGTGCACCGCGACGCCACGCCCCACAACATCCTGCTTGGAACCGACGGCACGGCGCGGCTAACGGATTTCGGCATCGCCAAGGCGGCCGAACGCACCGTGCACACCGGTACCGGGCTGGCGAAGGGCAAATTCCGCTATATGGCGCCGGAGCAGGCCAGGGCCGGAGCGCTCGACCGTCGCGTGGACGTCTTCGCCATCGGCATCGTGGCCTGGGAGCTTCTGACGGGCGAGCGGCTCTTCAAGGGCGAAAGCGACGTGCAGGTCCTGCTCGCCATCTCTGAAGGAAACTACCCACGCCCGAGCCGCTTCGACAGTGCGGTACCGGCGCCGCTCGAGGGGATCGTCATGCGGGCGCTCTCGGTGGACCCGAACCAGCGCTGGCCCACCGCCAAGGCCTTCGCCGAGGCGCTCGAGGGCTACGCCCGCGAGAGCGGCGATCTGTGTTCGCCGTCCGAGGTCGCGCGTCTGGTCGACGAGTTCTGCGGTGCGGAAATCCAGGAGCGACGGCTGCTGATCTCCGAGGTGCTGTCGGGCAAGCGTCCGCCGGTCATGTCCACCGGGTCGGTCACCCCGAGCCACCCCGGGACCGGCTCCACCGGCGCTCAACCGCTGACGCTGGACAGCGTCAAGGTCGTGCCGGCTATCAGCGAAGAAGAGCTGCGGCGGCACCGCTGGAGGCGTCGTCTCCTGATCGCCATCGCCGTGGCCGGAACTGCAATGGTGGCGGCGCTCGTCGTTCTCGTTCTCCAGTCACGTCGTGGCGCGACGCATGACAAGCGGATGGCCAGCGCGCCACCCGCCGCCTCCGCGAGCACGGCCGCGGTCGCGCCCGCGACTTCAGCAGAGGTACAACATAGCCGAGTGCGCATCCAGCTGAGCTCCGACTCCGACATCGCGGAGATCCGGGCCCCGGGGATCAGTGACATCACGTTCAACAAGGACGGTGCTGCATTCGAGCTGCCGCGCTCGGACAAGCAAGTCGCCGTCAACATCCGCTTCGACGACCGTTCGGTGATCACCGAGAACATCGTCCCACGCGAGAACACGGCAATCCGCGTGCGCAACGTGGCGGGCGCCCACACCGCCGGTAGCGCGCCGAAGCGGCCCACGCACCAGGGTGCTTCCCGGGCCCCACACCACGGCGCGGGCGACAAGACGCCGGCAGGCCTCGAGAAGAACCCCTACGAATAGGCGAGTCGCTTTTCCCCGGCGCGCGACGCACTCCTGGCGTCGCTTCGAGGCCGGGGGCTCACCACCTCACGCGGGCCCGCAGTTCGCGCTGACCTTCGCGCTCTGGTTATTGTCGCCGCGGCATTCGTTGAAGGTCTTGTTGTTCGGGTCGATGATGATGCGCGCGATGAAAGCGTCGCTCGAGCTGGCCTGACCTGCCGGAACGGTGAAGTCGAGGACCTCGGTCTGCCCGGGCAGGAGCGCCTGCGTCGTCTTGACGGTGCCGAGCTGCGTCTGTGTGCCGCTCTTGTCCACGAAGACGCCGACCTCGACGCCGGCGGGCAGCCCAGCCAGACCGATGTTGCGCACCGAGACGTGCACGACGACCGGGTTGCCGCAATCGATGGCCAGCGACACCGTCGCGTCCGGCGCGTCGAACACGCCCTTGTCCTGCACGTTCTGGCGGAAATTGTTCAGCCAGGACACCTTCCAGTTGTTCTTCTCGTGCTTCGGAATCGAGCCGTACAGATTGGGCGAATCGCAGGCGCTGTCGCGCGAATCGCAGATGTTCGAGACGTGATAGGCGTGCTCGTTCCAGAGGGTGCGGGTGCCGACCCAGGAGTTTTCCTTGTCGCCCCACACCGTGATGCCGCGGTAGGCGGTCTCGCCCGGCGGCGGCTTCCAGGCAGGACGGTTGTTGGTCGGGTCGGGCTGGTTCCAGGGTGCCACGTTGCACTTCCAGCCGTTCGAGCTGGGGTCAGCGCCGTTGGAGATCATGACGATCTCCGAGTGGCCGTCGCCGTCCACGTCGGCGACCACCGAGGCTTCAGTGGCCGTAAACGACGTGGTGGGCACCGCCAGATCGACCTTTCCGGTCGCGCCGTCGTAGACCCAGAGGAAGCACTCGTCGTTGTAGACAACCTCCGCCTTGCCGTCGCCCTGGAAGTCGAACACGCTTGAGCCAGTTACCGACGAGCTCAGATCGTGGTTGGGAGCGGACCAGATCACGTTGACGGTCTTGTTCGCGTAGTCCGGCTTGACCATCGAGTACTTCTGCTTGTTCGCCACGCCGATCTCCGGCTTGCCGTCGCCGTCGAAGTCCGCCACCGTGGGCGGCCCGCCGTTTCCGGAACCGGGCAGCGTGACCGGCCCCAGCTCGACGGCCCCGGTGGCTCCCTGGAGGACCCACACCTGGTTCTGGGAGACCAGCACCACGTCGGGCTTGCCGTCGCCGTCGAAGTCCGCCACCGCATCGAAGCCGTTGGGCAGGCCTGTCTTGTTCCAGAGCATGCTGCCGTCCAGCTTGTAGGCGGTGTTGCCGGCCACCAGCTCCGCGACTCCGTCGCCGTCGAGATCGGCAAAGAAGGACAGCGCCTGGGCGTCGCCGCCACCATTGCCGCCGGCACCAACCCACAGCCGGGTGATCTTGCCGCCGGAGGTTGCGAACAGGGTCCGCCCGTAGGCGATCTCCGGGTAGCCGTCGCCGTCCATGTCGGCGATCGCGATGCCGCCGCCCCAGCCGAATGCGCTGGCGCCCTTGGAGTCGACCGGCTTGTCGCTGATCTCCTTCACGGTGCCGTCTGCGTCGATCAGCGCGACGTAGCCTTCGCCGGTCATCGCCACGATGTCGACCTTGCCATCGCCGTCGATGTCCCCGAGAGCGACGGACAAGCCCGCGAAGCCGATGCTGCCAGCCTTGGGCGTCGCCAGTGACCAGATCTCCTGACCCGTGCGGCCGTCGAGCATGCGCAGCTTGCCGGTCAAGCACGTGGACGGTGTATAGCCCCCGCACGAGCAACACGTTCCCCTGGCGTTGCCCGAGACGAACACGATATCCGGCGGATCGCTCTCGTCGACCTTGCCGTCGCAGTTGGCGTCGTAGACGCGCGCCACGGTCGGCGTCGCCCATACGTCGGCGAAGCCCGGATATTGGGTGGGCTTGGGGCTGTAGCCCCACTGCCACTTGATCGCCGCGTTGAGCGTGCCGAGCGGCGGGTGGTACTCGCAGTTCTCGATGCAGGTTCCGCCGTCCGCCGCACCCGCGTCGCCGACGCACTTCGGCGGCAGGGGAACGCAGCGCCCGGCCGCTGGAACGGGCTGCGTGCACACTGCTCCACCGTCCGCGGCGCTGGCGTCGCCCACGCCGCCCTCGGGGGTGCCGCCATCCGGCGACCCGTTGTTGCCGAGCGCAGTCTCGCAGTACTGGTCCTGAGCGCAGTCCGCCTTGCTCTGGCAGATCTTGCCGGGTGTGACGCACTGATCGAACAGGCACACCTCGCTGCTGCTGCAGCACTTGTCTTTGCAGGCCTGCTTCGCGCTGGGGCAACACTGTCCAGCCACGCACACACCCGCCTCGCAGGGCGCCGCGGGCCCGCACTCGGCCGAGCCGCCGGTGCCGGTGTCGATCAGACCGCCGTCGTACCCACTGCCGCCCGTTGCGCCACTGCCGCCGCTGCCGCCACCGCCGCCGACGCCCGGTGGGTTCGCAACGCCGTTGTTGCTCGAGCTGCAGGAAACAGCGACCACGCCGAGAGCTGCTGCAGCCCCGACGGCAAACCAACGACCAGCACGCATATCCAAAGCTCCCTGCGAACTCGGGGAAGATCCCGACGCAGGCAGTGTAGTCGCCCCTTCGGCGCGCCACCACCGGTCACGCACCGCAAGCGAACGGCAGGGAGCTTCGCGCGGAAGCGCCCTGCCGTGGTGCGCGCGGCTCTGCTTACATGTTGGAGAGCATGCTCAGGCCGCTCAGAGCGAACCAAAGACCGATGAGGATCACGCCCAGCGCGAGGCCGACGATCACCAGGATCTTGCCGATCTTCAGCTTGCTCTGGGCATCGGCGATGTCACCCCGCTGTGCGGACTGGCCGCCCAGGAACGCTAGCAGAGCGCCGACCAGGGAGATCAGACCGCCGCCGCAGCAGAAGCCAGCGACCAGGCCGATGATGAGCCATGTCTGGAGCTGCTTCTTCAGCGCTTCAATGTCGCCGCCCATGGGCGCGCCGCCAAGCATGGGCCCGCCACCCGGCGGGGGCATCGGCGCGCCGCCGGGCGGGGGGCCGTAGCCACCGGGCGGGGCACCGGGAGGCGCGCCACCACCGGGAGGGCCGTAGCCACCGGGAGGGGCGCCGGGCGGGGCGCCGCCGGGAGGCCCATAGCCCCCGGGAGGGGGTCCGTAGCCGCCACCTTGTGCATGCGTGCCCTCGCTGGGCGCCTCGTTCATCATCTGTTCGTGCTACTCTCCCGAAAGTGCTGCCGATAGTCGATCTGCTGGAATCGCAGCCGCCGGATGCCGGAGGGTAGACCGAAAGGCGCGCCGTGCGCTAGACCCACATGATCTCGACGTGACCAAGCTCAATCCCCGGCAATGCCACGCGATTTGTTGGCTCCTGGCACTCGCCAGCAGCTTCGGTTGCAGCCGTCACCGAGCCGAGCGGGAGGAAACGGCCCCAGGAGGTCCGAAGCGCGGCGACCGCATCGTCATCGAGCAGACCGCCGCGGAATTCTTCGAGGCCAGGGTGCTCTCGGCGAAGGGACATACGCTCGAGGTCCAGACCACCGGCGGCGGCCAGTTCCGTCGCGTCCAGGCAAGCGACGCCTATCTCCTGCCGCCGGCCCCACATTCGTTCCGCACCGGGGATCTCGCCATCTGTTCCTCCCGCCCCGCGCACTGGCAGCCCTGCCGCATACAGAGCGCCAGTGGGGACAAGCTCGAGGCGGTCGACGAAAATGGGGCTCCGCTGCGTCTCGCACGCTCGCGCGTGATCGCGCCGACCGCGCTCACGCGTCTGGACCTGCAACGCTACTTCCAGCAGACGCATCGTCGTCAGGCCTTCTCGCGTGCAGCCGCCGCCGCGGGACAGCCAGCGCCACCCAAGGGCTGGCGGCCCCGACCGCACGAGCACGTGCTCGCATTGCGCGATTCCCGGTGGTACTCGGCGACGATCCACGAAATCGACGACGACGTGCTGCGCGTGCGATGGCGCGCCGACAGCCGCATCTCCGAGCTGCCACACGCTGCTGTCGTGCCGGCGCCGCCGTACAACCACGGACCGCACCGCGGTGACTTCGTGCTGGCTCGACCGACGAGCCTGGCCGCTCCGTGGCAACCGGCAAAGGTCGTGTCGGCCAGCGCCGACACGATCCAGCTCTCGAACATCGACGGCGACCTGCGCAGCCTGCGCCCCGCAGACGTCGTACCGTTGAGGCACTAGTTCCAGCGGGAGACCCCCCAGCTCACGTCGTTGGCGATGCGTGCGCGATCGAATCCGTTCTGTGTAACCGATCTCTCGCCCGTCTTGTAGATGAGGTACGTCGTTCCGATGCCGGCCGCGCCGGCGCCCGCGCTGATCCAGCAGGCAATCGAGAACGTGCGGGCCGTCCGTGTCTTCGGACCCCTGGGCTTCTCGGACACCTTGGGGCGGGGCGGCGGCGGTACAAGAGACGGGACCGGGTCGGCCGTGTCGTCGACCCTGTGCGGCTTCGCTACGGGTTGTTGTCGTCGCGGCTGGTCAAGTGCCGGATCGCTCGCGTCCGCCGGTTCCAGTCCGAGACCGCCCAGCGCCGCGAAGACCGGCACACCGAACGCGAGCCCTTCCACGTCCGAGCCAGCCAGCTTCCACGAGACCACGCCGATGAGCCGCCCGTCCGAGTCAATCAGCGGACCGCCGCTGTTTCCACGGTTGATGCTCGCATCGGTCTGGACAAACGCCACGCCGTCGATCTGCTGGAGCCCGCTGACGACGCCGCGCGTGAGGCTGAACGAAAGGTCTTCCCCGAGCGGCGATCCGATCGCGAACACGTCGCTGCCGATCGCCGCCAGCGTGTCGCGAAGAGCGATACACGGATAGTCGCTGCCCGTCGTAGTCTTGAGCAGGGCAACGTCGTCGGTTGGGTCGACACGAATCACCGACGCCTTGATCTTCGGCCTGCCACGCTGCTGGATCGACGCATGATCCACGTCGGCCACGACGTGCGCCGCCGTCAGAACGAAACCATCCGGAGACACCAGGCTGCCACTGCCGAGCTCGCTATCCATCCGGATAACGACCGTGGCCTGCATCATCGACTCGGCCGAGGCAGGCATGGGAGCCGGTTTGCGCGTACAGCGTCGGAATCTCGCCTTGGCGAAGGCTGGCCGTGCCGGAGCCGCCGCTTTGTGTTCCTCCAGCGCAGCCATGAACTTCGGCCCCGAAAGGAGCGAATAGAATGTCCCCCACACCAGCTGGTCGGCGAGCGCCTTCGGGTCCGTTCCCGTCGCCGCGTGGCGGGTCTGCAGGCGATACGCGACGTGGTCGTCCTTGTGGCCCAGAAGCTCCCAGCCGACCCCGAGCTCGCAGCGCCGGCGGTTTGCACCGAGGGCCCGGCACTTGAGCTCGTTGGCGTTTCCGCCCAGCACGAAGCGCGCCTGCTGCGACTTGTCCTGGTTGAACACCAGGCTTTCCGCCCCCAATGCCGGATAGCCGTTCTTCCGCAAGGCTTCGAGAAACTGCACGCGCAGATGCCCGCCCTCCACGCCGATCTCGTTGTCCCCGGGAATCCGGACCACCAGCCGCGAGAACGTCAGCGGTTCGAGCGAACCAGCCTTCGCGTGGAGCGGGGTGCGAAAGGGATCAGCATGCCCGGTGGCTGATCACGCGAGAATCGCCGCCAACATGACTCGTCTCAGGACACCTCGGACGCCAGTGGCCCTTTGCTCCAAGCACCAACCCGACCTCAACGCCGGCACCCTCTACGCCGCCAATAAGTAACGTGTTTGCCTGGGAAAACCCAGTCCCAGACCCCGTGAAAAAGCCGAGAAGCGGACCAGCTCCCGCGGCCGGCGGAAACCCCAGGGCGACACCAGGTCCGGCGAAGTTCCCGGAGGCGCTGGTCGCCGAGATCGCCGCCGAAGACCCGAGCCTCGCCCCGGTCCTCGATGAGCCGATGGAGGCCTCCCGCAGCATCGCACGAATAGCGACGGCGCCGGAGTCAATCGATTGCCCAAGCTGGAGTGGATCGCGCTACAGGTAAACCGCCTGTCGCGACTCCCGGTCAAGCTGTTGCAGATGGCGTCGCTCGAGCATATCCAGACGGACTTCCGGGCAGAGGTCGACCTGGTCTTCCAGACGCGCGCGAAGCGCTAGCGCGCGCTTGTGGCAGAAATCCCGCACCGACCGCGCTGAACAGTGAGACGATGGGGTATGCGGCGCTTGGCTTGTCCCGGATTGCTGGTGTTTCTCGTTCCGGCTTGCGGTGGCTACGACGGGCAGGCGGCCGGAGCGGGCGACGAGATCGGGACGACGCAGCAGGCGGTGCACACCAAGTGCGGCGCGGCTTCGAACGGGCCGGTGCAGGGCGTGGACGTCTCCTACTACCAGGGCAACTTCAACTGGGCCGGGGCAGGCGTGCAGTTTGGCTACGCGCGTGTGAGCGACGGCACCGGCTTCATGGATCCGCAGTTCTCGAACAACTGGAGCAAGACGAAGGCGGCCGGCGTCTTGCGCGGCGCCTACCAGTTCTTCGAGCCGGGGCAGGACGCGACCGCGCAGGCGAACATCGTGGTCAATGCCGTGGGGAAGCTCGGCGCGGGCGACCTTCCGGCGATGATCGACGTCGAGGCGACCGGCGGGCAGAGCGCCGGGACGATCGCGTCGAAGATGCAGACGTGGCTGACCGTCGTGGAAAAGGGAACCGGCAAGCGCCCGATCATCTACACCGGTCCGTACTTCTGGCAGAGCAACGTGAACAGCGGCGCGTTCGCGAGCTATCCGCTGTGGATTGCACACTACGGGGTGAGCTGTCCGCTGATCCCGGACAACTGGTCAAACTGGACAGCGTGGCAGCACAGCGACGGCGGCGGCTCGCTCGACCACGACGTGTTCAACGGCACGCTGGCCCAGCTCCGGAATCTGGGCGTCACCAACCAGCCGCCGCGCGGCTACCTCGACTCGGCCGACTGCAAATCGATCGCCGGCTGGTCGCAGGATCCGGACGAGCCCACCAAGTCGATCGCGGTACACGTATACCTGAACGGCCCGGCCGGCGCCGCCGGCGCGATTGGCGTGCCACTCGGCGCGGACCAGAATCGCCAGGATCTGTGCAGCGCCATCGGCTCGTGCAACCATGGCTTCTCGATGGAAACGCCGCGCGGCCTGCTCGACAACCAGGCGCACGAAGTGCACGCCTACGGCATCGACTCGGCGGGCGGCGCCAACGCCGAGCTGTTGAAGAGCCCGCTTTCCTTCACCTGTCCGCCGCCGACGGCGCCGCTCGATCCCGCCCACGGAGTGAAGCGCTGGGTCACAGGCCCGAGCGTGTTCAGCGCCTGGAAGTTCTCGTACACGTACGACGTCGCGCACTATCCCGACAGCGTGGTGGCCTCGTATCCGGACGGGCCGGACTTTCCCGCGTCGCCCGAGGTGGTGCAGGCGGATGACGGCACGCCCGAGGTGTGGGTCATCGATAACGGGGTGCGCCGGCACGTCATCAACCCGGCGTCGCTCGCGGCGTGGCGCTTCGGTGCGCCGAAGAAGATGTCGGCCGCACAGGTGTACGCCTACCCTCAGTCGACCGACTTCCGTCCGGAGCCGTTCCTCGTGATGGGCAACGGACCGGAGGCGTACGTACTGGACGATCCGCTCTCGGCCAGTGGCACCGGGGGAGCCGGTGGTGCCGGGGGCACGGCAGGGTCCAGCAACTCCGGCGGCTCGGGCGGCAGTGCGGGCATGGGAGGCGCGGCGCGAGGAACGTCGCTCGACGGCGGGACCACCGAGCATACGCACACGGCCGGCGGTGATGGTGGTGGCTGCGGGTGCCGCGCGGGCGGTGCGCCAGGACGGCGAGCTCCGCTCTGGCTAGGCCTTGGCGTGTTGGGTTTCGTCCTGTTGCGAAAGCGGCGCGGCGCTGCTCCGCCGGTCTGACACCGACTACCTGCGCGAGATCACGATTACGCTCCTGCTTCCGGCAGATGGCTGTTTCGGGCAGGCCTTCCACGGGCCCTTGCTACCGACCGCGTCGATTGCGAGCGTGCGTATGGGGACTGCTTCGGGGATGCGCCACGTCCCACCGGGCTCCTCCGACACCACCCGGATAGCAGGTGCAGTCCTTGTCCGCCGCGCACGACGAGGGGAGCTTCGCCAGCTCTGCCTTCAGCGCCTGCACGAAGCGCTGACACTCCGGGTTCGCGGGCGGCGCCGGGGGAGTGGGCGCAGCGCTCGCCGTTGCGGAGGCAAGGGATTTTGCAGTGGCTGCCGGGGGCGCCGCGCCCCCCGAAGGGCTGTTGCGGCTGCAACCGGCAAGCGCCACCAGCACGAGCAACACGAAGTGGGACACGCCACCGTCATATCGTGCCTGGCGCAGGCGCGGGATGATCATCGACGGCTCCGGCATGCGCCAGCACTCGCTGAAGATGCGCGCGATGCCTGGACATCCGCTCTGCGAAAAGTGCAGGCAGCCGCGCCGCGTGACGGCGTGCGCAGGCGGCGAGCTGACGCTGCAATGCCCTGCCTGTGCCGACACGCGGACCTATTCGAGGCCAAACGGTATTCCGCAAAGCCTGCAAGCGCTGGCGGGCGTCGTCGCGATGGACCACGAGAA
>Ga0114931_10000177_pt1 | contig 72446 bp, 63 predicted proteins | sample 2SBtaG_FD_89579 | JGI IMG/M metagenome (GOLD analysis project Ga0114931, IMG submission 89579) | Deep subsurface microbial communities from Kolumbo volcano to uncover new lineages of life (NeLLi) - 2SBTROV14_V59a metaG | ecosystem: Environmental > Aquatic > Marine > Volcanic | place: Kolumbo...
CATGGCGATAATATCTTCAATAGCGGATGGTTTGAGGGCGCGAATATGTTTCTTCATCCCTTCCGACTCAAGTTGAAAGACACCAGTGGTTTCCCCTCTTCCAAGTAACGAATAGGTATCGGAATCATCAAGAGGAATATCATCGATATCAATCTCATCGCCATACACCGCTTCCACGATTTCCGTACAGTCACGAATAACCGAAAGGTTAGACAGCCCAAGGAAATCCATCTTAAGAACCCCTATTTCTTCGGCGCTATGAAGAGAGTATTGAATCACTTGTTCTACATCGCCTCCTTGGGCTTTTTGAAGTGGCGCATATTCATATAGCGGTCTTGGAGAAATAACGATGCCACAAGCATGTTGAGACGCGTGACGAGTCGTTCCTTCCACTTGGATAGCTAAATCCAAAAGACGCTTCACTTTTGGGTCATTGGTATAGAGGCGCTTCAAGTCCGGGGCTTCTTTAATGGAAACAGCGAGCGGGGTATGTCTCCCCTGTACCGGTGCCGGAACGGCTTTCGCGATTTGATCGACGTCATTATAAGGCATCCCGAGCGCGCGCCCGACATCACGTACAGCGGCACGCGCGGCCATGGTTCCAAACGTAATAATGCCAGCGACACGTTCCTCTCCGTATTTCTGAGAAACATATTCAATCACATCTTTTCGACGGACATCATCAAAATCGGTATCAATATCAGGCATATTGATACGGTCAGGGTTCAAAAATCTTTCGAAGAGCAATCCATAGCGAAGTGGATCCAGATTCGTAATTCGGAGGGCATAGGCCACAACAGATCCGGCGGCGCTTCCACGTCCAGGTCCAACAACAACCCCATTTTTTTTCGCCCAAACAATATAATCTTGCACGATCAAGAAATACGTTGCGAACCCCATGCGTGAAATAGTCTCCAGCTCAAAGTCCAAGCGATCTTGTGCGCTCTTCCTGCCTTCTACGTCCAAATAGCGCTCATCTAAGCCTATCTCACAAAGTTTACGTAAATATGTATCAGGCGTCTCCCCTTCTGGTACATCGAAATCAGGCAAATGGTTTACGCCGAGCTCTATATGAACATCACAGCGATCAGCAATCTTTCTAGTATTTGAAATCGCCTCAGGATGCTCATGAAAGGCTTCGATCATAATCTCCGCCGGAACGAGAGACATATCGATATCTCGCGAGGACGCACGATTTGTGTCATCCACGGTTTTTCCATCATGAATACAGACAAGCGCGTCTTGCGCATCATTATTCCCCCTCTCTAAATAGTGAACATTTTTTGTTGCGACGATTGGCGCGCCCGACTGTTTAGACCAAGCAATTAATTGCTCATTGATTTCCATTTGTGTCGGGGATTCTGGTCGATGAACTAATTCAATAAAAAAATGTTCTTTTCCGAAAATATCTTGGTAGGTTTGAATAAGTTCAAGGCCTTTTTCTTCATCATGCGCATGTGCGGCTTGAGAAAGTTCACTTCGCGCACAGCCGGAAAGACAAATGAGCCCTTTGCCATATTTGCGCATAAGTTCTTTATCGATGCGGGGTTTGTAGTAAAACCCATCGAGATATGCAATGGAAACGAGGCGAAGCAAATTGTGATAGCCTTCGTTCGTTTCAACGAGCAAGGTGATATGTGTGGAGCGCTGATCAATACCCGCGCGTTTATCAGTATGTTTATGTGTGGCAACATTGGCCTCGACACCAATAATCGGTTTGATGCCTGCCTTGGTAGCGATCTCATAAAATTCTACTGCGCCATAGAGACTTGCGTGATCTGTAAGGGCGATCGCATCAAACTGCAGCTCCTTCGCTTTTTCAATGAGCTGTTGAGGGCTTCCCAGTGCGTCATATAGCGAAAACATGGAATGTACATGGAGATGCACAAAGGGAGATTTTGGTACGGTCGGTTCGGGCATTTCACTCATACAAAAGCTCAACCGATCTTAGCGAATGGACCGGGAGAGCGCAAAGGTTGATATCAAAAAATCCCCTTACGGGGATTTCTCTATTTTCGTTTTCGCTTTTTCTTTTTCACCGGTTCTTCATCCATCTCTTCCAGATCTATCCCATTCTTGGCTTGGATGTAGCCCATGACGGTTTTCATCCCTTCTCCGAGGAGATGCGCGTAACTTGTGATATTAGTGATTCGATCAAGTAACCCGCGAGCTGAAGCTTCGATCTCATGAATTTTTTCATCAGCTTCATCAACAACATGATTTGCTCGTTTTACAAGGGTGGCAATCTCATACAATGCCCAGCACAGAAAAATCGTAATCAATCCGAGACAGATTGAAGCGACAACATAATATACTTCGCGCGATATTGAAAGGTCCATATGATGTCATTATACACAAAATGACATCACGGCGACAATTAGCCACGCAATTCCGCGTGAACGGTTTTTTCGAGAGCCACAATAATGTCTTTCATGGCTGCTTCAACCTCTTCTGTTTCAAGCGTTCGATCAGGCTTTGAAAAGTTCAAATGAAAAGCCAGCGACTTTTTCCCGTCCGGAAGCCCTTTTCCCGCATAGGTATCAAACCATTCGATAGAAGTCAGAATATCTGACGCCTTTTTAGCTTCGGTCTGCACATCGGCGACCTGAACGTCTCGTGCGACGGTAATAGCGAGGTCGCGCTTTGCCTCAGGGAAGAGCGGGAGCGGCGTATAGATGGCTGGCTGTTTTGCCTCGAGGAGTTCTCGAATAGGAAGATCCGCCAAACCGACACGCGTACTGAACCCATAGGCATTAAGCCGTTCCGGATGCAGTTCACCGCAGGTTGCGACCAAAAGATCTCCTGCAAAAGCTTGTGCACTTCGTCCAGGGTGCCAAAGCGACCCATTTTCCTCGAGAACGCGCCACTCGATATCGATATGCAAAATATGAAAAATATATTCACAGAACCCTTTTATTTTTTTCCAAGCATCATCTTCCATGACGCCAATGGAGAGCATAGGTGTTTCATCGGGAAGTTGTTTCCATGGGCCGACGCTCGATGTGTCTCCGATGGCGCGTAAATAGACGTGGGCTATTTCAAATAAGGATTGTTCAGGAAAACGCTCCTGATTTTGCACGAGTACTTGTAGCATGGATGGCAAAAGCGAGGTGCGCATATATTCATAGTCGGCAGACAATGGATTCTGTATGCGCAGCATGGTACTCGGGTCAAATTTTGCAAGCTCTAATACTTCTTTTGAAACAAAGGAATAGGTAAAGAGTTCATGAAGGCCTACGCCGGCGAGCCTATGGCGCAATTGTTTTTCAAAGGTCAATCCAGGATCCATCGGGGAGGTGGATGTCCCACTTGGAAAGATAGCCGGAAGATTCGCATAGCCTTCCATACGCGCAATTTCTTCAACAAGATCGCGTCCGCCTTCAATATCGTGATCACGCCACCAAGGCACGGTTGCCGTAATCTGTTTGGTATCAACTTTTAACTTAAACCCGAGGCGCTCAAGGGTCTCTTTGGCGGTTTTCTTAGAAATATCAATCCCAACGAGCGCGTTGATTTCATCAAAAGACACGGCATACTTTTTTGGTTGATAGGTTTTGGATTGCACATCGGCAATGCCGCTGGCGACTTTACCGCCACAAAGTAGCTGACAGAGTTCAATGGCTCGAGCGAGAGCATCTTTAGGGGCTTCCGTAGAAAGACCTTTTTCAAAACGCTGTTGGGAATCTGAATAAAGATTTAAACTTCTCGCGGTTTTTCTGACAGAAATAGGATCAAATGTTGCTGCTTCAAAAATCACTGATTGCGTATCAGAAGTCACGGCCGTTTCTTCGCCACCCATCACACCAGCAATAGCGATAGGCTTTGTTTTATCAGCGATAACCAGATGAGATTCGTTTAATGCATACGTTTCTCCGTCTAGTGCAGGCATTTCCTCACCCGTTTTCGCTGCACGTACATGGATGACTTCGCCATCAACTAAATCCGCATCAAAGGCATGCATCGGTTGTCCGAGCTCCAGCATGACGTAATTCGTAATATCAACCAGCGTATTAATAGGTCGAAGTCCTGCGGACATTAATCTTCGTTTGAGCCACCATGGTGAATGACCATTTTGAACATGGTCCATACGGACGGCCATATAACGTGGACATAACGCTGACTGACTAACTTTCACGTCTAGCGGTGTTTTTGTACTTTTTGGAAGTTTTGTTGGAGTCCAGATAAATGGTTCTTTGAGGATGGCAGCAGATTCACGAGCCATACCAACCAAGCTATACGCATCAGGACGATTCGTCGTGACCTCAATATCCATAATAACTTCTTTTTCGAGACCAAGGGCTTTCGCGAGCGGCATTCCTGCCTCAAGGGTGGTTTCCGGTAAGGCAGCGCCAAGATCAAGAATGTCACGTTCCCCATGCGGAAAGGCGTCAAAGAGACCAATTTCATTCGCCGCGCAAATCATCCCTTCACTCTTTACTCCGCGAATTTCTACTGGTTCCAACACGACCAACTCCCCTTCTCCATGCCATCGTACCTGTGCGCCGGTTTCAGCGACAGCCACCCACTGACCTTCTACAATATTGTTACCACCACAAACAATTTTCACTTTCTTTCCGCCAATATTTGTATTAGCAATGCGAAGTTTATCGGCTTTCGGATGCGGATCAATGGTCTCAATTTTTCCAACCACCATGTCATCAAACATCTCAGCTTGAGGATACAGATGCTCAATGCCCGGACCGGACAATGAAACGCGTGTGGCAAAATCTTCCGCAGATTTTTTTGTGCGGAGATATTCCTTGAGCCAATCGTAGGAAATGAGAATGTTCATAGTGGCGTATAGAGTGAGGTAAAACTATTTTTCAATCGTCTGATTTTGACAGCTGGTTTGGCAGATAAGCGCCGTATTATCGATTTTAGCTCTCAAGGTTGCATTTTCTATGGAGAGCTCATTCACGATTTGTTGAAGGCGATCAATGCGCATCTCAATTTGACTAGCACGATCTTCAAGTCGCGTTTGACCGCCGGTAATAGCGGAGTCGACGCGATGATGGAGCGTCGTTTCAGATTGCATGGTATCGTCTCGAATTAAGCCAGTATCCCAAACTTGAAAGGCTATGAGCGCACCAATACCCAAAATAAAGAGAATGAACAAGAGCCACCAGAAATGCCATGAAGGTCCGGAGCGCATTGAGCGATCGGTTTCAGACGCATGTGTATTGTTTTGTGTGGGGGCGGGCATTTGAGCCTCTACGTGCGTGACGGGTACATGGGTTGTCTCTTCATGGGTCGGTTCTGAGCCAAGTAAATGCTGATTGGGGGTCTCCCATTCAGGATGTGTCATAGGTTGTTCCTCCGGTTCTTGCTGATTGAGATTCATATTAGAATTGTGTTAGAAATCGAAGATCATTCTTATAAAGTAAACGGATGTCATCAAGTTGCAGTCCTTCTTTCATCATATAGGTTCGTTCAATACCGAAGCCAAAGGCCAGTCCGGTATATTTTTTTGGATCAATCTTTGCCGCTTTAAGTACGTTCGGATGAAGCATGCCCGCTCCACCTAATTCTACCCAGCCACGTTTACAGGTACGGCACTTTGCGCCTCCATCGAGCTCCCCGGTTCCATGGCAAATCCCACAAGAAACGTCTAGCTCAAAGGAAGGTTCCGTAAAACGAAAGTGAAATGGACGTAGTCGGACTTTACGATCTTCTCCAAAGAAGTTTTTTACAAAGTAATCGAAGATACCGAGTAAATTTGTGACGGATACGTGTTCATCTAAGAACAGTCCATCGAATTGATGAAACATAGGTAGATGAGTGACATCAACCTGTCGACGATAGGTCTTGGAGATATTAATCGAACGAATCGGTGGCTTTTGATGAACGAGGGTTCTCGCTGTGCCACTTGTCGCATGTGGCGTGAGCAGCATCTTCCCCCATTTTGGAGAAATGGGGGCATCCATAAAGAAGGTCTCCCACTCATCTCTTGCAGGATGATCACTCGGCATATTTAAGGCTTCGAATGTATACCAATCCCACTCGACTTCTGGATGTCTTACGCGATTAAAGCCGGCGCGTTCAAAAATCTCAGTAATCTCTTCAATGGCTTTTTGTACAATATGGATCGAGCCTTGCGGTGGTTGAATACCGGGCTCGGTGACATCGGCCCGCTCTGCCGCAATAAGGTCAGCAAAAGACGCTTGTAATAATGCCAAACGCTTCGCGTCCAGATGTTCTGTGATAAAGGTTTTGACCTCATTTGCTGCTTTGCCGAGCTTCGGCCGATCTTTCGATTTGGCTTCCGCCATACCCTTCATAAGGGTAGCGAGTTCTCCTTTACGACCAAGGAAATGAATCTCAAATGCTTTTAAATCATCCATGGATTCAGCATGCGGAATTTTTTTTGCCGCATGTTCTTTTAAGAGATCAAATTTTTCAAGAAGATTCATAGATATTATTTGTGATATTTGGCATCAATCAAGTCAATAACCATAAGTTTATTTTTCAGGAACGCCGCCAGCATTCCTTCGTCCGATGTGTCGGAAGTGACGGGAGCAGAAAGAATGACATCGAGCTTCCCTCTCACTTCTTCGTAGAGCACATGATCTTCTTTGCTCCATGTGCCTTCATGGAGGCTCGCTCTCGCCTTCTCGCTCAAATCAATGAGGTGAACGATAGTAAGTAGCTGGTCTTCGCTTAAAGAGAGGTTGGCGACATCAAAGGTATGAGCTTCCTTTGATGAAATGAGATATTGGCGAATGCGTGCTTCAGCAGACTCATCGCGCTGTGGGAGAACTTCAGGATTCATATTATTTTAAGCCTACAACACTTAATACACCATTCCAAATACCGGAGCCATATTGTTGGATATCGTGAATCGTCACGAAGACAATTAGGAGCAACAATGCGAAAAATCCTATTTGGTGCACGGTGGCTTCAAATCTTGGATTATTGCGTCTTCTGCGAATACCTTCAATGATGACAAAGACGGCTCGGCCCCCATCAAGCGCCGGAATAGGAAGAAAGTTAATCACAGCAAGATTAATAGAGAGGAGCGCAGTAAACTGTAGCAATGCCCAAGTACCACTTTTTGCAATTTTACCCGTCAGCATCGCAATACCGATGGGTCCAGAAACCTCTGCTCCTACTGGCTTTCTGATAACCAAATCATGGATTAAGCTCCAAAATCCAGTGATTACTTGGTAAGTATAGGCATTGGTTAGGACAACGCCTTGGAGCAGGGCCTTCGGTGGGCTAAATCGTGCCAAACCGACTTTGGCGAGAAGAATACCAAATCCCGGTCCATTCAAGTCCTTAATATAGGCGCTTGACGCTTCAATAGTGAGCGGCTGACCATCTCGCATAATAGCGAGCTTCCTTATTGAACCTTCTTCTTTGGTTGCAAGTAAACGCTTAGCTTCAGTGATATCTTGTGGAGCGGTATCTTGGATGGAAATAATTTCGTCCCCAGGAAGTACGCCTGCATTTGCCGCACCAGAACCCTCAAGCACATAGGTAATTTCAATATGTTCTTGACTGAGTATCGCCCCCGCAGGTACATGATCAAGATCAGACGGAATACCAACCATGAGCCCACCGGAAAAAATCATCACCGCCAAAAGCCAATTCATAAAAACACCGGCAGCGAGAATAAAAAACTTCTGCCAGCCATTTTTTTTCAAAAACGAATCTTTATCCTCAATATGGTCGCCCATCTCCCCTTTTAGTCGCACGAAGCCGCCAAGAGGTAAGTAATTCAATGACCATATAGTGTTTGGATATGACGCACGATCTTTACGCGAAACTTTCTTCCAAATACCTCCAACGCGTGTAAAACCAATGGCCCTTGGAGGAAAGCCAAATCCGAATTCTTCCGCTTTTACGCCACAAATACGCGCCGCGATATAATGGCCGAATTCATGGATTAAAACCAGTAATGTTAGGACAAAAAAGAAGATAAGAGCAGCTGTCATAGGTAGATTGGCATGGTATCAGATTGATGTAAGACGGTCACGCGCTGAGGATTGACAAAAGGAGGGAGATTTCCTATGGTCGAGCGGTCTTCCGTGAGTGGCCGTGAGTCCTCGAGACTTTCCGATTTCTGTTGCGTTGAGCACACCCCCCCTTGCTAGGCAGTATCGGGAGGTCCCCACCCTCCTTCCGCACGGACGCCACTCACGGAAGACATTCTCTCTCCGACCCTCGCATTTATTCTGCGGGGGTTTTAAATTCCGCTCGTTCAATCACCGTGGGGAGTTTAAGCCAGCGCGTTGCGATCGCTTGTATACGAGGAGATGGGTCAGTGAAAGCAAATACCCGCTCTCCTTTTCCATGTTGAAATAATTTCGGCGTCGTTTGCTCCATGAGATTGAGTAAAGCGGATGCCGAGTCAATAATCTGTACACGTTTTTGCAAACTCTCTGCGATCACATCCTGTAAAAAAGGATAATGTGTGCAACCAAGGATCAGAACATCTACTTGTTTTTGTCGAATAGTCGCGAGATAGGTTCGAGCGATTTTTTGCGTTTCCGGTTTGCGTACCCAGCCTTCTTCAACCAGTGGAACGAAAAGCGGACAACTTGAAGAGACAACAACAATGTCTTTTGCTAGAGCATGGATATTTTTTTCATAGATGGCGGAAGCGATCGTTGCCCTTGTTCCAATCACTCCAATATGCTTTGCTCGTTTGCTTTTTTCTGAAACAGCTGCTACCGCCGCTTTAACCGCCGGGGTAACAACATCGAAAAAAATAATCTCGGGAAACCGTTCTTTGAGTGTCGGTAGAGCGGTCGCAGAAACCGTATTGCAAGCAACAATCACGTGTGTCGCTCCGCGCGAAACTAGATAGGTGACATCCTCTAGAGCGTAGCGAATAATCGTTTCGCGACTTTTATTCCCATAAGGGGTTCTCGCGGTGTCGCCCAAATATAAGAAATCCACTGTTGGATGTCGTTTTAATAATGCTCGTACAACCGAAAGGCCACCAATCCCTGAATCGAAAATACCAATCATGTTTGTATGGATGATTGAATGAGTTTCGCTAAGGTATCCCGATGACTCTCCATGACTTTTTTACTTTTTCCTTCAACATTCAAACGCAAGAGTGGCTCGGTATTGGAAGGGCGTACGTTAAACCACCAATCCTCATCGGTACCATTTCTAAATTCCATACGTAAACCATCAATTTCAGTGATGTCAGTTGCCGTTTTTTTAAAATGCTCTTTCAATCTTGCAATGATTTCTTTTGGCGAGTCCACCGTGAAGTTCATTTCACGGGAATGAGCATAGCGCTGTAATGGATGCCAAATTTCCGATAGCGGTTTTTGTTCTCGAAGAAGAAGCTTCAAAAGGAGTAAGAGGGCAAATTCCCCGGATTCACAATTCCAAAATTGTTGAAAATAAAAGTGCATGGAGAGTTCTCCCGCAAAAATCGCTTTTGTTTCTTGCATGCGGCGCTTAATAAAGGCATGTCCAACGCGCGTCATTTCAGCGATGCCGCCAGATTCTTTGATGACTTCAGGCACGGACCAGCTAGCTCGTAAATCATAGAGGACCGTTCCGCCCGGGGCCGCCCCCAAAAGTTCTTTGGCGAATAGTGCTGTGAGAATATCTCCCGGAATAGGCTCCCCTTTTTCGTCTACAAAGCCTACGCGATCCCCATCACCGTCAAAGGCGACACCGAATAGACAGGTATGTTCTAAGACGGAGGCTTGTAAGTCCTTCAGCGTTTCTTCTTTCAGCGGATTCGCCTCGTGATTTGGAAAGGTTCCATCAAGTTCCCAATAGAGAGGAAGGAGTTCAGCGTTTGGAAGGCGTGTTCGTAGATCAGGTAAAGTCATCCCATTCATCCCATTCCCTGCGTCTACGGCGATACGCACGTCTTGAAACGTTTCTGGAAGTTTCGCGGAGACAAATAGATAATCCAAATACCGTTGTAAGACGGTATTGTCTTTGTCAGAGGCTCCGCGCGTCGCTCCCGCAGGAATGGTTTCAACGGATGTGGCGCGTTCACGAATTTCCTCCATGCCCGATCCTTTTCCCACAGGAATATTATTTCCCAGGGTAATCTTAAATCCATTATACGCGGCGGGATTATGCGAAGCCGTCACCATGACGCCCAAATCATACTTCCCCTTGGAAGAGCCGATCGCGAAATTGAATAATGGCGTTGAACAGAGTCCAATACGCGTCACGTGAACCCCTTGTCCCAAAAAGCCCTCTACTAATTCTCGTTCCAGTTCATCAGAAGTGATACGTATATCTTTCCCGATCACTACATGTTTTGGTTTGAACTCTACTGCGATGCTTTGCCCGATCTTTTTTGCATCCTTTGCGCTTATTTCACCTGGACTGAGGCCACGGATGTCATAGGCCTTAAAAATGGAGGGTTTCATGACGCTTATCTTATCGCGTCGATGCATTTGAGTAAACCTACGAATAAGTTGACGATTGCGCTAAAAATAGCTAGATTTTAAGTAATAATTATAAACAAATTGTATATGGCCATATTTTGGGTTCTTCTCCTAGTCGTGGTAGCGATCGCCGCGTGGTTCATTCTCACGTATAACGGTCTTATTACCCTTAGAAACCGCACAGATGAGGCATGGTCAGACATCGATGTTCAGCTTAAACGTCGTTATGATCTGATCCCGAATCTCGTAAATACGGTAAAAGGATATGCTACGCATGAATCCGGTGTCTTTCAAAAGGTCACGGAAGCTCGTTCACGTGCCATGGGCGCACAAAATCCAGAAGCGAAGGCAGAAGCTGAAAATGCGCTTTCAAATACGCTTAAATCTCTTTTTGCGGTTGTTGAAGCCTATCCTGAATTGAAAGCTAATGAAAATTTCGCGAAACTTCAGGACGAACTCTCCGATACGGAAAATAAGATCCAAGCTTCCCGACGCTTCTATAATGGAAACGTACGAGATTTCAACACCAAGTTACAGGTATTTCCAACGAATATGGTCGGAAATGTGCTCGGCTTTAAGAAATACGAATTCTTCGAAGTCGCAAATGACTCTGAGCGCGCAGCACCGGAAGTGAAGTTCTAAGAAAAAGAAGCAGCGGGCGCTCGGAAACGAGCGCTCTTGCATACATCTATGTATAAACAAATTGACGAGAATCGTAGAAAAACGTGGATACTCATCTTCTTGTTTATCGGTGTGCTCGCAGCGATTGGTTATGTATATGGAACGTTCTCTAATATGGGGCCGTATGCTGTTCTCATCGCCCTCGCTATTTCTGTTGGGATGACACTTTTCTCTTGGTTTGCTGGTGATAAAGTGGTCTTGGCAACCTCAGGAGCAAAGGAAATAACCTCTCGCGATCAAAATGCATATCTCTGGAATATGGTTGAGAATCTTTCCATTACCGCGGGCATTCCTAAGCCACGTATATATCTCATCAATGATCCGGCACCAAATGCGTTTGCGACGGGGAGAAATCCGGAGAAAGCATCGGTCGCGGTGACAACGGGAATTGTTTCACTTCTCGAAAATGAAGAGCTTGAAGGCGTCCTCGCTCATGAGCTCTCACATATTCAAAATCGTGACACGCTCATCATGATGATGACGGCGGTCCTTGTTGGAGCTCTCGTGATCATGGGTGATTATTTTTTCCGTTTTGGATTTTTCGGTGGACGAAACCGTAAAAGTAATAATGCGATATTCATGATAATTGGTCTCATTTTTCTTATTCTCTCCCCTATTATTGGTGAACTTATCAAACTTGCTATTAGTCGGAAGCGTGAATATCTCGCTGATGCTTCGGGCGCTCTTCTCACGTGTTATCCGGAAGGGCTTGCTCGTGCCCTTGAAAAGATTTCCATACACGGTCGACCAGTTACCCATGTATCTCGTGCGACGGCACATCTTTGGATAGCGAATCCCCTCTCCAGAAAAAAGGTAAATAATCTTTTTTCTACACATCCACCAATTGAACGTCGTATTCAAGAACTTCGTAAAATGGGTGATGCGCGCTAATATATCAATATGCTCGAATCAAATTTACTCGGTCGGTTTACCAACCACCTAAAAGAAGCCTTACAAAAGGCTCTGGCATTTGCCGTTTCCAATGGCCGTGACCGCGTGGAACCGGGAGACGTGCTCGTGGGTCTTTTAACTGAAAAAGGCTCTATTGCGGCTGAAATTTTACAGAAATCAAAAGTGGGCCTAGAAGAAGCAAAAACCACATTTGCGGGCAAACCAGATCAGCGTAAAGCTGGTGATACAGCAACTCCCGACCTCTCTCCTGCGGTGAAGCGTTTGCTTGAAAAATGTATTCTCACAGCCCATTTATACGAGCATAAATATGTCGGTACGGAACATTTGCTTTTTTCCATGTTCGATATGCCGCTCAAAGAGGTGCATACTTTCCTTGAAGCGCAGGGCGTTAATATGGATTATGCACGTGAACAGGTGGTTAATGTTTTAAAGTCCACGTCTAGATTTCCAGAAGTCTCGGAGGAGGAGCTGCCAACATCTGGACTGGTGGAAGGTGAGCGACCTGCGGTGGACAAACAAAATACGTCAAAACGCATGCCGCGCGAAAAACGAGTAAAGGCTCTGGAGGTGTTTGCACGTGAATTAACTTCTCAAGATATTGTGAGCGGACTTGATCCCGTTATAGGACGAGACGAAGAAATGAATCGCGTGATTGAGATTATCTGCCGACGTACAAAAAACAATCCTATTCTTCTTGGGGAGCCAGGTGTGGGAAAAACCGCCATCGTTGAAGGCCTTGCACAGCGTTTAGTATCGGGCGATGTCCCAGAAGCATTACAAGGACGACGCATCTTCGCGGTAGACTTGGCTTTGATTATTGCTGGAACCATGTATCGGGGAGAATTTGAAGCGCGCTTAAAACAACTCGTGGATGAGGCAAAACAAGATCAAAACATTATTTTGTTCATTGATGAAATCCACAATATTGTGGGCGCCGGATCCACATCCGGCTCACTGGATGCGGCAAATATCTTGAAACCGGCGCTCGCTCGCGGGGAGATTCACTGTATTGGTGCAACAACCTGGGAAGAATATAAAAAACACATTGAAACGGACGCGGCCCTTGAGCGACGGTATCAGTCCGTTGAAGTGCATGAACCGGATGTGGATCTCGCTTTAGTCATGTTGCAGGGACTGAAGAAAAAGTACGAAGATCATCACGGAGTTCGCTATACGCCGGAAGCGGTGGAAGCGGCGGTACATCTTGCGCATCGTTATCTAACGGATCGATTTTTCCCAGATAAAGCCATTGATGTCCTTGATGAAGCGGCGGCTCTTGCGAGTACGCGTCGTTCAGGAAGTGAAAATATCGAAAGACTTCGCGCTCTTGATGTAGCTATTGGGGCTATTTCACAGACAAAAGACGAAGCGATGGAATCCGGTCATGTACAAAAAGCCTCTGAGGCACAGGCGGACGAAGAGCGTCTGCGTGTGGAAAAACGTCGATTGGAAGAGGAAATCGCCTCGCGTAAACAAAAAGAGCGTTTAACGGTTGGAAAAGATAGTGTGATTCAGGTGGTTGCGAGACTTGCACGTGTGCCGGTGGAAGCGGTGGTTCATTCTGATCGAGATCAACTTAATCGGCTCGAGTCACGGCTTGGTGAGCAGATTTTTGGACAAGCTGATGCCATCTTTCAAACAGCAGAAACAGTTAAAAAAGCTCAGCTTGGGTTATCGGACCCAACGCGACCAAAGGCAAGTTTCATGTTTGTTGGCCCCTCCGGCGTAGGAAAGACCGCTTTAGCACGTACCTTGGCGAAAGAACTGTTTGGTAAACATGAGGCATTAATCAAAATGGACATGTCAGAATTCGCCGAAGGACATGCTGTTTCAAAACTTCTCGGCTCCCCTGCTGGATATGTCGGATATCGTGAAGGAAATAATCCCGTTGAACTTATCCGTCGCCGCCCACATTCCATCATCCTCTTTGATGAATTTGAAAAAGCGCATCCCGCCGTTCGGCATCTCCTCCTTCAGGCTCTTGAGGATGGCACCATCCGAGATTCAACTAATCGTCTCATCTCATTGAGACATGCGTATATTATTCTCACATCAAATGTTGGGGCAGATTATGTGCACAAATCAGAAATAGGCTTTGATAAAAGCGGACAGAGTTTTGAACGCATGGTGCAAGCACAGTTGAAGGAACATTTCCGTCCGGAACTCTTGAATCGATTGGACCGCGTGGTGGTGTTTAAACCGCTCAGTCAAGAAAGTCTCAAACAAATCTTGAAGCGAGAACTCGATGAAGTATTGCATCGTCTCAAAGAAACACAAAAAGTAGCGTATTCCGTCAGCGATGAAGTTCTGGACTTCCTTCTTGCAAAAGAAATGAAGTCTGAAGATGGCGCACGCGCAGCAAGACATTTGGTAGAACGAGAGATCATTTCTCCCCTCGGAACCATTCTGGTAAAAAAGCCAAATAAACGTAAAGGATCTATTAAGATTAGTAAAAATAAAATAAAGATTAGCTAGGACATATCGTGTTGATAGGCTCTTCTATTTTTTAGCGCCGCTTCTTAGCGGCGTTTTTTTGTCGAGCATCGCGAGGAGCAGCCTGCGTGCTATAATCTAAATATGGCAGAGCCTCAAGGGACGGCACAAACACCGGCTCCACGTTCTTCAAATATACCGAAAATTACCTTCGGTCAGGTGATTGATATCCCAAATAGTTTTTCAATGGGATGGACCGTGCGTGGGATGGATCCGTATACCGGTCGCGTCATGCTGAATAAACGCGATGGGGAGAAGGCTGTGACACGCTCTATCTCTTTTGAAGAATATAAAGAAGCGCAAGGGAAGCTCGGTAAAGGCTCTAAAACTCCGAAAAAGGCTCCGGCGTTTGGATTTAAACTGCGTCAGAAGCTCGTTGCTCCCGGTCTGAATGCCCAGATTCAGGAATTTGATGGAAAAACGAATACGGTGCTCGTAGATACGGTTGCGGGCGGTGAGCATGCGCGTACATGGGTAAAACGGGACACAGTGGAGGCTTTAGCAAAGAAACCCACTAAGGAAGCGGCGCAAGCGTTTATTACGGAAGTAACCTCCAAAGAAAAAGACAAGCTCGACCAAGCCGAAACAGGAGACCGGACAGAGGAAGAAATGGAAGCGACACAAAAAGGAATCACGGATGAGAATGAGGAAGAAATGTCCGAGAAAACAGAATCGGCTGAGGAGAAAGACACCTCTCGTAAGGAAGTAACGCTCAGGGAAGAAGCACCGGCCGAATCGGTAGGAGCGATGCGTAAAGCTATGCGTGCGAAGAAACAAAAAATCGCTACGGCGCTTACCTTACAACAAGGGATTCAACAAGGAACGCTTAAAAAAGCCACGGTAGATCAGGCAGTATCCGAGCTTGATCAACGGATTAAACGTCTTCAAAAGCGCAAGAAAACAGCGAAGAGCTCTCCTGATACAGAAGCATTAGCGAGATTGAAAGAGACAAAAAAAGAGCTCAAAATTATTTCAACCTATGCGGATACAGCGGATCGGCTGAATACGCAAAAAACGGCTTTAGCAAAAGCGCGGAACTCCGGAACAAAGCAACAGGTGGCGAGGTTGAATACACAGATCACAAAACTCCAAGGGAGTCTAGCGGAGTTACAGACAAACGCGCTTACAGCCTCCGGAAAGATTGAAATTGCTTTACCAGCAATAGCTTCCGCGAAAGGTGAAATACAAGCGACGCTCCCCGCCTCCAGATCTACTCAGGTACAAGTGAGCGGAAAATTACCGAGTACTTCAGCACCAACGATGAGCATTTCTACTTCAGGGGGTGGTGGCGCGCCTGCTGCGGTGGGTATTGTTGCGGGAGCTACAACAGCAGCCGCAGCGCCAAAAGAACTTGTTATTCAAGCGGGCGCCGCGATAAATGGGTTAAATGCCGTGATTCATAAACGTGAGCAGTCACTTGGAAATTTGAACAAACAAATTGTCGCGCTTGGAAATCAGTATTCACAGCTCCAATCTTCTCGACAAGAAGCCGTTCAGCGAGGCGATACGGAAGTGGTAGGAGAAATGGATCGAAGTCTTGAGGGGTTGAGTACGGCGAGAACGGATTTGCAAGATCAGCAACTTTCCATGACGGTGAGTTTGAGCGACGCGAAGCAAAAGCAGCAAAAGTTAGAAACGCTCGCCTCCAATGTCGCTTCTGCTGGGAATAAGGCTCCGGCGGAGCTTGTCGAAAAATTACGCGCGGAGATGCCACAAAGTGCCGAACTTGACATTGAGGTGACGCCGGAAGTACCGCCGCCTACGCCTGCAACTAACGTCCCCGTCGTTCATACGCCACCTCCGTTCCAAGACGTGCTCCTCCAAAAGCTGCATTGGGGGCAAGTAGAATTCGTCATCGACTCGTTGGTCAAGGCATTCCTCTTCAAACAGCTTCTGCGGCGGCTCTTGCGGGTGATACTTCGAATATACGCACTCCCTCTGATGGCTATTCGGAAAATGTTGGAACAGATGCTTATGAACAGGCGCTTTCTCATGAAGGTGGTTCTGATAGGCTTAAACAAGCTCCTTCCTATACTTCAGCAACTTCTTCTGACACGGATGAAGAAAATGGAGATTTTTTTCAGGGTGGACAAGAGGCACAGCAAGATATGCGTGCGTTTGAAAACCGCCAAAGAGAATCGCGAGAAAGTTTATTACCAAATTCAGGAATGGAAGAGATGGCTGAAGCACCACCGCAGGGTCAAGAAGCCTATGAAACACCAGCCCCCGCTCGACCCTCGGGCGTGTCTCGGTCAGATAAAAACAGGAGTTCACAGCTGGCTAGCACTCGCTCGCAAGACATCGCTCGCACAGCTAAACAAAAAGCAATGCAACAAGGTCTTAGAGCCTTACAAACAAAACAAGGAGCTCTACAGGGCAAGGTTGGTGGTGATTCGTCAAATGTTCAAGGCCTTCGTCGTTTAAAGAAAATATACGATACGGTAAAGGTTGGTACTGGACTCACGGTCGTTGGTATTATAGTCACCATTATCACGATGAACGTTCAAATGATCAATAAACTCTTTCCAAAGTCTAAAATTATTCCACAGCAGAGCATGGTTGAGGACATGGTGACTATTTTTATTGATCTTAATCTGCTGGTTAACGCGCTCTTACCAATCGTTCTTTTCATTATGATTGTGGTTGTCCCTGCGGTTGTCGTGGGGATGATTCTGCACTGACCGGAAATATTTTTCCTTGAAGCTTTACTCCGCACACCTAAACATTAAATGGTATAATGCTTTTTGTATGAATCCTAGGTTAAAACAAGTTCTTTTAATTACTGGTTTTGTTGCTATCGTCTTAGCGATGGCATTCGGACTCTATTGGTTCTTTTTTCGAGGAGCCGCGCCGATAGGCCAGCCGTCTCCAACTACACCGGGAGTTCCGGGGCAATTACCTCTTTCGGGAGAAGCACTTCCTCCAGGAACAGAAGCTCCGACAACAACAACCGGTCTTCCGCCAACGCAAGGAATTCCGAGAAATCTTGAACTTCCTACAGGTATTCCGGAACAAGGTCGTGGACAAGTACTGGTTGCTGGAACAGTGACGAATTTATCCATGTCAGCTCAGGGAGCAAGAGCGTATAATCCCGCTGATGGAAGATTCTATCGTATTACACCAGATGGCACCGCGACTCCCCTTTCAGGTCAAAGTTTTTTTAATGTTGATTCTGTCAACTGGGCGCATAATTCTGATAAAGCGATTATTAATTATCCAGATGGATCAAATATTTTATTTGATTTCACCACGAATAAACAAGTCACGCTTCCGGCACACTGGGAAGATTTCAGCTTTTCACCAAATGATAATCAAATTGCCGCAAAAAGCATCGGCAATAATGAGTCGAATCAATATCTTATTGTTGCCAATCCCGATGGAACAAATCCTCAGCCCGTTGAGGAATTGGGAAATAATCAGGATAAAGTGCATGTAAGTTGGTCTCCGAACAACCAAGTGATCGCGTATAGCTTCACTGGGGAGCCATTAGGGTTTGATAGGCAAAGCGTCCTTTTACTTGGAAAGAATCAGGAGAATTTTAAGGCGCTCGTGGTTGAAGGGCGGGGCCTGATCCCAAACTGGTCTCCAGATGGCTCACAATTGCTCTATAGCGTATATAATTCGGGCGTCGGCTATCGCCCTTCCCTCTGGATCAGTGGAGCGGTTGGTGATCAAATAAACGCAAATCGACGAAATTTACATATTCAAACCTTTGCTGATAAATGCGCCTGGCAAAGCACGGCAGTAGTTATCTGTGGAGTTCCAACAAGTCTCGGTGAAGGCGCAGCGCTACAGCGCTCACTCTTCAATACGGTGCCTGATGATATTTTTAAAATTAACGTAGAAACGGGATCGGTGGTAAATCTTGGAGCAGCTCCCGGCAGTACTTCGGTAAGCACGATGACGGTGACAGGAGACGGGCAAACGGCTATCTATACCGATACAGCAACTGGAAAATTAATAAGATTTGATTTATGAGCGCTCCACGAGAACGACAAGTCCTGTATCTCCTGATCGGCATCTTTGCTGTTATTGTTTTGTTACTTGGATGGCAGTTTTATTTTCGCGCCACATCCTTTTTTCCCGCTGGGACGCGCCCCGCGGTCGCTGATAAACAAACCATAAAACCGCTCATGCCTCCGCTTCGAGACACGGATCCGGCAAGAGGCTCAAGTATTGAGAATGCTGTTACAATTGTGGAGTTTGCAGATTTCACCTGTGTCTATTGTCGCGCCGTTGAATCTGAGCTTGTGACGGTACTGAATCAAAATCCAGAAGTGAAACATATTTGGCGCGATATGCCTGTAGCAAGTGAGACGCCCGACGCGATGCTCGCTTCTGTTGCGGGTCGGTGTGCAAAAGATCAGGGAAAGTTTTGGGACATGCACGATCTACTTATCCAGTCTAATGCCATCACATTAGATAGTATTACGGCTATGTCGAAACAGATAGGATTGAATCAAACAGCTTTCAGCTCATGTATGTCTTCAAGTAAGCCAGCCATGGATGTACAGGGGGATATTCAAATTGCTCGCGATCATGGCATCAATTCCGCTCCGACGTTATTCATTGGAAATGAAGTCATAGAAGGTTATGCCTCGGCCTCTGAGATTCAATGGGCTGTTTTACGTGCAAAATGGGCAAAGTAATATGATGACGTATCGTTCTTTTCGACTCTTTATCCTCGGCGCTGGCGTAGGCCTCGCTTTCCTTCCCTTTCAAGCCTTCGCTCAAGTGGGTCCCTGCCCTGCTTCTGGCACATGTCCATCGGGTCAAACATGCTTAACCAGGGCTCCGTCTACGGACTCCATGTGTTTTAAGCTCTGTACGCCGGATTCAAGTACTCCAGGTGAATGTCCGGCAGGATCGGTTTGTGGAGCAAGTGGAACTGGCGAGAACATCTGTACGCCTATTGGCTCCGGCACAACTGGAGGCGATACCACCTCTTCTTCGGAGACACCAGCAGCCCCTCCAACAGAAACAGCGCCTGCCGCGCCATTTGTGTCCATTACGCCACAGCTTAATGTAGACATTCCCGGTGTTGAATTCACGCCGGCTGTAAAAAGTGGTGATTCGGTCTATATCCCCTTCCTCGCGCAGTACATTAGCGGCGCCTACAGATACGCTGTTGGTATTGTGCTCGTGATCGCCATTATTATGGTCGCTTGGGGAGGGTTCAGATATCTCCTTGGTTCTGGTTTTGAAGATATTACGCGCGGAAAAGAGATCATCCGTGATGCTCTTGCCGGTATGTTGCTCGTAATCGGTGCGTATCTTATTTTACAGACGATAAATCCGGCAACCTTGGATCTTTCTGTTTTGAAACTGGGCAACGTCACGGAACAGAGTATTGAACTTTCTCAAAACTCGACAACGGTGGATACGCGACCTGACGGTAGTTACCCAGATGCTCCTGCTTCGACTTTTGGGGAATGTCCGGTTGTGCTTTCAACCGCGGTTACGGATATGTCGGGTCGTCGTACGGAATATCTTTCCAAAGTAAATGCGATTGTGGGTACGGGAGATATCCGAGATCGTGTTCTTCGTGTTGCTGAGGCTTCCGCAAAATGTGGTGTGAGTCTCGGGTCCTGTGGAAAAACAGCTACAACCATCTTTGAGCAGGCAGGCCACAGCTATAGGGATACACGTGGACGACAGACACACCATGAACCAAGCGGAATGTCGACTTTTTTGGATGGAATTAAATGCGAGCATGGAATGGCTCGAGATGCGCGGCGAACATGCGCTAGAAATGCTAAACAACAAGCCTTTGCACGAATGTCCTCTGAAGTTTCCGGCTGGCCGGAGGCCTGGACGAATGAGCTACAGAATGGTGATCGTATTGTTATATTTAATGCTAACTCTTCCGTTGCTGGATTGCACTCGGCGGTTTTTATGGGTTGGGCTGGAGCTGGGCGCGCGCGAGTAGTTCAGGGCGCGTGGCGACGCTTGGTAAATGAGGGAACAATTTGTCTTACTAGCGCATGTTCGAACCCGTCTCCCCTGATTCGTATCTTTCAGCCGGTCGACGAGTAAACTCACGCCTATTTTGCTACGGAGTAAATAAAAAATGCTGAATCAGCATTTTTTATTTACTCTTCCCCGCTTCCAAGCTGCCCTCCTTAAGGCTGATCGTCCGTGTCCGTGTCCCATATCGTCCAATTATTTTCCGCGTCAGCGACTTCTTCTTTAATGATTTGTCCTTGCTCATTCAAATGCACTTCATAAAAAGCCCCTTTATAGAGCAGTTTGGCTACAAAAAAGCTTTGTTTTGGACTTACTTTCACAACCGTCGCTGCAGGATTGGCAGTTGTTAACGCTGTTGCAATTGCATCGAGGAGTTGTGGCGTAGCAACGGGAGCTGTTTGAGAGATGCTCCCTACTTTATATTTACTCAATAGATCCCATGCGAAATTGGAATGAATGCTCGCAAATATGCCTGTTACCTCCATGCCACAGCGAGAGATGATGGTTCTCGATCCACCCGGGTGAAATGAAATATAAGAAGAGACATCGTACACTTTATTGTTGATCGCAAGATAACAATCATTTTTTGTATGATGCATCGCAACATCCGCCAGAGTAAACCTGACTTGTTGAGAATCCTGCAAATTGAATTGTAAACGCTTAATATCAATATTTGGAGATTTGAAAATACTTGTATCTGCCGGTAATGGCGGCGAAATGGGGGCGCTTGGCGTAGGGGTGGCGGCTATACCTGGAGCCGGAAGCGGCGGAGTATAAAACCAACTTCCCACCACAAGAAGGATAAACATGGAGAAAAAAGAAAGGATGGCTATGAGGGTTACGTTTTTCATTGGTATTAGTAGTTAAACTCTTCAGAATGGAGATTTTGCGTAGGAATACTATTATCCACACAACCCTTCTTTAAAGCACGAATCATTGGCGGTGGAGCACATAAAAAGATATCTCTTTGAGATAAATCCGGTACCTTTTTCATAATGAATTTTGCATCAAGATATCCGCTCAGATTGGAATAAAAAGGAATAATTTTTACATGTAACTGAGGATCTTGCTTAATCTTTTTGAAGAGATCTGCGTAAATCATCTCATCCGCTTTTTTCACGGAGTAAAAGAGCACGATCTCAAAGCGTCCATCTTGTGTAAGAGCGAGATCTCTCAGGAAACTGATAAAAGGCGTGATACCAACACCACCGGCAATCCAAACCTGTTTTTCATGAGGGGCCTTCTTATAGAGAAAATTTCCGAAAGGTCCCTCAAGTTTTGCTATTGCTTCAGGGCGCAATCGTTCCAAGAGCGATTTAGTATAATCCCCGGAGCTTTTAATGGTTATGCTGATATTTTTTGCATTTGGCGCCGAGGAAAGCGAAAACGGATGTGATTCCGCGGAGAGACCTTTTTGGTGAAATGAAAGAAAGGCAAACTGCCCTGCCTCGAAAGGCATAAGTTCTTTCATGGGAGTCAGAACAACTTCGATAATGTCTTTATTTAATCGAATGACATCTGTCACACGATAGCTATATTTTTTCACGAACAGTTTTTCAAAAACAGTCTTGTAGAGAAAAGAAAGAATGCCGAGACTCGCGAATCCCAATACATACACCTTAAGCAAGCGGTTTTGATGCATCACCGCGCTTGGAATTAAGTAGATATGTAAACTTCCCAAGAAGAACGCTGCACCTGAAAATTTATGGGTCCATTTCCAAATATTATATTTTGGTTTGAGATAAAGCGTTAATACAATGAGCGCCACCATGGAATACAAAGCTACGATACCATATGTTTTTGGCAAATTGTCTCCTCGCACACTCAAAAAGCCCACCGCTTCCACAATATTGGTGGCATATCTTGGTAATAAGAGCACTGGGTGCATGAGCATCAAAATCAGCCCCCATTGCCCCATCAAGCTATGCTTTGTGTAAAGCGCATTTAACCCCGCAAAGAGTTTCTCTAGACGATGTGAACGCGTTGAGAGAATAAGCGAAAAAGCGAAGAGCATGGTTCCAAGGACTCCGCTCAATCCACCAAGCGTCGCCGCAGTTGATGTGGCGTTAGCAAAACGCGGAAGGGTGCTAGGGGTGCCGATCCACAGGAGAGCTGGAACAGCTAAAAGGACAAGGAGAATCATCCAGCTTGTGTATTTTTTTTGATATAACATGTGATTTTGCTTTGGAAAATGAGCGAATAGCTTAAGTAAAATACCACTATTTTCTCAAAGAAGGAAAGGACGAGGATAATATATTAAGCCTCTTTTTGCAACGGTAAAGGATCGAAAAACCCTTTATAAAAGGGATAAAGCTTAATGTTCCTCAGCGGAAGTGCTAAGCTTTCTGCCATGAGGCCAAAGCAAATATTTACCTGCTCCCACTGTGATGCGCAATTACAAAAATGGGCCGGACAATGTGGAGAGTGCGGAAAATGGGGCACGATTTCGGAAGACGAATCCAGTACGATAAGTGAAGTGATAAAACCAGGGAAATCCGCAAAACCCAAAACCTTTGCTTCCCTCTCTGAAAAAGGCGAAGCGGTAAAAACGATCAAGGGGTTTGGCGCGCTAGATCGTCTACTTGGTGGTCTCGTCCCCGGCTCCGTGATTTTATTTGGAGGTGAACCTGGTATTGGAAAATCCACCCTTATTTCGCAATGTGCTCTGGAATTTTCGAAGCAGTCTCCCCTGCTCTATGTCACGGGCGAAGAATCTCCTCAACAAGTGTTATTACGATTGAATCGCCTGACGGATACGATCTCTGAAAAAATTTTATTTCTCGATGAAACAAATGTGGGAGTGCTCGCCGCGACCATTGAAAAAGAAAAACCGAGATGTGTCATCGTAGATTCGATTCAAAGCTTGAGATCAGATTTGGCCAATGGCGAACCAGGATCGGTCAATCAAATCAAATCTTCTGCTGCGCTTTTAACTGAAGTCGCGAAGAAGACAGGTATCCCAATTATTTTGATCGGACAATTGACAAAAGATGGCGATCTCGCTGGGCCGAAACTTCTCGAACATCTTGTGGACACCGTCATCATGATGGAGGGCGACCGCATGCAACAATTTCGCATTGCGCGTTTAACGAAACATCGTTTTGGAAATACAGACGAGAGTCTCATTTTAAATATGACAGAAAAAGGACTGGAAGAAGTTCTTGATCCAAGCGCCGCGCTTCTCGAAGATCGACCGGTTGGTGCGAGCGGAACCGTGGTGACATGTGCGATTCATGGTGGGCGTCCGATATTGGTTGAGCTCCAAGCGCTGATAAATGCCGCCGGCTACGCAACCCCTCTTCGTCGTGCTTCCGGTCTCGATAAAAATCGCATGAGTTTGCTTGTGGCGGTCCTCGCACGCCGTGCCGGAATTAATTTAAGCGATCATGACGTTTTTATGAACGCGATTGGGGGGATTAAAGTGCAAGATCCGGGCATTGATCTCGCCCTTTGCCTCGCGCTGGCTTCCGCTAAAAAAGATATTGTTTTGCCGAGCGATATGATTGCGTTCGGTGAAGTTGGTCTCGCTGGTGAACTTCGTCCCGTTTCTCGTATGGAATCTCGTTTGAAAGAAGCTGAGCGTATGGGTTTTTCGACGATTTTATTACCGAAACAAAAGAAAATGCCAAAAGCCTCTTCCGCAAAACTTGTGGTATGTGGGAATTTGAAGGAAGCGCTTGCATCGGTCACTTAAGATATCCGTAAATATGGAGTCATGCTATGTCGGAAACATCCGTGCGAGCGGCATCAAATCTACCACATACAGAAGGTGTTAATCGTTTGCATAACATCCATAAAATGGTACTTTTCAGGCAATGAATTCATATAAAAACAAGTTAGCTGAAATAAATAAATTCTTTTCTGCTATCGCAGAAAAATTATTCGAGCAAATTTTATTTTTAAATCACCAAAAGTATGGAAAAAACTCTTTCTTACCTCAACAATAAAATATGGTACAGATTAATCAAAGTAGTTTACGGCCTCTTGTTTTTAATGATCTCGACAACGATTATTTTATCAATTTTTTTAGAAAATCCTCGCATTTTAGATATAACCAATAGCCAAGTAATGTGCCAGTATGGTAATGAAAAACAATTTTTAATAAAAGAAATTTTCGGCAAAGATGAAATACCAAGCGCTTTACCAAATTATTACAACGATGCGACTCGTACATTTTCTGAAAAAATTATAAAATCATGCAGTATTGATGAAGTCATAACTCGTAGTACACAACCAAACGGCTTCATTCCTGATCCTTACAGAATTGAAAAGCAATACAAAAAAAATATTGTCATGCCATTGGTATACTCATTATTAAGTTTAATAATCATGACTATACTATTCGAGATTATAAGACGCACTTTTTATTATATTGTTTTAGGAACGATAAGACCAAAAAAATAAAATTTGCTCGAATAATGCACGCTATCGCTCACGAATTTATTTACATCAGCTAACAGCGTATATCTGGTTACGGCTTTTCCGAGAGCCTCCACCCATATTTTGCTCCGCTCCGCTCCATTACGGATAACGCCCGCGGATGTTCATCCCACTGTTATACTCCATTCCGCTCCGCGGAACTCCGTATAACAGCGGGATATGCGAAATTTTTTCTTCCAAGAAACTCCGCTTTGCTTTGTTTCTTTCCAGAAAAAGCTTCGCATACACTTGAACGTTATCGGAAATAGTAAAAATTCCTTAACAAAAAACAAACTTTAAAAAGTTTGTTTTTTGTAATAGTGGCACGACTACTTAATGAACTGTTTTTTCGTTTACCTAGTTAATTGAACTAGATAAGTCTACTTCTGGGAAACCATTAATTTCATCATAATGTAACCAGATCATTTCATTTGAAGCATGCATTGCCCCTGCTGAGTCAAAATTTGCATTTGTTACCGTCCATTTTCCATTTAGATATTCTATAGATGTAGCAAATACGGGAGCGGTGCCAAACTTTCCTCCAGCCATTGGTGGGAAAGGCTGAGTGTTATTATATCTGAAATATGTTTCAGGCTCTCCTTCATACTCAAATGGTGATTTCGCAACCTTGATCGGTGGAGCTGAAAGAAGCAACCCGCCTTTGTTGATGACTTCCTCGTGGAACGTTTTGAACACTTCCTCTGCTAGTCCACTATCAACATCGGCTGATTCAAATATTCTTAAAGCATTGAGAGTCCCAATGATTGCACCAACGTCATCAATAGTATATTTATTTTGACTTTTGAATCCTCCTTTAGCCATATCAAAGTCCTCTAAGAATTCTGCCCCTATCGTCTTAATAGAACCATTATTTAATCCTAGAGTTCGTTTGGCATCAATAAGTCCCCTCAAATAGTAGGCTCTTTCTGAAGCATTTGAAGGATGCATCTTTTCTAAAGATTGAGTTAAAGAAGTTATTTTCTTCAAAGCTTTAGATTTATTTGTTGCATTTTTTGTTTTTGCAGCATACCAAACCATGGATTGAATGGCTAAAGAATTCTCCTTGATAGTTGTAGGATGTTTCGTATTAACCATGTCGAATAGTTTATCTGCTCCCATTGAGACCATATCTGCCATCATTGGATCCTTGTATCTATTTGGTACATCTGAATGAGCTAGGGTATCTACAGATAATAAATCTCCTAAATCAGAAAGCGCCATAAGCATGACAGCATCACCTCCTTTAGATAAATCATATCCTGACATATTGTCCAAGAAAGATTTTGTCTGCATCTTTGCATTCATTGTCATGACCGATCCTACAAACCTCCAGTAAGCACCGAAATTTGAACTTGGTGTACCGAAATGATCATCGACATGAAATTGCCTCGCCCATTCTACTTCTTTCAAAATGCTAAACCCGTTGGCAAGGCCGGTTAAAGATTTATCCATTTTAGCCTGATCCCATCTTTGAGTACCAAAATCTGAAGCATCAAATTTTGTTATATACTGAGGATTTCCACTTTTATAAATGGTAGATAATAAGGCAACATTTTTTGGAGGGGTCACATGGTCGCCATCTCCATAATTCATATTCCCTTTTTGCATTTCTTCTGGATTAAAGTCTGCATCTGCCATAGCAATGGCTTGCATGATCTTTTCCTGATCTGGCTTCACTATATTTCCCATTCCAGATCTCATCACCAGGTTTCCAAGATTGTATCTAGAATACCAGTACCCTTCTTCCTCTGCGTCGGTAGAATTAAATGTTTCAACTTCTCCTCCATGGTTAACTACCGTGGCTTGAGTATTTGTGTCTGAAACTTTTGGCTGCTCTTCAGGATTCAAGACATGATTTAAAGAAGAGCCAAGAAAAAGACCAGCTAACAAAATGACCACTCCACTGATGAATAAACTTATTCTAGACATACTCTATTTTGTATAAATGATTTCGATAAAATATTAATAATGTTGAATGTCAAGTTGATTATACATGAAAAAATAAGAAAGATAAACGTAACTGCACAAGACTTAATAATTTTTATGAAGAAAGTGTTTTTAAAAATGAAATGCACCCCCTTTCAAAAAGCAATTTCTTTCAGGAGTGAAAGCAACATAGCTACATTATAGAACTGCCGCTTATACAATAGGCCGATTCGATGTGGATCAATTCTAAGCGATGTTCACAATAAAAATCTACTCCAAATGTTCGGTTCTATTTCCTTCCATACGAAATCCAGGTAACACACTTGGATCAAAGTCTGGATGTTCTTTTTCTATCATTTCTGCTGCTTCTTTTGCCTGCTTCATCAAAATAATATCCGTCAGCTGTACGGCATGAAAATCTCCCATACCACTTTGGGAAAAGCCGAGAATCTTTCCTGCCCCTCTAAGCTTTAAATCTTCTTCCGCGAGTCGAAACCCATCATCTAGCTTTTCAAGCATTCTCAGGCGCTCCAGAGCCTCATCTGAGGCATCTGAAAGCAAATAACAAGAGCTTTTCTTATCCGATCGCCCGACTCTTCCACGTAATTGATGGAGTTGTGCCAAACCAAACCGATCCGCGCCATCAATCACCATGACGGTCGCGTCCGGAATATCTATTCCTACCTCAATCACCGTCGTAGAAATCACGGCGTCTAATATCCCACTATTCAAATCCGACATGACCTTTTCTTTCTCCTCGCTCTTCATTCGGCCATGCAATATTCCAAGGTTCAAATCTTTCAATTCTGATTTACGTAATCGCTTGAACTCCGCTTCCACGGAACGTACGCCGAGCGCATCCGACGGATCAATGAGCGAACAAACGATAAAGGCTCGTTCTCCCCGTTCTTTTGCGCTGAGCACAGCTTTATAGGCTACAATTCGTTGATCTCCGACAAGCAACTTGGTTTCAATCTTTTGTCGGTTCTTTGGCTTTTCCCGAATGAGGCCCATTTCAAGGTCGCCATATAACGTAAGGGCGAGAGAACGTGGAATCGGGGTCGCGGTCATTGAAAGTAAATGCGGGATTTTTCCATCGAAGCGCGCATTAGCTAAGAGCTTTTCTCTTTGCCCCACGCCAAATCGTTGCTGTTCATCAATCACGCCAAGCGCAATATCTTTTGGAATCCTGTTTTTATACAAAATCGCATGTGTACCGATTAAGAGTTCAGCTCCCACGGGTTGATGTTCGGTATCAATGAAATCCTCTTCATCTGTTCCGCAAGCGAGTTTCTTGGTTGTACGCGTGATGAGTCGGATAGGAATATTCCACGGCGCGAGTAAGCGTTTGACGGTGGCATAATGTTGATTGGCTAAAATATCCGTTGGCGCAAGAAAAACAGCACTTTGTCCCGCGCGAATAACCATAGCCGCGAGAAATACCGCCACCACGGTCTTCCCCGAGCCAACATCTCCTTGAAGTAATCGACGCATTGGTACATCTCGCTCTATATCTTTAAAAGCGGCCCAAGCAGCACGCTTTTGGTCACCAGTGAGTTCAAACGGCAAAGATGCAACAAATCGTTCGGCAAAAGGTTTATCAAAAGGAATAGGAACGCCACCGGCACGCTGGCCTTTTTGTTTTGCACGCGCCAGAAGTAGATGAAATCCAAGAAGCTCATCAAAGGCGAAGCGCGCTCTCCCCTTCTCTATTTCAGCGGATACCGTTGGTTCGTGAACGTATTGCGCGGCTGTACGGAAATCCGCCAAATTATATTTTACGCGCATAGCATTTGGTAATGCATCTCTTGGCCATTCAAGTTCGCTAAAGACATATTGCATTAAGCGACGATAGGTTTTTTGCGCGAGGGTTCCACTCAAACCATAGACGGGAGAAATCTTTCCTGTCGCGACTTGTGAATCTTCCATCTCCAAAATCGGATGCGACATATTGCGACCATAGGTCCGATCCTGTTTCACCTTTCCGGATAGGTATACTTCCATGCCGACCTTTACCTTTTCCAAAAGCCATGGCTGATTAAAGAAATTCGCGGAAAGGGTTCCCGTGCCATCATCAATCACGACTTTATAAATTTTTATCCGCTTGCGAAATGTATTAAGTTTTCGACATTGTTTTACCTTGCCTTTAATGGTGTATACCTGATCGGTTTTTGTGTCCCCAATCTTTACAATGCGAGAAAAATCATCGTATCGACGCGGTAATGTCAAAACCAAATCCCCAATGGTTTCAATGCCCAAACTTTTCCATGCACGTCGCACGGGTGCGGTCGCCCCTTTTACAAATGAGGCGGGTTCATCCCATTTCAGCATAGTGTCTCCTATTGGTGTATCATGTCGAATATGAAACTAAAAGTTGGCGATACGGCCCCGGATTTTAACCTCCCGAGCCAGGACGATAAGCTCCACACATTAAAAGACGCAAAAGGAAAGTGGCTTCTGCTCTACTTCTATCCTCGCGACAATACTCCAGGATGTACGGTAGAAGCTTGCACGATTCGTGACCATTTTCCCGCCTTTGGGAAATTGAGTGCTCTTGTTTTTGGCATTAGCGCAGATTCGACCACTAGTCACAAGAAATTTGCTGATAAACAGAAATTACCTTTTACCCTTTTATCTGATCCGGATAAAACCATGCTAAAAGCTTATGGAGTTTGGGGCAAGAAGAAATTCATGGGACGTGAATATATGGGAATATCGAGAATGAGTTTTCTAATTGATCCAAAAGGGAAGATCGTAAAAATTTACGAGAAAGTAAAACCACTGAAACATGCGGAAGAAGTTCTAGCTGATTTGAAAGCGTTGCAGAAATAATATGGTTTTGAACCATAAAAAATGATATAGTTGAGATATATGCAAAGTTTTTCACCGGAAGTTGAAGAGGCGCTCATCCAGTCACAGGATCAATTCGTCTGGGAAGCGCCGGCTTTTGAGCGCTTTCAACGCGGTCCCATCTGGTACTTTATTATGGCGCTTGTGACGGTGTTTCTTGTCGCCTATGCGATTTGGACCGCGAACTTTCTTTTTGCCTTCATCATCATTTTGGGCGCGCTGATTCTTTTACTCGTCGGAAATAAGGCCCCGAAAAAAATTCTGATACAAATCGGTGATAATGGCATTGTCTATGATGGGAGACTAATTCTCTATCAGGATATCGAAAATTTTGCGATCGTCTACCACCCACCGATCATTAAACGATTGATTATTGAATTGCGTTCAATAACTCAACCGCATATTCCATTAATCCTTGAAAGTGAAGATCCGGTGGCGTTAAGAAACTACTTACGCCTCTATCTTAATGAAAATATGGACTTGCAATATGAGCCATTCTCTGATACGTTAGCGCGGCTTTTGAGATTCTGAAACAGCCGAAAAAGAACACAATATACGCAGACGTAGCTCAGCTGGATAGAGCATCAGCTTGCGGAGCTGAGGGTCGCAGGTTCGAACCCTGCCGTCTGCACCATGCAAAAAACTCCCTAAATGGGAGTTTTTTATTTGTTAGCTTCGGCAAGGATAGAACAGTGTGGTACTTGGTCGAGCTGCATGAGCGACCCTCATCTAATGTATCGCTCCTTCTTTCTTTAATGGGTTTCGTTTCTTTTCTGTTCCCCATGCATATCCCCCCGTTTTTCCTTGTGGAATATGGCGTACAATTCTATACACTGTTTCTGCAAAGGGCGTTATTTCTTTTAAACCTAAGTTTGTCATGCGTGCGCCTTTTACCGGCGAAGCTTTAAATAATCAGATATTCAATGGAGACCTTGAAGACTTTAGCGATACGAATAAGCGTTTTAATTGTAGGATTTTTATTTTCTCCAGATTCAATTTTTACGATGGTATTATAATTCACCTTCGCCAGATCAGCGAGATCAGCTTTAGAAAGTTGATCTCGCTCGCGGAGCTCAATCAGCCTCTTTTTAATTTTATCGGTATTATATCTTGGTCGTTTTTTTGCCATACCGTCATAGTTTAACTTATGGCAGAGCCCTTGACAAAAGCCCCTTTTTATGCCATCTTAGCTAGTCTTCAACATCGTTGAATGACCGCATGGTAACTACTGTGTGAACAGGGGAGATAATGATGGCGCAGGTCCTCAATCAGGGCAAGGATCTCGGTTGCCCCTACTGCGGTGGGACCCGTCCGCACGGTCGCGGCGGACGGAAGCACTGCAAGAAGCAGACCGGGAAGAGCAGCAACAAGCAGACCAGGAAGAGCGCCAAGACGGCGCTCAAGAAGAAGCGCTAGCTTCATCAGCTCGGTCCGACTGGCCCGTCTCAAGAATTTCTTGGGGCGGGCTTCTCTTTATTCATATCGAAATAAAAGTATTTGATATCTTCATGGGTATTACATATGACGCATGCAATCAAAATTACGTGCTTACCGCTAGTTTTATCATCGCTCTACGCTACCCTTGCTTGAGTACAAAAACACGCTTCTCGATCTTCCTATGGATTAGCAATGCATGGGGACGTCTATAATTTAGCAAATTCCATCTCACATCATCCAGAGGCAGTTCCGCCACCGATAGGTGGAGCGAAGTACAATGAGCGAACTAGGTATATTATATTAAATGAGGTTACTTAAGGTGGGCGCGCCTTATCTAACTGTAAAAAGGTCTTTAAGCTTTTTTGGGACGCCCTGTAAAACAAGCAGAGCTAATGGAGCAGTCCAGTTTGCTGTACGTTCTACAAACTCCAAGATAGAATCTCCGGCCACTGGACGAGCGAATGCTGTAGCGAACGCCCATAAGGTTGCCCAGACGAGTACAATCCTGATGGGCCAGACCAATGCTAAAATAGCCACAATGAGGTCCAAACCTCCAATGAGAGGCAATAGAGTAGTGGCGGCGCTTCCAGAGAAGCCAAATGCTGTAATGAGTGGTATAAAGCTTTCTTTTAGGCCGAGGGCGAAAATGCCATGTGCCAAAAAGATAGCAGAAATGCCAATTCGCAGAATCCATTCTGCTGTTTTTTGTTGTCGTTGGTTCATATAAATGAGATGAGTGAGCTAAATGAGTTTAAAGTTTATCAAAAGCATGTCCACGAAGCAATCTTACTTAACAATATGTATGGTGGATAAGGTCAGTCGAAACAAGAACTTACCATAAGACACATCGGTTCACTCCAATAAAATATGGGTTAGGTCTTCTGCCTTTCTAAAAAGGCATTTTTTAGTAAATAAAAATTATGGCTTTTTAGTTTGCCTACCCTCTTTGACGAGTTGTAGTTTTTTTGATCTCGGCCAGCATTTTAATTCGATTTCACGCTTTCTGGCAGCTGACTCGGATTGCATTTTTTGTTTATATACAAGATGTACCGGCTTTCGACTTCGCGTATAGCGCGCGCCCTTACCCGCATTATGTTTATTAATACGAGCCTCTACATCGGTGGAAATCCCTGTATAGAGACTTTTATCACGACACTGAACAATATAGACGTACCAGTTTGGCATAGAGCAAAGATATCCTTCAGTGTACAGGAAATGCCATCGCTTTCCGAACCCACCCTTTTTACGTGACCTTACTAAATTTAGCTCGTTCGACTCTTGTGCATAAGCATCTCAAGCGCAGCCTCCATAGATCCAGCCCGCACAAGCTTTCCAGCATTCACAAAGAATATTTCATCGGCATTTTTAATAGTGTTCAAGCGATGCGCAATAATAATTTTTGTTATATTTGGCGAGACTTTGCGCAGGATTTCATCTAGTAATTGTTCAGTTACGGTATCCACATTAGCGGTCGCTTCATCCAAGATCAAAACAGCCGGATTTCGTAACACAGCTCGCATAAAGGCAATTAACTGTTTCTGCCCAAGACTCACCGCGTCCCCACTTGCTGTTAGAGGGGTCTCTAGCCCTTTTTCAAATCGTCGTAAAAGTCCTTCGAGTCCCGCAGTATGGATCACCTTCTCTAATTGAGCATTGCTATATCCTGCATACGATCGATTTCCATAAAGAATATTGTCGCGTACGGTTCCGGTAAAGAGAATGGGTTCTTGAAGAATAAACCCAATTTGCTCGGTACGTTCCTCGGCAGAATATGCACGAATATCTTTCCCATGAAGATAGATTCGCCCCTGCGTCGGGTCATAAAGACGCGCCATGAGCGAGGCGGTCGTTGTTTTTCCTCCACCGGTTGGTCCGACAAGAGCATAGGTCTTCCCCTTCTCCAAATGCAAATGGAGATTGTGCAATACTTCTTTTCCCTCAGGATATTTGAAGCTCACTCCTTTAAAATCCAGCACGGAATCAACTCGAATTGTCTCAGCGTTTTCAATTTTTGGTAAGTTATTGGTGAGTATAAGAATTTCATGCACGCGATCCCAGCTGGCGAGCGCGGTCTGAAAACTCGCCCACAAAGCAGCGAGTTGACGAAGTGGATTATAGAAGCTATTCGCGTAGGCTAGGAATCCGATTAATAAACCTATGGTAAATTGTCCCGATGAAATCAAGGCAATACCATACGCAAGCACGATTAATTGCCCAATATTTGAAGCTAATCCATAAATGGGGATAAAGGTTACATTCGCAATCCCTGCTTTTACGGCTGCGACATAATTCTTTTCATTCACTTCCTGAAAACGTTTTTTAAAGAAATCACGTCGATTGAAGGCTACGATCACTTTAAAATTATTCAGACTTTCTTGAATATCTGAACTCATACCACCTAAGGTTTGCGCGCTGATCAGATTACGCTTTTTTACCCATGGCGACAGAACCCTTGTAATCACCAATAAAACGAGCGCCGGCGCGAGGGTTGCTGCGCCTAATTTTATATTCAGACTGAGCAAAAAGATAGCGGATCCAGCCATGAGAAAAAGACTTCCAAAAAATCGTACAAGCGATTGAGAAAAGAAGATATTAATCTTGTCGGTATCATTATTGATTCTGGAAATCAGATCACCTGCTTTATTTTGATTAAAGAATGCCACTGGAAGCGATTGAAGTTCATGAAAGATTTGATTACGTAATCGATACAATACGCGTTGACCGACGCCACCCATGAGTCGCGTTTGTAAGTAACTTGTGACAAGTGCCAGCAAATATAAGACAAGAATAATGCCGGAATACACAAGCACGCCGTGATAATCCTTTCCCACGATATAGGTATCAACGGTATACGCAATCAGCCTTGGAGCAAGCAAGTTCAGAAGGGAATTCACAATCACCGCGATAAGCGCGAAGATAATGATTTTCTTCTCCTTACGAATCAATGGCCACAAATTCTTTCCGGCTTGCCAAGGAGACGTTTTTTTATGCGCGTCAGGTTTGGCGAGACTATAGTTCATACGTATTTGTGCTTTCTTGTGAATGATAGATTTGGACATATTCCGGCGAGCTCTTCAGTAATTCCTCATGTGTGCCGGTAGCTAAGACCTCGCCTTCCATAAGAACAATGATCTGATCGTACTGTTCAACGGAAGCAATCTTTTGCGTGACAGAAATCAAGGTAATCCCCGGATAATTCTGAGAGACATTTTTCAGAATCTTTTGCTCCGTGCTCATATCTACGCGCGCCGTAAAGTCATCGAGCAGCAAGATCTTCGGATTGAGCGCTAATGCGCGCGCCAACATAATTCTTTGTTTTTGTCCTCCGGAAAGACTTGTTCCACGCTCGGAGACAATGGTTTCAAGACCTTCGGGTAATGTGTGGATAAAATCCGTTAGTTCTGCTGTCTCAATGGCTGTTTGCAAGGCTTCTTCTGTGACGTCGGTATTAAACGCAATATTTTCTCGAAGACTGGTATTGAAGATAATACTGTCTTGGAAAACGAAACCAACTTGTTTATAGAGATTTTCACGTTTGTATTTATTGATATCAACCTGATCATAGAAGACCTCTCCTTTAGTCGGCTGTACGAGTCCAACGAGCAAGTTTAATAACTGCGTCTTTCCAGCTGCCGTTGGTCCAATAATCGCTACTCTACTTTTGGGAGCGATATCAAATGACACATCTCTTAATGCCATTTTATCGCCATATACTAAGGTGACATCGCGCATTTGCACGCTTCCTTTCAGAGGTTCGGTAATCGTTCCATCGTCTTGTGGCGGTGGTGTTGCTAGAACGGCGCTAATTCTTCCGTAGGAAGCTTGAGCTTGAGCGATAATATTACTAATAAACCCAAGAATAATAATTGGAAAAATCAAAATGGCAATATAACTATTAAAGGCCGCGAAGTCCCCCAAAGTCATGCTACCGAGAATAACGAATCGTCCACCCAAGGTTAAAACAATTAAAATCCCCAAATTTGAAGTGAAAGTAATCATGGGAACCATGGCGGAAAACAACTTCACGATTGAGATACCAATATCTCTGGATTTAGCATTCGCTTCCGCAAACTTGTCATGTTCTTCATCTTGAGAATGTAATACACGAATAAGGGCCGCGCCAAGAATGCTTTCATTAATAACTTTATTCAACCAATCAATCACTTCTCGTGTTTGAATAAACAGCGCGCGCACCTTACCGAAGATGAAATAGAAAGTGCCGCCAATGATCGGTAAAATAACTAAAACAGCTAATCCAAGCTTCCAATTGATAGAGATCAGTAAATACGCGCCTCCCAAAATCAGAAACATGGAAGAAACAACCGTCACAATAGCTTGTGAGACAAAGTTTTTTACCGAATCGATATCAGATGTAAGATTCGTAAGTAATTTCGACGGAGTTACGGTTTGAACCTGCGCAAAACTATGCGTAGAAATTTTGTCTGAAAGTTTTTTACGCAAATCCTTTGCGACTCTTTCGGAAGCATAGGTTTGAAGAATATTCTGTCCATAGAGCAAAAAAAAGATTGTCGCTGAAAATAGTGAGAATTCCCACAAAACACTATTGTATGACTGTGCCGTTAAAAAGGCGGTAATGCCACGAGAAAGTAAGCGCGGTAGCCAAAGTGTAAAGCTATTGCTCAGCATCGCTAGGGCAATCAATGGAACGGTAAATTTCCAATAGGGTTTGAGTAAACCGAATAAACTTGGCGGTTTTGATTTTTGAGATGATGGTTTTTGCATAGATTGAGCCAAGACTTATTTTTCTGAGATAGCCTCCATGAGTTTTTTATTTAATGCCATAAATTGAGCCAACTCTTTATCGGTAAGGGCGCTGAAAGCCTCTGTAAGCTTTTTAACATGTTTATTTTTAAAGGCTTTAAGTTGTTTTTTAGCTTTGGCAGATAAAGACAGGATAATAACGCGTTTATCATGCGTATCGTGTTCACGAAGGAGATAATCTTTTTCTACAAGACCATCGACCAATTGCGTTGTGGCGCTACTCGAAATCTGAAGCGCTTGCGCAATGGTTTTAATATTCACAGCCTCATGATGCGCGACAAAACGTAAAACGAAGCCCTGCGCCGGAGTAATCTCGGCCGGGCTACCCTCATGATGCTTGACCATGAGCTTCTTTCTCATGGCATACATATACTGCATGAGTTCTTCGATCATTGTTTTGCGGTCTAACATAGATATTTGATATATCGTGGGAAGAATTGGGATATGTTAGTACCTTACATAGTTCGTGTCAAGTCTTAAGGGGTTCTCCTGTGGAAAAACAAAAGACCTCTCATAACTCATTTGGGATGAGTATTGAGAGGTCAGATGCTCTGAAGCGAACGAGGGGCGTTCGCTCTTGGGCACTACATGTTGTAGATGCGTTCGAGCTCTTCATCACAGAACGACTGCATGATTGCCGTCAGGTCGTCGAGCTTTTCGTGGAGCTCCGGCATGACTTCTTCTTCCACAATCTGCTCTACGTTGGCTCGGGAATCTTCTCCAAAGCCGCTGAGTAACAGAGCGACCATGGGTTCGATCACCGTCTCTTGCAAGAGATTGCGAAGGTAGTCTTCGTTCAGCCAGGTCTGCATGGATTCAGCGTATTGCTCTTTAGTGAAGAGCTGTCGCGTAACCTCATCGCGCCCCCTGGCATGATCGAAGGTCTCTTCCGGCCGAATGCGCTGTTGCGCCGCGAAACGCATGGCTGCCCTGATGGCCTTCAAGTGAAGGAGGCGAGGATCAATAAACGACGACACCGTTGTCCCCATGGTAATGAGGAGGTGATCGATCGACTCCCTGAGCCAGGCGTCGAATGCTGCCCGACTAGCTGGATCAACGCCGATGACCTGCTCCACTCTCTCATCTTCGAATAGGACGGAGATGAGGTAGTCATGACTCTCTTCCAAGCGCCACTCTTCGGATGACTGGCCACTCTTGAGACGGTCAGCGATCAATTCACCCAGCTTCTCCTCAAGCACCCCCAGGATCCACTGTCGCTCATTCTCGTTCTCCATACCATCGCCACCACCCATCTTATCGATGAGCGCACGATTTAATTCCGTCCGCGCAAAGCGCTCAGCGCGAGCACGCGCCACGATGATCGGTGTCAGCTCTTCCACACTTAAAGCCATTGCTTGTCTGGACATATTCTTTACCTCTTGCCTAAAAAGGACGTGTAAAATCTAAATACCGCATTTAGATTCGCCTTGAAGATGACACATAAAGGCGTAAAAGTCTAGGATTCCTACGTAAAAGCAGACGATTACCTATAAAATAGAGCAAATTAAAAAAACCTCCGCGACTCGTAGTGGTACGAACTCGCAAGAGGTTAGATATGGAGCCGGGAACGCAGAGACTGCGTGCTCGCTCTATGCTCCGTAGATACGCAGAGCTTCCTTGTGGAAGTAAGCGTGTGAAAGGGCTTGGATCTTCTCCAATCGTGCTTCTGCTTTGCTCAGCAGATTTGTTTCCGTGATTCGCTCCAGTTCAAGGCGGATGGTTTCACCGTAGATGGCGATAAGCGCTTCGACACTGGGCTGAACGATGCGCCTTCGAATATGTTCGAAGGTGGCGCGCTCGCCTAGACCGCTATCCACTTCGGCAAGATACTCGAGCTTTGTGAAGCATCGACGAGTAATCTCGTCATACGCCTGAGCGAATGACACGAGGTCGTCCGGCTGGATATTTCGCTCCTTAACAATGTCTCTGACCACAAGCAGTTTTTGCCAGCACCGCTCATAGCCATCACTTTGCTGAAAGTGCATCGTCATGATGATGGCTTCATCGAAGACATGAAGCAACCACCTTTTGAGGGAGCGCTGAGCTTCTTGTGTACTGGAAATGCCCGCGAGTCTCGGATCCTGTAACACGAGAGACAGGATATGACGTCGATCCGTTGGCGCGATGAGCGTCATTGTTTTTCGGTTACGCTTGAGGCGACCAGCGATGAGACGAGCGACTTTTTCATCTAGGATGTCCATTGCATATTGCTCTTGAGCATTATGCGCTAGGTTTTCACCCAGCTTTTTTGTGAGGTGAAGGTTGAGATTAATTTGCATGATGCGCAAATAGCGCATGTACAGATGAACATTAGATTGTAGCGCCTCCACGCTGAGCTCGGGCCTTTGCGACTTAGACATGTTTCGCCCCTGTCTAGAAAGTACTTGGTAAACCTAAACACCTTATTTAGATTCGTCATGAAGATGACACATATAGGAGGAAAAGTCTAGGGTTTAGCCTCTTTCTCCCTGCAAAACAAAATACTGGATCTAAGCCCAGTATTTCGTTGTGGCGGAGAGAGAGGGATTCGAACCCTCGCGCCGGATATAATCCGACCTAGGAGATTAGCAATCTCCCCCCTTCAGCCTCTTGGGTACCTCTCCGAATTGGGCGACGCTTAGCGCCGCCCTGTGACTGAATGGGTCTTTTCCCATCCATTTTTCATGGCGGAGAGGGTGGGATTCGAACCCACGGTACCTGTGAAGGTACTCCGGTTTTCAAGACCGGCACATTCGACCACTCTGTCACCTCTCCCTATGTAAGCGGAAGAATACTTGAGAGTGGCTATTTTGTCGAGATGGATAAACTATTTACTTTCTCGCCAAGGTAAATCCATAGATTTTACGCGCTCCTGCCTTTCTCAGAGCGCTCCTACAGGCTTGTAGCGTCGCTCCTGTTGTATAGACGTCATCAATCAAAAGACATGGTCCATACACCTGTTCTGCGGCTAAAAATGCGTCCTGCGTATTCCCCTTCCTTGCGGCATTGGATGGGAGTGAAGCATTTGCCATGACGCTATGGCGTTTAATAAGCGAGTCTCGCAATACTAAATTTGGATAGAGACGCGCAAATGTTTCTGCAAGGAGTCTCGCGTGATCAATCCCCCGCTCCCTAATGCGCAAATCATCCGATGGAACAAAAAACACATTCAATCCTTCGATCGAGAGAATATGCTGAAATAAGATATGGGTATCCGCAAATTCCGTAATAAGCTTCGCAATACTCTTAAGACAACAGCTTGCCGCGCGATATTTCAGTGTATGAATAAGACGACGTAAAACAGGATCAGCATATCGACCAATACTATAAAAATCCTCAAAACCCTCAGGAGGACGTCCAACTGAAGCGTTTCTCAGTACGTGAGAGCGACAAGTCTCACAAAACCATGCTCCGTCCGCGCGACAAGCAATACAAAAAGGAGGATAAATAAAATCCAATACTTGTTGCACCCTCACCTTCATTATAATGGTAATGGTTCGCTCTGAATGTGATCCGCCATCCACACATCTCCCGACTTGATATACTCTATGGTGACTTTGACGTAAGACGTGGCACTTGAACCATTAGTATTATTAGTTACGACTTGGGTTTGTACTTCCACGGTTGCTGCTGTGCCATTCAAAATAGGTTGACCAGCAGTGATATTCGCGGACAAGCTTCGCATAGTTCTACCATAAGGCGCTCCATAGGAAGGATAAGTATTGATTAGCTCCTGACGCTGACTCTCTAAAAAGGTCGCTAGCTGGGTTGTTGACTGTGGATATGCTTGTCGAATAGCAACAAAATCATTTGCATTGGAATAACTTCCCTGTCTTCCAGCAAAATCCAGAGCCTGACGTTTTAACGCTTCTTCCGCCTGTCTTTCTTGTTCTGCCGGATCATTAATATCAGGAGCGGAACCGGTAGGTGGCTGAAGCGTTGGTGGTCGACTTGGGTCGAAGGGCGCTGGCGGTGTCGATGTTTGCGCCGGAGGTTGTTTGCTTGGCGTAGGGCCAGATATTCCCGGCCAGAGGAAATAAAAGACGACGGCAGCGACGGCAGCGGCCGCGGAAATAATGAGTACAATGAGATAGATGCGTTTTTTATTCATAGAGCTTATCCTGTTTCCGTTCCTACACCACCTTGCGCAGCGCGAAATTCTTTACGTTTTTCTTCGAGATCCAGCAATTGTTGAGGATTGGTGGTGACGATTTGATCCTCCGTATACGAAGCAATAACTTGAATCGCTGCATGTTTTGATCCAGCAAAGAAGATACCTTCACCAACACCGGATTCCAAAAGTAGATATTTTTCACTCTGTGTCAATAAGAAGGTTCGCGCGACCAGATCAATTGAAGCCGGTGATTGCTTCAAAAGAAGTTGCATAGAGCTATTTGTGACAATGGCCTGCCCGTAAGGAGAGGTCAAGAAGTCATTCACGTCCTGCGTAATCGTTGTAATGCCAAGGAAATATTTTCGACAACGTTTAACGAGGGCAAAAATAAACTTCGCGGAGTCTTCTGATTGCATCAGCCACCACGCCTCATCAATTACCAGGACACGCTTCTTTCTTTCAGAACGTACAACATTCCAAATATAGTTAATGATGGTATAGATCGCCATCGGACGAAGCTCGTCTTCAAGATCTCGCACAGAAAAAACCACTAACTGATTTCTCATTTGCACCGTGGTCGGCGAATTTAAAAGCCCACTAAAGGTTCCTTCTGTGAATTTTCTTAATTTGATCACCAGATCCGCTGAACCCTCCATACCTTCAAGAATATCTTGAAAATCTTGCATGATTGGTGGCTCTGCTTTTGAAATATCCGAATCTGCGACAATATCTTTCTTGGCGTAAGTTTCAAGAAGAGCTCGATCAAGAAGCGAGTCCTCCGTGGTTGTAATCTTTCCAAGCATGAGCCGTAAAAGACCTTTTAAGGTAATCACGGCGCTTCGAATGATATCTTCCACGGTAAAGGTCTCACCGCTCGGACGCGGAAGGTCGAATGGATTTATTTTTGACTTTGAAGACAAAGAAACATTGATATAGGTCCCTCCAACGGCATCAGAAAGATGTTTATACTCCATTTCAGGGTCAATAATAATGACATCCGTCCCAAGCATCATGGAGCGAATAATCTCAAGCTTCACCGCATAACTTTTTCCTGCACCGGAAGTGGCAAAAATAACCGCATTGGCATTTTGGAGAGAGAATCTATCAAAAACAATCAACGAATTATTATGTCGATTTACTCCGTATAGAATCCCCTCATTGCTTGTTAGTTCAGCTGAAGTAAAAGGAAATGATGACGCAATTGGCGACGTACTCATATTAAAGGTGATCTGTAATTCGTCGTTCCCTGTCGGAAGCGTAGAATTAAATCCTTGCTCCGCTTGGAAATACGCGCGACGCGTATAAATCAGCATGGACGCAAATGTACTTTCAACGGTTGAGGTTACACGTTCCAACTCATCCTTATCTGTGGAATAAAACGTGCAATAAAAGCCATATTGAAAGAAATGTTCAATACCTTGCGTGAGATCGTCACGAAGTTGCTCAACATCACGCAAAGCGGTTTCTGAAATAGGATCACGCGGCTTGCCTGACTCGGCATCTGATGAAATCTGCGCCTCTAAAACACCTACTTTTTTCTTGAGTTGTTTCAAAATAACATCGGCCTTAATAGGATAGAAAAACATGCCGATATCCAGCTGTGTACTCAAATTAATAACTGGACTCGCCCAGCCAACGGTCACATAGCGCGGATACGTCACAACAAACAAGGTGCGGCAATACACGTCGCCAAGACGCACAAACGATGGTTCAACCACCATGGCAGCTGGCGCAATCAAATCTTTAATGGAAGCGACCCCACGTCGATAAATACGTTCTTCTTCGATGGCGATCTTCTCTTCCTCTTGCTTGCGTTTAAGTTCGGCTTTCGAAGCCCCTTTTTTAAACTTTACTCCATCTTTTGCTAAGGAGCTTGCGTCAAATTTTTTTTCCGGCTGTGTTTCAAAGGCCATAATTATCTTTCAATTTGGAGCTTGCTTAAATCAGCTAACCGTTGTGTTTCGAAAAGTTCCGGATTGTATACCGTGTAATATAACTCAATCAAGCTTTGTGTATCCAGCTGGACGGCGTTCAAAGACATAGAAGAAAGCCCACCAATGATTTGATTTACACGTAAACTTAAATCAAATTTCAATTTATCAAACTTTTTCTGTGATAATTTTCCGGCAATAGTTGGAGAAAGAATCTCCCCAAGCCGCTGGAAGAAGCCCTTGCCAGTTGATGCCGATTTTGTTTCTCCGGGATTCAGTGGGACAACCACAAAAAATCTTTTTTGCATAATATCGCCCAATTCAACGAGTTGCTTAATAAAGTCTCGATAATCCGTCATTTGGCGCTTCAGCAAATCATTTGTGATGCTTTTCTCATGTTCTGCGATACGTCCGAGATAATTATCAATATTCATGCGTCTGCTCTGAATGACGATTTGAATAGGAAAATCTAAACTATTTAAGAACTGCATATAGGACTGAACGATCGCGTTCTGTTCATCAACCGACTTCAGAGAGAAATTGATACTTGAGACAAGAAGCACGGCGCGTAATGTGCCATCTTTTAAAATCACAATATCATCGCGGATCTCCGTGATGTCCAGATATTTTTGTGAGGGTACGCCGGGTTTAGGGCCGGAAAGCTTCTTGCTTTGCATATAGATTGACTTTAACTATGTCTTGTTGGGAGATGGCCGTAACTTTTCAGGAAGAAGAATCCCCTCGCCTACTTCCTCGTCAGGATTAAAAACCCCACCTGTATTCACCGTGAGCGCCAGATCTCGTAAACGAGATGATTCCGGTCGGCTCTTTACTTTTGTGACGGGCTTTGGCACTTCTGCAGGTTTGCTGATTAATGCTTTTAACTCAGAATGCGTAAGCTCTTTATGCCAGACGCGAAGTTTTGGGCGGAGCACGGTTTGAAGGAAGTTAATGAAGAAGATGTGAAAGGCTTGACCATTTACCTTCAAAAAAGCGAATACTCCTGCGATGCCTACCGTTGGAATCGCTACCGTAATAAAATAAGGCAAGGTGAGAATGCGATATTCTATGAATAGAATGAACGTTGCCCCGAGAGAAATCAAAAACTGCCGTACCGTGATCGGGCCTAGAATCTTATCCTCTTTTTCAATGAATTGCGGAACGACAAATTTTTCCGGCATCGACTATATTGTAGCATGAATCAAACGACGAAACACGCGAAGTTCTTCACAGGCCACAAACACGGGATACTGGTTATGAAAGTTGAATCTTACTATTGAGATCAATGATGGCACCGAGCTCCTCAGCTGTAGGTAGTGCTTGCCCGCTCTCTTTCTTTTCTTGAACTAATTCAGTAACGGGTAATCCCCTTGTAAATGATTCAGCGACAAGCTGTAAATAAATGCGTTGCAAAGGAGATTCACGCCACGCCTCAACACCCTTTGTCCATGATTCAAATGAGTCACGCTTTAATGTACTCATTTTTTGTAGAATCTGCTGTGCCGCTTGAGTAGGATCATTTGATAGTCGTCGGAATTGTTCGAGCGTCATAGTACCAAGCTCTTCTGCGAGACCAGTGAGTTTGACGGGTGGTTCAATATCGCGCATCGGCATTTTATTGACGTGATGAGGTTTAGTGGTAAGGGGTAACCCTTCTGTCTGAGGCGCTGGCGCCGGCTCATCTCCTTGCGTACGGCGAAAAAGGGCTTGCGCGGTTCCTACCGCACCCTGCTCGAGTCGCTCCTTGTACCATTCTTCATGTTCTTTCGCTTCTTCCTGACGACGTTCCTTGATTTTTGTCTTTTGTTTCTCCTCTACTTGAGCAATCTTTTGTTTTTCAATTTCAGAAACTTGTTCATAAACCGCATGAAAGTATTTTTCAATGATCTCCGCAATACGATCTGCTTCCTGAGATGAGAGGTTTAATCCTCCAACTTTTTCGGAACGCGTTAATACATCAATGACTTGTAGCTTATTTCTTACGCCCCGTAATCTTGTTGAGATTAGGTTCTGTAATCGTCTCTGGAGGTATTCGCCAGAAACGGCCTCTCCAATTTCCGCAAGCGCATTCGCGAGCGCGTCATCCAGAGGTTTGTTATTTGTTTTTGGGATCGCGCGCATGACGGGAGTTGTCTCCTCTTCCGTTTCCACGCCCGGCGCTGGGGCTTCAGCCGCTTTTGCAGCAAGCACCGTCTTGTGTGCCTCCTCCGCCGCGTCCGCTTGGTACTTTTGATACCAAGTCGCATACTTTTCTTCTGATAAAATCTCAGTGGTAGAAATAAACTTAATCATTTCATCCAAAAAGCTCTCCGCTTTTGTGAGCTCCAAACCCATACCACCTTCAGCTTGTCCGCGTTGCAATACTTCCAAAACCTGCTCCTTTGTCCGAACGCCCTTTAAGTAAGAAACGAGTATTTCTCTTAATTTTCGAATCGTTTCTTCATTAAAGACACTGATCCGTGTATTAGTTGCAATCCGACGTGCTGCCGCGCCATAAGAAACAGGTCGCAAAGAAATGCGGGGCGTCGCTTGGACTTGCTCCATATCCGCGCCAAGTTCTTGTAAGCGCGCTTCTACGTCCCATAAAACCATATCCGCCATGGGATAGACCACATCTTGTAAAACAACCTTCTCGACTTCATCGGAGTTTCGCTCCACGGAGGCCTTAGTGATTTTTTCGCTAAAGGTTTGACGATCTTCCTTCAAAAATACAAGTTCCCAAACCGCATCCATAATGCGATCCCATGCATCATTATCAAATCCAAGCGCTGTTTGCGCCTTATCTTCTTGTTCAGCGGAAAGCGTACTTAATAAATAATCCTGAATAGCAGGATCCGCTTTTTCGTAAAATTTTAGCCAAGTGTCCCGATCCATAATTACTGTTCAGTATGAAGCACCTGGCGAATAGCTGCTGGAGCCGCTGACCTCGTGCCCGTTTTTGATCGTGGCATCTCTTTTCTAAGTTCAGAAACTAGCGTCTCAACTTGTTCTTCTTCTGCGGAAGTAACTCCTCCGCTTGCGCGTTTCTTCGCGATGCTCGCTGCACGTAAAACAGCCTGTTTCACCATTTTTTGCATCGCTTGCCTTTGACTCTTGTCAGCTAGGTCCCACTGCTCTGAAATCATTTTTGCCCCACCCCCTGCTTGAACGCCTGAGAGCATCTTGATCTGTAGCCCAGCATCTACATCATCAACTTGTTTCCATGCATTGACGGCATCTTGGATAGCTTTATCGAATGATGCTTTATCTGTGGCGTTTGCCGCACGACTTGCACCACCTCGAGAAACGACTTCTAGGTGTTCTCCGATTGCCGTTTTTTGTTGCGCATCACCCATTTTAACGATATCACCAATTTGTACCCCTTGAGCAAGGGCATTATCTACCGAAGTTCTTGCACTTGGATCAAGTGAACCGGCAGGAACCATACCACCACCGTCTTTCAAGGCTGTTTTAACCGCTTTACGCGACTTCTTGTATTGTTCATTAAATTTCTGTTCATAGCCTTTGCCGTCTTTTTGTTTGCCATATAATTTTACCGATCCATCCGGCGCTCGTTGTTTTTGCATGCTCATGAGCTCTTCTTTGGATACGCCTTTTCCATCAGACTTCTCAACATGATCAACGGCAAGCTTCACTGTTTCAACTAACTCTTTATTCCCGGCATTCTGTTCATAGAAACGTTCTAAAGATGGCTGATCAAAGCTCTCTACAGTGTTTCCATCTGCAGACGTATTCATCGCCCCGTCTGGTAAAGCGTTTAGCGCTACAGCAAAGCTCTGCTTCGCCTCTCTTGACATGCCCTTTAGTTTCTCAGGATCAGTCCGCATCTTCCCCATCTGCTTTCCAATATCCCCGCTGATCTGAGGATTTATCCCGAGTTGTTTTTGATATTTTTCGATTTCATCGAAATCGCCAGAAGCCTGTGCCATAGCAAGGCCTTCTTTCATTAAAGCGCTTGTTCCTTCACGATTTTCTTCTTTTGCTTGCATGCCGGCAAGTCGTTTTGCCTCTCCTTGATCATCCATTCCGGAATACTCCTTAGATTTCATGAGTTCATCCGTTCTATTTTGCATACGTTCCTTTTGCGCTTTTCCTGATGTCGCAAGAGAAAGAACATTGGATGCCGCTCCGCGTTCTCCGAGGCTTGAAAGAGCGGTTTTCCCATAGGCTTTTTGAACACTCGCGAGCTCGTTGCCGTCTAAATGCTTCAGATACGGTTCGTCTTCTTTTGCTTCGCTCGCCGCTTCACGACGTCTAAAAGTAGCCGCTTTCAGAAGAGGTCGTCTAGCTACAGAACGAACTCCAGGCACTTTTAATGCTAAGCGTGCTGCTCGACCAGTGATATCCGCGCGACGATCCACGGCTCTTGCACCCGCTCGACCAGCTATGAGAGGTGCAGCAAGACCTGCGAGTGCCAATTTTCCACCCATTTTTTGACCGGCGCCAGCAATCTTTCCAGCCAAGCTACCAAAAGCGGAGCTCGCTGATTGCGCCGCTTGTACAGCCACACCGACGCCCATAAGCATTAATGTAATCCCCACAACAAAAGAGGCTAAAGCATTACTGTTTCCAGCATCCGTAGGAAAGAGCCAGGCGACAGCGCCTTGATCGCCTCCTAAATTCATCACAGGAGCAAGTCCGCCAGATGAGCTTCCAGCCGTTTGAATCGTTGATAGCGTGAGCCACAAGAAAAAAGCAATTACTGGTCCACCGGTAAGAAAATTCACCAACTTCTCCCAATACCCACTTGTGATGGCGGTCATACCACGTTTTAATCGATCCGGGAGAGCTGTCGCTAAGAACGCGGCGGGAGCAAAGATGAGCGCAATCCAAATACCGACAATTCTCACAATAATAAATAAGGTGAGAATAATCATGGTTGTAAGCATGATGGACAGCAAGACAACAGATAATGCAAGCGCCAGCACAATATTAAACATGCTCGCTGCCGGCGGTGTACCGGCTCCAGTAGTATTCGCTCCGGGCAATCTCAAAACGGAAGTTAGACCTAAACCATTTACAAAATTTCCAGCTGCAGATTGATAAAAGGCATTCACGAAGGTCAACATGATGACTTGTGAGAAATCAACGAGTAATAAAATAATTGTTCTGGAAAAATTTACCAAAACGGCCATCAATAATAATTTTGGAAGCACCTTCTTATAGTGAAAACTCGCCGTATCATATCCAACAATGGTCGCGAATGCTGAAATAAGGATAATCACAATAAAAAACATATTAGTGATATCTCTCACAACCACCCATCCGGTTGTCACGATGGCTGCACTATTAAAGTCATTATATTGCATGAAACCCATAAGAACGGTGATCACAAGAAGGATCATCATCCCCAAAAACCAGACGGTAATTTCTAAAACCAGTGAAATGATAAGCGACGCTCCACAAACCATAATATTCGTGACGCTTAGATGATCGCTACAATATTGGAGTAGGCTATCGGTAACTTGAAGGTCCGGCGCGCCTACTTGACTCGCTGTTGAGTCACTCGCTGGAGCTGACTGCGCACTGACGCGAAGCGGTGTCGCAAGAAAAAATCCTCCGATAACAAAAACCGTCAAGAGAAAAAATCCCTTCTTCCAGAGTGAATTGAAATTTACGTTCGCGCCCGCGCGTGACATATACGGATTCAGTATACCACAAGTAATCATAAGAAGATTTCAACAACCCGGTGAGATATCTAGGAATTGCCAGAGTAAAAAAATCTTGCTAAACTCACCACGATTACAGCAATATAAAATGCCATGTTGTCCGTAAATTTTGTCAGTAGAGACCATAATAAATCAGCCCGCCGAAAAACAATCGTTTTGGCGGTATTGTTTACTTTAGCGGTTGGCTTCATTGCGACGGCCGGCGCGAATGCTTCGTATCGCTCAGTACAAAATGGCACAAGTGTTCTTTCTGAGTTTAGTGCTTTGCCCGTCATTGGAGACATGCGCCGCCTGGTTTTTGGCGGTGGAGATGTTTCTACGGGGCTCACAACAAAAAAAGATGATCACCTATTAAATATTCTTCTTTTGGGAATCGGTGGTGCAGGTCACGATGGAGCGACTTTAACCGATACGATTATTTTTCTCTCTGCGGATTTGCAAACAAAAAAGCTAGGCATGGTTTCTATCCCACGCGATCTGGCGTATCCCGTTTCAGACGGAAAATATGAAAAGATCAACGCCCTTCACGCCTATGAAGAGCGTGCTCATCCTGGCGAAGGCGCGATATACACCGCAGAAAAAATGTCAGACTTTTTTGGTGTACCTATTGATCACGTAATCCGCATTGACTTTCATGGATTTATCTCCTTTATTGATGCGCTTGGTGGAATCGACGTAAAAGTTGCACGTGGATTTACCGATACACAATTCCCGGCTCCTGACGATCTCTACCAAACTATTTCATTCAAAGCCGGGCAACAACACATGAGTGGAACGAGAGCACTTCAATTTTCTCGTTCAAGACATGGGAATAATGGTGAGGGATCAGACTTTGCGCGTAGCAGTCGCCAGCAACTAGTCATGCTTGCTGTTCGCAGTAAATTGCTTTCCTTGCAGACCCTCGGTAACCCTCAAAAGCTCGCGGACATTTATACCGCCGTGACGAAAAATATTCAGAGCGATTTAAATGCTTGGGACATGATTAAACTTGCCCCCCTCGCGGAAAATTTTGCGCCAAGTGATATCAGTAAGCATGCTCTCAGTACTGCCCCAGGCGGATTGTTGACCGATACGTATATCAATGGTTCCTACCTGCTCTTCCCCGTGAGGAATGATTGGGGACCTATCAAGTCATTAGTACAAAATCCCCTCTTGTCCAATGAAGAGGTGCAGACTCAGGAGAATGTCACCAAGGCGGTCGCCAAAGTAGAAATTCATAATGGGACCTTTCAAACCGGCTATGCCGGATCAGTGAGCAGTCAACTTGGATTGCTCGGATATGAAACCATGGCTGTAGGTAATGCCGGTAGAAGAGATTATCAGCAAACCGTGATTTATGATCTAACAAATGGGGAAAAATCAGAGCAATTAATCGAATTAAAGAGATTGTTGCATGCAAACGTGTCTTTATCCTCTTCTGTGAGCGACGGCACCAATCAGGTGGTCTTCGGAAAAGACCTCAGTAAAGAGCGTATCGTATCTCCAGACATTGACTTTTTCATCATTTTAGGGGACAAGAGTGGCAGTATCAGCCAAGGATCATAGGTTCTTTTATGAAATAAAGGCGATAATCGCCGATACATTTCAATTAAGCAGTTCGTTTATATGGCGCTAAAACAAGCAAAATTATTACCGCGCGTAGCTCTCGTTGGTCGAACCAATGTTGGAAAGTCTACTCTTTGGAATCGGCTGACCGGCTCAGGATTAGCCATTGTAGCGAGTGCCGAGCACACAACACGCGACAGAAAATACGGCAACGTCATTTGGAAAGGCGTCTCTTTTGAATTAGTTGATACCGGCGGCATGGACACGGAAAAAGACGAGGTCGGTGAAGGCATTCGTTATCAAGCAGAAAAAGCCATCAAAGAAGCAGATCTAGTTATTTTAGTCGTCGATGTCCAAAGTGGCGTGCTCCCTCAAGAAAAAGAATTCGCTCAATTTATTAGAAAGAATGCGAAACACGTCATGCTGGTCGCCAATAAAACGGATACCTTGAAACGCATGGCTGAAGCGCAATCCGAGGAATTGTATAAACTTGGTTTTGGTGAGCCTCTTCCCGTGAGTGCGAGTACAAGCCTTGGTATTGGAGATTTATTGGACGCTATTCATGTAGAATTAGCGCGTATAAATAAGCCAGCGATTGAACTCAAGGAAACGAAGCCTTTGCGTATTGTCCTTATTGGTCGACCGAATGTAGGTAAATCTTCGCTCGTGAATAAAATACTTGGCGAAGATCGAGTCATTGTGTCTGCGCGAGCGCATACAACACGTGAACCGCAGGATACCGCCTTTACATATAAAGGCCGCGACATGATCTTAATCGACACAGCAGGAATGCGCCGACGAGCGAAAATGCGAGATGGGTTGGAAAAAGAAGCCATTCGTAGAAATCAGCAAGCTCTCAAACACGCCGATGTCGCCCTCTTTGTTTTTGATGCAACCGAAGACCCAAGTACACAAGATAGAAAGCTCGCCGGACTCGTGAAGGAAACACAAACGGGGTTGATTTTGGTCGCGAATAAATGGGATCTTGTAGATGAAAAAGATACAGGTTCAACCAAAAAATACGAATCACTCATTCGACAACTATTTCCCTTCCTTGATTGGGCGCCAATGCGTTTTGTGAGCGCGCTTACGGGGCAACGTGTCTCAAAGCTCCTCGATATCGTTCTTCGCGTAGAAGAAGAACGTCATCGTCAGATTGCTTATAATGCGCTCAATAGAACGTTGAAGTCAGCCATTATCGCGAAGCGCCCATTGCAACAATATGGGCCGAAATCACCGCGTGTGTATGACGTCGCACAAGTTGGGAGTGCTCCTCCACGCTTTCTTCTCACCGTGCATGGAGAAAAAGATAATCTTCATGAAGGCTGGATGAAGTTTTTCGCGAAACGTCTTCGACAAAAATTTGGGTTTGAAGGAACACCGATTCGCGTTGCCGCTCGACATCTGCCACTCGCTAAGTCAAACAAGAAACATAATCTTGAGGGCCCTGGAATGGTAGCCGTAGCTGGAGTAATAAGAGAAAAAAAGCCTCGTGTGAACCAAACACGTAGACGCCAAAAACAAGGTGGAAGACGATACTAATATGAAATTGATTGTAGGTCTCGGAAATCCGGGAAATAAATATCATCACACGCGCCACAATATCGGTCGTGAAACCGTTGAAGAATTCGCAACCTTTTTTAAGGCGCAAAACTTCAAAATGGAAAAGAAGTTCAAAGGCAAGATTACTGAAGTGATGATTGGACAAGAAAAGGTATTTTGCCTTTTGCCGGAGACATTCATGAATCATTCAGGAGAATCGGTTCAACTCGTCGCTCATTTCTACAAAATACCGGCTAAAAACATTCTTATCGTGCAAGATGAAATGGATTTTGAGCCTTTTCAATTTGCCTTCACCAAGGGTGGCGGAGCCGGTGGACATAATGGTGTAAAATCTGTGTATCAGCATATAGGCGAAGATATTGCTAGATTTCGCATTGGTATTGGGAGATCTCAACAGAATCTTCCAAGCGAAACCTATGTTTTACAAAAATTTGGGACATTTGAAAAACTCAAACGGTCTTTTTTAAGAGGCAAAATGGTTGACGCGATCTCTGATTGGGCGAGTGAAGGCTTGACAAAGGCTATGAATATGTGGAACGGGGTTAAAGCATGACCCCCCATAAAAGAGATCAAATCATCGCTGCTCACTATCCCCGCTTTCGCACAAAACAATTGCGCTTATTGAGGAAATATTTTGGTGACTTAGGAAAAGCGCTTACGAGTCCTTCGGAAAAGCTCAGAAAAGCCGGATTAACGACTAAACAAGCAGCTGCTTTTTGCCATTGGCGCACGACCGTAAACGAGAAAACGATTTTTCAAACATTGGAACGCTATCATATTCGATTGCTTTTTCTCACAGAGGATGACTACCCTCTTTTATTAAAAGAGACAGCCGATCCTCCGGAAGTATTATTCGTAAGAGGTGAATTATCAGACGCCCTACACATCGCTTTTGTGGGTTCACGTAAATACTCACAATATGGCCAAATATGTGTAAGCCTCCTTATTCCGGATGCAGTAATGTATCAAATTACAACCGTTTCTGGTCTCGCTCTCGGCATTGATGCATTAGTGCACAGAAAGACAATAGAACGTGGCGGAAAAACCGTGGCCGTGCTTGGAACCGGCGTTGACCAATCATCGATGTATCCAAAAAACAATAGGTGGATTGCGGATCGGATTTTAGCAACGGGTGGGGCACTTATCAGCGAATTTCCTCCTGGTACAACCGCAAGAAAAGAACATTTCCCTATGCGAAACCGGATTATCGCTGGACTTTCCCGAGCCACGGTCGTGATTGAAGCCGGCCAAAGGAGCGGATCTTTGATCACGGCGCGTCTTGCATTAGAAGAGAATCGTGAGGTTTTTGCCGTTCCAGGACCTATTACGAAGAGTACTTCCGCTGGTACTAATCATCTGTTACAGGCAGGGGCCATTCCTTGCGTCAATTTTACATCCGTGTTAGAGGGCTTAGCACTTGATGTGCAAGAACGGCACACAAAAGAATCGTTAGACCTGCCGTTAAATCTCAATGAGCGCCAGATTATACAATGTTTATCGGAAGAGCGACACATTGACGAGCTCACAGTACTCACTGGATTTGATGCAGGCTCAGTTGGCTCAATCCTCACCTCTTTGGAACTACGCGGCCTTGTAAAACGACTGGATACTCAGAGATGGAAAAAGCTTAACCGTTTGCCATAAGAAAATAAGAAATGCTATAACGAAAGACATTAAATATATGGGAAAGCATTTAGTCATTGTGGAGTCTCCCACAAAAGCGAAGACCATCCGAGGCTATCTCGGTAAGGACTATGAAGTAATAGCTTCTATGGGCCACATTCGTGATCTTCCGGCCAAGGCGGCGGAAATCCCAGCAAAATTCAAACAGGAAAGCTGGGCCACGCTCGGAGTCAATACGGAAAAAGACTTTGAACCACTTTATATTGTTCCGCGCGGAAAGAAGAAAGTTATCGATGCTATCAAAAAAGCGCTGAAAAACGCAGATGATTTGTATCTCGCAACTGATGAAGATCGCGAAGGAGAGAGTATCAGCGCACATTTACTTGAAGTATTGAAACCAAAAGTTCCGGTCAAACGCATGGCCTTTCATGAAATCACTAAGAGCGCAATTGAATCAGCTATCCAACATCCCCGAGATATCGATGAGCATTTGGTGCGAGCACAAGAAGCTCGTCGTATTCTAGATCGTCTCGTTGGATATACGGTTTCCCCTGTTTTGTGGAAAAAACTCGCCTATGGTTTGAGCGCGGGACGTGTGCAATCTGCCGCACTAAAAGCGATCGTTGATCGTGAGCGTGAACGTATCCGTTTTACACCGGCTAGCTATTGGGACGTAGAGGCGCAATTAGGTTTCGATAAAGTTGCTTATCAGGCAAAACTTGTAGAAGTCGCTGATCAAAAAGTCGCTACCGGGAAAGATTTTGATGAAGAAACGGGCAAAATTAAAGACAGCGCATCCAAGAAACGAGTGATTGATGAGGCGCTCGCTAAAAAAATCGCAGAGGAAGTATTAAAAGCGACATGGAAAGTCACGGATAGACAAGAAAAAGAATTTACGAGAAAAACACCAGCTCCATTCACAACCTCTACTCTACAACAAGAAGCGAATAGAAAACTCGGACTTTCTTCGAGCGATGCTATGCGTGTCGCTCAATCGCTCTATGAGAATGGGCATATCACGTATATGCGTACCGATTCCGTGCTTTTATCAAAAGAGGCGGTTGCTGCCGTGAGAAAAAATATTGAATCTCGTTTTGGGAGTGAATACGTTCCTAGCTCAGCGAAGGTCTATACAACAAAATCCAAGTCTGCACAGGAAGCTCATGAGGCCATTCGCCCTAGTCTAAACTTCTCCTCACCGGATGAAATTGGCTTACGTGGCGCGGAGCGTGATCTTTACGAACTCATTTGGATGCGCACCCTCGCTAGTCAGATGGAAAACGCAAAACTATTGAGCGTAAGCATTCAGCATCTCGTGGAAACATATCATTTTCAATCTAATGGGACACGCATTCTGTTTCCTGGATTTTTGCGCGCGTATGTTGAAGGATCTGATGATGTTGATCAGGCGCTCGGTGAAAAAGAAAATCTCCTTCCGGACGTTGCTGTCGGTGACACGCCGTCCTGTCTTGAAACAAAGCCATTAGGCCATGAGACAAAGCCTCCTCGCCGTTTCACTGAAGCGAGTTTAGTGCAATTCATGGAACAAGAAGGTATCGGTCGTCCAAGTACCTATGCCAGTGTTATTAGCGTTCTGCAGCGTCGTAATTACATACAAAAAGTCAGCAATGCCCTCGTTCCTACACTGACTGCTTTTGGCGTAACACAGCTTCTGGAAAAGCACTTTCCCGCCCTGGTAGAAGTGCAGTTTACTTCAAAAATGGAAGATGCTTTAGATGATATTGCTTCCGGTGAAAAAGCCTGGCTCCCCTATTTAAAGGATTTTTACTTTGGAAAAGATGGCTTAAAAACCCGTGTGGAAGAAAAAACGGAAGAAATTGATCCAAAGACAGCGAAAGAAATTCATTTGCCTGGAATTGATGACGTTCATATCATGATCGGAAGATTTGGTCCCTATATTGAAAAAACGCTTCCGAATACCGGCGAGATGATTAAAAGCTCATTGCCTCCTGATTTACTACCAGACCAGATAAACGATGAGACCATCGATGAAGTCTTAGAGCAGGCCAAACAAGGCCCTACAAGCTTAGGAGAAGATCCTGAGACTGGGAAACCCGTTCTGATTAAAACAGGCCTCTATGGGCCATATTTACAGATCGGTGAAGCAGAGGAGCCAGAAGAAGGAAAGAAGAAGGCGAAAAAACCAAAGAGAGCGAGCATTCCTAAAACTGTGCCGATGGAAACACTAGATTTAGCTCTTGCTTTAAAAATCTTATCCCTTCCAAGACTTCTTGGTTTACACCCTGAAACGGGAAAGGAAATTCGTGCGGGACTTGGCCGTTTTGGACCCTATATTGTCCATGATGGTGATTTCCGCTCACTTAAAGAAGATGATGTGCTTGAAATAGGGCTCGATCGTGCCCTTCAAATTCTTGCAGAACCAAAGCGCGGAAGAGGCGGTTCAAAAACCCCCGCAAAAGAACTTGGGAATCATCCAAAAGACGGTAAGCCAATTACCTTGCACACCGGAAAATACGGTCCTTATGTGAAGCACGGTAAAATAAATGCCTCACTACCAAAGGACGCGGATCCGGATAAATTCACGCTCGAAGAAGCGGTTGAGCTATTAAAAAAGAAAGAAGAAAAATAAAAAAAACGGCCAATCGGCCATTTTTTTATTTTTCCTTCAGTTACTTAATACCAAATAACCATTTGAAAAAGCCACGTTTCTTTTTTACTCCCGCTCCTCCTGCGGTAGAGAGCTTCATTCTTGGATGCGCCATTTGCCCTCCTTTTCGTTTCATAAAAGACCAGAGCCCTTTTGCTCGAGACCCCTCCTTGTCCTTTGTTTCTTTTTGTACATGCTTACCAACTTCCACTCCAGCCGCTCGGGCTTCAAAACTCGCCTCATCTTCTGGCGTTAATGCGAGTGGCCGCTCGAAATTCGAGCCACCGAATGATCCTCCGGTCAAATCCTCTGTATCCTCTGTATCGCCTTCCTCACTTACAGACTCATCAAAAGCCTCCATGGCTATATCATAATCCTCTCGAATTTCATGATGTTGGGTTGCTGCCGTCTCAAGTTGCGCTGTTAAGTTTTGAGAGAAGTTCGTTTTTTCCGTTTGTTCTTCCGTCAGTATGGCGACCGCAGGATTTTCTGGATCCGTTGCTTTGAGCTTTTCTATGTTTTTATTTATTGCATATAAAGCCATTTGACTTCCCGCGAGAGCGGCAGTAAGCCTATCCATCTCAAGCTGTGTTTGAAGAACGGCAACATATTTTTGTTCAATAGGCGTCAGGGTTCCGGCTCTTTCTTGTTGAAAATCCGTCAAGATTTTTTGAGCTTCGGTATAATCATTCTCAGCAGATTCTTTTTTATGCTGTTCTTCCACAATTAAAGCCCCCCAGTCTGCCTCACCCTTCTCATTTACTGCTTCTGGTGCCGCCGATTCACTCGCCTCCTCTTTTGGAGATACCTCCTCTTGTACTTCAGCCTTTTTAGTTGCGTCAGCTTCCTGAGCAGGTGCCTCAGGCTCAGCGCTCACTGATTCTTCCACTGGCTCCGCTGTTGGCTCTTCTCCCTCTGCTGAGGGGTTCACCGTCTCTATCGGAGCTTCTCTCAAAGACGTATCTTGAGGCGTTTGCTCTTCCTTCGCGCCCTCTAAAGCCTCAGTAGCTTCCACGACCGCCGCTTTCATGGGTTCGAGCTCTGCTTTTGCCTGCTCGTAGTCTGTCCCCTTTCCAAGCGCAAAAAATAGCTTCTTTTTTGCCGCAAGCAAATCACTTTCCGCCTGCTTCTTCGCCGCCTGTAATTGTGTCGCGAGTTCATTCGCTGATTCTGGTACATCTACGGACGTTTCTGTAAGCGCCTCCATCCGTTTAACGTTCGATACCACATCTTCCTCAGCCAAAGATTCTAAACCTTCAACACCCTTTTCAGTAAAGGTCTTCTCAATAAGAAACTCACCACTTTCACGAAGCGCTTCATTTTGCGATGATTCAGTTGTTTCCGGTGTTTGCTGAAGGGCTGGAGCCGCTGACATAATGTACGAATATTACCAGTAAAGGCTTTCCAGAGCAAAAGGAGCATGTTACAACAGAACGGTAGAATATTCTTATGGAAAATACCTCGGCAACCAACCCAACTATCGACACACTTATCCAACTTGTCGCAACCTACGATGAGTCTGTCTCCGGTGAACAGATCCGACATGCCTATGAATTTGCAAAGGCAGCTCATGCAGATCAAAAACGAGCCACGGGTGAGCCCTATATTATCCATCCTCTGGCAACCGCCTTTTATCTGGCAGAGATGCATCTTCCTGCACCAATTATTATCGCTGGGCTTCTGCACGATGTTCCTGAAGATACAGAAAAAACCCTTGATGATGTCAAAGCTGAATTTGGAGAAGATGTAGGAAATATGGTAGCGGGCATTACGAAACTCGGAAAAATTAAATACCGAGGCATTGAGCGTTACCTTGAAAATCTGCGGAAGATGTTTCTTTCCATGGCCGCTGATGTTCGTGTCGTATTTATTAAATTTGCAGACCGTCTACATAATCTAGAAACGCTGGATGCCATTCCACCAAAAAAACAATACCGCATTGCGCTTGAGTCTCTAGAAATTTTCGCTCCGATCGCCAATCGCCTCGGTATGGGTGAAATGAAAGGACGTCTTGAAGATGCTGCCTTTCGTTATATTTATCCGAAGGAATATGAATGGGTAAATAATATTTCTAAATCTGGCCGACAAGGAAAACAAGGTTATTTAGAGCGAGTTATTAGACTCACAAAAGAAACACTTGTAGACGCTGGGATCCCAAATGTTGCTGTCCAAGGGCGCGCGAAACATTTGTACTCTCTTTATAAAAAACTCCTCAAAAATGATAGGAATATTGCTCGTATTTACGATCTTATTGCCATTCGTATTATCGTAAATGACGTAGCTGATTGTTATGCGGCCTTAGGGATTATCCACAGCCGTTGGCGACCGCTCAAAGGACGCATCAAAGATTATATCGCTCAGCCAAAACCAAATAATTATCGATCTCTGCACACGACCGTTTTTAGTGAAGATGGTGAAATTGTGGAGTTCCAAATCCGTACGCACGAAATGCATGCCGTGAATGAATATGGAATTGCCGCGCATTGGTCATATGATGAGCAGGGCAAGATTGCGATAAAAGCCCTCAGCAAAAACCAGCGCCCGCCTGAATGGGTGCACGAGCTCGCGAGTGTGCAGCATGAGCTCTCAGCGGTAGATAGAAAAAAATATCTCAGATCTCTTGAAGAGATGAAGATTGATATTTTCAAAGATCGCATCTTTGTATTCACACCAAAAGGTGATGTGATTGATCTTCCCGAAGACAGCACGGTAGTGGATTTTGCCTATGCCATTCATACAGATATTGGGAATCAATGTACCGCCGCAAAAGTGAATGAAGACAATGCACCGTTAAGCCGAGTATTAAAAAATGGAGATATGGTAGATATTATGATTGACAAATCTCGCAAAGGTCCAAATCCAGACTGGCTAAAATTTGTTAAAACGCGCTACGCAAAAACAAAGATTAAACAATACGCGAAATCAAAAATCAGTGGATGGATTACAGGTATCCTCCCAGGGAGCAAATAACTTATTCTTCTTTTGTCAGTTTTTCGAGCAAGGACTCAAGTTCCTCTTGATTGGTAAATGCAAACTTTATCTCGCCAGATCCACTCGCTCTTTGTGAGATGGTAACTTTATTTTGAAAAAGAGAACGCAACGCACCTTCTGCCGCTACAAGGTTTGGATCTTTTCCGCCACGTTGAACGCGAATGACACGTTCTTCGGTTTGACGCACGGTAAGGTGTCCTTTGAGCATCGCTTCAAAAAGCTTCATCCTCTGCTGATCGGTTGGCAGGGCGAGGAGGGTTCGTGCATTTGATTGTGAAATCCGACTTTCGATCAATGCCTGCTGAATCGGTTCAGGGAGTTGCAATAAACGAACAGTATTTGCAATAACCGATCGGCTCTTTCCAACACGCTTCGCTAGATCTTCTTGTGTAAGCTGGAATTCTTGCAGTAAGCGGGTGAAAGCACGTGCCTCCTCAATGGCATTCAATTGTTGCCTTTGGATATTCTCGATAACAGCTAATTCTAGCTTTTGTCGTTCCGTGGCATTACGTACCAAGACAGGAACGGTTTCTAGCCCAGCAAGTTTAGACGCACGAAACCGGCGCTCTCCAGCGATAAGCTCATAGGTGCCATCGTCTTTAGACGTCACCACGAGCGGCTGAAGAATGCCATGTTCCTTAATGCTCGTAATGAGGTCCTCAAGCTGCTCACGATCAAAATAGGTTCTAGGTTGATGTGGGTTTGGCTGAATCAGCTCCACAGAAATTTCATGAACCAAGCCAGCGGAACTGCTTCCAGCGTCCGCTTTAGGTTTTGTCGTTTTTAGTGTCGGAAGCTCACGGGAACTTCCTTCATCATTTTTTTGCGGAATCAGTGCGCCGAGACCGCGACCGAGGCCAGATTGTTTTTGAAGGGGCATAGGTTTTATTATACGCTGCGAATACGGTAACCATCTATTTCACGTTCTAAAATTTCTTGCGCTAAACGTTCGTACGCTTTCGCTCCTTTTGATTGAGCATCAAAGTGAGCGATGGAACGTCCATACGAGGGCGCTTCAGCGAGTCGGACATTTCGTGGAATCACCGATCTAAAAATATTATTTGGGAAATACTTATACAGTTCATGCAAGACATCATCTGAAAGTTTTGTTCGCGAATCATACATGGTAATAACCGCTCCTAAGACACCCACATCCGGACGAAGACGATCTCTTACAAGTTGGACTGTTTCCAGAAGCTGACCAAGTCCTTCAAGTGCGTAATATTCTGCCTGCACTGGAATCAAAATCTCATCACCAGCCACAATGCCATTCAAGGTAATGAGCCCAAGGGTTGGTGGACAGTCAATTAAAATAAAATCGTAGTCATTTCTAATCGCGAGCAAGGCATCACGAAGAGCGAATTCGCGATTTTTCATGTGCACCAGCTCAATATTCAATCCGGCGAGAGCGGTTGTTGCTGGCGCAACATGCATCCCTTGATGCGCTGTCGGTTGCACAATATCGCGCACCGACACATTACCTAGAATCGCTTCATAAATCCCCTGCTCCAGCCCTTGTGGATCAACGCCAATACCTGAAGTGGCGTTTGCCTGTGGATCCAAATCTACAAGAAGCACAAACTTGCCTTTTTCAGCTAAAAATGCCGCTAAGTTTAAGGCCGTTGTCGTTTTTCCAACGCCTCCTTTTTGATTTACAATGGAAATGATTCGCGCCATAAGTACGTGACTGATTATATGTTGTTAGGGACTCAATCGCAAGTCCTAGATACGTCTTTCGGGGGAAAACAACTTCGCTTCCAAAATGGGCATATGACGAGCTTTCAAATGCTTAATGTGCTTATTTTTTTCCGTCTCGAAATAGCGTTTATTCGAACCATGTTTCCCAACAAGTAACGAAGCATAGTTTCCTCCAAGGTAATGCGGCATAATAACGTAACTTGCGCCAATACCATAGAGATATAACGCCTGTTCAACAGAATCCGCGTGCGCAATAATCACCGCTCGCTTATTCAACGAGTGAACTTTATGAACGAGAAACTCATTCGTATCAGGATCAGGCACGGTAGAAATAAGAAGTTTCAGTTTTCGCAGATCCATCTCATCTAGAAACTCATTATCATCCGCATCTCCATAGCGCGCAGGAATATCCAAGCTATGAAGCGCGTGAATGATTTCAGGATTAAAATCTACAACAAGATAAGGCTGTTTATTTTTTTTGAGAATCGGTAAGAAATCTTGACCAAGTCGATGACAGCCAAAGAGAATGGCTTCATAAGCCTTTTGAGGCTTTGTTTCTATCGTAACCTTTTTGCGCTCAAATAGTTTCAGGAGAGGTTCAAAAAGCCTATAGAGAGGGTCAGCGCTTGAAATCATATAGCTCGACAAAGAAAGCGTCACCAAGCCAATAAAGGTAACAAGAGCAACAACACTTTCATTTACATACCCCATCTCATGAACGAGCAAAATCAGCACAAGAGAAAATTCACTAATTTGAGCAACCGTAAGCCCAGTACGAAATGAGGTTTTGCGGTGATATCCCATTACCCCCATAATAATGAGTAAAATAAGCGGATTCCCAATCAGCACAAAAAGCGAGAAGGTTAAAGCCGGAAGCCATAGCGTAGAAATATCGTAAAAGTTAATTTGAGCGCCAAGCAAGATGAAAAAGAGCACGATAAAAAAGTCTCGAATCAACTTCATTTTTGCACTAATTTCATAATGGTAGGGAGAGGCGGCAAGCGTCACACCGGCAACGAGCGCACCCACTTCTATGGAAAAACCAATTGCATGAAAGAGAGCTGCCATCACTAGTCCCCAGGAAATAGAAAACAGAAAAAGAAATTCTTGTGACGAGGCAAAAACGTTGGAGAGGGCCGGTAAAACCTTTTTTGAAATAAAGGCCAGCAATAGAAGAATGGCTACGAACTTCAAGAACGCGAGAAGAAGCTCCGAACTCACATTCGCACTCGCTTGTGTCGCGGAAATAACAACAAGGATGACGGTTGCAACCATGTCTTGTATCAGTAAAATTCCCACGGAAATTTTTCCATACAGTCGCGAAAGATCTTTCTTATCACTCAGCATCTTCATGACGATAATCGTGCTACTGAAGGTAAGCGCAATCGATATGAAGATAGACGAAATGAGATTAAAGCCAAAAGCGAGAGCAATCAGAAAACCAATACCCGCTGTAAAAATAATTTGCGTCACACCGGCAACGAGCGCGATTTTACCAACTTCCTTACTCACTTTTGGACTGAGACTCAATCCAACAATAAATAAAAGCGCCGTAATGCCAATCTTTGAAAAGAGATCCAATAAGTCTTTTGACTTAATCAAGTTTAAAAAAAGCGGACCGGCAATAATACCGGTTAAAATATATCCGAGCATCAAAGGCTGTCGCAGCATGTACATGAGCCACGAAACCACGGTCGCCAGTCCCAAGATGACACTTATTTCAATGAACGCCTCCATTTGAGAGTAGTATATCATGCTCCGAAGATATCTGTCTCACCCGCTTGACGCGACGGTCATTCTATTTGTATTCTCTTCTGGTATTGGATCTGTACAGGTGATGCCGCGGTGGCGGAACTGGTAGACGCACAGGACTCAAAATCCTGCGAGAGCAATCTCGTGAGAGTTCAAGTCTCTCCCGCGGCACCATCTGTATAGATCTTCTATTTATTGACAAAAGACGCTGGAAACGTTAGTTTCTACAGCAGAATCCATAGCGGGGTAGAGCAGCGGCAGCTCGCCAGGCCCATAACCTGGAGGTCGCAGGTTCGAATCCTGCCCCCGCAACCAAGATAAAACCCACCCAAAAGGTGGGCTTTATCTTTTCCAAAATAAGATATGTCGCACTGCGAAATACTACCCAAATACCAATAAGTTTGCGTGTATGAATCAAAAGAATAGCTATACTCTGGTAAAATACCAGATAGCCTGCTAGAGTCTTGCTCAATGTATCTCATCACCTCTATCCCCGTCAGGAGGATTCCTGTATAATTTTGACGTTATGTTTGTCACGACGCATGCCGCCATCGGCGCGCTTATTGCAGAGCATATACCGGATCACCCATACGTTGCTTTCGTCCTCGGTATCGACTCTCATTTTTTAAGCGATATTATTCCACATGGCGATACGAATCTCTACAAGGAGTATATTTCTGGTAGAAAGGTGAAACGTTCAATTGCGTATTCCGTGATTGATGGGGTCCTTGCCATGTTTTTTGTGATTATCATGTTAAACACCATGCCAAGTGAAGCAAAACTCGCTGTTTCTCTTGGGATGATCGGTGGCGTCCTTCCGGATCTTATTGTGGGCGTCTATGAAGTATTTAAATTTCAGTGGCTCATCAGTCTTCATAGAATACATTTCTTTTTTCATAATATGATTAGCGATAAGCACGATATGTCTTTCGCGGCCGGATTCAGTATGCAAGTTATTTTTTTAGCCGGACTTTTAAGTATTCTTTTCTAAAGAGAAGAACCACAAGGTAAATATAAAAAACGCACCTTTCGGTGCATTTTTTATATGGTAGCGGGGGTGGGGGTCGAACCCACGACCTCGGGCTTATGAGTCCCACGCTCTAACCAACTGAGCTACCCCGCCCCAGTAAATCAGGGCGTTCGCATGCTAGCACGATGATTTTAACGTTGCAAGAATCACCTCTAGGCTCCTTTCCCATGAGAATGCTCTCGCTCGAGAAATGCCCTTTTGAGCTAGCTCATGCCTATATTCTGCGGAATTTTCGATATCCGTTAAAGCCCTGACCCAACCCTCTTCATTATTTGGCGCTAAAAGAATGCCCCCCTCCGCAATAATCTCCGGAAGGGCCCCAGTATGACTCGCGACAACGGGTGTCCCTAATCGCATGGCTTCCACCGCCGTTCTCCCAAATCCTTCCGCTAAAGATGGAACTAAGAGCGCTTTTGCCTGTTGCAGTAAACAGCTTTTTTCTTCAAGACTCACCTCACCCCTATACTCAATCTGTGGATGGTTTGGAATAGCCACCTTCCCCCACCCTTTTTTCCCAGCAACAACAATGCGTAGGTGCGCAGGTAAGTGCCCATGTAAAACGAAGTCAAATAAAAAGGCGAGATTCTTCCTCGGCTCAATCGTCCCAAGCACCAAAAAATAATCATCACGATTTTGGATGCCTTCTTCATCAGGCACATCCAGATCTACGCCTTGGTAGGAAACGGTAATCTTGTTCGGTGCTATTCCTGCTAATCGAATAATATCTTTTTTTGTGTATTCACTCACGGCAAATAGATGCTCCGCTCTTTTGAGTCCATATAGAAAAACCTGCGTGGTAAAGCCACGCTTCAGCTTTCCCTGTGCGAACCATTCAGGATGATCAAAGATAAAAAGATCATGAACAAGGGGGAAGGCTTTTCCCCGAAACCAAATCGGAACTGCCCCAGTAGGAAAGAGGACGGCATCAACTAATTGTCTGAAATCTGTACGCCGCCGCAAAGGGATAAAGGTAAAATCAGCAGCTGGTTCTAATAAGGTTAACGCATGCCAAAGCTCTCTCGTGACATGCGCAATACCGGAACCTAGTTCGTTCGTCCCGTATATTTCTCTAAGATCTACCCCAATATATTTCACAGGTTTTTACCGTGGAGCCGGTGAGCTTACTGGCCATAAAAAATTATCGAATGTCCAATAGGTTAGAGCTTTTACGTCCTGAAAACGAGCAAAGTGCGTTTCAGCGTGGAGCACTACCGCGATAATTTCATCTCCATCTTTATTTTTTGTTGTTTGAGCAAAGCAAAATCCAGCCTCTGGGAGCGAGCCGGTTTTTCCGGCAACAATCGTATAGGGCTCCTTATTCAATTGAGATCCCAATAGCAAATTTGTGCTGTGCAAGGTATAGGTTCTTCCACTCTTTCTTCCAACGACGCTCACCTTAGGCAACTCAGTGATTTCTTGAATAATCGGATACCGTAAAACAGCGCGCATAGCAAGAGCTATATCCTTAGCACTTGCACGATTATGTGGATTTAATCCTGACGACTCATAAAGTTCAACACTCTTTAGACCTATGGCTCGAGCCTTCTCATTCATTGCCTGAATGAACGCATCGCCACCATGTGATCGCGCAAGGGCATGCGCCGCCTCATTAGATGAACCGACAAGCATCAGCCTCAAAAGTTCTCGTGTCGTGAAACGGTCATCTAGTTCAACGTAAGTTGTGCCAATCTCTCCTTTATCCTCAGGCTTCATTTGAATAACTTCGTCCAAGTCCGGTTTCGAATCAAGTAAGGTCATTGCGGTAATTAGCTTCGTAAGGCTTGCAATCGGCAATGCTTCATCAGAGTTTTTCTCAAAAAGAATATGCCCACTTTTGACATCCATAACAACCGCGGCAGAAGCGGTCACATCCACACCGAAGCTATCATGATTCTTTTTTACGGGAGCCGCATAAATAGGCGCGACATACTTCACGATTGGTAAGCTTCTTAATTGCGCCGATGGCTCCACGGGCGCAGAAATGGCTTGTAATGACAAAATACCAAGCAAGGCAATCAGTGTTTCCGCAAACATATACTAGGTGTTCTCTGAAGCTTCTTGCTTCTTTTTCGGCTCAAGATCAGCCAAAACATCTTGAATAGTGGCATGTTGGCTAAGTTTTTCAAAATCTGGTAATTCTTTTTGACTCGTGACGCCTAAGTGTTTTAGAAATTCAACAGAAACCGTGTAGATTGGCTGATCGAACCGTTTATTCTCTGTCATCTCCACCAATCCACGCATCATGAGATTACGTAAAATCATTGTGGATTGCACCCCACGGATTTGTTCCAGCTCAGGTCGTGTCATTGGACCACGATACGCAAGAATCGTTAGCGCCTCTAAACTAGGTTTCGTGAGCTCTCCAACCGCCTCTTGTTTCAATGCACGTTTTACTACGCCACTTACTTCCGGCGAAGTTACGAGCTCAATCTTTTCCTCAGAAATAATTAAACGTAGCCCAGAAGATAGGTTGTCGAGCCTTTGTTTCAAAAGAGAAACTGCCTCCTCCACAGCGTCTTTAGGAACCTGGAGGAGTGTCGCTAATTTACGCATGGTCGTTGCTTCCGCCATAGCGAATAAGATAGCTTCAATTTGTGCGTCAAGATGCGTCATTGGTTGGATTGAATAATAATATCTTGAAATAGATCTTTCTGTTCGTAACGAACAATACGCTGTTTCACAAGCTCTAACAAGGCAAGAAAAGAGACAACTGCCTCCTGCTTGTTACTGGATTTTGCAAGAAAGGTATTGAAGGAGACCTTCATTCTTGAAGCGATTTGATGTTTAAGATGCTCAATTTTCTCCTCAATGGAAACAGCTCGCTGAAGAGAACGTTTCGGTAACTCAATGAGCGGTTGCAATCGTTTAAGAATACCAGAGAATATCTCTGCTAAGTGAGCTGGGCCGATGCCCTTCGGCGGAAGAAACTTCGGACCTTCCTCCCACTTCATACGACGTCTCTTTCCAAACATATCAGTTGTATCTTCGTACATGAGCCGGATATGCTCCGAGGCATCCATAAATTGTTTATACAAACGCAGTTGCGATTCCAGATCAATTCCATCCTCCAACTCCTCATCAAATAATGTAGGGAGCAAGGCTTTTGATTTTATATAGACAAGTTTTGCGGCAACCGTGAGAAAGTCTGCCAGTTCCTCAGGGGGAATTTGTCCTTGCTTTTCTCTTACATGAGCAATGAACGGCTCAGTAACTTTGATCAGTGATACTTCTGTAATATCGAGTTTCTCAGATTCAACCAACTTCAGCAAAAGCGCTAAAGGGCCTTCGAATTGTTCAATATGTACAGAAAATGGCATGATTATTTCTTTGGTGGAATGATTTCAATATGGACATCATCCAAGCGGGTTTTTGGAAGTGGGGCTGGCGCGCCCATAAGCAGATCTCTTGCATCACCCGTTTTTGGAAAAGCAATCACCTCTCGAATATTTGGTTCGCCCGCGAGAAGCATAACGACACGATCAAGCCCTGGAGCAAACCCTCCATGTGGCGGAGCGCCAAACTCGAACGCTTCCAGCATATGACCAAATTTATTCATCTGCTCTTCTTCGTCCATGCCGAGAACATCAAAAATCCGTTTTTGCATTTCTCTACGATGAATACGAATACTCCCACTGGAAAGCTCGAAACCATTTAGCACAAGATCATACGCATCTGCACGCACGGAAAAGGGATCACTTTCAAGCTTGTCTTCATCTTCCGGATGAATGGCACAAAAGGGGTGGTGCATCGCCTGAATCGTTCCATCTTCCAGCTTCTCAAACATAGGAAAATCAAGGATCCAGCAGAAAGCTAGTTCGTTCGGATTATTTTTGTCTTTACGCAAATCCGGCTTATCTGAACCATATTTTTCCATCGCCTCGGCGTAGGTTAAACGCGGAAATGGAGTGGCTTGAATCTTTTTCTCAGGAGTCACCTTTTGAACAAGCTCAATAAACATGCGTTCAGTGAGAGTTAAGACATCTTCACGTGTCACAAAAGACATTTCATAATCAAGCTGTGTAAATTCCGGCTGTCTATCACCACGCTGATCTTCATCTCTCAAACAATGTGCAAGTTGAAAATATTTCTCAATCCCCGCCACCATCAACAATTGTTTAAATTGTTGCGGTGACTGCGGTAAAACATAAAAATCCCCAGCATGTAATCGCGATGGAACAATAAACTCGCGCGCGCCTTCAGGTGTGCCTTTTGTGAGTAGCGGTGTTTCTACTTCAAGAAACCCTTCATTGTGTAAAAACGTTCTAAAAAATCGTGTTATTTTATCGCGTAATTCAAGATTCGCCAACATACGCGGTGAGCGCAAATCTAAATAGCGATATTTCATGCGTAATTCTTCATTCACACCTTGCGTATCTTCAAGTTCAAAGGGTGGCGTTTTTGTTTCATTCAAAATCACAAGACGTTTCGCTAAAACCTCTACTTCACCCGTCACCATCTTAGGATTCATTTGCTTCGCACCACGTTTCTGTACAATTCCCTCGATTTCAATACAAAACTCGGGTCGCAGCTCCTTCATGGCCAAGACCCCTTCTTCAGGAAGTTCGTCAGGAACTAACACGACTTGAACCAATCCCTTTCTATCGCGAAGGTCAATAAAAGCTAATTTTCCCATGTCCCTCCTCGCGTTCACCCAGCCTTTTAAGAGAACCGTCTCGTCAGTTTTCCCGACAGTTTCAGTCGTATAAATTCGCTTCATAATGCGTCCATAATGCTTGAAAAGAACGGTCTTGACAAGGCGTCCTTTTTCCCTTCATCCGTTTCTTTGGCTAAGCGCCCCTCTACGGATTATTTACTATGAAATTGAATGAAAGCAGAACCCGAATCTCCTGCACTATTCACTGCTCTTGCTTCTAAATCCGCTTCAAGGTCCTTTGGAACCCGGTACACCGCTAAATAGGTACCATCTCCTTGATCAGTAAACTCACCCTCATAAATTCCCACACCTGGCGTTGGTGAGACTTTTGGATGAATATATAATACTGCATGATCAAAGTCCCCTTCTGGTTTAATTACGATTTGAATCTCCGTACCAGCGAGAGCAGAGTACCAATCCGCATCATAATCTGTTCCGCGCATCTCCACTCCAGTCACCTGAGGCGTTAACGTATTTGTTTGATAGTAACGAATCCCATGATCATACTCTAGCGCGAGTTTTTGATCAGACTACGCCTTAAGAACGGTCTAATCTTCCTCTACAGGCGCCTGCGCTTGTGGCCCATGGTAACCCTGTAATGCCCATATTAAACTCACGTTACAATCTGACCGCGTACCGGCCTGGCAGTCCTCCATGCGAAGCTTCTCTGAATTCAGTAATACGCCAAGAACCAAAAGCGTTACCACAGAAAAGATAATTCCCGCGACGCCTATACCAATCCAAACTTTCACCCACAGAGTCGGTAGCTCCTTATATTTTTTTACTGAATCCATATAAAGGCATTATAGCATGCCGCTAAGAAGCTATGGAGAAGAAAAGTGTACTCGGTCAGCCATAGAGGCGGTGCCATCCATTTCACCAATAGTTTCTTGACTTGAGTCCACTAAATTTACCCGCTTCAACGCATGACCTTGGCTCACGAGCAAGGTATTTTCATCCAGCCAAAAGAGTGGCGTACCCGTTCCTTCCCATAAGTAGTTCCCACGATGAGCCTTATACGACCCATTCGTGAAGCGATAGGCATATGACGTCGCATTGAACGCGGTTAACTGCTCGATCACCATATCTTCCAATGTCAGTGAGGTATTTCCCTCGCTATCAATATGAATCACATGTGCTGGGCCCTGTGGAGCGGACTCAATCCCCTCTCCGGGTACCGCCGTCGTCACCCAAACAGCATGATCAAATATCCCGTGCACTTTATATAATTCCGGCAAAATATAAGCTTCCGTAATAGATCCACTAGTTCCAACAAAAAGAATATAACTCTGATCTTTTTGCGCCTGAATGACCGCCGTGGTTTCATCTAAACGTCCAAGAAAGACCGGATCTTGATAAGACCTGCCCTTTGCGTCTCTCAATACCACATCCCATAAAGTCCCAAGGTGAAACCTTGTCGCTATTGGGTCATTCGCGGCTGCTTCAAATGTCGCCTGTTCATATTTTTTTATATCCGCCGCTCGCCATCCGGTCGGCTCACTCACTTTTTGTAAGTCACCTGAGGTTTCGTCATATACATAAGCAAGATCAGATGGTTCCAAAGGTGTCGATACGCCAATGAGAATCTTGTCTACGTCCTGACCCTCGCTAGGAACTCCTGACGTATCTCCGCTATTTGTCGTATCCGAGACAGAAGGTGGTTGATTGATATTTTGTGAAATGAGATAGAGCACGCCTACAATTAGAATCACCAAAATAGTAAAACCTATAAATGTCTTTGAGTCGCCTCCTTTGTTTTTCATAGAATGTATGGATCAAAATTAGGGTTCAAGTCGATTAAGTAATCTTGGAAATGGAATCGTTTCTCGCACATGATGTAAGCCACAAACCCAAGCCACGATACGCTCCAGTCCGAAACCAAATCCCGAATGAGGCACAGATCCGTATTTTCTTAAATCTAGATACCAGGCAAACTCTTTCTCAGGCAGACCATGTTCTTGAATGCGTTGAAGAAGGATCTCGTAGTCATCTTCACGTTGTGAACCACCAATAATTTCTCCATAGCCCTCCGGCGCGAGCAAATCACTATTCAAGACAAGCTCCTCGTTTTCAGGATCACGTTTCATATAAAACGCTTTTACCGCCGCAGGATATTTCTCAATAAAAATAGGTCGTTCATGCATTTGTGTAAGCACGGTTTCGTCATCCGCACCCAAATCGTCCATATCTCCAATATCAGAACCATTCTCTCTTAAGCGTTTCACCGCTTCCGCATGTGACATTCGTACAAAAGGTCCGTCAATTTTTTTCAACGGTTCCTGATCACGCTCAAGCAATGCCAATTCTTGCTGACACTGTTTTAGTACATGTTTCACAAGAGAAATAATCAGACTTTCTTGAAATGCCATGTTCATTTCATGATCTGCAAATGCCGCTTCAGCATCCATCATCCAAAACTCAATTAAATGTCTCCTCGTTTTTGACTTCTCCGCGCGAAAAACGGGACCAAAATCAAAACATCTTCCAACAGAAGCGATGGCCGCTTCAAGATATAATTGTCCGGACTGCGAAAGAAACCCTTTGCGCTCTCCAAAATAATCTATTTCAAAAAGCTCCGTTGTGCCCTCACAGGCACTTGGTGTAAGAATAGGCGAATCCATTTTAATGAATCCATTATTACGCATCCATTCATAGGTTGCGTAAATAATTTCATTTCGCACTCGTTGTATCGCCCATTGCTTTGGGGCTCGTAACCATAAGTGTCGATGATCTAATAAGAAATCCGGTCCATGCTCTTTTTTACTAATTGGATATTCCGCTGCTTTCGAAACAAGTTCCAGTTTTTTAACCTGTAACTCAAACACCCCTTCTTTCTTAGGATGTTTTGTGACAATTCCCGTGAGTTTCACAGAAGACTCGATTGTCATCTCGCTCGCAATCGTCCAACTCACCCCATCCACTTCATCTTTTGAAACCACCGCTTGCGTGAAACCAGATCCGTCGCGGATTTGTAAAAAAGCAATTGAACCACTTGAACGAAAATTATAAACCCATCCAGCGATGAGAATATCTTGATCAATGTGATCTTTGAAATTTGAAATACGTATAATCATAAACTTAGCCTATAGAATGCCCTCATAAGAATCAAGCTAAAACCCCGGAGATCGTTCGAAAACCATGCGGCTCACCATCAGCGGGAACGAACTCCAACATATCTGATATAACAGCATTCGCTTGTCTAAATAACGCTTTTTGCGCGCTCACCGAGGCAATATCCTCACAAGAAGCCCCTTGAATAAGACGTAATAATTTCCAGGTCATTGGGAGAGTGTCGTGCGATTCAAGACCTTCCGCTTTCGCGCACCTCGCACAAACACCCCCACCCATTTTAGGTATAGGATAAATCGGTTCGGTGAGTTCTCGGCGACATATAACACAATCCGTAAAAGAGGCGATATTTCCGGAGAGACTAAGCAATCGTAAGGCGAACCAGCTATAAAACAATTGTGCTCGCTCTTTACTAGGCGAATCTGTGAGTCCAGAAAAGAGCTGAAAGAGCTCTTCAATATGCGCGAAGATGCGTTGATCTGGAACACCAGGGCGCGTCAACATATCCACAAGGGAAAGACAGCTACTCAAAATTACCACTTTCGACAGGTCTTTCCGAATGCCATGATACGGCTCAACGACTCGTGATACAGCAATTTTATCGACTTGTTTTCCTTCAGCAATCATGACTTCCGCTAAAACTAAAGGTTCCATATGCCCGATTTGTTTTCCCGTGAGACGTCGGTGTCCTCGCGCGATACCGACTAATTTCCCGTGACGTTCATCATAAATACTAATCCACGTATCATGCTCTCTGAGTGCCTCATGCTTCAAGACAAAACCACGATCACGAATATACGCCATATCACTAAGAATGAGCTTGTTTCGTGTGTGAGAGTCTATCTAAATAGGTTTGTAAAATAGCGGTTGCGGCCAAATCATCACGTTTCTCTTTTCTTCCAACATCTTCCATTTGAGAGGCAGCGACTTTACTTGATAAAAGTTCATTCTCTTTGTGTACAATCAAGTCTTTAGCTTTAAGGAGCCTCATAAAAGCTAAAACATCTTCCGCAATATCCGAAGCGATACGCCCATCAGGACTCATTGGGACTCCCAATACAATTTCTTCAACGTGCTCTTCCTCCGCTAGGTCCTGCAAACGCAAAACCGCTTCATCCATCCCTTCGTTTTCAATCACGCGCCATGGGCCGGCAATGCCGCTTTCTGTGTCACCAAGCGCCAAACCAATACGTTTTGTGCCATAATCAATTCCTAATATTCTCATAAGAATAATCCTAACCCGTTTCCTAACCCTCGTCTATCGGCTACGATATCCCCATGAAACCCCCGCCAACCTTCAAAGAAGAACGCCGCGCGCTTGCCGAGGGGTATCTCTTTATTGCCGGAACAGATGAAGTGGGTTGCGGAGCCTTGGCCGGACCAGTATTCGCGGCCGCCGTTATGCTTCCCCTTCATTCCCGCATTAAGCTCATCCGTGATTCAAAATTGCTTTCCGCAAAACAACGCGACGAGGTATTTGAGCTTTTAATGCAAAAAAGTCTCTATGGCATCGGACAAGCTTCCGTTGAAGAAATAGACACATTAAATATTCGGCAGGCTTCTTTCCTCGCAACACGCCGCGCGATTAAAAATTTAAAACAGCGCCCTGATTATATTCTAAGTGATGGGTTTACGATTCCCGGGCTAGATATTCCTTGTAAAAAAATTATTGGTGGCGACAGAACGGTTAAATCCATCGCGGCCGCCTCCATCATTGCAAAAGTCTCACGAGATAGACTCATGCGCAAAATGCACCTTGAATTTCCAGAGTATGGATTCGCAAGCCATGTAGGGTATGGAACCGCCTTCCACCGAAGCGCTTTAAAAAAATATGGACCATGCCCTCATCATCGTATGAGCTTTGCTCCAATCAGAGCGCTAAAATAAAATCCGCAGAATCGTACTCCTGCGGATCTTGCTTAAGCGAACTTAAGCGAACTACTGTTTCTTTTCTTCCGCTTTGAGCACATCCAAATGATTTCCGTCTGAACAGTTACATTCAGTTAAAGGGCTTCCTTTCTTAGTGCAGTCAGCGCTATCACAGATACCTTCTTGCTCGGAAACGGTGCGGCAAGATCCGGTACAAACATAATGATGCATAAAAATGACAATAAAGAATTAAGCTATTCTATTTTATCGGACGTTCACCTAGCTTTCAATAGAGGTTGACCCCGCCTGTTTTTACTAACCCAAGCTCTTACACTGATGGTGACGAGAAGAAAAAGAATTCCACCAGAAAGATCCATGAGCAAATCTCCCATGGTATCCGTAAGTCCAAATTGCATATGTGCCCCAAAGTAATGATCCGACGTCCATTCATAAAATTCCCAAATAACCCCAGCAAGCATCACCGTACCTA